>JABLTH010016788.1_pt1 | contig 20252 bp, 14 predicted proteins | sample 7875711 | NCBI WGS metagenome assembly JABLTH01 (sample SAMN14941262, study PRJNA633318) | bioreactor metagenome | isolation source: bioreactor | place: China | collected 2019-03-05 | reverse complement strand
CTTCAGCGTGGACCTCTACTCCCCCCGCAAGCTGGCCTGGCGGGTGGAGAACGTGCCCGCGATGCAGCCCGACCAGACGGAGACCCAGGTGGGCCCGCCCCAGAAGCTCTGCGTGGACGCCGATGGCAAGCCCACCCAGACGGGCCTGAAGTTCGCGGAGAAGTGGGGCGTGGGCTTCGAGGCCGTGCGCTTCGAGCAGTCCGCGGGCAAGAAGGAGCCCTGCGCGGTGGTGACCCTCACGAAGGCGGGCCGTCCCACGAAGGACCTGCTCGCCGAGGCCCTGCCGGGCCTGGTCGCGTCGCTCCACGTGCCCAAGGCCATGCGCTGGGGCAGCTCGGAGTTCGAGTTCGTCCGGCCCATCCGGAACATCCTCTGCCTCTACGGCGAGGAGGTCGTGCGCTTCGAGGTGGACGGCGTGGCCGCCTCCAACACCACCTGGGGCCACCGCCTCTTCCACCGCGCGCATCCCGCGCCCGTGGCCGTCCCGTCGCCGGACGCCTACGAGGCCGCTCTGGAGGGCGCGGGCGTGGTCGCGTCCTTCCACGAGCGCCGGGCCCGCATGGAGCAGCAGCTCCACGCCCTGGCCGGCCAGGTCGGCGGCACGGTGGTGATGGACGAGGAGCTCCTCGACACCCTCGCCGAGATCGTGGAGTTCCCCACCATCGTCCGGGGCGACTTCCCGAAGGACTTCCTGGAGCTGCCCAAGGAAGTGCTGGTCACCTCCCTGAAGGAGCACCAGAAGTCCTTCTGCATCGAGGACGCCCGGGGCGCGCTCCTGAATTCCTTCCTGTCGGCGGCCAACCGGCCCCTGGAGAAGGGCAGCGAGGCCGAGAAGCTGGTGGCGGGGGGCAACGAGTGGGTGCTCAAGGCCCGGCTCTACGACGCCCGCTTCTTCTTCGCCGAGGACCGCAAGGCGAAGCTCGAGACGCGGCTCGAGAAGCTCCAGGCCCTCACCTTCCAGCGGGAGCTCGGCTCCTACTTCGAGAAGGGCGAGCGGATGGTGGAGCTGGCCAGCGAGTTCGCCCCCCTCTTCGGCATGACCCCGGGCCACGCCCGGGAGGCCGCGCGCCTCGCCAAGGCCGACCTCCGCACGCTGATGGTGGGCGAGTTCCCCGAGCTGCAGGGGGTCATGGGCGGCGAGTACCTGCGCCACGAGGGCGAGCCCGAGGCGGTGTGGAAGGCCGTGAAGGAGCACTACCGGCCCGCGGGCGCGGAGGACGCGGTCCCGTCCACCCCCGAGGGCTGCCTGCTCTCCCTGGTGGACAAGCTGGACACGGTGGCGGGCTGCTTCAGCGTGGGCATCATCCCCAGCGGCTCCAAGGACCCCCTGGCCCTGCGCCGGGCGGGCATGGGCGTGGTGCGCATCCTCTGGGAGCAGGGCTGGGGGGAGGACCTCCTGGGCCTGTGCCGGCAGGCCTTCGAGGTGGTGGACGGCAAGGCCACGAAGTCCGACGAGGAGACGATGGCGGCCCTGGAGTCCTTCTTCCGGGACCGCGTCGCGTACCAGCTGGAGCAGGCGGGCTACGCGGGCCCCGTGCGCCGCGCCGCCCTGGCCGCGGGGTGGACGGGCCTCGTGGACCTCAGGGCCCGCTGCGAGGCCCTCTCCGCCTTCGCCGAGGATCCCCGCTTCGCCAGCCTGGCGGCCAGCGCCAAGCGCATCGGGAACATCCTGAAGGACGAGTCGCCATCGGACGATTTCGACGCCGGCGTGCTGCAGCAGGCGGAGGAGCAGGCCCTGGCCGGGCGCCTGGCCTCCCTGGAGGCCACCGCGGACCACGCCGCGCTGCTGGCCGAGCTGGCGGGCCTCGCGGAGCCCCTGGAGGCCTTCTTCAACGCCGTGATGGTGAAGTGCGACGACGCCGCCCTGCGCGCCGCGCGGCTGAGCCTCCTCCACCGCCTGCGCAAGGCCTTCCTGAGGGTGGCGGACTTCAGCCAGTGGCAGTAGGCAGGCGGGGGACGTGATCCCCGCAACCCGCCAGCCGGTGACAATGAACCCATCAGGGGCCCCGCCCGGGGCCGGGCCCCGGCACCTCCGTTCCCGCCGGGCCCCCGCGGCCCCGACCGATCCAGGAGCACAGCATGATCCGACGTCCCGCGACCGCCCTCCTCGTCCTGGCCGCCCTGCCGGCGGCGGCCCGGGGCGAAGACTGGCCACCCCTCCCGGCGGACACCTGGACCCTGAAGGAGGACCCCGCTAAGGGGCTGAAAGGCGCGGTGGTGCTCGAGGAGCGGATCCGCGTGGAGCGCTTCGGCGTGACCTACTTCTACCGGGTCCGCGTCCTCAGCGAGGCGGGCAAGGCCGCGGCGGAGTTCAACGCCTTCCCCAGCGGCGTGACCAACCTCCAGGGCCGCACGGTCTATCCGGACGGCAAGGTGCTGCCCTACAACACCTCCAAGGACTTCCAACGGAAGACCGCCCTCGCCCTGGGGGACACCAAGGCCGAGCGGGTGAAGGTGGTGCCGCCGGGGGTGACCGCGGACTGCGTGGTGGACCTGAAGTGGACCGTGCCCCAGAACTTCGTGGACCCCGGCTTCAGCAGCTTCCAGCCCAGCCAGCGCTGGAGGCTCATCAACCCCTACATGACCCGCAAGCTGGTCTTCGAGCTGCCCTCCCAGTTCCCCCTCTCCTGGAACCTCGAGCAGTACCCCGGCCAGGAGGCCGTGGCCAGCGAGAAGTCCGGCTTCAAGGTCTTCACCTGGACGGACCTCGCGGCGGAGGAGGACGTGCCCTACACCCTCACCCAGTCGCGCAGGGCCCCGGCCGTCTCCCTCTACGACACGCCGGACAGCCTGCGCTTCGCCGCGAGCCAGGGCCCCGCGGAGTTCTGGAACGCCTACGCCCGGGACTGGCTGAAGCTCTACTTCGAGGACGGCATCGGCAAGGGAGGGGACTACCGCGACTTCCTGAAGGCCATCGGCGAGGGCCTGCCGGCCACGCCCCAGGCCCTGGCGGTGGAGCTGGTGACCCGCCTGGACGCCCGGCTGCAGAACTACGGGGCCCTGAGCTTCGAGGAGCGGGCCGCCCTGGGCAAGAAGGCCGAGGAGTCCATCGACCCCCGCGACCTCAAGGGAACCGTCCGGCGGAAGGGGACCACGCCCATCGGAATGACCCTCCTCCTCCACCACCTGCTGAAGGATCTCGGCCAGAAGCCCCGGCTGCTCATGGTGGTGGACCGGGACGCCCGGCTCTTCAACTACCAGATGAAGGACCACCAGCAGTTCAGCGACATCCTCATCGGCGTCCCCGAGGAGGGCAAGCCCCTGCTCATCCTCGATCCCGGCCTGCGCTACGGGACCCCCGGGCTCGTGCTGCCGGACTACCAGGGCGTCCCCGCCCTGGAGGTGGACGCCACCGCCTGGACCGCCAGGGCCGTGTCCATCCCCATCCAGCCGGCGGTGTTCAACCAGCGCCGCTACACCGTGGCCCTCGACCTCCAGGAGGACGAAGACCTCTTCACCCTCCAGGGGGACTTCGCGGGCTTCCCGGAATGGAACGAGCGCCGCCAGTTCCGCCGCCTGGAGCCCACGGAGCGGCAGCGGACCCTGAAGGAGCGCCTGGAGGGGATCTCCAAGGCCTACACCATCGGCAAGGCGGAGGTCTTCAACACCGGGAACCCCAAGGAGAATGTCGGGTGGCGGGTGGAGGGGCGCATCGAGCGCGCCCCGGGGCGGCGCCGGGAAGTCCTGCCCTTCCCCGGCGTGCCCAGCGCCCTGGAGATCCCGGCGGACCTGCCCGCCGAGCGCAAGGAGAACATCGTCCTGCCCTACGCCCGGGTGCTCCTCGCAAAGAGCACCTTCAAGGTGCCGAAGGGCTACGTCCTGGCCCCGGTCCAGCCCTTCCAGCAGCGCAACGGCTACGGCCGCGTGGCCTGGTCGCCGGAGGTGAAGGAGGAGGGCGGTGTCCAGACGGTCACCGTCGTCATGCGGGTGGACGTGGACGTCGCCATGGGGCGGCCGACGTCCTACGGGCTCTTCAAGGAGTTCCTCGGCTGGATCCGCGAGGCGGGCCAGCGCACCCTCGTCCTGGAGAAGCCGTGAGAAGGCGGGTCCCCCTCTTCCTCCTCGCGGCGGCCCTCTGCGCGGGACGGCTCGGCGCCCAGGACCTGGGCAGGCTGCCGGACTGGGCCCGGGCCGCCGCCCAGGAGGCCGCCCGGGAGGCGCCCCCCGAGGGCGCGGACGCCTGGGTGCTCCTGGACCGCACCGAGATCGCCTACACCGGGGGCGGCGAGATCCGGAAGCGCCGCATGCGGCTGGTGCGGGTGCTCCAGGAGAAGGGCACCGCGGCCGGCGTCTTCGAGCTCCACGGCCTGGGCGGGAAGGCCCGGAAGGTGAAGAAGCTCCGGGGCTGGAACCTGCGGCCGGACGGGGAGCTCGTGAAGCTGGACCAGGACGAGATCGTCACGGTGGATTCGGACGCCGGCGACGCCCTCTCCTCCAACATCGCCACCGGCGCGGCGCTGCACCGGGTGGCCCGCGGCTCCTTCGTGGCCTTCGAATCCCAGGAAGTGGTCAGGCACCCCCTCGGCGCCACGGACCTGGAGATCGTGATGGACGACTACCCGGTCCGGGTGTGGGAGCTGGCCCTGGCCAAGCAGGAGGGCTGGTTCACCGACCTGAAGGCGGTGGAGACCCGCATCACCACGCGCCACTTCGAGCCCTGGATCGCGAAGGCGGAGGTCCTCCCCGGCCAGGGCGTGCGCGCCCTCGCCGTGCCGGGGCTGCCCGTGCGCGAGGGCGCCGCCCCGCCCGCCCGCAACGTCCTGCCCAGGGTCGAGGTCGCCTTCCTCGACCCGGCCCTGTCCGCCGCGCCCGACCTCCATTCCTGGGACACCCTGGCCCGGTGGTTCCACGGGGCCTACCTGGCCCGGACCTCCCCCAGCCTCCCCGAGGGCTTCCAGGCCCCCGAGGGCGCGGCGGGCCTCCGGGCCCTCCGCGGATGGATGTCCCGGGAGCTCCGGTACCGGCAGGTCTACCTGTCCCCGGAGCGCGGCTGGATCCCGGAGGAGGCCCGGGACGTCCACCGGCGCCGCCTCGGCGACTGCAAGGACCTCACCGCCTGCCTCATCGCCGGGGCGAGGCGCCTGGGCTTCGAGGCCGTGCCCGCCCTGGCGCGCATCGGGACCGGGGAGATCGAGGAAGGGGAGGCCGCGAGCCCCTTCGCCTTCAACCACGTCATCACCGCCATCCGGCTCCCCGCCTCCCTGGGCCTCCCCTCGGAAGTGGACACCCCCCAGGGCCGCTTCCTGCTGGTGGATCCCACGTCGCGCACGTCCCCCCTGGGACGGCTCCCCGAAGCCCACGAAGGGGGCCGGGTCCTGATCTGCACCCCCGAGGCGGGCCTCTGGGCCGCGATTCCGCCGGCCGCGGTGGAGCACCCCGCCACCGCCCTGGAGCTGAAGGGCGCGGTCACGCCCGCGGGGACGCTGGCGGGGGATCTCACCATCCTCGAGGAGGCCGACCACCTGAACCTCCGGTCCGCCCTGATGGAGGGCGGGCGGGAGAGCCTGGAGACCGCCCTGAAGTCCGCCCTGGACCTCCCTCTGGACGCCACCCTGAAGGTGAAGGAGGCCGGAGATCCCCTGGCCCTCGAGGCGGCCTTCCAGGTGAAGGTGGGCCTGGAGCATCCGAAGTGGTTCCGGAAGGAAGGATCGGAGTACGTGCTCCAGCCCTACGGGATCCCCCGGCCCGGGGACCTCATCCAGAAGCCCGGGGAGCCCCGGCGCTTCCCTGTCTGGCTCGGGGCGGGGAGCCGGTGGTCCTTCAAGGCCCACCTCGACGTTCCCGGATCCTTCGTCCCGGTGCGCCCCGCCGCCACCCTTGAGACCCCCGTGCGCACCGCCCGGAGCGAGGCGCGCTCGACGCCGGGCTCGCTGGACCTCGTGCTGGAGCTGGGGCGCCGGCGGGCGCGCTACGGCTTCGAGGCCCGGGAGGAGGGCGTGAAGGCCCAGAAGCGCGACCGGAACCAGTGGAAGCTCTTCCTCGAGGAGTTCGGGAGCTTCAAGCCGGGGAATCCCTGAGGGCCTCCGCGGCCCTCCGCACCGCCGCCTCCAGCTCCGCCGCGCCGTAGGGCTTCTGCAGGAACCCGGCGGCGCCGAGGTCCTGGAGGAGGCCGTGCACGTCCTGGCTGGTGTAGCCGCTGCTCAGGACCACCCGGGCCTTCGGGGCCCGGGCGAGAATGAGGGGCAGGGCCTGCACGCCGTCCAGGCGGGGCATGGTGAGGTCGAGGATCACGATGTCCACCGCCGCATCGGCCTCGAGCTGGTCCAGGGCGTCCTGGCCGTCCTCGGCGGTCCGCACCCGCCAGCCGCGCGTGCGCAGCAGGGCCGCGGTGGTGTCCCTGAGCGCCGGTTCGTCGTCCACCACCAGGATGGAGAGGTCGCGGGCGAGCGGTGCCTCCGCGTCCAGTGGCTTCTCGGCCTGCGCCGCCGGGCGCTTCAGCCGGGGGAAGGCGAGGGTGAAGGTGGTGCCCCGGCCCGGGGCGCTGTCCATCCGCACGCCGCCATGGTGCCCCCGGAGGATGCCCACCATGGCGGAGAGCCCGAGCCCGCGGCCCGGGCCCTTGGTGGTGAAGAAGGGGTCGAAGAGCCGGGCGCGGACCTCTTCGTCCATGCCCCGGCCGGTGTCGCTCACCTCCAGCACGACGTAGGTGCCGGGGGACAGCTCGTAGCCGGGGAATCGCGCGGCCAGGGCGTCGGCATCCAGCTCCTCCCGGCGGGTGCGCAGGATGATGCGGCCCTCCTCCGGCGCGATGGCGTCGGCGGCGTTGGTCACCAGGTTCAGCAGCACCTGCTGGAGCTGGGTCCGGTCCCCCTCGATCCAGGGCAGGTGCCCGTCCAGCTCGGTCTCGATGTGGGCGTGCCGGGAGATGCCCACCGCCAGGAGGGGCGCCATCTCCTCCAGCAGCTTGTTCAGGCAGAGGGGGCCCACCACGAAGACTCCGCGCCCGCTGTAGGCCAGCAGCTGCCGGGTGAGGTCGGCGGCGCGCTGCAGGACCTGCTCGGCGTGGTCCAGGTGGACCGGCGCCTGCCCGGGATCCCCCAGGGAGGCGCGCAGGAGGCTCAGGTTGCCCTGGAGCATGGTCAGCAGGTTGTTGAAGTCGTGGGCGATGCCCCCCGCCATCAGTCCGAGGCTCTCCAGCTTCTGGGCGGACCGCAGGGCCTCTTCGGTCCTCAGCCGGTCGGTGATGTCGTGGATGATGGAGAAGAGCAGCCTCCGGTCGCCCACCTGGACGGGGGAGGAGTGGACCTCCACCGTCCGGACCTCGCCGCTGGCGAGGCGGTGGGGGAACACGAAGTAGTTCCGGGCCTCGGCGGCGGCGGCGGCCCGCTCCTCGGCCACCTTCTCCGGGGGCAGCGTGTTGATGGAGGCGATGGACCGCCCCGCGAGGGCGCCCTCGCCGTAGCCGTAGAACCGGTCCGCGGCCCGGTTGGCGGCCACGATGGCCCCGCTGGCCGGGTCGATGAGGAGCATCACCGCGTCGTGGCGGTCGAACAGGGACCGGAAGACGTCGGTGTCCGGGCCATCGAGGGCCGTGGGGAGGGCGGCGGATTCCGGGGCAGGTTCCATGGGCTCGGGGGGAGGGGGTCGAGGCCAGTGTAGGCCGGACGCTCCGGGGTGGCGAGACGGCGGAGGCCCAGGGAGAATGGAGGATTGGAGCCTCCATGCACCACGAGCGCATCGCCATCCTCGACTACGGCAGCCAGTACACCCGCCTCATCACCCGGCGCCTGCGGGAACTGGGCGCCTTCGGCCTGGTGTACGGCCCGGGGGCCAGGGCCTCCGAAATCGGGGGCGCCGACCTGAGGGGCGTCATCCTCAGCGGCGGGCCGAATTCCGTGCTGGAGGCCGGCGCGCCGGACGCGGATCCCGCCATCTTCGAGCTGGGCGTGCCGGTGCTGGGCATCTGCTACGGGCAGCAGCTCATGGCGCGGAACTTCGGCGGCGAGCTGCACCGCAGCGCGAACCGCGAGTACGGCAAGGCCACCATCCGATGCGACGGCGCGGGCTCCGTGCTCTTCAAGGGCATGGCCGGCGAGCAGGTGGTGTGGATGAGCCACGGGGACCACGTGGAGAAGGCCCCGGAGGGCTGGGCGGTCACCGCCCGCACCCAGACCGTGCCCGTGGCCGCCATGGAGCACCCGGGCCTGCGCCGATACGGCATCCAGTTCCACCCCGAGGTGACCCATTCGGTGAACGGCAACGCGCTGCTCCTGAACTTCCTGGAGCACTGCGGCATGGAGCTGGACTGGAGCCCGGGCCACTTCATCGAGGAGAAGGTGGCCCAGATCCGCGGCCAGGTCGGGGGCGGCAAGGTCGTCCTGGGCCTGAGCGGCGGGGTCGACTCCAGCGTGGCGGCGCTCCTCCTGCACCGGGCCATCGGGAAGCAGCTCACCTGCGTCTTCGTGGACCACGGCCTCATGCGCAAGGACGAGATGAAGCAGGTCCAGGGCTTCTTCGCCCCCTTCGACCTGAACGTCGTCTGGGTGGACGCCTCCGACGAGTTCCTGGGGAACCTGGAGGGCGTCACGGACCCCGAGGCCAAGCGCAAGATCATCGGCGCCACCTTCATCGACGTCTTCGAGCGCGAGGCCAAGAAGACCGGTGCGGACTTCCTGGGGCAGGGGACCACCTATCCCGACGTCATCGAGAGCAGCGGCATCGGCGGGGCGGTGCTCGTGAAGTCCCACCACAACGTGGGCGGCCTGCCCGAGCGCATGGCCCTGAAGCTGGTGGAGCCCCTGCGGGAGCTCTTCAAGGACGAGGTGCGGGCCGCGGGCCTCGCCCTAGGGCTGCCGGAGGAGATGAACCAGCGCCACCCCTTCCCGGGGCCCGGCCTCGCGGTGCGCCTGCCCGGCGCCATCACCCGGGAGCGGGTGCGCATCCTGCAGGAGGCCGACGCCATCTTCATCCAGGAGCTGCGCTCGAGCGGCTGGTACGCGCGCACCAGCCAGGCCTTCGCCGTGCTGCTGCCCGTGCAGACGGTGGGCATCATGGGCGACGAGCGCACCTTCGAGTTCATCTGCGCCCTGCGGGCCGTCACCAGCGAGGACTTCATGACCGCGGACTGGGCGAGGCTGCCCCACGAGCTGCTGGACCGCATGGCCCAGCGCATCGTGCGGGAGGTGAAGGGCATCAACCGGGTGGTCTTCGACATCACCTCCAAGCCCCCGGCGACGATTGAGTATGAATAGCCTCCGGCTCCGGATCGAACGCTGATGGCCCGCCGCCCCGAACCCGTGAAGAAGACCACGCCGGAGATCCTTCAGGACCTCCGGGACGGCCACCGCGAGGCCGACATCGTCGGGCCCGCCCAGGCCCTGAAGTTCCTTGAGCGCACCCAGGAGAGCCAGCACAGCCTGCCCAACGCGGTGAAGTGCTTCCTTTTCGACCTTCTGGCCGACACCCGGGCCCGGCTCGGGGACTGGGAGGGCTGCGAGGTGGCGGTGCAGGGTGCCCTGGCCAACCTGGCCGCGGCCGAGGCCGACCTCGGCGCCGAGCTGAAGCGGAGCCTGCCCACCATGGCCCTTTTCGAGCGGGGCATCCAGGCCCGCACCGAGCTGGGGGACTTCCACGGGGCCCTGGAACTCTGCGACGAGGCCGTGCGCCGCGGACTGGGGGCCCACTTCGAGGCCAAGCGGGACAGCCTGGACTGGGCCCGGTAGGGAGGCCAGGGCTTCCCATCCGGGCCCGGCCAGCGCATCATCCACGGGATGCACCCGACTCCAGACCCCCGCGACGTGCGGATCCTGGTGGTGGACGACCAGGCCGTGGTCCGGGTCGCCCTGCGCGGCATCCTCCGCTCCGTCGGCTACCGGGTGAGCGAGGCCGAGAGCCTGGAGCAGGCCCTGGACCTCGTGGACCAGGAGCCCTTCCACCTCATCCTGAGCGATGTGGAGATGCCCGGCGGGTCCGGCCTGGACCTGGTGAAGGCCCTGGAGCCCCGCTTCCCTGCCCTGGCGGTCATCGTGGTCAGCGGCCTGGACGACGCCAACCTCGCCCTGGACTGCCTCCAGCACGGGGCCTACGGCTACGTCCTCAAGCCCTTCCAGCCCCGGGAGATCCTCCTGCACGTCTCCACCGCCCTCCGCCGCCGGATGCTGGAGCTGGCCTACGTGGAGCGGGAGCACGATCTGGAGAAGCGCGTTCGCAAGGCCACGGAAATGATCCGCCTGAGCCGGGAGGAGCTCTCCTACCGCCTCATCGCCGCCAGCGAGTACCGGGACCACGAGACCGGCGCCCACGTGCGCCGCATCGGCCTCTTCGCGGCGAGGCTGGCGGAGCTCCTGGGCTGGGCCGAGGACGAGGTGGAGCGCATCCGCGCGGCGGCCCCCATGCATGACATCGGGAAGATCGGGGTGCCCGACGCCATCCTCCAGAAGCCGGGGCAGCTCACCGAGGGCGAGTGGGTGATGATGAAGCGCCACACCACCATGGGCGCCAACATCCTCAAGGGCAGCCAGGTGCCCTTCATCCAGATGGGCGCCCGCATCGCCGCCTGCCACCACGAGAAGTGGGACGGCACCGGCTACCCCAACGGCCTGAAGGGGGACGTCATCCCCGCCGAGGCCCGCATCACCGCCCTGGTGGACGTCTACGACGCCCTGGCCAACCGCCGCTACTACAAGGAGGCCTGGCCCGAGGAGCGCATCGTCCCCTTCCTGGAGCAGGGCGCCGGAGCCCACTTCGAGCCCGGGCTCGTGGAGACCTTCCTCACGAACCTGGGCAGCTTCCGGGAGATCCTCGAGGCGAACCCGGACGAGGAGACCACGCCGGTCTATTAGGCCGCGCCGCGCGCTAGGCTGGAGGCGCTCCCGGGAAGCCCCATGCCCCTGACCCTCGCCTCCTACCGCACCCTCGGCCGCTCGGGCCTCCGGGTCTCGCCCCTCTGCCTGGGCACCATGACCTTCGGCCCTGACTGGGGCTGGGGCGCCGACGAGGAGGCGAGCCGCCGCATGGCGGACCGCTACGCCGAGGGTGGCGGCAACTTCCTGGACACGGCGAACATCTACACCAAGGGCCACAGCGAGGCCATCCTCGGGGCCTGGATGGCCGAGCGCGGGAACCGGCACCGGATGGTGCTGGCCACCAAGTTCTGCGGCAACCTCTTCACCGGCGACCCCAACGCCGGCGGCGCCTCCCGCAAGAGCATCCTGGCGGCCTGCGAGCAGAGCCTGAGGCGCCTGCGCACGGACTTCCTCGACCTCTACTGGATGCACTTCCACGACCCCCACACGCCCATCGAGGAGACGATGCGCGCCCTGGACGACCTGGTGCGCGCCGGGAAGGTCCGCTACGTCGGCGTGTCCGACACGCCGGCCTGGCGCATCGCCCAGGGCCAAGCCGCCGCCCTGTTCCGGGGCTGGAGCCCCTTCATCGCGCTGCAGATCGAATACTCCCTGATGGAGCGCACGGTGGAGCACGACCTCGTGCCCCTCGCCCTGGACCAGGGCCTGGGCGTCACGCCCTGGTCGCCCCTCAAGGGCGGCCTGCTCACGGGCAAGTACGGGCGGTCGAAGCGCCCCGAGGGCGAAGGCCGCCACGGGCCGAACTCCAAGTACTTCACCGAGCGCACCTGGGGCATCACCGACGCCCTGGAGGCCGTGGCGGCGGAGCAGGGGCGGCCCGTGGCGGAGGTCGCCCTGGCCTGGGTGCTGGCCCGGCCCGGCGTGGCCAGCCCGATCCTCGGAGCACGGACCCTGGCCCAGCTGGAGTCCAACCTGCGCAGCCTGGAGGTGGCGCTCACCCCAGATCAGGCCGCCCGCCTGGACGCCGCCAGCGCGCCGGAGCCGATCTTCCCCCACGGCTTCCTGGCCAACACCCGGGCCGTGAGCCAGGGGGGCACGACGATCAACGGCGTGCCCTCGGATCCCTGGCCCCTGGCCCCGAAGACCGACGGGGAGCGCTGGTGAGGGGCGTCCTCCTCCTGCTCCTCCTGGTCCCCGGACTCGCGGCCTGCCGCCCGCCGGAGATCCGCCGGGACGTGACCACCGTGGTGCTCGTGCGCCACGCGGAGAAGGCCTCGGACAGCGACCCCGACAGCCCCCTGTCCGAGGCCGGGCGGGCGCGGGCGCGGGCCCTGGTGCCCCAGCTGGAAGCCTTCAGGCCCGACGCGCTCATCGTGTCCCAGCGCCAGCGCACGGCCCAGACCCTCGCGCCCCTGGCGGAGAAGCTCGGGATGGCGCCCCTCGTCCGGGACAACGGGAAGGTCCCCGAACTGGCCCGGGAGATCCTGGAGGCCTACCGGGGCCGCACCGTCGTCATCGCCTGGCACCACGGCCCCCACGAGCCGTTGGCCCGGGCCCTGGGGGTGCAGGGGCCGCTGCCGGCCTGGACGGCCGGGACCTACGACCGGATCTGGGTCGTGCGGGTGGATGGGGCGGGACGCGCCGCCTTCGAGGAGCGGCGGCAGTCCCCGGTGCCCTGAGCCTCAGGCCGTCCGCGGCCGCTTCCAGATGAGCCCGTCCAGCAGGTAGTGGGTGGCCTGGGGCAGGGCCAGGAGGGGCACCAGCAGGGCTTGGGCGAGGAGGCCCAGGTCCCAGCCGCCGCCGAAGAGCCCGCCGAAGACCGCCTCGTGGTCGTGCCAGATCCCGGCGTCCCAGAGGCCCTCCTCGAGGAAGGCCAGGCCCAGGAGGAGGAGCCCGAAGAGCGTCGGCCCGGCCCTCAGCAGGCCCCCGGCGATGCCGCGCCGCGGCCCCTCGTCCCGGGTGGCGGTCCAGACCAGCACGGCGTAGGGCACGCCGTGGGGAAGGACGTTCAGGGCGGTGAAGGCGAGGTCGCTGTCCAGGACCACGATGCCCACGTGCCAGGCCAGGGCGGTGGTGGCCACCAGCAGGGTCTTGCCCCAGGGCAGGAATCCCGTGGCGATGCGGCGCGCGGCCTGCCGCGCCAGGAAGGCCCCGAGGAGCCCGAGGTGCAGGGGCAGCAGGGCCCGGGCCAGGGCCGCGGACACCGGCCCCGCGAAGTCCCCGGCCACGAACCAGCTGAAGGCCCGGGGCAGGTGGGCGTGCCACCACAGGAGGGGCCACAGGGTGGCGGAGTAGACCGCCAGGCGGTCCAGGCGGCGGTCGAAGGCCGTGAGATCCGCCTCCTTCCGCTGGTAGAGGGCCACCCAGCCCAGCTGCTGGCGGACGAAGTGGAAGACCGCGAGGTAGGCGAGCACGCGCCAGAAGAGCAGCCCCGAGCGCAGGTGCAGCGCCACCCCCAGGGCCCAGGCCCCGAGGGGGACGAGGGCGTAGCGCCAGGGATGGGCCTTCAGCTCCCCGGGATCGAAGTAGGTGCGCAGCCAGGTCGCGTGCACGTGGGCCACGTCCACCCCCACCACCAGCAGGAGCCACAGGGGCGTGGAGAGGGGCTCGTGGAGCAGCCCCGCGCCCGCGGCCCAGGCCACCAGGAGGAAGGCCGCGGCGGTGCTGCCCGTGAAGGCGGCCAGGTCGAGGTTCCTGGAGAAGAGCCAGGGCTGGGGGCGGGGGTCGGCCATGGGAAGGAGGGGAGCGCCCTTCGGAGTCTACGCCGCCGGGGCCGCGCCGTCCCTTCAGCGCCAGCTCGCGGCGGCGTAGCCCAGCGCGGCGAGCACCTCCTCGGCGGCCCGCAGGCCGTGGTCCTGGGCCTCCTCGAAGAGGGCCAGCCCCGAGAGGTCGGTGTGGGCGAAGTGGATGCCGTTGAAGGGCTCCCGGGCCTGGGCCAGGGCCACGCTCCAGCAGAAGCCCGGGCGCGGCCGCACCATGGCGTGCCCCCAGCGCATGACGTCGAGGCGCGCGATGCACTGCTCGATGTCCGGGTGGGCCCTCCGCAGGTCGTCCACCACGAGCTGGGCGCAGGCTCTCCAGTCCATGGCCATGAGCCGGTTCCGGGACTCCCGGACGTCCTGGCCCGGGAAGGGGTAGTAGTAGGTGAAGACCGCCGGGCCATGGTCCTTCATGGCCTGGTGGGCCGCCACCACGTAGCCCAGGGAGGGGCTGTCCCTGAGCACGTTGTCCCAGGCCAGGGGGAAGCCGGGCTCCTCGGGGCGCCGTCTCAGGGTGAGGTTGGCCACCAGCCAGGGGGACTGGATGAAGTCGTTCAGGCCCTCCGGGCGGGCCTCCCACAGGCTCGGGATGACGTGGTTGGCCACGTGGAGGGGGCCGGCGAAGATGACGCGCTTCGCCTGGAAGCCCACCGCGGCCTGGGCCCGGGTGTCGTAGGCGTGGACGTGGAGGATCCCCTCCGTGGGACGGCGGATGGTGGTGACCGCGTGGCCCAGGCGGAGGCGGTCCCCGCATGCCTTCGCGAGGTGGTCCACCATGAAGCCGTTGCCCTCCGGCCACGCCACCAGGGGGTGGCTGTCCTCCAGGACGGGCGGGCGGGCCTCGCCCTCCCGCCGGAGCTGCTTGCGGGCGCAGAAGTAGAAGAGCCCTGCCCAGGCGGAGGTGGTCTCCAGGGTCGAGCCGTAGTCGTCCCGGCAGGCGTAGTCCAGCATCCAGTAGAGCCGCGGGGAGGAGAACTTCCGCCGCTGCAGCCACTCCATGAAGCTCTGCCGGTCGAGGCTCTGGATCTCGGGGTCGTCGCTGCCCTTGGCCCGCGGGATGGCGAAGGCCCGCCGGCCCCGGGCGTCCCGCCAGCCGGCGAGGCGGTTCACCTCCTCGAAGAAGCGCAGGTGCTGGGCCTCGTCGTCCGCGGAGGCCCCGGCATGGAGGTAGAGCCCCTCCCACCACTGCCCGTAGGCGAAGATCCGCTCCTCCGGCGCGCGGACGAGGTACTGCTCCTTCACCACCGGCTCGCCCCCGGGGCCCGGCGGATCCAGCAGGCCGCACTCCTCGAAGAGGCGCACCAGGGCCGGATTCTCCCGGCTGGGGGCCGGGATGTAGTGGGCCCCCCAGGGGAAGGCGCCCACGTGGTTGCGGCCCGAGCGGGCGGTGCCCCCGGGATCCTCCTCGAGCTCCAGCACCACGAAGCTGCGGAAGCCCTGGCCCAGGAGCCGCCAGGCCGCGCTGAGCCCCGCGATGCCGCCCCCGACGATGACCACGTCCACGGGGTCGAAGGTGGTGGCGGAGGGGAGCTGCAGGTCCCGCATGGCGTGCCCCACGTCCATGGAGGGTCCGACCAGCTCCCCCTCGAAGGGCAGCGCGCGCCGGCGGCGGCGGCAGCCGAGGCCTCCGGCGGCCGCGGCCCCTGCGGAGGCGGAGAGGAAGGCGCGGCGCCTCATGGCTGCTCCGGCGCCCCCGGCCGGGACCTCAGGACCACCGCTTCCACTCCGAACTGTAGAGGTGCACGAGGACCTGGTTGTCCAGGCGGTTGACCTCCACGGGCAGGCGCTGCATGTCCTTCGGGAAGGCGAACATGGCCTGGAGGGTGTCGTCCGTGAGGTGGCGGAGGTCCGGGAGCGTGCGGCTGGGCACCGGGAAGGGCGCCGGCGAGGCGAGGGAGAAGCCCCAGACCCCGAAGGAGGGCACCGAGAGGTGGTAGGGGCGGACCTGGAGCCCCGCGGCCTCGAGGGTGGCCGCCACGCACCAGAAGGAGCGCCGGGCCATGAGCGGCGAGGTGCTCTGGATGGCGGCGAAGCCCTCGGGGTTGAGGTGCTCCTTCAGCAGGCGGTAGAAGCGGGTGGTGTAGAGCTTGCCCACCGAGTAGGTGTGGGGGTCCGGGAAGTCCACGATGGCGAGGTCGAAGCGCAGGCTCGGCGCCATCTCGCCCAGGGCCACCATGGCGTCCATGTTCAGGACCTTCACCCGGGGGTCCTTCAGGGCGTGGCGGTTCAGCTCCGCCAGCAGGGGCTGGTTCGCGGCCATCTCCGTCATCGCCGGGTCCAGGTCCACCAGCACGACCTCCTGGACGCCCGGGTGCCGGAGGATCTCCCGCACCGCCAGGCCGTCGCCGCCGCCGCAGACGAGCACCCTCTTGGCCTTCAGCCCCTTGGCCTCGTAGGCGGCGAAGGCCGGGTGCACCAGCGCCTCGTGGTAGCGGTACTCGTCGGCGCTGCTGAACTGCAGGCTGCCGTTGAGGAAGAGCTGGAAGCTGCCCCGGCCGTGGGTGAGGATGATGCGCTGGTAGTCGGAGGTCTTGGCGAAGACGATCTCGTCCTGGAAGACCTCCTCCTCCACCAGGAGCGTGAAGCGCCCCGCGAACACTGTCCCAGCGGCCAGGAGGGCGATCACCGCGAAGCACTTCACCCGCAGGAGGAAGACGCCCCCCAGCAGCGGCCTCAGGAGGCGGGTGGACCAGAGGCCCACCAGGGCGTTCACCAGGCCGAAGACGAGGCTGGTGCGCACCAGGCCCAGCTTGGGCATGAGGAAGAGGGGGAACAGGATGGAGGCGAAGAGGGCGCCGATGTAGTCGAGGGTGAGCACCCCGGCCACGAGGTCCTTGAAGGAGACTTGCTGGCGCAGGATGCGCATGAGCAGCGGGATCTCGAGGCCCACGAGGGTCCCGATCCCGGCCACCAGGGTGTAGAGGGCCGGCCGGAAGGCGTGGGTCTTGGCGAAGGTGAGGAAGAGCACCGGCGCCGAGAGGCCCCCCAGCAAGGCCACCGCCAGCTCCACGTTCACGAAGGTGTGGGCGAGTCCCTTCTGCACGTAGCGGCTGATCCAGGAGCCGAGGCCCATGGCGCTGAGGTAGACGCCGATGACGGTGCTGAACTGGAGCACCGAGTCCCCGAGGAGGTAGCTGGCCAGCGTGCCGGCCACCAGCTCGTAGATGAGGCCGCAGCTCGCGATGAGGAGGACGCTCAGGAAGAGCAGGGGCGCATGCAGCTCCGGGACCCTGGGCGCGGCTCCGGGGTCCGGTCCGGGGTCCTGGACAGGGTCAAGCACGTCGTCGGGCAAGGCAGCGCTCCTCCTCCAAGGGTAAACGGCAGGCGCCCGCCCGCTCCAGCCCCGGGGCGGAGGCGGCGGTCACGGTCCCGGCGGGCCTAGCCGTGGATCGCGGCGGCCACGATGATGGCGAGGCCCAGCATCACCGAGCCCAGGAGGATTCCGAGGGCGATGTTCTGGTCTTCCTCCAGCTCCTTGCGGATGGAGAAGGGCGAGATCTTGACGATCAGGAGGAAGACCAGCCCGAAGAGGGCGACGCCCAGGGCGGTGAACACGGCGGCGGTCTTGAGGTGGCTGAGGAGATCGTACTCGGGCATCACTTGCCTCCGCGGAAGCCGTTGTTGTGGAGGAAGGTCCTCCAGGCGCCGGGGGTCTGGCGCACGGAGGGCGGCAGGTCCCGCCGCCGGTGGGGGCCGAAGAACTCGCGGCCGAGGAACCCGTTGGCGCCGACGAGCCCGAAGCCGCCCAGGAGGAGGAGGGTGTAGAAGAGGCGCATCAGTCATCCCCCCCGGAATCGGAGTCGGAGTCCGAGGACTCGCCGGTTCCGCTGTACATGCTCTCGGCCCAGCGGCGGCCCTCGAAGCTCATGCTCTGGAAGAGCTTCAGCAGGGGCGGGATCACGATCCCGAAGAAGGCCAGCCAGACGTAGAGCCAGCGCATCACCCCGGAGCGCAGCTCCACGGTGAACTCCCGCACCGGGGGCGCGGCGCCCTCCCAGGCCGGGGAGAGGCGCAGCATGTAGGACCCGGGAGGCATGCTGCTCAGGTAGACGGTGTCCTTGCGGGCGCCCTCGGACCAGGACTCGCCGTCGTCCACGCCGTGGTAGTAGCTGCTCTGGATCTCGAAGAGCTCGACCGCGCCGGTCTGCTCGCTCACCAGGGCCCCTTCCACCCCGAGCCAGCCGTTGTCAACGCCGGAGCTGAGGGTCACCGCGAGGTTCTTGCCCCGGTCCGCGATCTCGAAGGGCCCGGCGAAGATCACGGTCTCGCTCTCCACCGGGGGCGCGGGAACGCCGGGGGCCGGGGCGGGCTCGGCGCCGAAGCCCGTGGCGGCGGCGGTGCGCGCCGCGGCGCGCTGGGCCTTCAGGGCGGCCAGCTCCTCCGCCAGGTTGTAGGTGCGGCTGAAGACCAGGCGCTCCCGGTGGGTGAAGCTCAGGACCATGACCACCGCCAGCAGGACCCCGAGGGCCAGGGCCATCCACGTCGCCATCTGGGACAGGGCGCGCTTGTGGGGGTTGGGCATGTTCGGGCAGATGCCCGAGGGGGCCGGGAGGGTCTCCTTGAGGTTGAAGCCGGACGCCACCTCCGCGGGTTCGAGGTAGGTGCTGAGGGACCAGTTCACCTCCTGCCCGGCGCCGGGATGGAACTGGGTCTCCCGGGCGAGGCTGTAGGGGGGCTGGACGAACTCGGTGACCTGGGCCTTCTCCCCCTGCTGGACCTTCCAGGTGAACTCGCCGAAGACCGCGTCCACCCGGGCCTCCACGTCCTGGAAGCGGCGGTAGGAACCCCCCTTGAACCGCACGAAGGGGCTGTGGGCGCCGCCGGCCTCCATGGCCTCCCGCATGCGGGCGGCGGCCTCGGGTCCCGCGCTGCGCTCGATCATGCGCAGGGCCGCCACGTTGACGGAGCCCGTCTCCACCTCCCCGGCGGGGACCGTCTCCGCGAGGTTCCAGTGGCCGTCGCTCTCCACGAGCCAGCGGAAGCCCCCCTTGCGGTCCATGAGCAGGTACTCCCGCCAGGGGTACACCACGCCCTCCACCTTGCAGCTGCGCTGCATGCGGCCGATGCAGACCATGGGCACGGTGCGGATGACGCCCTCGGCCCCCAGCTCGATGTGGAACTTCACCTGGGGCTGCTTGAGGGATTTGAGGTAGCGCAGCTTGCCGCCCTCGGCGTCGAGCATGCCGCCGCAGGAGGTGCAGACCACCCGCAGGGTGGCGTCCGGGGCGCGCAGGGGCAGGGGGGCGCCGCAGTTCGGGCAGTTGAGGCCCAGCACCTTCACCTTGGGCGAGGCCTGCCGGACGTTCTTCAGCCGCAGCTCGTCGAGGTTGATCTCGCGGCCGAGGTAGAAGGCGGGGACGGCGTCGCCGTAGTCGAGGGTCGCGAAGGCCCCGTGGGCGCCGCTGAGGTCGGCGAAGCGGTAGCTCGCCCCGAGCTCCGGGCGCCAGGGCAGCTCGCCCTCGGCCCCGTGGAAGGTCCCCTGGCTGGCCTCGGCCACCACCCATTGGCCCTGGTCCCCCAGGTTCACCACCGCGCCGGCGCCGAGGGCCTCGAAGGGGGGCGCGCCGCTGGAGAGGTCGTGCTGGAAGGTCAGGTAGAAGCGCCCCTGGGCCTCGGCGAGCCAGCCCCAGCGCCCGTCATCGAAGGCGAGGTACCACTCGTTCCAGAGGCCGCCCAGGGGGTGGACCATCTGCACCCGGCCCGCGACGGTGAAGTCCCGGCCAGCGTGGATGCCCGTGGCCTGCACGGAGACCGGCGAATGGGTGTCGACCAGGTCGGCGGCGATCCCGATCTTCTCGGGGTCCCGGTCCGTGCGGGCGCTGAGGGTCTTGCAGGATCCGCAGACGGCCACCATGGTTCCGGGGCGGAACGACAGGGGCGCGCCGCAGCTGGGGCATGAGGAGGCCATGGGTGGGGCCAGGGTAGCAAAGCCCCCCGGCAGTGGCTACGGCTGCTTGCCGGGTCCCGCGGAAGGCTCGGGCAGGCGGGCCCCGACGCGGAAGGCCACCTCCACCCGTCCATTGAGCTGGAGCGCCTTGGTGTTCACCGCGTAGGGCAGGGCGCCCTGGATGGTGACGTTGCCCGGCGAGTTCCGCAGCGCCCAGAGGGAGAGGCCGGTGAAGGCCAGGCTCGGGGCCCGGAAGTCCTTCTCGTCCTTCCGGAGGTCCTGGAGGGGGCCGAGGTCGTGGAGGCGCCGCTGGCGCACCGAGGGGCCGCCGTTCACGGAGACGTCGGCGTCCCCCACGGCGTTGAAGGCGGTGCCCGCGGCGTAGACCGCCTGGCCGCGGTAGCGGGCCCGGAAGGTCATGGGCCCCATGGGCTGGAACTCCCGGGCCTTGAAGGCGCGCTGCTCGCTCCCGCCGGGGCCGACGACGGAGATGGTGGCGTCCACGTAGCCCGTGGGGCGGGCGCCGGGATCGGGCTCGAAGATGAATTCCACGCTCCCGTCGGCCGCGGGGACCTCCCGGAGCCGCCCCGCGGCCTGCACCTCGAAGGTCTCCTGGCGGGCCTCGACGTTGACCAGGGGGCTGCTGGGCGACCCGTCGTCGGAGAAGGACTTCTTCGTGTTCAGCGTGCCCTTGAGGCTCAGGGTGCAGGCATAGGCCACAGGCGCGTCCGGCGCCGTCCGGGGCTCGGCGGCCCTGGGGGCGGCGGGGGCGGCCTTGGCCGCGGGCTTCGCCGCCGGCTTCTTGGCGGGCTTGGCCTGGACGGCGGCGGGGCCTAGGACGAGCAGGGTCAGGGCAGGGAT
>JABLTH010075295.1_pt1 | contig 20285 bp, 20 predicted proteins | sample 7875711 | NCBI WGS metagenome assembly JABLTH01 (sample SAMN14941262, study PRJNA633318) | bioreactor metagenome | isolation source: bioreactor | place: China | collected 2019-03-05 | reverse complement strand
TGCAGCACCGCCACGCCCTTCGCCCGCAGGTAGCGGCAGTAGATGTCCGTGGCCGTGTAGCCCTCGGGGTGGCCCACATGGAGGCCCGCGCCGGAGGGGTACGGGAACATGTCCAGCACGTACGCCTTCGGCAGCGTCGGATCCTCCGGCGTGCGGAAGGTGTCATTCGCCGCCCAGTAGGCCTGCCATTTGGGTTCGATCTCGGAGGGCGTGTAGCGGTCGGACATGGGGCGAGATTCCCTGGAATCCTTCAGTTTATCAGGATTGGCGCGGGTTTCAGGGTCAGGAATGCGAGCGGCGGCGGAGGGCGGGCGGCAGATCATTGGCCCAGGGTCGGAACTTCACCGCCGCAGGCAGGTCCCTCTGCTTCGGCTTGGCTCCCTTCCCCCCCCGCCCCGGCGCCCACGGGGGCCAGGCCGAAGCCGCTCCCCCAGGGGCCCTGTCGTGGTTACATGTTTCGCAACAATCCATCTGATCCGGCGCAGGCGACCGATGCAGGAGCCCGGATCCAGACAACCAGGGAGGCGTGCCATGACTCGTTCCCGCATCCTTTACCTCCTCCTCACCTTCGCCGGTGGCCTGGCGGCGGGCGTCGCCCTTCCGGCCCTCGCCGGCCCGGCCGGATCGAAGGTCACGAACCTTCTGACGGCGTCCCTTTCCAAGGACTTCACGCCGGGTCGGGAGGTGCTCATCGACCTGGTGGAGATCCCTCCGCACCAGAAGCTGGACTGGCACTGGCATCCCGGGGAGGAGTTCCACTACTACCTGGAGGGGGATCCCGTCATCGAGCGCGGCGATGGACCATCCATCACCGGCAAGCCGGGCACGGTCGGTCATGTCCCCTTCAAGGCCCGGCACCAGGCCACCGCCGGCGAGAGGGGCGCCAAGATCCTGGTCTTCCGCGTCCACACCAAGGGGGAGCCGTGGCGCTACCTGGACGAGAAGCCGGCATCCCAATCCGCGGGCAAGGAGCGGGAATCGCCGCCAACGTCTGTCTCCAGAAGATGAGCTCAGTCCGCGCGCACCCCTGGAGCCCGGGCCCGGGCTCTGAGAGTCTGGACCGCACCTACCCGGGAGCACCGCCATGCACCCCGACACCGCCCGCTACAACCAGGCCCTGCCCTCCCCCGACCGGGAGATCTGCGACCGCCTCGCCGCCGAGATCGACCGCGGCCTTCCGGAGGCGGAGAACAAGCTGTGGCACGCCCACCCGGTGTGGTTCCTGGAGGGGAATCCCGTGGTGGGCTACAGCAAGCTGAAGGGCGGCGTCCGGCTGCTCTTCTGGAGCGGGCAGTCCTTCGGAGAGGCAGGTCTGAAGCCGGAAGGCACCTTCAAGGCCGCGGAAGCGCGCTACACCGCCACCGGCCAGGTCAACCCCGAAGACCTGCAGCGCTGGCTGGCCAAGGCCCGGGACATCCAGTGGGACTACAAGAACATCGTCCGCCGCAAGGGCCGGCTCGAGCCGCTCAGGATGCCCTGAGCCCCCTCGGGCGGGAGCCCTCCTGGCGTTGACGAGCGCCCGCGGGCGCTCCCGGCGTCAAGGTCCGGGAGCGCCATGGCGGGGCCGGACGCCATCGGCCTAGGACTTCTTCACCTTGTCCTTCCGCCGCACCGTCCAGGTGTCCCGGTCGATGACCACCTTCCACTGTTCGTCCTTGGCCTTCACGAGCACCTCCCATCCGCCCGTGGCGCCATTGAGGTCGATGCGGCGCGCCGCGACGGCCTCTCCGCCGACTTCCACGGCGGCGATGCCCATGGCCTTCTCGCGCTCGTAGCGCTCCTGGCGCCCGGGGTTGGAGTCGTGGTGCTCCTGGGGCGCGGCGCACCAGGCCGGGGAGGTTGTGGCGGCGAGGCACAGGAGCAGGGCAGCTTGCATCATCGGACGGCGCATGGGGGTCTCCTTGCCCGGGATTCCTTCCCGGGGTTCCGGGCCAAGTCAGGATCCGTGCCAGGGAGGCCATGTCTGCGCGCCGGTCGGCCCGCCCGCCCCTCGGCTCCCCGGTGCCCCCGCTCGCCCCTGGAAGGCCCCGGCTCGGCGCCGATGGTCCACGGGCCGCCCCATTTCCGCGATGCTGGGCCTTCAACCTTCCCGGAGGCGCCGTGCCGCGATCCCCCCGTCCCCGCCTCGGCGGCGTGCTGCTGATGGCCGCCGGACTCTGCTTCTTCGTGGCCGCGAAGCTGGCCGGCCAGCCCGGCTTCATCGGCGCGGGGGCGGCCCTGTTCCTGACCGGGGCCGCATTGTTCCGGAAGGCTCGCGCGGCCGCCTAGCCCAGGCCGGGCAAGCCGATCTTCGGCATACTGCCCCGATGGCGACCACCCTCTCCTATGGCCCCTCCCCGAGCCAGGCCGGCGAACTCCATCTGCCCGGCTCGACCCCCGCGCCGGTGGTCTGCCTCTTCCACGGCGGCTTCTGGCGCCATCCCTACGGCCGCGACCAGATGGACGCCGTGGCCCGGGACCTCGCGGGCCGGGGCTACGCGGTGTGGAACGCGGGCTACCGCCGCGTGGGGGAGCCCGGCGGGGGATGGCCCGGGACCCTCGAGGACGCCTTCGCCGCCGTGGACGCCCTGGCCGCCTTCCCCCAGGCCGCCGGGGTCCTCGATCTCGCCCGCGTGGCCCTCGTGGGCCATTCCGCCGGCGGCCACCTCGCCCTGCTCGCCGGGCAGCGCAACAGGCCCGCGGGCCTCACGCCCGCGTCCGTCGTGCGGCCGAAGGCCGTCGCGGCCCTGGCGCCGGTGGCCGATCTGCAGGAGGCCCATCGCCTGGACAGCGGGCGGGGGGCCGTGGCGGCGCTGCTCGGGGGGTCCCCCGACCAGGTCCCCGAACGCTATGCGGCCGCGTCCCCCAGGGCCCGCCTGCCCCTGGGCATTCCGCAGCTGCTCCTGCACGGGGACCTCGACGCGGCGCTTCCCCTCGCCCTCTCCCGCGACTACGCCGAGGCCGACCGCGCGGCCGGCGACGCCATCACCTTTCATGCCCTCGCCGGACAGGGGCACATGGCGTTCCTGGACCCCGCCGGCGAGGCCCACGGGATCCTGTGCGCCTGGCTCGCCGAGCAGCTCGGGCCGCTGCCCCGGACCTGAACGCGCCGCTGCCGCCGCCGCGCCGGGCTGGGCCTCAATGCGCCCCGTAGGTCCGCTCCCCCGCCGGGATCCGCACCTCCAGGTGGTTCTGCCTGGGCGGGATGGGGCAGAAGAAGAGCGGCCCGTAGGCGCAGAGCGGGTTGTGGGCCTTGTTGAAGTCGATCTCGGTCCGGCCCTCCGCGCCCCGCGGGACATAGACGTAGCGCCCGACGGGATAGGTCTCCCTGCCCGCGGTGCGGTCGCGGAAGATGACGAAGAGGGACTCGGGCTCGTCGCCGTCCACGTAGGCCTCCAGCCTGCAGGCCCTGCCACGCAGGGTGAAGGCGAGCAGCCCGGCAAGGCGCAGTTTCTGCGGGCCGCCGCGGGTGGCCTCCACCGTCACCTCCTTCGCCTCCGAGGAGGGCGTGAAGGTCGCCGCCACACGGTAGCGGCCGTCGTAGGGGAAGTACGTCAGGCCCGTGTAGGTCCGCATGGCCGGGCTTTCGAGGTTGGACACGCGCACCGTCGGGACGCCCCCGGGCCGGCGCAACTGCAGGCGGTAGGGACCCAGCGCCAGGCGGTCCGCGGGCGTGAGGGCGCGTTCCCCCGCGGCGGCCTCGCCGTTCACGGTGAGCGGGGCCTCGCCGGGCGCCGCCGACTTCGGCACGAGCAGCACCTTCCCCTCGCGCACCACCAGCTCCCCCGCCAGGGCCGGGAGGCCCGGCCCCTCCAGCCGCAGCGCCGCGTCCGTCCCGCTTCCGAAGGTCGTGCGCTCCCCCTCGAGGGACACCACCCGCTCCGCCGCCAGGGGCGAGCGCTCGCCCCGCATCAGGGCGTCCTGCTGCTGGCGCCAGGCCTTCAGGTCGGGGGGCAGCTTCGCGGACTGGGGCTCGATGACGGGAGGGGGCAGGAACAACATGGGGGAACCTCGATCAGGGACCTGCGCGGCCCCTCGAGGATAGTCCCCGCCCCGCCCGCCGGTGCTATGCTCTCCGGCTTCAACCCAGCCCCATCCCGGAGGACGCCATGATCGTCGTGCGCAACACCTTCCGCCTCAAGTTCGGCCAGGCCAAGCCGGCCATCGCCGCATTCAAGGAGATCCTCGCCCTCAACGCCCGGCTCGGCGTGGGCGCGAAGAACCGCCTCCTCACGGACCTCACCGGGCCCTCCTACACGCTCATCTTCGAGATGGAGTTCGCCAGCCTCGGCGACTGGGAGAACCAGTCCATGAAGATCATGGGCTCGGAGGAATGGCGCGCGACCTACGAGAAGTTCATCCCCTACGCCGAGGGCGGCTCGCGGGAGCTCTTCAACGTCGTCGGGTAGCGCCTTGCCGAGCCCGCAGCCCCTCCACGTCGGCATCGTCGCCTGCAGCGCCGAGGGCGCCGCCCTCTGCTACCGCACCTTCTGCGAAGAGGGCGCGGCATTGCTCGGAACCCACCGCCACCCGGAGATCTCCCTGCACACCCACTGCCTGGGGGAGTCCATGGACTGCATCGACCGGGACGACTGGGCAGGCGTCGCCGAGCTCATGCTCTCCTCCGCGGAAAAACTGAAGGCCGCCGGGGCCCAACTCCTCATCTGCCCCGACAACACCATCCACCGCGCCTGGCCCTGGGTCGCCCCGCGGGCGCCGTTGCCCTGGCTGCACATCGTCGAGGTGGTCGGCGCCGAGGCCCGACGCCGGGGCTTCCGCAGGCTCGGCATCACCGGCACCCGCTACACCATGGGCAGCGACCTCTATCCCCGGGTGCTCGACCGCCTCGGCCTCGAGCACCGGACCCCGCCGCCCGCGACCCAGGAGGCCCTCAACCGCATCATCTTCGAGGAGCTGGTGAAGGGCGTCTTCAGGCCCGAGTCCGTGGCCGTCTTCCTCGCCGCCATCGAAGCGTTGAAGCAGGACGGCTGCGACGCCGTGGTGCTGGGCTGCACCGAGATCCCGCTGATCGTGAACGACGCCAATTCCCCCGTGCCCGTGCTGGACAGCACCCGGCTGCTGGCGCGGGCGGCGTTGAAGCGCTCGCTCGAAGGCTGACCTTCACCCCTCGAAGCTCACCCACCCCGCCCGCCCCGGGATCTCCCGGCGGACGATGGCCTTCGCCGGGGGACTCGCGGCCTTCAGCTCCGGCAGCCACTCGGCGTGGGTGCGGGCCACGGCGCCGCGGTCCCTGAGCCCGCCCAGGAAGGCGTCGAAGGCCTCCGCCAGGGCGCCGCCTTCGACCTCCGTGTGGAGGGCATAGACGTTCAGCGCGTCCTCCTTCACCAGGCCCCACACCTCCTCGTTCACCTGCTCCGGCGTGCGGCCGTCCAGGCCCAGCAGCTCGTCGAGGGTCGGCAGGGTCGTCGGAATCTGGAGGGTCGAGAGGGTCCTGCCCTTCACCACCGGATAGAAGGGCGCCTCGCCCCGGCAGTCGCCGGCGTAGTCGAGGCCGTAGGCCTCCTGGAGCTCCAGCGTCACGTCGTTGCAGCGCCAGGCCGGGCTCACCGCGCCCCGGGCCCTGAAGCCGAAGACCTCCTCGAAGGCGCCGTGGGCCCGGGCATACCAGTCCGAGAGCCACGTGCGGGACTTCCGGTCCAAGAGGTCGTGGTACTGCACGTGGTCCCAGGCATGGATGCCCACCTCGTGGCCCGCGGACAGCGCCGCGCGCATCTCCACGGCGGCCCGCCTGTGGATCACCGGCGCCGGCAGCAGCACGCCGTACATCATGGTCTTGAATCCGTACAGCTTCGCCGCGTTGGTGCGGCGCATCTTCTGGAGGAAGCCCTTCCTGAAGACGCGGCGGATGGCCTTGCCGCTGTTGTCCGGGCCGAAGCTGAAGTAGAAGCTGGCGCGCATCCCGTGCTTGTCCAGCATGCGCAGCAGGGCCGGGATGCCGCGGATCGAGCCCTCCAGGGTGTCCACGTCCACCCGGAGGGAGATCGCCTTCACGCGTCCGCCCCGGCGTCCAATCCCCTGCCCGCGCCGTCCCCGCCTTCGGTCCGGAGGTTCTCGCTGCGGTCCGCCCGGCGCATCTGCACGAAGCGGTAGAGCGCGTCCATGTCCTCAGCCCCCGCGTCCTTCACGATGAGGCCGATGCGGGTGGGCAGCGCCTCGTCGTCCAGCAGCGTCACGTGGCGCACTTCCGCCACGGCCCGCAGCGGGCCCGCGCCGGGCAGCTCCGTCCGCACCTCGACGACGGAGTAGGCCTCCAGGAGCAGCGGCTGCGTCAGGCCGAGGCCCAGGCCCGTCTCCGTGAGGTTCATGATGCGGGCCTGCCACACGCCGCCATTGGCCTCCAGCTCGGCCATGAGGGGCGTCTGGCTGGGCGCGGCCACGCGGATGCCCGCGCGGTGGTGGAAGGCGATCTCGGGTCCGGGCCAGCGCAGGCGCAGCACCGGGGAGGCCGCCGGCTCGTCCGCGTCGGATTCCAGGGGCTCCAGGAACTGGGTGGGGGCGCTGAGCACCTCGTCGCCCACCACCAGGGAAAGGGCCGCCTTGGTGCCCGCGGGCGGGAGGGCGTCCCGCCGCTTGGCCCCCAGGACCCGGAGGTCCAGGCCGCTGCGCATCCCCGAGATGCGCAGGTCCCCCAGGATGCGGTTGCTGCCCTCCAGGCGCAGGGTGGCCGGCGCCCGGGTGTCCATGGCCCGGCGCAGCAGGTCCTCCAGTTCGGCGGCGGTGGGCGTGCGGACGGGCATGGGGCCTCCCGGTCAGATCCCGTGCTCGAGGCGGTGGGCGAGGTGCGGGTGCAGGCCGGCTTGGAGGATGGCCCGGGCCGCGCCCCGGTGGTCGTAGTCCAGCCGGTGCAGCTTGAGGCGCTTCTTCCCGGGGTCGTAGCTCATGAAGGCCATGCGGTTGTCCCGGTCCCGGGGCTGGCCCACGCTGCCCGGGTTCACCAGGTAGCGGCAGCCCTCCCGCAGGTGGAACCACTGGCCCGGCTCGAACTCGATCCAGCGCAGGGTGTGGGCCACCTCGTCCAGCTCGAAGGTGCCCGGCAGGTGGGTGTGGCCGAAGAAGCAGAGCTGGGCCTGGAACGAGTCGAAGGCGTGCAGGGCGTCCCGGGGGTGCAGCAGGTAGGCGTCCTCGTCGAAGGGGGCGCCGTGGGCGATCTGGTAGTCCTCGCCCACCCAGGCGGGCCCCTGGGGCAGCTCCTCCAGGAAGTGGAGGTTCTCCCGGGAGAGGCGTTCCGTGGTCCACTCCGCCGCGTTGCGGGCGGGGGGGCTGAAGGTGGTCATGGGCTCGAGGCGGGCGCAGGCCTTGTCGTGGTTGCCCCGCACCATGACCCGGGGCTTCAGCTCCCGCAGCTTCTCGAGCACCTGGTTGGGGTGGGCCCCGTAGCCCACCAGGTCCCCCAGGATGACGAAGCGCTGGATGGCCCGCCGGTGGGCGTAGCGCAGCACCCCTCGCAGGGCGTGGAGGTTGGCGTGCAGGTCCGAGAGGATGAGGTCCATGGGGTGGGGGTCAGGATACCCGACCCAGCAGGGCGTCCACGATTTCCTCGGGACCGCGGCCCAGAGGCAGCGCGCAGGGCAGCCGGCTCCACCGCGGGAGCCGCGCGCAGTGGCGGGCGAAGAAGGCGTCCCGGTCCGCGGCCAGGGGCCGCCGGGGATCCGAGGCCACCCGGGCCCAGCACCTGTCCGGCCGCTCGGCGATCCACAGCGCCGTGGCTCCGGCGGCCTCCGCGGCCCGGCGCACCGCCCCGGACTCCCAGGCCCCGCCCCCCAGGGCCACCACCGCGGGGACGGCCAGCAGGTCTGGCAGCACCGTCCCTTCCAGGGCCCGGAAGGCCGCCTCCCCATCCTCCGCGAAGAGGGCCGGGATGGCCTTGCCCGCGCGCGCCTCGACCGCCGTGTCCAGGTCCTGGAAGGGCAGGCCCAGCCGGCGGGCCAGGACCGGGCCCAGGGTGGACTTCCCGCACCCGCTGCTTCCCGCCAGCAGGATGGCCCGGCCCGGGACCAGGGGCGGCCGGGCCTGCCAGCGGGCTGCCTGGGTACGCCAGAGCAGGTCCGAAGGGTCCCGCGCCTCCGCCAGGGCGCTCACCATGGCGACGGATTCCGCGCCGGCGGCGTAGCAGGCCTCCACGTCCCCGGAGCCCAGGCCGCCGATGGCGATGGGCGCGATCCCCCGGGTTCGCAGGGCGCCGCAGCCCGCCGCGAGGCCCCCGAAGCCCAGGGGGTCGGCATGATCGGCCTTGGTGGCGGTGCCCCTCACCGGGCCCACGCCGGCGTGGTCGCAGGCCGGGTCCACCGCCTCCCACTCCGAGGGCTGGTGGGTGGAGGTGCCGAGGTGCAGGCCCTCCAGGCCGGGCAGCTTCGCGGCCTCGGCGGGGGGAAGGTCCTCCTGCCCCAGGTGCAGGCCCCAGGGGACGAGGCCCTCCGCCGCCGCCAGCGCCGCCAGGTCCGCGCGGTCGTTCACCACGACCAGAGGCCAGCCGCCGTTGTCCCGGGCGGCCCGGAGGGCGCGCCGCAGCTCGGCCATCTGCGCGTCCGCCTCGAGGGGCTTGCCCCTGAACTGCGCCAGGGGGAAGCCGGCGTCGCCGAAGCGCTTCACCTGGTCCGCGAGGGACGGGGCGAGGCGCGCGTCGGTGATGGGATAGAGGGGCGGAAGGGTCAGCATGGGCGGGTGTCCAGGTCCATTCTGGGCCAGGAAGGCCGCGCCCCGGTTGCATCCGTCACATTCAGGACTCCAGCCCTCTGATTTCCCGCGCCCCTCCGGCATCCTTGGGGGGAGGGAGCCCGACATGGACGATCCGCTGCTCTGGCATCGCCTGCAGTTCGCCTTCACCGCGATGTTCCACTACATCTTCCCCCAGCTCACCATGGGCCTCGCCCTGGTCATCGTGCTGCTGAAGGCGAGGAGCCTCCGGCCCGGCGGCGAGGCCCACGCGGACGCCGCCCGGTTCTGGATCCGCGTCTTCGGCATCACCTTCGCCGTGGGCGTGGTGACGGGCATCCCCCTGGAGTTCCAGTTCGGCACCAACTGGTCGGCCTTCACCCGGCACACCGGCGGGATCATCGGCCACACCCTGGGCATGGAGGGCATGTTCGCCTTCTTCCTGGAGAGCAGCTTCCTGGCCCTGCTGGTGTGGGGCGAGAAGAAGCTGGGGCCGAAGCGCCACGCCTGGGCCGCCGCGGCCCTGTGGCTGGGCTCCTGGCTCAGCGGCTACTTCATCGTGGCCACCAACGCCTTCCTCCAGCATCCGGTGGGCTACACCACCGCCGCCGACGGCACCCTCCAACTCGCCAGCTTCCGGGCCTTCGTGCTCAACCCCTGGGCCCTGGCCCAGTACGCCCACACCATGGTGGCGGCGGTGGTCACCGCCGCCTTCGTGGTGGCCGCGGCGGGGGCCTTCTGGAGCCTGAAGGGGCTGCACCCGGAGCAGGCCCGCCTGAACCTGCGCTGGGGGGTGCGCGCGGGGCTGCTGGCCTCCATCCTCGCGGCCTTCCCCACCGGCGACGTGCAGGGCAAGCTCGTGGCCCGGCACCAGCCGGTCACCCTCGCGGCCATGGAGGGCCGCTTCGAGTCCGGCCCCCGCGCCGAGATCAACCTCATCGGCCAGCCCAACGTCCGGGAGCGCCGCCTCGACAACCCCGTGAAGGTGCCCGCGGTGCTGAGCTTCATCGCCTACGGCACCTTCAGCGCCGAGGTGAAGGGCCTGAACGAGTTCCCCGCGGACCAGTGGCCCACCAACATCGAGCTGCTCTACTATGCCTTCCACATCATGGCGGGCCTGGGGACGCTGATGATCGCCCTCATGGCCCTGGGCGCCCTGCAGGAGTGGCGGGGCAGGCTCGAGGGCTCCACGGCCCTGCGGTGGGCCCTCATGCTGGCCTTCCCCTTCCCCTACATCGCCAACACCGCGGGCTGGCTCACCGCGGAGCTGGGCCGCCAGCCCTGGCTGGTCTACGGGCTCTTCCGCACCGCCCAGGGGGCCAGCGCCAACGTCCATTCGGGCTCGGCCCTGTTCACCCTCATCGGGTTCTGCGGCCTCTACTTCGTGCTGGGCCTGCTCTACCTGTACCTGGTGGGCCGCGAGGTGGCCCACGGCCCCGTCCCCTCCCACCCCGCCGGCCCCGCGGCCGCCCACTGACCGGGAGCACGCCATGGCGACCCTCTGGTTCTGGCTCTGCAGCGTGATGGTGGCGATGTACGTGGTGATGGACGGCTACGACTTCGGCGCGGGGGCCCTGCACCTCGCGGTGGCGAAGACCAACGAGGAGCGGCGGACCGTGCTCGGCGCCCTCGGCCCCTTCTGGGACGGCAACGAGGTCTGGCTCCTGGCGGGGGGCGGCAGCCTCTTCCTGGCCTTCCCCCGGGTGCTGGGGGCGGGCTTCTCGGGCTTCTACCTGGCCATGTTCCTGGTGGTCTGGGGCCTGGCCCTGCGGGGCATCAGCCTGGAGTTCCGCTCCCATGTGCAGGGGACCCTCTGGCGCGCATTCTGGGACGCGGCCTTCTGCCTCGCCAGCGCCGTGCTGCCGGTGCTTTTCGGCGCGGCCCTGGGCAACCTGCTGCGGGGCGTGCCCCTCACGGCCGAGGGGTCCTTCTCGCTGCCCCTCTTCACGGACTTCTCGGCCTCGAACCCCCTGGGCCTGCTGGACTGGTACACGGTGCTGGTGGGTGTGTTCGCGCTGCTGGCCCTGATGCTGCACGGCAGCCTCTTCCTGGCCTGGCGGACAGAGGGGGCGGTGCACGCGCGGTCCGCGGCCATCGCGCCGAAGCTGGCGGCGGCCGTGGGCCTGCTGTGGCCCCTCGTCGCCTTCGCCACCCACCGCGTGAACCCCGCCCTCTTCCCGACCCTGCCGGGGCGGCCCCTGGCAGTGACGGCGACCCTCATCGTGGCGGCCGGAGTTGTTCTGCTGGTCCTCGGCCTACGGCAGCGGCGGCACCACCTGGCCTTCCTCGGTTCCGGCGCCTTCCTGCTGGGCCTCCTCGCCGCGGCCGCCGCCAGCGTCTTCCCCGTGATGCTGCGCAGCAGCCTCGACCCCGCCTGGAGCCTGACGGCCTTCAACAGCGCCAGCAGCGAGGCCAGCCTGCGCACCGGGCTCGGCTGGTGGTTCGTGGGCATGCCCCTCGCGATCGCCTACCTCGTGCTGCTGTTCCGCCTGCATCGCGGGAAGGTGCAGCCCGCGGGGGAGGGGGAGGGGTACTAGGCCGCGGGGTTCAGGCGGTTTCTTCCTCTCGGCATCGCCTCGCGATACGCGAGACCACGGCGTGCGCCGGTTCGGCCCACCAAGGCAGCTCGCGACGCAGGCAGCGTGAGAGGTTCAGGCGGCTTCTTCCTCCGCGAACTGCAGCCGCACCAGCTTGGCGTAGTGCCCATCCTCGGCGAGCAGCGAGTCATGGGTTCCGCGCTCGACGATGCGGCCCTGGTCCATGACCCAGATCTCGTCGGCGTCCTTGATGGTGCTGAGGCGGTGGGCGATGGTGAAGGTGGTCATGCGGTGGCTGACGTGCTCCACCACGGCCTGGATGCGGTGCTCGGTCTCGCTGTCGATGTTGGCGGTGGCCTCGTCCAGGAGGAGGATCCCGGGCTCCTGGTAGAGCATGCGGGCGAAGGCCACGAGCTGGCGCTCCCCGGCGCTGAGCTTCTGGCCCCGCTCCCCCACCTGGGTCGCGAGGCCCTCGGGCAGCCGGGAAACCAGCGTCTCCAGCTGGCTCTGGGCCAGCACCGAGGCCAGGCGCGCCTCGTCCTTCTCCCGGCCAAGGATGATGTTCTCCTCGAGGCTGCCGCTGAAGATGAACACGTCCTGCAGCACCAGCCCGAAGAGGCCGCGCAGCTCCTTCAGCCGCAGCTCCCGCACGTCCGCGCCGTCCACCGTGATGGATCCCGAGGCCACGTCGTAGAAGCGCATGAGCAGGTTGATGAGGGTGCTCTTGCCTGCGCCGGTGTGGCCCACCACGGCGATGCGCTTGCCCTTGGGGATGGATCCGCTCAGCTCCTGCACCACCTTCCGGCCGCCCTCGTCGTAGGCGAAGGAGACGGACTCGAAGCGGATCTCCCGCTCGAAGCGGACCGGCTTCGCGTCCGGCGCCTCGCGGATCTCCTCCTGGTTGTCCAGGAGCTTGAAGATGCGCTCGCTGCTGGCCATGGCCGTCTGCATCACGTTGTAGCGCTCCGCCAGCTCCCGGATGGGCCGGAAGAAGCGCCCGCTCTGCTGGATGAACGCGAAGAGCAGGCCCCAGGTCAGGGCGCCGGCCTGGAGCTTGATCCCGCCGTAGAAGATCAGCGCCGCCAGGGTGGCCGAGGTGATGAACTCCACCACCGGGAAGAACACCGCGTACGCGAAAATGGTCTTGAGGAAGGCCTCCAGGTAGCTGCGGTTGAGGGTGCCGAACTGGCCCGCGCTGCGGGCCTCCTGGGCGTTGAGCTGCACCAGGCTCATGCCGCTGAGCTGCTCCTGGAGGTAGGCCTGGATGGCGGCGTAGCGGCCCTGGGTCTCCCGGAAGGCGTCCCCGGCCCGGCGGCGGAAGATCTCGGTGGCCACCAGCAGGAAGGGCATGATGCCCAGCGCCACGGTGGCCAGCCCCGCGTGCTTGGTGTACATCCACACCACGATGGCCAGCAGGGAGAGGGCGTCCCCCACGATGGCCACGAAGCCGCTGGAGAACATCTCGTTGAGGTTCTGCACGTCGCTGGTGACGCGGGTCATGAGGCGGCCCACCGGGTTGCGGTGGAAGAAGTGGGTGCTGCGCCGCATGAGGTGCGTGAAGAGCTGCATCCGCAGGTCGAGCATGGCCCGCTGGCCCACCCAGGCCAGCAGGCCGTAGCGCGCCGCCTGCACCACGAAGCCCAGGAGCAGGAAGCCCAGGAAGGCGAGGACGAGCCCGCCGGAGCCCGCCATGCTCCCCTTCGCCAGGTGGTGGTCGATGAGCCGCAGGGTGAATTCCGAGGGCAGCACCTCCAGGAGGGCCGAGGCCACCATGAGCAGCAGCAGCGCCAGCAGCCCGGCCCAGTAGGGCCGCAGGTAGCCCAGCAGGCGGAGCAGCAGGGTGTGCCGGAGCTCCCGGCCGTCCACCTGGTCGCTCTGGAAGAAGCCGTCCGGTTTCGCCATCGGGCCATCATACGTGCCTCGTGGCATGATGGAAGCTCGCCGTGGCGGGGGAGTCCGCGCGGCGCCATTCAGAAGCCCACTGGAAGGAACCCATGCGCTGCATCGTGTTCATCGACGGCAACAACCTCTTCCACTCCGCGAAGCAGCTGGGCCTCGAGCTGGACTACGGCAAGCTCCTCGCGCACCTCGTGGAGGGCCGCGAGCTGGTGCGGGCCTTCTTCTACACCGGCGTGGACGAGTCCGCGGACCGGCAGCGGGGCTTCCTCCACTGGCTGCGCCGCAACGGGTTCCGGGTGGTGCAGAAGCCCGTGAAGGTCGAGAAGGACGGCACCCGCCGGGCCCGGCTCGAGGTGGAGATCGCCACGGACCTCCTGGCCTACGCCGACGCGGCGGACGTCGCCATCCTGGTGAGCGGCGACGAGGACTTCGCCTACCCCCTCCAGGCCCTGGGCCAGAAGGGCGTCCGGGTGGAGGTGGCGGGCTTCCGCAGCGCCATGGCCAGCCGCGTGATGGACGCCTCGGACCGCTACCACGAGCTGGACGCGGCCCTCGACCGCATCCGCAAGGACGCCGCCTCCGCCTACGACTGAATCCGGGAGACCCCATGAAGGCCCTGCGCCCCCGCCTCCTCACCCTCACCCTCCTCGGCCTAACCCTGGCGGCCCAGGCGCCGGCCCCCGTGCAGGCCCCCGCGCAGGCCCCCGCGCAGGCCCCCGCGCAGGCCCTGGCCCCCAAGGCCGGCCCGCTCCCCCGGCCCCTGGCGGCCGCGGAGGCCCGCCTGCGCAAGGACGTCTCCTTCCTCGCCTCCCCGTCGCTGAAGGGCCGGGGCAACGGCGAGCCCGGCCTCGAGGCCGCCGCGAAGCATCTCGTGGCCCGCTACAAGGCCCTGGGCCTCCCGGTCCAGGTGCTCCGCATGCCCTTCCCCACCGCCGTGGTGCGGGAGGAGGCCTCCGCCGAGCTCAACTTCGGCGACGGCGAGGCCCGGCCCCTGGCCTGGGGGAAGGACGTCGAGGTCCTGTGGGCCAGCGGCGAGGGAGGCTTCCGCTACAAGGCCCTGGTCTTCGCCGGCTACGGCCTCGGCGCCCCGGCCCGGGAGGACCTGGCCAGCCTCGACCTGAGGGGCAAGGTGGTGATGATGCTCCGCGAGGTGCCCGCCGCGGCCGCCCCCCACACGAGCCCCCTCGAGGCGTCCATGCTGGCCCGGGCCAAGGCCCTCATCCCCGCCCGGCCCGCGGCGGTGGTCTTCCTCGAGGACAGCCCGGCGGTGGCGCCCATGGCCCGCATGGACGGCGCCGCCATCCTGCCCTTCCCGGCCCTGACCATGACCGTGGAGGCCGCCGCCCGCGTCTGCGGGGACCTCAAGGACCGCGTGGCGAAGCTGAAGGCCACCGGCGAGCCCCAGAGCAAGGACTACGTCTACGCCCCCTGGTCCTACCTGAACCTCGCCCTGAAGCTCAGGCGGGAGGAGGCCCAGCTCCCCCTGGTGGCCGCGCGCCTGCGGGGATCCGACCCGAAGCTGCGGGAGGAGACCCTCGTGGTGGGCGCGCACCTGGACCACCTGGGGACCTCGGGGCGCCACAGCATGGCCGCGGGGGACGCGAAGAAGGAGCCCCACCCCGGCGCCGACGACAACGCCTCCGGCACGGCCCTGGTGCTCGAGGTGGCCCGGGGCCTCCAGGCCGCCCGGCCCCGGCGCAGCGTGCTCTTCCTCCACTTCCCCGGGGAGGAGGAGGGCCTGCTGGGCTCCGCCTGGTGGATGCAGAATCCGTCGGAGCCGAAGGACCGCCTGCGCTTCATGGTGAACTTCGACATGGTGGGCCGCCTGGATCCCGCCAAGCCCACCCTCCAGCTCGGCGCCTACGGCGCGCCCAAGTCCGCCTTCGAGCGGGCCAAGGCCCTGGCGCCCGCGGGCCTGGACGTGCAGGGGGGCGACGGCCTGCCCGCCGGCGGCTCGGACCACATGAGCTTCGCCGCCCAGCGCATCCCCACCTTCTTCTTATTCACCGGCCTGCACCAGGACTACCACCGGCCCAGCGACGTCCCGGAGAAGCTCAACACCGCGGGCATGGCCACCCTGGCCACCTTCGCCGTGTCGGTGGTGAAGGACCTCGCCGCGGCGCCCCAGCTGCCGGCCTTCGATCCCGAGACCGCCAAGCCCCCGAAGGCCATGGGCTCCCCCATGCGCATCGCCTTCGGGACCCTGCCGGACTACGCCGCCAACCCCAAGGGCTTCCGCATCACCGGCGTGAGCGCGGGGGGGACCGCCGAGGCCATCGGCCTCCAGGGCGGCGACATCATCACCGAGTTCGGCGGCCGCCCCATCCGCGACATCCAGGACTACATGGCGGCCCTGGGGGCCTTCAAGCCCGGGGACAAGGTGCTGGTGCGCTGGCTGCGGGGCGAGGCGGCCATGCAGGCCGAGGCCGTCCTCAAGGGCCGCCCGTGAGGCTGGACCTCCCGCCGGGCTTCCCCACCGAGGTCTTCGCGCTCGAAGGACCGGATCCCGCCCTCCTGCCCGGGGGCGCGTGGGTGCTGCTGGCGGATTGCGCCGTGGAGGCCGCCTGGCGCGGGGCGGGCCTGCCGGTGCCCCCGGGGAGCCGCTTCGTCGAGACCTCCGAGGCCACCAAGCGCCTGGAGACCCTCCTCCCCTGGCTCGAGGACTGGGCCGCCCTGCCCCTCCACCGCGATGCCACGGTGGTGGCCGCCGGGGGCGGCGTCCTCACGGACATGGCGGGCCTGGCCGCGGCCCTCTTCCTCCGGGGCGTGGCCTGGCACAGCTGGCCCACCACCCTGCTGTCCCAGGTGGACGCGGGGCTCGGGGGGAAGACCGGCGTGAACCTCGAGGCCGGGAAGAACCTCGCGGGAGCCTTCCATCCCCCGGCGCGGCTGGTGGCCTGCCGCGCCTTCCTGGAGACCCTGCCGGCCCGGCAGCGGGAGAGCGGGTTCTGGGAGGTCCTGAAGATGGCCCTGGTGGAGGGCGAGGCCGGCTGGGCCGCCGCCCTCCTGGCCTCGGAGGCGCCGTCCACCGGGGACCTGGCCCGGGCCCTGCGCCTCAAGGCGGAGATCGTGCACCGCGACCCCCGGGAGCGCGGGGAACGCCGCCTCCTGAACCTGGGCCACACCCTGGGCCACGCCCTGGAGGCCGCCTCGGGCTTCCGGCTGCTCCACGGCGAGGCGGTGGGGCTGGGCCTCCTGGCGGCCCTGGAGCTGGCGGAGCAGGAGGGCCTCCCGCCCTTCCCTGCGCCCCTGCGGGAGGCCCTGGCCGCGCGCCTGGAACCTCTGGCCCCCCTGGTGGCACCCTTCGATGCCTGCCGCCCCTTCCTCCTCCGGGACAAGAAGGCGGGCGCCGCCCCTTCCCGGGAGGCGGCGGGCCCATCGGAGATACACTGCATTCTCCCCGCGCCGGGACGGCGGGCCGCGATCCGGCCCCTGCCCCCGGGCGCGTGGGAGGGCCCCCACCGCCGCATGGCCGAGCGCCTCGCGAGCCGGCGGGATCCCAGCCCGGCCTCCTGACCTCCCGCGAGCCCCCCGTGCCCCCAGCCCCCTCCGCCCTCCGTTCCGGCCTGCTGGCGGCCGCCCTGGCCGCGGGCCTCCCCGCGGGGGCCCAGTCCGCCGCCCAGGAGGACCCGCGCACGCTCATGGTCCAGGCCCGCGCCCTGCAGCGGCGCAGCGGCGGGGACGATCCCAGCGGCGCCGCGGCCCTCTACCGGAAGGTCATCGCCCTCGTCCCTGGCAGCGGCGAGGCGCACCTGCGCCTCAGCGAGGCCCTGGCGGAGACCGGGGACCTCCCCGCCGCCCTGGCCGCCGGCCGCAAGGCCTGCGAGCTGGCGCCCCAGAACGCCGAGATGGCCGCGAACCTCGGCCTCCTCGAATACCGCCGGGCCCAGGGCGACAGCGGCGCCTTCCCCGAGGCCAAGGCGGCCCTCCTGCGGGCCACGGGGCTGCTGGCCACGGATCCCGAGCTCTGGGCGCGGCTGGCGGAGATCTCCGAAGGGCTGAAGGACCGGGAGACGGCGATGAAGGCCTGGCTCCAGGTCGGCCGCCTGCGGCCCTCGGTCACCCTCGCCTGGGAGCGGGCCTTCGCCCAGGCCAAGGAGGTGGGCAGCTACGAGGGGCGCCGGGAGGCGGTGATGGCCATGTGCCATGCCCGCCTGCCCGAGGGCCGCCAGCTCCGCATGCTGGAGGACCTGGCCCGGGACCAGATCGCCGCGGGCTACCTGGCCCACGCCGAGGAGAGCTTCCTCCTCCTAGGCCGCCACCTGCCCACGGAACCCGCGGTCTGGGAGAACATCGCCCTGGTCCAGGTGCGCACCCAGCGCTTCGAGGAGGCCCTGAAGAACCTCGCCACGGCCGAGGGTCTGCGGGCCACGCCGCGGGTGCGCTACAACCAGGCCCTCTGCCTCATGAACCTCGGGCGCTACCCCGAGGCCGAGGCGAAGTGGCGGGAGACCCTGCCCGAAGCCTCCAACAACGCCGACAGCGGCAACCTCGCGGACGGGGTGCGGAGCCTCCTGGGCGTCAGCCTCTACCTGCAGGGCAAGGACGCCCCCCTCCTGGAGCAGCTCGCCGCCTGGCCTGAGACCGCGGAGAACGGCGACCTGCTCGCCCTCCGGGCCCAGGCCCTGCTGCGGCTCCAGCGGTGGAAGGAGGCCCGGGAGGTCCTGCGGGACGGCATGGCCCGCTTTCCCCGCACGGGGCTGTTCCAGCAGGCCAAGGAGATCCCCGTCGGCCTCTTCGACGAGGGCCTCTTCAGCCGCAAGCCCTCCCGGCAGGCCCTCGCCCTCCTGGAGCGCGAGGCCACCGCCAGCGTCCTTGCCGAGTTCAAGGACTGGAAGGGCAGCCTGGCGGTGATCGCCTCCGCGAAGGCCGTCCGGCCCTCCACGAACCTGAACCTCCTGCTCCTGGAGTCGAACGTCCTGGACCAGCTCGGACGCTACGACGAGGCCATCGCCGTCCTGCGCCGGGCCCAGGCCCTCTCCCCGGACCATCCGACCCTCCAGAACAACCTGGGCTACCTGCTCCTCGAGCGGGGCGGCGACCTGGAGGAGGCCGCGCGCCTCATCCGCGCCTCGGTGGACAAGGATCCCCAGAACGGGAGCGTCCAGGATTCCTGGGGCTGGGTGCTCTACAAGCAGGGGAAGTACGCCGACGCCGAGGCCGCCCTGCGCCGGGCCTCCGAGCTCAGCCCCTACAGCCCGGAGGTGCGCAAGCACCTGGGGGAGGCCCTGCTGAAGCTGGGCCGGAGGGCAGAGGCCGCCGAGCAGTGGGAGCGGGCCCTCGCCTTCTCCTTCCCCGACCGCAAGGCCCTGGAGAAGCGCCTGTCGGCCCTCCGGGCCGAGCTCGCCCGGGAAGGCCATCCCTCCACCACCGGGGACGTGCCCGCCCGCCCCGCGGACCCCGACGACGGCGACGGGGACGGCGACGGCAACGAGGAGCGGATCCCGTGATCCCCGTCCCCGCCGCGATCCTCGCAGCCCCCTCCCAGGCCACGCCGGCGCCCTCCCAGGGGCCCCTGCGCGCCCAGTACGCCTGGGGCTACGTGGGGGCGGACGGCGAGGGGAAGGGAACCCTGAACCTCCTGGTGGACGCCGCCACGGGCGAGGTGGTGGTGGAGCTGATGGGGATCGGCGAGCGCCTGATGCTCCTGAAGGGCGATGCCGCCGCGGGCTACCGCCTCCAGATCCCGCGCCAGAAGGTGGACGAGACCGCCCGCGAGCTCCGGGACCTGCCCCTGCCCTTCCTTCCCTCCCTCGGCGGCCCCGCCGCCCTGCGGGACCTCGCCGTGGCGGGAAAGGGGCCCGGCGTGAAGGTGACCCGCCGGGACGCCTCGGGCCCCGTGAAGCTGCGCTACCAGGGCAAGGACGACGCCGGGAAGGACGTCTTCGTCTGGCTGGAGCGGAAGGCCTGGATGCCCGTGGCCGCGGCCCCGCCCGCGGCGCGCTGACCTTCCCGAGACCTGGGCGCCGCTTGGCCCTACCCTGGGGGCATGCCCAGCCTGCATGAAGCCCGGCGACGGATCCGCCCCTGGATGGTGTGGCTCGGCCTGGCCGTGCCCGCGGGGCTGACCTGGTGGTGGGCCACCCGGGAGCCCCGGCACCGGGCCGAGGCCATGGTGGCGGAGGCCCTCCAGGCCGCCCGCAGCCGCACCCAGAGCCTGGAGGACCACTTCAACAGCTTCCGAAGGCTGGCCGCGGACCTGGCGGCGGAGCCCTCCCTCGCCGCCGCCCTGGCCGCGCCGCCGGGATCCGCCTCCTCGGCGGCCTCCCGCCAGCTCAACCTGGTGGCCAAGGCCAGCGGCGCCTCCCTGGACCGCGTCGAGCTCTTCGACGGGGGCGGGACGCCCCGCCTCGGCTGGGCCTACGACCGGCTCCTGGACGACTACCGCCCCCTGCCGCCTTCCGCGACGCCCCGGCTGGACCTCCTCTACGTCCAGTCGGCCCTCCGCGCCCCCAAGGGCGCCACGTGGGTGGGGGCCTCGGAATCCGGCAACGAGGGCGACCTCGCCCTCAAGCCGGAGACCCCGCTCCTGCCCTCCGCCTACGTCTCCGCCCCCGTCTACGGGAGCGACCCCGACCCCGCCGGGGTCCTCGCCCTGAAGGCCCGGCTCACCGAGGAGGACTTCCTCGGCCCTGGAAACCGGGAACCCTGGATGCTGCTGGGGGAGCAGGGGGACCTCATCTTCCGTCCCGCCGCCGCGGCGGGGTGGGCGCGCTACCTGCCCTCCGCGCGCCGCCTCCAGACCTTCGAGGAGGCCTTCGGACGCCCCCTCCGGGACCTCACCGGGGATTCAGGCGCCCTGCCCCTGAAGGACGGGATCCTGTGCTACCGGCGCCTCCGCATCGACCACCGCCGGGACTGGGTCCTGCTCCGCCCCTTCAGCCGGGAGGCCCTCTTCGCGGTGGACCACGAGACCTACACCCGCATCGGCGTGCTGTGGATCCTCAGCCTGATGCTCCTCGGCACCGCCTGGTTCGCCCTGGACCGCCGGGAGCGGGCGGCGGCCCAGGAGGCCCAGAGCCAGCTCCTCCAGGCCACCCTCAACGCCTCCCGGGACCTGGCCATCTTCGCCTCGGGCCCCGACGGGCGGATCCGCTTCTTCAGCGCCGGGGCTGAGCGCATGCTCGGCTTCGCCGCCGAGGAGGTGATCGGGCGCCTCGGCCCCACGGACTTCCTCGTGCCCGGCGAGGCCGAGGA
>JABLTH010009162.1_pt1 | contig 20305 bp, 18 predicted proteins | sample 7875711 | NCBI WGS metagenome assembly JABLTH01 (sample SAMN14941262, study PRJNA633318) | bioreactor metagenome | isolation source: bioreactor | place: China | collected 2019-03-05 | reverse complement strand
GGCGTCGTGCCAGCACCGGTGACGTTCTGCTTGTGCGGATCCGCACTGAAGGCCGGGCACGGAATGATCGCGCTGCCGAACTTGCAGTTCACGCCATCCTGCTGACGGTCGTACTGATAGGTGACGATGTTGATACCGTTGTTCTGGTACGGGTTCGTCATCCACACGGTCGGCGGGCTGGACTGGAACAGGCCCACGCCGCCACGCAGCTGGGTCTTCAGCTCGGTGTCGAAGGTGTAGTTGAACGACAGGCGCGGCTGCACCAGAGTGCTGCCATTGACCGTGCCAGCGTTGCTGAAGCCGAAGCGCTGCTGGAACGTGGCGTTGTACAGCGGCTTGTCGTCGGTCAGGTACTTGTTGACGCGGAAGCCGTACTGCACGGACAGATTGTTGTTGACCTGCCAGGTGTCCTGCAGGAAGAAGTTGCGCTCGCGCAGCTCCCACTTCGCGGCGATGCCGTTGATGTCGTAGCCCGGCGCCGGCTGGTACAGGTTGTAACCCGAGTACAGCCCTTGCTCGAATGCGGCAATGCTGTTGAAGGTGTAGGCACCGAACTCGGTACGACCGAACAGGTTGTAGATGCGGTTGCGACCAAGCTCGAAGCCACCCTTGACGGTGTGGTCGCCCAGGTACAGCGTGCCGGCCCAGAACGCCGAGAGGTTCTTGACCGAGGCCGAGTTGTAGTGGCTGAACTGGTCCTCGCCCAGATTTACCGTCGGGCCGACCGGCGTATTGGTGGTATTGACGCGCACAGCGATCTGCGGCTGCTGGTTGGCCACAGTGCGGTGCAGATCGAAATCGCTATAGGCGATCTTCGTCTCGGTCGAGAAGATATCGCTCCAATCATCGAAGAACTGCAGCGTGTAGTTCTTGTTGTCGGTGGCGACGTTGTACCAGTAGCTGCTCAGGCCGATCGTGGAAGCACCGTTGCCCTGCGGATTCGGCTTGAACTCCTTGGTGCGCTGGTAGGAGAAGCTGGCGCGGTGGTGATCGGTGATGTTCCAGTCGAGCTTGGCGAGGTAGCGCTTGTCGTCCAGGTCGCCGCCGTTTGCGCCCAGGCTGCCCGGCACGAGGCCGAGCCGGTTGGCCGCGTTGATGATGCGATTCAAGTCGCCCGGCGACACCTTGTTGCTGGTCGAGCTGGTCAGGCTGCTGTCCAGGCCATTGGCGGCGCCGGAGCTCAGACCAGTGACCTTTTCCTTCTCGAAGCTACCGAAGAAGAACAGCTTGTCCTTGATGATCGGACCGCCGAAGGTCGCACCCGCCTTCCAGTTGGTGTCGAATTCGGTGTAGTCGCGGTTGGTCTTCAGCCAGCCGGCCTTGCCGACCATGTCGTCGGTGTTCTTGAAGGTGTAGTACACCGAACCGTGGAAATCGTTGGTGCCGCTCTTGGTGACGGCATTGATCTCGGCGCCGACGGAGTCGGAGGTCACGTCGTAGTTGGCGGTGGAGATCGAGTATTCCTCGATGGTATCCATCGCGATCGGCGAGCCGACAGTCGGCAGGCCGCTGCCATTTAGACCGAAGGGATCGCCTACGCCGAGGCCATCGACCTGGATGCTGTTGAGGCGGGCGTTCTGGCCGTTGGCCGAGATCGCGCCGGTGACGTGATCGACGTTCACGCGCGGATCGAGACGGGCGATGTCGGCGATGTTGCCGCTCGGCGCCGGGGTCATCTTCAGCTGGCGCTGCGACACATTGGTCGACAGGCCCTTGTTCTCGGAGGTGAACAGCTGTGAGCCGGCGGTGGCGGAGACCGTCACGCCCTCGAGGTTCTTGGCGGCAGCGGCGGCGCCGACGGTGAGATTCACCGCGGTGTCCTGCGACAGCTGCAGGTAGACGTTGTCCTGCTCGGTGACCTGGCCGTCCTTATTCACCTTCACATCGAACGGACCACCCACGCGCAGACCGGAAGCGGCATAGCGGCCATTGGCGTCGGTCGTAGTCGTCTTGGTGGTACCCGACGGCTCGTGCACGATCTGCACGGTGGCGCCGGAGACCGGCTGGCCATTCGCGTCCAGCACGCGGCCGCTGATGGAAGAAGAGGTGTCCTGGGCGATCGCCGGCACGGACATCGCGAGCAACGACGCGATCACAAACGGCAGGACTTTGGCACGAATTCGGCTATTCACTGTGATTAACCCCTTGGGCGCGCAACGTAAAAATGAGCGAGGCGGAAACCAAAAATGCCGGTGCCCGGCTCTAGCCAGGCAACTCTTGGAGCAGATTGGTTTCCCCGGAATGTTCTTGCTGTCCGAGCTTTCTTGCGGCGAGACCGCCCCGCCTGCCAACAAAGTGTTAAGAGGACTTTAACGGCATTCTATGACACTTATGTAACGGTTTCACGCATTTTTTATCTCTCGCCGAGCCCATACCACTACGGCGAAGCCATGCACAAGTGACGTGAAAACAGCAACTTGAAGGCAGGGACGAAAGAAGCCACACACTGTCCCTCCCTAGTCGCCGGCCCCGTTCGAAAGGGTCGGCGAAAGGAAAGCTTAAGGCAGGCTAGCAGCCCACTTTGTGACAGGGGATAAGAAATTTCCCTAGGATTTCCCGAGGTACCGCGAGCGCTTGGCCGGCTTCAGCGTCGCAAGATCCAGCATCACCAGACCATCGACGCACCCCGAGAAGCCGGGGTCCTCGCCAAAGTCGAGGAATTGGACGCCCTCCGGCTCCACCAGATCCACATATTGGCGATACAGCACGGGCAGGCTCACCCCGAGCGCATCTAGGTGGTGCTTCAACTTGCCCAGGCCCGCCGCCGGGTCCAGACCTTCGAGCGCTGCGCGGACCATGTCGATCACGGCGGGCGAGATCACGAACGGCTGGCGTGCGGCCGCCAGTCCGGGCGCGCCGAAATAATGCGGGTGGGCCGCGGCGATCCATTCGCGCGCTTCGCGCGGCAGGCTGACTGACATGCTCACGGGGCCGAACAGGTAACGCAGGCCCGGATGGCGCTGCAGATAAAGGCCGATGCCCTGCCACAGCTGATCGAGCGCGCGGGAGCGCCAGTACGCCGGCGCGATGAAACTGCGGCCAAGCTCGAGACCCTGGGCGAGGCGAGACTCGAGCGCTGGCGAGTAATTGAACAGGCTGGAGGTGTACAGGCCTGCCATGCCGCGCTCGGCAATGATCCGGCCACCGTGGCCGAAGCGATACGAGCCGACGATGCGCAGTGCCTTGGGATCCCACAGCACGAGGTGCTCGTAATGCGGATCGTAGGCGTCCAGATCACGGCGCGCGCCCGTGCCCTCACCCACCCGGCGGAACGTCAGCTCGCGCAGCCGACCGATCTCGCGCAGCGCGGCGCTGTCGGTCGCGCCCTGCAGCAAGAGCACCTGCTTGCCATCGTTGAGATCCGCCAGCTTCTCGGCACGCGCGGCGAGGTCGGCCACCACACGGTCGGTGGATTCCGGATGCGCGATCGGGGACTGCCCACCGAAGATCAAGCCGCGATGGCGACCGAGGCGGTAGACATGGCGCCGCATCAACTTGGCCGCCCGCTGCGTCGAGCCGCCGCTCCGCTGCTCCAGCTCGTCCGCACCGACCAGGGCGCCGACGCTGAAGCCAATCCGGCGCTTGATCGGCGCCACGGCTTCGCGCGGCAGCATCGCGGTGCTGAGCGGCTTGGCGAGCATGGACAGGCCATAGAACATGGCCGAGTTGCGCGCCGCCACGTGGATGGGCAGGACCGGAGTCTTGCTGCGCAGCGCCAGCCGGGCGAAGCCGTCGGACCAGCGACCGTCCCGCACGCCACCGGGCCCCATGCGCGACACTTCGCCGGCGGGAAACACGATCAGGGCTTCGCCACGCTCCAGCGAGCGATAGATCTCGCGCATGCGCGAGCCGGCGCCCTTGCCGAAAACGTCCACGTGCAGCAGGAGACGGCTGAGCTGTGGGATCGAGGCCAGCCAGTCGTTGCCGAGAATCTTCACGTCGCTGCGCACCGAGCCGACCAGGTGAAGCAGCGTCAGCGCATCGACCATGCCCAGAGGGTGATTGGCCACCACCAGCACGCCACCTTCGACCGGGATATTTTCCCGTTCGCGCGGATTGACGTAGTAGTTCGCGCCCAGCACATCGAGCGACCGCTCGACGAAATCGTGGCCCTCGGAGTCCCTGAGGATGGTGAGGACGCGGTTGAAACCTTCCTCATCGGCGAGGCGCCCCAGCACACCGGCGACCGAGCGCCTCAGGTGAGGGTGCTGTGCCAGCCATGGCAGACGTTCAATGAGGGTCTGTTCGACGCTTAGCATGATCGTCTCCTTAACGACTTCGCCCATGCTGGCCGCGGATTATGACAGCAAGGTGATCCCCTCAGGGCAAGCTCTTTCGACCGAAATCCGTTTCAAACGGCCAGATGCAAATACGCTGCCACGCCACCCAGGAACATCTGCACGGAGAGCGCGATGAGCAGCATGCCCATCACCCGTTCCAGCGCGGTCAGCACGCTCTCGCCCAGCCAGCGAAACAAGTAGGTGGAGCACAGGAGAATCACCGACGTGGCCAGCCACGCGCCGAGCAGCGCGATCGCCCAGTCCGCCGTACGGCCGGGCTGCGTATTGGTGAGCAGCAGCAGCGCGGCCATCGCCGACGGTCCGGCCACTCCCGGGATCGCCATCGGCACGATGAAAGGCTCGCCCTCGCCGGACTTGCCGAAGATGCCCCCGCCGTCCGCTGGCGGAAACACCATGCGGATACCGATCAGGAACAACACGATGCCGCCGGCGATGCTGATGGATTCCTGCCTCAGCTGCAGCAGCCTGAGGATGTGCTGGCCGCCGACCAGGAAGCCCAGCAGCACGCCGAGCGCGATCAGCAGTTCGCGCACCATGACGTAGCGCCGGCGCTTGGGCGCTACATCCTTGAGCAGACTGAGGAAGATCGGGATATTGCCCAGCGGATCCATGATCAGGAACAGCAGTATCGCCGCCGACAAGGTGGTCATCTGCGCTTCCATCTCAGACCTTCCGGCCGGACGCGATCAGCAAGGCGTGCACCGCTCAGGCCTCGCGCAGATCGAGCACGCCGCCTCGCGCGGCGGTGCCCTGTGACCCCAGCAGATAGACGGCTGCTTCCGCCGCCGCCTCCGGCAAGGGAAGCTTGCTGGTGTCCTCACCGAAATAGGCCTGGCGACGCAGCGCCGTGCGCATCGGCGCCGGCAGCAACGCGTGCGCGCGCAGCGGCGTGGTATCGGTCTCCTGATGCAGGATTTCGACGAAGCGCTCCAGTGCCGCCTTCGACACGCCGTAAGCCCCCCAATGCGCTTTCCGCACCAGGTCCGGGTTGTCCAGCACGAACACCACAGCGCTATCGGGCGCTGCGATGAGCAGCGGCATGCAGGCCTGGGTGAGCGCGAACGGCGCCGAGACGTTCACGTGCAAGGCGCGCAGCCATTCGTCCGGCTTGTGCATGGCGACCGGAGTAAGACCGTCGAAGCTCGCGGCCGCGTGGACGATGCCATCGAGACGGCCGAAGTCTCGTTCGAGACCCTCGGCCACCGCCTGGTAGTCGTTCGGCGTGGCGGCCTCCAGGTCGAGCGGGTGGATCACCGGCTCCGGCAGTTGCTCGGCGACCATCGCGTCATAGAGCTGTTCCAGCTGCCGTTTGCGCCGGCCGGTGATTACCACCGTAGCGCCAGCGCGAGCGGCGGCACGGGCCACCGCGGCACCCAGTCCGCCATAGGCTCCCGTGACCAGGATCACGCGACCGGCGAGAGAACCGGGCTGCGGCGCCCAGCCCAGGGGGAGACGACTGGTCGGCAACGTCATGCCTGTGGCGCTCCGCTCACATCCAGCACCATGCGCGCCAATTCGCCCGAGGCCTTGAGGTCCTCGGCAATGTCGCAGCCACCGATGAGCTCTCCCTGGATGAACAGCTGAGGGAACGTTGGCCAATTGGCGTAATGCGGCAGCGCCGCGCGCACTTCCGGATCGGCCAGCACGTTCACGGCATGGAAATCCGCTCCCGCCTCCTTCAGCGCCTGCGCCGCGCGGCTGGAAAAGCCGCACATCGGGAACTGCGGCGTGCCTTTCATGAAGAGCACGATGGGATGCTCGGCCAAGGCGGCCTTGATTCGCTCGTTAACGTCCATAGCTCGGTCATTCATCATTACAATGCGATGAGATCGATAGTGTATCAGTCGCGCATAGGCTCGCCGCCCGGCGGCGCCTGCCGCGACTTTCCTCAGCCAACCGCCCAGGAGCCTCAACCATGGCGATCGAACTCCCCCCCCTGCCCTACGAAAAGAACGCGCTCGAGCCGCACATCTCCGCCGAGACGCTGGAGTACCACTACGGCAAGCACCACCAGGCCTATGTGACCAATCTCAATAACCTGATCAAGGGCACGGAGTTCGAGAACGCAGCTCTCGAGGACATCATCAAGAAGTCGTCCGGCGGCGTCTTCAACAATGCCGCCCAGGTCTGGAACCACACTTTCTATTGGAACTGCCTGAGCCCCAAGGGCGGCAAGGAGCCCACCGGCAAGCTGGCCGACGCCATCAACAAGGCGTTCGGTTCCTTCGAGAAGTTCAAGGAGGAGTTCAGCAAGTCGGCCGTCGGCAACTTCGGCTCCGGCTGGACCTGGCTGGTGCAGCGCCCGGACGGCTCGCTCGGCATCGTGAACACCTCCAATGCCGCCACGCCGATCACCGGCAGCGACAAGCCGCTGCTGACCTGCGACGTGTGGGAGCACGCTTACTACATCGATTACCGCAACGCTCGCCCGAAGTACGTCGAGTCGTTCTGGAACCTGGTGAACTGGGAATTCGCGGCCAAGAACCTGGCCTGATTGCCGGTATGGAAACAAAAAAACGGAGCCGGCAACGGCTCCGTTTTTTCATGCCTTCCCGCCGGGTCAGCCTAGCTCGCGACCCGCGGGTTCCGCCTGCTGCTCGCGGCCGAGTCCCTGAGCGATGGCACTCAAGCGCTCCACCATCCGCGGCGCGTCCGGCGCACAGACGGTGGCGTGCCCGACCTTGCGGCCGGGACGCGGCTGCTTGCCGTAGTCGTGCCAATGCGCATCGACCGCCTGGAGCACCGGCCCGGCATCGGGCAGCTCGCCGATCCAGTTGAACATGACCGACAGGCCACGCGCCGAGGTATCGCCCAGCGGCATGCCGAGCACGGCGCGCACGTGGTTCTCGAACTGGCTGGTGACAGCCCCTTCGATCGTCCAGTGCCCTGAGTTGTGCACGCGCGGCGCCATCTCGTTGCCGAGCAATTGCCCGTCCTTGACGAACAGCTCCAGGGCGAACACGCCGACATAGGTCAGCCGCTCGGCCAGGATGCGTGCCAGCTCCGTCGCGCGCGCCTGCAGCTCGCCCACATCCGGCGCCGGCGCCAGGCTGAGCGAGAGCACGCCGTCGGTGTGCCAGTTCTGCGTCAGCGGCCAGGTACGGAAATCGCCATCCCGTCCGCGCACGGCGATCACGGAAAGCTCGCGATCGAATGGCACGAAGGCCTCGAGGATCAATCCGTGCGCTACCGCTTGCGCGCCCAGCGCAGCCCAGGCGGCGTCGGCATCGGCCACGCTGCGGAGGCGGAACTGCCCCTTGCCGTCGTAGCCGAGGCGGCGCGTCTTGAGAATGGCCGGCGCACCGATGGTCGCCAGGGCCCGGTCCAAATCGGCGCGCGTGTCGACAGCCATGAAGGCCGGCGTGTCGAGTCCACACTCGCGGAACAACGTCTTCTCGGCCAGTCGATCCTGCGCGACCGCGAGCGCACGCGGGGCTGGAAACACGGCGGCGCGCTCCGCCAGCCAGTGGGCCGTTTCGGCCGGCACATTCTCGAAATCGAAGGTGACCACATCGACCTGGCGCGCGAAATCCTCCAGGGCGACGTAGTCCGTCCAGTCGGCAGCCAGCAGCGGCGCAACCTGGGCCGCACAAGCATCCGGCGCGCTGTCCACCACCAGGGTCTTCACCCCCAGCGGCGCAGCCGCCAGCGCCAGCATGCGCGCCAGCTGACCGCCGCCGAGAATGCCGAGAACCGGTTGACGCCGGGCCGTCATTGGCGCGGATCCGGATGGTCGAGGACGGCCTGGGTCTGGCGCGCGCGGTAGGCATCGAGCGCCGTGGCCAGGGAGGCATCGTGCAGGGCGAGCACGGACGCGGCCAACAAGCCGGCGTTGACCGCACCGGCCCGACCGATCGCCAGCGTGCCGACCGGGATACCAGCCGGCATCTGCGCGATCGAAAGCAGTGAATCCATCCCGTTCAAGGCCTTGGACTGTACCGGCACGCCGAGTACCGGAAGCCGGGTCTTTGCCGCCAGCATGCCCGGCAGATGCGCCGCGCCGCCGGCGCCGGCGACGATCACCTGGATACCCCGACCGGGCGCCTCTTCGGCATAGCGGAACAGCAGGTCCGGGGTGCGATGCGCGGAGACGACCCGCACTTCGTGGGGCACGCCCAGCTCGGACAGCACGCTGGCCGCATGCTCCATGGTCTCCCAATCGGAACGGGAGCCCATTACTACGCCCACCAGCGGGGCCTTGGCTGTCGAAGTCATGGTCCGGCCATCCAAAAGGGGCTATTGTACGGACCTTTCCGCGTCAGCACACGATCCACCCATGGACAAGCGCCTGCTCGACATCCTCTGCTGTCCGGTCAGCAAGACCCCGGTCCGGCCACTCGGCAAGAACGAGTTGGAGGCATTGAACGCCGCCATCGCTCAGGGGCAGGTCGACACCGTGGCTGGCGCCCGGGTGGAAACGCCGCTTCAGGACGGCCTGATCACCATCGACCGCAAGGTCGTCTATCGCATCGAAGACGGCATCCCCGTGATGCTGCCCGAGGAAGGCGTGGGCACCACCCAGCTGCGGGATTTCCCCTCCGCCGCCTGAGCCTCCCGGGGCGGGCCGCTTGAGGCGGTCCGGAATGCCCCCAGATGCCAACCTGTGCATGACAATGCCAGGATTTTTCGCGTATCGTTGCCCGTTATGCGGTCGGCGTAGCCGCCTCGGCGCGACGGCAGCACATCACACAGGGGTGTGGCGATGAAAGACGCCAGTGAGCCATCTAATATCGTCAGTCTTAGCCAGCGCCTGGACCCATCCAGCGAGCGCGGCGGCGCGCTGCTGAATACGGTGCGCGACATCGCGTCGCGGCGCCTGCAGCTGCTGGTCAACGGCATGTTCGAGCACGTGGATGACGCCCTGTTCGACCTGGCCGAGAAGGCCGAGAACAATGCCGCCCAGATGCATTACTTCGACGGTATGCGCGAGGTGCGCAAGCGCCGGCCAGCCGTCGAGCGCGCCTTCCTGAACACAGTATCGCGCGGCATCGCCGACTTCGTCTCCCAGCAGCGCGCCCATGCCGGCTCCGGCCCCGTGCAGCTGCCCATCGGCACCGTCGAGCTCACCCTGGTCGCCGACAACGAGCTGGAAGAGTCGCTCGCGATCACCAGCATGATCGGCAAGAACGAGACGCGGCTCACCCGCGACCTGTTCGCCGTCAACCAGCGGTTGTCGGTCATTTATGGCGGCGTCAAGGTCGAGGACTCGAACAATCCCGTCGCTCCGGCGTCGCTGACCCAGGCGTTCCGCCAGGCGATGCGCGAGCTGTCGGCGGAAATGCGCGTCAAGCTGATCATCTACAAACTGTTCGATCGCTACGTGCTCGCCTCGCTCGACGAGCTTTACCAGGAAGTGAACACCGAGCTGGTTCGCGCCGGCGTGCTGCCGCAGTTGCGCCACGAGGTGCAACGCAGCGGCCCGGCACCAGCCGCGGCAGGGACGCCAGCCGCAGCCGCCGCCCAGGCCGACGAACTTCCGGTGGGCGATGATGCGACTTCCAACGAACTCCTGCAGACCCTGCGCGCGCGGTTCAGCGCCCGCCGCGGCGGCATGCCGGAGAACCTGCCGGTCGGTGGACCGCTGCAGGTACCCACGGTCAACGAACTCATCGGCGCCCTGAGCGTCCTGCAGAGCCAGGCCGCCTCGGTGGGCAGCCCCCTGCCCTTGCGTGGCGTGCAGTCGACGACGTCCGTGATGCAGGAAGTCGCCCACCTGAAGGAGCAGCTGCGGGCGCAGATCGGCTCGCTGCGCGGCGAACGCCCCGGCCAGGTCGCGACGATGGACGAGGACACCATCGACCTCGTCGGCATGTTGTTCGAGTTCATCCTCGAGGACCGCAACCTCCCGACCGAAATGCAGGTCCTGCTCGCGCGCCTGCAGATCCCGTACCTCAAGGCGGCCATTCTCGACCGCCGGCTGTTCGCGCACCGCCAGCATCCGGCTCGCCGCTTGCTGGACAGCCTTGCGGACGCAGCCAAGGGCTGGTCGCCGGAATCCGACCGCGACCACCGCCTGCACGACAAGGTGAAGTCGATCGTCGACTCGCTGCTGCAGGAATTCGACGACGACCTGACCATCTTCGACCGGCTCAATGCCGACCTGCAGGACTTCCAGGACCAAAGCCGTCGGCGCGCGGACCTTGCCGAACAGCGCGTGGCCGAATCCACCCGCGGACGCGAGAAGCTGGAGCAGGCCCGCCGTCGCGCCGCCAAGGAAATCCTCACGCGCATCGGCGACCATTCGCTGCCGCCGCTGATTCACGGCATTCTGTCGCGCGCCTGGGCGAACTATATGGTGCTGACCATCCTGCGCCAGGGCGAGGACTCCTCGGAGTTTCGCGATTCGCTGCGCTTCGTCAACGATTTCATCGCCAGCACGCGTCCCGCCCGTTCGCTGGAGGAACGGCGCACCTTGCGCCAGATGCTCCCCGGCATCGAGCGCTCGCTACGTCGTGGACTGGCCAACGTCGCGTTCCAGGAAAGCGACATCGAGCGCCTGCTCGCCCAGTTGCACACGTATTACCGCCACCAGCTCGGCGAGCAGGTGCCGGTGAACGAGGTGCAGGCGGTCGAGGAATCCACGGCGCTGCCGATTCCCGAGAGCATCCAGCCCATCGCGGAGAGCGAAGCCGCGCTGGACGCGGTCGAACCGGAAACGGCCCAGGACGAAGACATCCCGGAACTGCAGATCGTGCAGGAGTTCAAGCCGGGGATCTGGCTGGAATTCAGCACGGAAGGCGACACCATCGAGCGCGCCAAGCTTTCCTGGATCAGCCCGATGAGCGGCCGCTACCTGTTCGTCAATCGCCGCGGCCTCAAGGTGGCCGACTATTCGCCGCATGAGTTGGCGCGGGAGATTGCCGGTGGTCGCGCGCGCATCCTGGAATCGACCGCCTTGTCTGATCGCGCGCTGGATGCCATCGTTGGGCGACTGAGCCAACCCACGACATCCGCATGACCTCCATGCCACCGATCATTCCTCCGCCGGCCGACATCGTGCTGGCGGACGTCGAACGCACCTTTGCCGAGGACATCGGCACCGGCGACGCCACCGCCGATCTGCTGCCCTCCGACGCCACCGCGCGTGCCACGCTGACCTGCCGCGACGACGCCGTCATCGCCGGTACCGCCTGGTTCGATGCCTGCTTCCGGCGACTGGATCCAGCCGTTCGCATCGATTGGCAAACTGCCGATGGCGCACGCGTCAAACCCGGCACGACGATCTGCCGCCTGGAAGGCAATGCGCGGGCGCTGGTCAGCGCCGAGCGCTCCGCACTCAACTTCCTGCAATTGCTTTCCGGTACCGCGACCGCAACTGCCGCCTATCTACAAGCGGTGGCTGGCACGTCCGTTCGCGTGCTCGACACTCGCAAGACCGTGCCCGGACTGCGCATCGCCCAGAAGTACGCCGTGCGCTGCGGTGGTGGCCATAACCATCGCGTAGGTCTTTACGACGCCATCCTGGTGAAGGAAAACCACATCATCGCGGCAGGCGGGATCGGCCAGGCCGTCGAGGCCGCGCGCAGGCTTCATCCGAAGCTGCTGCTGGAAGTGGAAGTAGAAAACCTGGACGAGCTGCGGCAGGCGCTGGACGCCGGCGTGGATCGCGTCATGCTGGACAATTTCACGATCCCGCTGATGCGGGAGGCGGTGGAAATCGCAGCAGGCCGAGTCTCGCTGGAGATCTCCGGCAACGTGGATCTCAGCACTATCCGCGCCTATGCCGAAACCGGGGTCGATTTCATTTCGGTCGGTGCATTGACCAAGCATGTCCACGCGGTGGACTTGTCCCTGCGCCTCCAGCTCGATTGATCGCCTGGCCGCCAGGCGGCGCGCTTCGCACTAGGCACGCACTATCGTGAAGAGGACAGGCCTCGCCGCATGCGCACCTTGCGGGCGGACACGGGCGACCACACACTGGCGTGCATGGACCGATTTACCGACCCTTTCTTGCTGCTCGGCCTGCTGGTCCTCGTAGCCTCCTGGCTCAAGCTCAGCCGCTACCGCGAGCAGGCTACCGCCGAAGCGCGCCGCCAATGCGAGCGGCACGGCCTACAACTGCTGGACGAAACGGTCGGACTGCGCAGCATCGGCCTGCGCCGACTGGATGGCATGCGCGTAATCGAGCGCAGCTACAGCTTCGAGGTCAGCATCGATGGCGACGACCGCGAGCCGGGCCGCCTGTGGTTCGCCCATGGGCGCCTTACCGGCCTGAGTCTGCCGACGATCGAAGCCCGCATATCGGACCCCGATCACTCTGACGCGGCACCGGACACCGACAATGTCGTTCCCCTGCGTCCACGCCTGGGTGGCAGGAGATCAGGGGATCCGCATCTTCATTGAGCTTCGGCGGGAAGCGCCCGCCGGCCCGCTCACTTCACCACACGCAGGAACGGCGCACCCTTGCGCGGCTTTTCGCCGGCATCGGTGCCGTCGGAGCGAGGCGTGTCATCGGACGGCGGCTCTGGCGGAGATGGCGGGTCGCCACCCTCGTCGGCGGGAAACATCATGCCCTGCCCGTTCTCCTGGGCATAAAGCGCGAGCACGGCATTCACGGGAATGAGAATGGAATGGCTGACGCCGGAGAAGCGCGCCTGGAAGCTGATCCATTCGTTGCCGAGATCCAGATTGGCGACGGCGCGCATGGCCAGATTCAGCACCACCTGACCGTTCTTCACCACCTGCGGAGGCACGCGCACGCCTTCGCGCGCCGCATCCACCAGGATGTAGGGCGTGAGGTTGTTGTCAGTGATCCAATCGTAGATCGCCCGCAGCAGGTAGGGGCGATTGGAGGTCATCGGTACGTGTTGTTCGTTACTGCTCATCTTCAGGGGCGCATGGCCTTTTCTTCCGGAGTCATACTGCGCGCAAATCCCTGGCTATGGAATAGGCGCTCGCCATAATCCACCACCGGCTTGCCTTCGCGTCCCAGCTCCACGCCCAGCCAAGGTAGACGCCATACCACCGGCGCGACCAGGCAGTCGGCCAGGCTCATTTCCGGATTGAGGACAAACTTGGAAGCCTTGAACAACGGCAGCGAAGCCAGCAGATGCTCGCGCAACCGCTTGCGCGCCCCATCGGCAGGCCGGCCACCCGCGCGAATGATGTTCACCTCGGGCAGCCAGTCCAGCTCGATGCGCAATGAAGCAAGGCGCAGGCGGGCGCGCGAAAGCGGATCGATCGGCATCAACGGCGGATGGGGGTAGCGCTCGTCCAGATATTCGCACACCACCGAGGTGCCGTAGAGCGTGAGATCGCGATCGACCAGCGTCGGCGTGGAGCCGTACGGGTTCAAGTCCAGCAGATCTTCCGGCGGCTTGCTCGGATCGACGATTACCCTTTCGTAGCTGACACCCTTCGACGCCAACACCAGGCGCGTGCGATGACACTGGATGTCATCCGCGGTCGAGTACAAGGTGAGTACGGATCGCGAACGTGCGCTTTGAACCATGCGCGGTCTCCCCATCGACTAGACGCATGCGGCGGCCGGAGCCGCCGCATGCAGGCCAAGGAGCGACGTCTCAGTGGACGTCCTTCCAATAGTCCTTCTTGAGCGCGTACGCCAGCAACGTGAAACCGGCCAGGAACAGCAGCACCCAGATGCCGTAGCGCTGGCGCTGCAGAGCCGCCGGCTCCGAAACGTACTCCAGGAACGTGGTCAGGTCGCGGGTAGCCTGCTGGAACTCGGCGGGCGTCAGCTTGCCGGCATGCGCCAGCTCGAGCTTCTCGACCATCTCCTCACCGTCGACCTTCTTCATCACCGCCGTCTGCAGTCCCTGCAGCTCCCACAGCGGGTTCGGCATGGACGCATTCGGGAAGACCGTGTTGTTCCAACCCACCGGGCGGGTCGGATCCAGGTAGAACGAGTTCAGATAGCCGTAGACCCAGTCCGCACCCTTGGCACGCACTTCCAGCGAAAGATCCGGCGGCGCCTTGCCGAAGAACGAGGTCGCGGCCTCCTCCGGCATATGCGACACCACCGCATCGCCGAACTTCGCGCCGGTGAAGTTCAGGTTGTCCATCACTTCCTTCTCGCTCAGCCCCAGATCCTCGGCCACGCGGGAATAGCGGACGAACTTCAGCGAATGGCAACCGACGCAATAATTGAAGAACAGCTTGGCGCCGCGCTGCAGAGCCGCCTGGTCGTGCACGTTGGTGCCGGCGGAGGGCATCCCGCCCTCTTCCGCCGCCAGAACGGCGGTGGTGGTACCGGCCAGCAGGCCGACCGTGAGGGCAATCGAGGAGATATAGCGCTTCATCAGGGACTGCCGCTTAGTCATGGTCATACACCACCCGCTCCGGTACCGGCTTGGTCTTCTCACGGCCACCGCGCGTGTAGATCCAAAGGAACACGAAGAAGCCGAAGTAGATCAGCGTCATCAGGCGACCGAAGGAGTTCTCCCAGAAGGTCACGTCGGTATGGCTGCCGAACCAGGCAGGGATGACCTCGGCGACGACACCCGCGCCGACGGCGCCCAGCGCGATGAAGGAGATCACGAACAGGCCGAGCGCCACCTTGAAGCCCGTGCCGCGGTAGCGGATCGAGCGCACCTTGCCGGCATCGATCCACGGCAGCAGGAACAGCAGCACGATCGCGCCGAACATGCCCAGCACACCCCAGATCGCCGTGCTGAAGAGCGACGGGATCATGCGCAGGATCGCGTAGAAGGGAGTGAAGTACCACACCGGCTTGATGTGGGTCGGCGTCACCAGGTTGTTCGCCGGCACGAAGTTGTCGTGCTCGAGGAACCAGCCACCGAAGGTCGGCGCGAAGAAGATGATGAAGGCCGCGATGATGAGGAAGAAGCCCACGCCGACCAGATCCTTCACCGTGTAGTACGGGTGGAAGGGAATGGCGTCAGCCGGCTTGTTCGCGTCCCAGCGATTGCCCTTCGGGCCATGCTTGACGTCGACGCCGTCCGGATTGTTCGAGCCCACTTCATGCAGCGCGGCAAGGTGCAGCACCACCAGCAGCAGCAGCACCAGCGGCAGCGCGATCACGTGCAGCGCGAAGAAGCGGTTGAGCGTGGCGTCGGCCGGCAGGTAGTCGCCCATGATCCACTCCACCAGGGAGTTGCCGATCACGGGGATGGTGCCGAACAGCGAGATGATCACCTTGGCGCCCCAGAAGGACATGTTGCCCCACGGCAGCACGTAGCCCATGAAGGCCTCGGCCATCAACACCAGGAAGATCAGCATGCCCAGCAGCCACACCAGCTCGCGCGGCTTCTGGTAGGAGCCGTACATCAGGCCGCGGAACATGTGCAGGAACACCACCACGAAGAACAGCGAGGCGCCCGTGGAGTGCATGTAGCGGATCAGCCAGCCCCATTCCACGTCACGCATGATGTACTCGACCGAGGCGAACGCTTCCGCGGCGCTGGTCTTGTAGTTCATGGTGAGGAAGATGCCGGTGACGATCTGGTTGACCAGCACCAGCAGGGCGAGCGAACCGAAGTAGTACCAAAGATTGAAATTCTTCGGCGCGTAGTACTCGGTCATGTGCTTGCGATAGGTCGGCATCAGACCCGGCGCACGCTCGTTGACCCAATCGCCGATGCGCGAGAACACAGTAGCCATTAGCCGGCCTCCTTCGGGTCCACGCCGATCTGGATGTGCGTGTCATCCACGAAGTGGTACGGCGGAATGAGCATGTTTTTCGGCGCGGGCACGCCGGCATAGACGCGGCCGGCCAGGTCGTAGCGCGACTTGTGGCAGGGGCAATAGAAGCCGCCCTTCCATTCCGGATCGAACGGCTCGGGCTTCATCACCGGCACGAAATCCGGCACGCAGCCGAGGTGCGTGCACAAGGCGACCATGACCAGCCACTCGGGCTTGATCGAACGCGTGCCGTTCTGCGCGTACTTGGGCTGCTGCTCGGCGGAGCTGCCGTCGGACTTGGCGTCCACCAGGCGGGGATCCTGCTTGGGCAGGGCGTCCAGCTGCTCCTTGGTGCGATTGACCACGAACACCGGGAGGCCGCGCCAAGGATAGGTCACTTTCTGACCCGCCTCGATTTTGCTGATGTCGACCGTGACAGGAGCACCGGCGGACTTGGCTCGCGCGCTGGGCTCCCACGACTTGATGAAGGGCACGGCCGCCGCGATGACTCCCGCTCCACCGACCACGGCCGTGGTCGCTGTGAGGACCCGTCGGCGGCCATGATCGACGACTTCGTTCGCCATCAGGCTCTCCGGTACTTATGCCATTGAGGTGCGACTCTTTGGGGGTCGCAAAAATCGCGTTAGTGTAGCGTCAGCCCCTGGCCCGTACAATAAAACCGGTCAGGCGCCTGCGTCGATCCGCACCCTCCGTCCAGGGCGTTGCCACAGCTCACTTTTTCCTCATGAAACAAGCCGTCGGCACGCTAGCCTTCATCGCCCGCTTCGTCATTCTCGGGTTGGCCCTGGCCTTCATCGTCAGCCTGCTCTGGCCCGGCGTCGCCGACCGGCTCCGCGCCGGCATCGGCCTGCATGCGCCGACGCCCGCCGCCAACCAGCAGGCCCCGACCATCCGTGGCCGCGCCAGCGGACCGGTCTCCTACGCGGACGCGGTCGCCAAGGCAGCTCCATCGGTGGTCAACATTTACGCAAACAAGATGGTGACCGAGCAGGGCGTGCAGATGTATGCCGACCCGGTGCTGCAGCGCCTGTTCGGAGGACGGCCGGCCATCTACAAGCGGCGCGAGCAGAGCCTGGGCTCGGGCGTGATCGTCAGCGACCAGGGCTACGTGCTGACCAACAATCACGTGATCGCCAAGGCCGACGACATCCAGGTGCTGCTCTACGACGGCCGCGTGGCGAAAGCGCAGCTCGTCGGCGCGGACGCGGAGACAGACCTGGCGGTGCTGAAGATCGACGTCTCCAGCCCACCCGTCATTCCCTTCGCCGACGAACATCCCGCCCGCACCGGCGATGTCGTGCTCGCGATCGGCAATCCGCTCGGCCTCAACCAGACCGTGACCATGGGCATCATCAGCGCCATCGGCCGCCAGCTGAGCAGCTCCAGCCCGGAGGATTTCATCCAGACCGACGCGGCCATCAACCTCGGCAACTCCGGCGGCGCCCTGGTCAACACGGACGGCGAGCTGGTAGGCATCAATACGCTCCTTATCGGCAAGGCCGCCAACGCCGAAGGCATCAGCTTCGCGATCCCGGTGAGCAGCGCCAAGAAGGTGCTGGAGCAGATCATCGATACGGGGCACGTGGTCCGCGGCTGGCTAGGCGCCGACTACACCTTCGTGCCCGTGGCGGCCGACAGCGGCCTGCCCGCGGCCGCGCGCGGCGCACAGGTGACCGACGTCTACCCGGGCGGGCCGGCGGCCCAGGCGGGCATCCAGCCGCACGACATCCTGCTGCGCATCGGCAAGGACGACATCGTGGATCCGGCCGACCTGCGCCGGCGCGAAGCCGCGCTCCAGCCCGGCAGCAAAGTCGAGGTGTCGGGACTGCGCAACGGCACACCGTTCCATGCCGAAGTGATCCTGGCTCAGCGCCCACCCATGACACCCACCGCTTCGCTGGATGGCTAGCCCCGCCCCGGCCCCGGTCCCTGAGCCGACGCCATGGGCGGCCGGATCGCTGCGCCATAACGCTTGCGCAGCGTCCCCACGCGCTCGACGTAGACCTGCGTTTCGGCGTAGGGCGGTACGCCGCTGTAGCGCTGCACCGCACCGGGCCCGGCGTTGTACGCCGCCGCCGCGAGGCGCTCGTCGCCGTTGAAGTTCCTGAGCAAGAGGGCCAAGTAACGGGCACCTCCCCGGATGTTCTGGTCGACATCGAAAGCGTCGCGCACCCCCATGTCGTTGGCGGTGGAAGGCATCAGCTGCATCAGGCCCTGCGCGCCCGCGATGGACAGTGCCCGCGGGTTGTACGCGCTCTCGGCATGGATGATGGCGCGCAGGAATGCCTCGTCCAGGCCGAACTCGGCGCTGGCCAGCCGGATCGTGTCGGCATAAGCCGTGAGGTTGAGCTGCACGCTGTCCCAACGGATGGTCGAATGCAGATTGCAAGCCACGCAGGTGGAGATATAGGTGAACAGCATGGTCACCGCATGCGTGCCCGGCCCTGCCGGCTTCATATTGGTGTACTCGACGCTTCCGTCCGGCCGCGTCACCCGGTACACCGCGCCACGCAGCACCCGGTCGCCCGTTGCTGGCGGCGGTGGCGGCGCGGCGGCGACCGTGTCGGTGGCCGCCTTGGATTCGCTGTAGGTCCACTGCCCGGCCTTGCCCACCGGCGCCGCCGGTGCGGCAACCGGCAACGGCCTGCCGGAAGTGGCGACCTCACCGCGGACACCGATCAGAGACGGGTCCGGCAGTACCTGCGCCGGGGTTTGCGCCCTGCCCTGCACCCAGGCCAGCGAAGCGGCCTGGGCCACCGGCATCGCGCGAGGCTTGGCGCGCGGCGCCAAGTCGGCCACGGTCGCGATCCTCTGGCAACCCTGATAGCCCTGCGTGCTGTTGCTGTAAACCGTTTCCCCCGCCGCCCCCACGCGGCGATAGAGCCCCCCCGCATGAGCCGGGGCCAGCCACAGCCATCCGCCCAGCAGCAGGCACGCGCCAGCCACCCGGCGCAGGGCCGGGCCGGAACGGAAAGCCCGCGAGGACGAGCCGATGCTTTCCCCTTGTCGCTCGGCATCAGACATGGCGCGCAGTGTGCCCCCGCCGGGAGGGCAAGCCAAGCGCCGGCTCCCCGTTTCGTGCGCCCCGACAAACTCGTCCGGCCGGCAACCCGCAGAACGGATGCAAGCCACTGATCGCACAAGCCCTTTGCTGGCATGCCGGACGCCGGGCGCGTAAACTGCGCGGTTCGGCGTCCCGCGCCCCTTCTCTATCGGTACCTGCGCCATGAGCGGCAAGCTTTTCATCAAGACCCACGGCTGCCAGATGAACGAGTACGACTCGGCCAAGATGGCCGATGTGCTCAAGGCATCGCACGGCCTGGAACTGACCACCGACGAGTCCGAGGCGGACGTCATCCTGGTCAACACCTGCTCCATCCGGGAAAAGGCGCAGGAAAAGGTCTTCAGCCAGCTCGGCCGCTGGAAGGAATACAAGCAGGGCGGCAAGCCCGTGCTGATCGGCGTAGGCGGCTGCGTCGCCTCGCAGGAGGGCGAGGCCATCATCAAGCGCGCCCCGTTCGTGGACCTGGTGTTCGGCCCGCAGACCCTGCACCGCCTGCCCGAGTTGATCGAGGCCAAGCGCGCCACCGGCAAGCCGCAGGTCGACATCAGCTTCCCCGAGATCGAGAAGTTCGATCGCCTGCCCGAGCCGCGCGCGGAAGGGCCCACCGCCTTCGTCTCGATCATGGAGGGCTGCTCCAAGTACTGCTCCTACTGCGTCGTGCCCTATACCCGCGGCGAGGAGATCAGCCGTCCTTTCGATGACGTCGTCGTCGAGGTCGCCCAGCTCGCCGCGCAGGGCGTGCGCGAGGTGAACCTGCTGGGCCAGAACGTCAATGCCTATCGCGGCGCCACGCACGACGGCGGCACCGCCGACCTCGCCGTGCTGATCCATGCTATCGCGCAGATCGACGGCATCGGCCGCATCCGCTTCACCACCTCGCACCCGCTGGAGTTCTCCGACTCGCTGGTCGAGGCCTATGCCAACGTGCCGCAGCTCGCCAACTACCTGCACCTGCCGGTGCAGGCCGGCTCCGACCGCATTCTGACGGCCATGAAGCGCGGCTACACCGCGATCGAGTTCAAGCAGAAGATCCGCAAGCTGCGCGCGGTGCGCCCGAATATCTGCATCTCCTCCGACTTCATCGTGGGCTTCCCTGGCGAGACCGACGACGACTTCGAGAAGACCATGAAGCTGATCGAGGACGTCGGCTTCGACCAGAGCTTCTCCTTCATTTTCTCATCGCGCCCCGGCACGCCGGCCGCCAACCTGGCCGACGACACGCCGATGGCCGTGAAGCACCAGCGCCTGGAGCGCCTGCAAGCCACGATCAACGCCAACGCGAAGAAGATCAACGACGCGATGGTCGGCACTGTGCAGC
>JABLTH010065267.1_pt1 | contig 20308 bp, 20 predicted proteins | sample 7875711 | NCBI WGS metagenome assembly JABLTH01 (sample SAMN14941262, study PRJNA633318) | bioreactor metagenome | isolation source: bioreactor | place: China | collected 2019-03-05 | reverse complement strand
GTCCCGCTGCGTCCGCTTGATCTCTTGTTCCAATTGGCACCTCTTCGTCTCGGCGAAAAAGTGTCAACCTATTTCAGGACGGGTCACTCCGATTAAAAAAGCCAATCTCGCCATCCCTACGCCCACGCACCAGCCCACCAGCAGAGGACCGATTTCGCCTGTGTACTCGCTGTCGTACTTCCAAGCGGCAACGAATAGCAACGGCACTGGAACGCCGATCATTCCGGCCATCCTGGGCCAGTCGGCATATGGAGCGAATACCTGAAGCGCGCTGCTCGCGAGGGCCCAGCACGGCAGCCCAAGAACGAACAGCAACCATCCGAACCCTATCAAGGTCATAGGGTGCGCACGCCGCTTCGCTTCATTAGGTTGGGTCACGTTGAGCGATCTTCCTGTCGATTACAAAAGAGTCCATCCGCTTGTAGTCTTCCACCGAGGAACCGAGTCAAGCCTGTTCAAGATACGCAACGAGTTCCCACGCGACATGAGCCATGTGCTGACGCGTACCGAGGATGCTGTCGAGAACCGATAGCCGTCGCGGTTCATGCAAGACGACCGACGGCAACGCGTCGCCTTTGGGAAACAGGCGCTACGTATCGCCAATCTGACCAGCAACCAGTTTCGCGCACCATACGCCGTCTTCTGGACACTGCTGACCGGTATCCTTGATGGAACAGGTGATAGGTGCCGCCTGAATATCTGGTCAGGCGCTGACCACCCTGATTCGTGGAATCGCCGTGGATCAGGGCGTTGTATACGCCAGCATTACCGAAGCCACTCAATTGCTGCCCGGAATGCAGGACGTTCGAGTGCCATTGGGGCCGCGTGGTCCCGCCGTTCAGCCGTCCCATGACAAAGGGCTGATCACAATCCCCTTGCCAGTAGCCGATGGCTATGCTTCCGACGCAAACATTAACACGCCCTGAATCTCTTCCAACGGACCGGCAACCTCACGCGCTTCGAGACTGACGCACTGCCGGTGCAGCACATCGTCGCGCGTCGGCGCATTACGAGAATACGGCGCAAGATCGCATCGGAGGTGCCCTGTCGCGCCGTCACGCTGGCTAGCAGTTCCTCAGATCGTGCCATGTGAAGTCCGGCGCTCCCGCCCGACTTGCCATTTCCATGACGCATCGGCAGGTGGCCGTCAGACATGAAGCATCGTTTGCGGCGCAACAATCGCGCAGAACGGTTCGCAGAAGGTAAAGTCACACGGGATCGTGACTGGCTCTGCAACCGACCGGGAAACAAGCCGCGTGTAACCAGTTGATCCAAAATGAAATCCTGGCCCGCCCTACACGACTCGAACGTGTGACCTACGGCTTAGAAGGCCGTTGCTCTATCCAGCTGAGCTAAGGGCGGTCGGGGAGAAAAGACACGGCCTGCACGAGCCGCATCTGACGCAAGACTTCGAGCACCGGCAAAACCGGCAAACCCACAAACCATACTCGAAGCCCCGAAACAAAACGGGCCCGGCATGAAGCCGAGCCCGAAATTATACCCGATCATCGCGTCACATCATGCGAGACCGGCCAACGCAGCCTCAAACCGGCTGTGGGTGCAGCATGAACCAGCCGAGGCAGAACACACCGGCGATCACGCAATACACGCCGAACGAAGCCAGCCGGCCGCGCCCCTCGAAATAACGCATCAGGAACCGCACGCTCAGGTACGCGGCGATCGCCGTCAGCACGCCGCCGAGCAGCGCATCGGCGAGCTGGTCGCGCGCATGGAACAGCTTCGGCAGTTCGAGCACGCCCGCCGCGAAGATGATCGGCGTACCGAGCAGGAACGAGAATTCCGCGGCCTTCTCCGCCGTCAGGCCCGCCGCATTGCCGGCGATCATCGTCAGCCCGCTGCGCGAGAAGCCCGGAATCAGCGCGCCGATCTGCGCGAGACCCACGAAGAACGCCTGCTTGAACGTCATCTTTTCGGGCGCCTGATGCGCGCGGCTACGCTGGATGCGATCGCCGAGCCACAGCAGCACGCCGTTCACGATCAGTGCGACTGCGACGATCCGCAGGTCGTGGAACACGCGTTCGATGCGCTTCTCGAGAAGCAGCCCGACGATGCCGGTCGGGATCGTACCGATGATAAGCGCCCACATCAGGTGCCCGTCGTCGTTCTTGCGGCCGCCGAGCTGCGCGAAGAAGCCGCCGATCAGCGCGATCCAGCGCGCGCGGAAATACCACAGCAGCGCCAGCGCGGTGCCGAGGTGCAGCGCAACGAGGAACGGCAGCAGTTGCGGCGCGTGCTTGTCGATGTGCATGCCGAACAGCGCCGGCACGAGCAGCGTATGGCCAAGGCTGCTGACGGGAAAGAGTTCGGTGACGCCCTGCAGGACGCTCAGGAATACCAGAAACCAGAGACTCACGCGTCGGTCCTTTTAATGAAGATTGAGCGGGAAGAGAAGCGGACGACGCGATGCGCGTCCGAAAAAACGCGCCCCGATTATGCCGAGCCCGGATTACTGCGCCAAGGCATTTGGGGGGATATTGCGGCAATGCACACAAACGCTTGCAATCTGTAAGCGCCCAGAAAGCAAAAAGCCCGCCATTTGCATGGCGGGCCTTTCGATTTCGGCAGGAATTGCCGTCAGCGGCCGAGCTGATAGAAAAATAATACCGTGCTGCCCGTGAACATGCCGAACAGTGCGAGTCCCATTGCCATTGCCAGATCCATGGCCCCCTCCACGAAGTGTCATGACCCGGCAACCTCACCGGTTTAGAGGCATTATCCCGACCGTTGACGGTCTTAAAAACTCGCGATTTCCCCGAGAAGGGTTTTCCCCAAGCCGCCACGGCCCGATAATGGAGCGCGCCGTTCCCGTTCACCCGCCCAACCCGATTCGCCATGCCGACCTTCCAGCAACACGACATTCACGAACTTCACGCCGGCCCGTCGCTCGTCCGGGTCGCTCCGCAATTCGGCGGCCGCCTGCTGTCATGGGATGTCGATGGCGAACCGGTCATCTTCTGGCCGGAAACGGCCGACTGGAGCAACCTCGCGCGCGTGCGCGGCGGCAACCCGCTGCTGTTCCCGTTCCTCGGCCGTCACCGCGTCGACGGCGAGCTCGGCCGCTGGCGCGACGCCGCCGGCGTGGTGCGCGACCTGCCGATGCACGGCTTCGCGCGCGACCTGCCGTTCGCCGCGCACCCGTCGGCCGACGGCGCCGCGTTGTCGATGACGCTCGACGCGACCGACGCACTGCGCGCGAGCTACCCGTTCGACTTCCGGTTCGAAACGACCTACCGGCTGGCCGACTCGCACACGCTCGAAGTCGCGCTGACGACGACCAATCGCGGCGACACACCGCTGCCCTACTACGCCGGTCATCATTTCTATTTCGCGCTGCCGCACGGCGAACGCGCGGAAACCACGCTCGAACTGCCGCCCACGCATCGCCGCGCGCAGCAGCCGGACGGTTCGATCAGCCAGCCCGAGCCGGGCGAAGCGCGCTATCGCCTCGACAACCCGGAGATCCTCGACCGCTTCCACTGCCTCGACGGCGTGCCGGCCACGCCGGTGCGCATCGTGATGCCCGGCCGGCGCCGCACGATCGAGATCGCGCTCGACGTGCCGGGCTCGATCCCGTGGTACGCGGTCACGACCTGGACCGAAAGGCCGGATTCCGATTTCTATTGCGTCGAACCGTGGCTCGGCCTGCCGGATGCGATCCACAACGGCCTCGGGCTGCGCATGCTCGCGCCGGGCGCGACCGAAACGGCCACGCTGCGGATTCGCGTCCTCCCGCTCGCCGACTGAGACGTGGGACGAGACGCCTGCCGAACCGGCGCCCGACGGCCCCGGCAACGGCACAAACTGCGGTGCGCGGGTCGAACCCGTTAAAATCGGAAGTTTTGTGTTGCCTGCCGCGTCACGAGCGGCAGGGTCTTGCGAGGTTCAATGTTCGGAACAACAACGAAGCGACTCTTCGCAGCCGCCTGCGCCGCCCTGCTCGTCGCGTGCGGCTCCGCGCCCGTCGGCCCCGGGTTCTATCGCGTCGAGCGCGGCGATACGCTCTACAAGATCGCGCGCGACAACCGCACGTCGGTGTCGAACATCGTGCGCTGGAACCAGATGACGAACCCCGACGCGATCGAAGTCGGCCAGGTGCTGCGCGTCGCGCCGCCGCCCGGCACGACCACCGCATCGACGCCGTCGACCACCGGCACCGGCAGTGCCGGCCGGGCCCGCCCCGCACCTTCCGCACCGGTTGAATCGGCCGTCAAGCCGGCCACGAGCATCGCGCTGATCTGGCCGGCGGCCGGCAACGTGGTCCGCACGTTCGACGGCTCGAAATCGAAGGGGATCGACATTGCGAACTCGCCGGGCACGCCGGTGCTCGCGGCCGCGCCGGGTGTGGTGGTCTATGCGGGTAACGGGCTGCGCGGCTACGGCAACCTGATCATCCTCAAGCACAACGCCGACTACCTGACCGCCTACGCACACAACCGTGCGCTGCTGGTGAAGGAAGGCCAGTCGGTCACGCAGGGGCAATCGATCGCCGAGATGGGCAACAGCGACAGCGATCGCGTCGCGCTGCATTTCGAATTGCGCTACGGCGGCCGGTCGATCGACCCGTCGCGCTACCTGCCGGCGCGCTGAGCGCCCGACGGACGACACGCGATGCCGGCACGCATCGCGTGTCGTCGCGGTGAAAATCGGGAAAGGTGATGTCAGCGCTTGCGCAGACGTCCGGTGAAACGGCCGGACAACGGATCGACGCGACAGGCGAACGCTACCAGCACGCCGATTCCGATCAGGCTGAACCCCGCAGCTATCAGAAGCAAATCCATGGTCACACACTGATTTTTACGTGATCTTATGCGTCATTGCGGAATCGTGCACTGAGCCGCAGCAATTGGACGAGTGCGAGGATTCCCTACCCTCAGGCGTCATTGTGGATTCCCCTGCGTGAAACCCTGATGTAATCCGTTCGCCCGACACCACGCCGCCACCCAGGAGACACTGCGATGCTGCCCGCCACCGACCGCTACGACGAGCTGCTCTCACGCTTCGCGTGGGACGTTCCGGCCCGCTACAACATCGGCGTGGACGTCTGCGACAAATGGGCGGACGGCAGCGGACGCCTCGCGCTGATCCACGAAACGGCGCAAGGCGACGTGTCCCGCATCACGTTCGACGACCTGAGGAATGCCTCTAACCGGCTCGCGAACAGCTTCGTGCGCGCCGGCCTGCGGCGCGGCGACCGCATCGGCATCTTTCTCGCGCAGGGCCCGGAAACGGCCATCGCGCACCTCGCCGCGTACAAGCTCGGCGCCATCGCGGTGCCGCTCTTCACGTTGTTCGGCGTCGACGCGCTCGAATACCGGCTCGCGAACAGCGAGGCGGCCGCGCTCGTTACCGACGCGGCCGGCTACGCGAAAATCGCATCGCTGCGCGCGCAGCTGCCGGCACTGCACACCATCTACTGCATCGGCGACGATGCGCCCGACTCTCCCGGCGTGCTGCGCTACGACGCGGCGCTCGCCGCCGAGACGCCCGACTTCGTGCCGGCCGATACGGCCGCCGACGATCCGGCGCTCATCATCTACACGTCCGGCACGACGGGCAAGCCGAAAGGGGCGCTGCACGCGCATCGCGTGCTGCCGGGCCACCTGCCGGGCGTCGAGATGTCGCAGCAGTGCTTCCCGCGCGACGCGCGCCTGTTCTGGACACCCGCCGACTGGGCATGGATCGGCGGCCTGCTCGACGTGCTGCTGCCGTCGTGGCATCACGGCGTGCCCGTGCTCGCCCGCCGCTTCGAGAAATTCGACGGCGACGCCGCGTTCGCGCTGATGGCCCGGCACGGCGTCACCCACGCGTTCCTGCCGCCCACCGCGCTGAAGCTGATGCGCACCGTCCAGGCACCGCGCGAACGCTACGCGCTGTCGCTGAAATCGGTCGCGAGCGGCGGGGAGACGCTCGGCACCGAACTGACGGCCTGGGGGCGCGACGCGCTCGGCGTGACGATCAACGAGTTCTACGGGCAAACCGAGTGCAACATGGTGCTGTCGTCGTGCGCGGCGCTGTTCGATGCACAGCCCGGCGCAATCGGCAAGGCAGTGCCCGGCCATGCGGTCGCGATCGTCGACGCGGACGGCACGCCGCTGCCGCCCGGCGTCGAAGGGCGCATCGCGGTGCGACGCCCCGATCCGGTGATGTTCCTCGAATACTGGCGCAACGCCGACGCGACCCGCGACAAGTTCGCGGGCGACTACCTGCTCACCGGGGATACAGGCATGATCGACGCCGACGGTTTCGTCCGCTTCGTCGGCCGCGACGACGACGTGATCACGAGCGCCGGCTACCGGATCGGCCCGGGCCCGATCGAGGACTGCCTGCTCACGCATCCGGCGGTGCGGATGGCGGCCGTCGTCGGCGTGCCCGACGCGACGCGCACCGAGATCGTCAAGGCGTTCGTCGTGCTGAATCCCGGTCACGCCGGCGACGAAGCGCTCGTTCAGGCACTGCAGGCGCACGTGCGTACGCGCCTCGCCGCCCACGAGTATCCGCGTGCGATCGCGTTCGTCGACAGCCTGCCGATGACCGCGACCGGCAAGATCGTGCGCCGCGCGCTGCGCGACGCGTAAGCGGGCCGCCACCCGCGCCGCCCGCCCGGCCGGATGGTTTATAGTGGCGCCACCACGCAGTCTTTCCAAGAAAACGATGTCCTCTGATCACCACGCCGCCGCGGGCGCGTCGCACAGCCCGCTCTACGCCAAACTCCTCGGCGAAACCGCCAAGATCGACTGGTGCGATCTCGAACGCTTCTTCGCGCAGGGCAAGCTGCTGTCCGTTGCGCGCGACCTCGATCTCGTCAGCGTCGCGGAGGCGGTTGCCGACGATGACGCCGAACAGGTCACGCGCTGGCTGTCCGCGGGCCTCGTCGCGCGCATGCCGGCCGAAACCGCCGCCGATTACGCGGCGCGCAACCCGGAGCTGTGGGCAGTCGTCGTCTCGCCGTGGGTCTGCGTGCAGGAACGCGCCTGACGCGTCCGCCATGTCCGAATCCGCGTTACCGCACGGGGCCGGCACGGGCTCGGCCACCGTCACGCACCGGCGCGTCCTCGCGCTCGCGTTTCCGATCGTCCTGGCGAACCTGACCCAGCCGATCCTCGGCGCCGTCGACACGGCCGTCGCCGGCCACCTCGACGGCACGCAGTATCTCGGCGGCGTCGCGCTCGGCGGGCTGTTCTTCAATTTCGTGTTCTGGGGATTCGGCTTCCTGCGAATGGGGACGACCGGTCTCGTCGCGCAGGCGCACGGTGCCGGCGACGCCGCCGGGATTCGCCTGAACGTGCTGCGCGCGTTGATCGTCGCGTTCGCGCTCGGCGCCGCGGTGCTGGCACTGCAGGTGCCGTTGCTGTCGTTTGCGCTGTCGGCGCTCGGCGGCAGCGATGCCGTCCGCGCGACGGCGCTGTCCTACAGCCACGCGCGGATCTGGAGCGCACCGTTCGCGCTCGCGAACTACGTCGTGCTCGGCTACCTGCTCGGTGTGCAGCGCGTGCGGCTCGCGCTCGTCGCGCAGGTGTTCATCAATGCGGTCAACATCGGCGCCGTGCTGCTCTACGTGTATGGCTTCGGCTGGGGCATTGCCGGCATCGGCGCCGCGACGGCCACGGCAGACGCATGCGGCTTCGCGCTCGGCGCCTGGATGCTGTGGCGGCTGCGGCCGCGCGGCCTTGCGCCGATCGCGGTACGTGCACTCGCCGACCGCGTCGCACTCAAGCGGCTGATCGCGCTCAATCGCGACATCTTCCTGCGCACGCTGTGCCTGCTCGGCGCATTCGGCTGGTTCGCGCACCTCGGTGCGAAACAGGGCGATGCGACGCTCGCGGCAAACGCGCTGCTGCTGAATTTCCAGACGTTCATGGCGTACGGCCTCGACGGCTTCGCGCATGCGGCCGAGGCACTCGTCGGCGCGGCGGCCGGCGCACGCGACCGCAGTGCCTTCCGGCAGGCCGTGCGCGTCACCCTGCTCTGGTCGGCGCTCGGCGCGCTGCTGTTCGCGCTGGTGTACTGGGCCGCCGGCAGCTGGATCGTCGCGCGCCTGACCGACCAGGCCGAGATCCGCGAGGTTGCGCTGCGCTACCTGCCGTGGGCCGCGATTTCGCCGATCGTGTCGGTCTGGGGCTTCCTGCTCGACGGCGTCTTCATCGGTGCCACGCAAACACAATCGCTGATGCGCGCAATGGTCGCGTCGCTGTCGATCTTCGTTGTCGCCACGCTCGCCGCCGTCGGCACCTTCGGCAATCACGGCCTCTGGTTCGCGCTGCTGCTGTTCATGGCCGCGCGCGGCGCGACGCTGGCGCGCTACCTGCCGGGGCTGTTGCGGCGCATCGGCACCGATACACCCGCGGCCCGCGCCTGACGGCACGCCGAACCGGCCCTGGGCGCCCCAAGCGCCCCTGGGCCGCCTTGAACAGCCGTTACTGCACGGGTTTGGGCGGCGGCGCATCGAGCATCGTCGGCGGCGTCATGTCGGTCGGCACGCCGTGATAGTCGGCCGGATCTTCCGGCGGGTGGCCGCGACGGGCCTGATGAGGATCGCTGGTACAGGCGGCGAGAAAAGCTGCGGCCAGCACGGCCAGCATGAAACGGGTCATCGGGTAGGGCTCCGGAAATCGGCGCGCCCATCGCACGCCGGGACCGCGCCGAGTCTAGCGGAAATCCTGCTTCGGAGTCGCGCCGCGCATGTCCTAATATGTACGCATGGCGCTGTGCCGTGGAAAGGAGGCTGCCATGTCGTCTGAGGAAATTGCCGGCCTGATCGGCCTGTTCATCGGCCTGATGGTGTTCGTCGCCCTGTCGTTCTTCGAGTCGCGCGAATACAAGCGCAGCCATGGCGGCGAAGGGATCGTCCATCACTGGATGGCTGAACACCACCTGCTCGACTGGCGGCGCAAGCACTAAGCGCGCCGCTGCCGTCCGGCCCGCCCCCGGGCCGTTCGCGAACGTGCCGTCCCACGGCGCGTCGGTGATCGCGTATCGCCGAAATTAACGGGGCCCGATTCACACACGTTGATCAGATGGACGAACGCCGTCGCGCGGCTCATGCCGCACGACGGCGTTCGCATGCACGCGCCCGAACCAGCAAGCGGGCGCGACGCGGGTCAGACGGCTCAGCCCAGGAAGTGGCGGGCGTAGCGCGCGTTGATGTCGGACAGACGGAACAGCGTCAGGAAATCCGCGCAGTTGAAGTCGGGATCCCAGGCCGGCGCACCGCAGATCTTCGCGCCGAGACGCAGGTAACCCTTGATCAGCGGCGGCGGTGCCACGACGGTGCCCGTCTGCAATTCGTCGACCGGCAGGGCCGTATGCGGGAACGCACGATACTCGGGCGCCGTCAGCGAACCTGCCGACAGCGACTGGTACAGGTTCGCCGCGTAGTGACCGCCGTCTGCCATCGACACGCTCGCGCAGCCGAGCATCGTCTCGTAGCCGTTCTGCATCATGTACGTGCCGAGACCGCCCCACAGTGCCATGATGACGGCGCCGCTGCGGTAGTCGCTGTGCACGCACGAGCGGCCGACCTCGACCATCTTGCCGCGCAGATGCGTGAGGCGCGACAGGTCGAATTCGCCTTCGGCGTACAGGCGGCCGACACGCGCCGCCTGGTGCGGCGGCAGCACGCGATACGTGCCGACGACCTTCAGGGTGTCGAGATCGCGAACCAGCAGGTGGTCGCAGTACGCATCGAACGGATCGACGTCGAGACCGGAGGGACCGCTGACCTGCGCGCCCATCTCTTCGGCGAACACGCTGTAACGCAGGCGCTGGGCTTCGCGCAATTCGTCTTCCGTACGCGCCCACGCGGCGCGCAGGCGATACTCCGATGTGACGGTTTCAGCAGCGCGCGGCAGGAGGCGCCGCGACGTGTCGAGGGGCAGCGAGGCAAAAGGGAGCGTAGGCGTCGGCAGTTCTCGCATTAGGCTTTCCTGATCGTAAGGAATAGGACGACATGCCCGCCAATGTAGTAATCGGCCGTGACCGTTATGTGGCACGACCGTGTCCTTTCAATGACGTGTCGCCGAATTGACTTTAGCAGAAAGCTTGCGAAACCGTACGACGAAACCCTTCAAAGCGCTTCAGGCGGGCCTCACACCAGGTCGGGCGTCAATACCGCCCGCAGCACGGCCTGCCGGCTGCCGTCGCGCGTGCGGCTCGCGAGCCACACGATTCCGCCCTTCTTGACGCTCCAGCTGTCGTCGCCGCCGGCGATCAGTTGCGCGGCGACACTGCCGAGCGTCGGCTGGTGGCCGACGATCACGACCGTCGGCGCGATGCCGTCCGGCCAGCCGGCCGCCGCCAGCACGTCGTCGACGCTGCCGCCCGGCGCGAGCGCATCGACCGTCCGGTACTGGTCGGTCAGCGCCTCGACGGTCTGCACGGTGCGGGCCGCCGGGCTCGCGAGGATCACGGTGTTCGTCTCGAGCCGGCCACGCAGCCACTTGGCCATCGCCTGTGCGTCCTTGCGGCCGCGGACGGTCAACTGCCGCGCGAGATCGCTCGTCGCGTAGTCTTCAGCTTCGGCGTGGCGCCACAGGATCAGGTTCATCATGATGTTCTCCTTGCTTCGGCGAGCGGCCCCGCGCCCATGCGTGCGGGCCGGCCGATTACCGTGCGAATTGTCGCAAATTGCGGCTCGTTCGCCGCCGCGGCATTTACTCGCATATAGGGATTGACCGGATCAGCCATTCAAAGATAGAATCTTTGGCTCGTCGGAGCGTAGCGCAGCCTGGTAGCGCATCTGATTTGGGATCAGAGGGTCGAAGGTTCGAATCCTTTCGCTCCGACCACCGGAATCAAGGGGTTACAACACCTAGTGTTGTAACCCCTTTTCCATTTCTGGCCCGTGAAAGATCCCGGGCAACCGCCGCATATCGCGCCACGTAGTCACTCGATCCGTACGAGATCACGCGTCGCGACCGGCAGTCGATCGACCGGTGCGCTTTCGGTCAGCCGCCCTTCGGAATATCGATAAACCAGATACTTCCCGTCCGTCTCGCCGCCTTCGTTGGGAATGATCACCCACATCGCCCGACGCCCCGAATACAGCCACCGCGGAAGCGCCTTCTCCGCGAAATAGATCCGCTCTTCGACATGCGTGACCGGATTCAGCCGGATCGCGACGCCCTTCAGGTAAGGCGATCCGTAGTTCAGTACGAAGACGAGGGTCCTGCCGACGCACCTCGACAACGCAATCCTGCCCACGAAATCGGCCTCCGGCATGTCAAGGAACGCACGCCCGGTCTTGTGCCCCGCCGCACGAACAGTGCATCGCCGTCCAACCCATGCGAGCGGGCCTCGAGCGCAATGCGACTCCCGTCCGCCAGCGGACAGGAAAGCACCTGACGCAGGACACCGGCCTCGTCGATTCCCGGCGTCGCGCCGAACGTCGCTGTCGCGACCGATAAAAGACCGACGGCAAGCGCTCTCAATCGACCATTACCGGTCAGTTGCGTCGCCAATCGACTCATCGAGGTGCAGCATCGCGGGTTATCCACTTCGGTACGCTCGCACGAATCACCTTTTCCAGGAACAAACCGGCGCATCAACAGGGCCAACTCGAACCCGTAGCGGTACCATTATCAGCGCCCCATTGCCAGACCGGAGTTTCGTCAACCATGCCGACATCCCTGTCGTCCCTGCAACTGCCCGAAGGCCTCGGCACCATCGGGAATCTGGCTGTCGAGTTCGTCGAGGATGAACGGAAAACGTACGAGATGTGGATGCTCGAAACGGACCTACCCTTCGACGAAGCCGTGTCGCGGTTGTCGGCCTTCGTGAAGCGCCATTTCGGCGGCGACGAGCAGGCTTCGTCCGCCGACCGCTTCGGCTTCCGCAGTTGGGCGGCTTCCTGGTCCCGCGAGAGACAGGAAATCTCGGCCCAGCTCACCGGCACCGACGACGGCAGCTCGGGTTACCTCCGCAATGCGTACCACGCGTGAATGAACCCACTTGCCGCCCCCGACACCATCCGAACCTCGCATGACAGCCTCCTCGACTGATCGCCCGGCAAAACCGGCGATGAATATCGCGACCGTCATCGCCATGATCATCGGCGCCGCCGTACTCGCTTTCTGCGTCGTGCAGGCCTACCGGACGACGGTCTTCCTTTCGCATGCCTCTCGAGCGCCCGGTGTAGTCGTCAAGTCGAGCGGACACCCGACCATACGCTTCGAAACAGCCCTGGGCCAGCGCATCGAGTTCGTCCAGAACGGCGGCATGGACGGCCCGCCCGGAACCGTCGTGCAGGTCGCGTACGACCCTGCCGCGCCTGCGGAAACGGCCCGGGCCGCCACGTTCCTCTCGATATGGGGCGGTGTGCTGTGGGGATTGCCGGCAGGCCTCGGCTTTCTGGTCCTGCCGCTGTTCGGCGCACGGTTCGTGCTCACCGGACGGTACGGGAACGCGATAAGCCGTTGAGCGGCGACGCACGGATTCATGCGATGCCCGGGCATTCGTGGCAAGTCCGGACGCTTTCATCGTCGGTCACGCTTGCAAAGGTCACGAATCGAACGAGGTGGCCGGCCTCGCTGCCGCAACCCGGATACGACACTTCCGGGAACACGCGATAATGCGCGTGGACAACCTGCATCCGCGCATGACAAACAACATTCTCAAGACCGCCCTGTGCGCATCGCTGCTCGCGCTTGCGACCGCCGGCACCGCATCGGCCAAGGCACTCGACGACGCGCTCGACTGCCACTCGACCGGGCACAAGTTCGTCGCGCCGCTGCTCGCCGCCGGCGATATCCAGTCGGAGCCGATGCACGTCGAATCGAACTCGGTCAACGCATTCCGCACGAGCCACTCGCTGACCGCATACGGCTTCGGCGTCTACGTCGTGCTCGGCTACCAGGCGAACGACCCGATCTTCCGCACCGGCGACGGCACGCCGATCGGCGACTGGGCCTATGGCGTCGTGGTGCGCGGCACGAAAAGCGCGGTGGAGGAAGCCGTGCGCAAGGCCGGCAGCGACGCGACCGTCAGGCAGGCGTTTCCGTTCCTGACCGCGATCGTCTGCTCGTCGGACTGAGCGACCGTCAGGACGATCATGCGGCCATCCTGAGGGCGGGCAACCTGCCGCCCGGCCCTGCCCCGCTGTCGGCCTTTTACGCGCCCGTATACACCACGCGATACGGGATTCCGACCTTCTCCCATTCCGCCGCCTCCTGGCTGAGGCTGTAGTCGGTCAGCGGGTTCTGCTCGACCCACGCGCTCGGCAGGCGCACTTCATACCCTCCCTTCTTCATCTGCGAGACGGAAATGTCGGGCAGCCCCGCGTCGGTTCGGCGCCGGCACAGCAGCGCCGCGAGCCGCAGGCAGAACAGCAGCGGCCACTCGACTTCGCGTGCCTGCGACAGCTTGCCGAGCTTGCCCGCATGACCGAGCACGAGCGCGGCGAGCCGCGCCTGGTCGGTGCGCGAAAAATCCGGCATGTCCGCGTTGCTCGCGATATAGGCCGAATGCTTGTGATACGCGCTATGCGAGATCGACAGGCCGATCTCGTGCAACGCGGCCGCCCAGCCGAGGAACATCCGTCCTTCCTCGCGCGCTTCGTCGTCGGCTTCCTCGAGTTCGTCGTAGAAACGCCCCGCCAGCGCGCCGATCCGCTCGGCCTGCGCACGATCGACGCCGTAGCGGCGCGTAAAGCCCTCGACGGTCACCGCGCGCATGTCCTCGTGCTGCGTCCGGCCGAGCAGGTCGTACAGCACCCCGAGGCGCAGCGCGCCGTCGGTCGTATCGACGTAGTCGACGCCAAGCTCCTCGAACACCGCGAGCATGATCGCGAGGCCGCCCGCGAGCACCGGCACGCGGTCGGGCTTCAGCGCGATCAGCTTCAGCCGGTTGACGTTCTCCGACTTGATCAGCGCACGCTTCAGGCGCTCGAGGCCGCCGCGCGAAATGCCGTGCGTGATGCCCGGATCGTTGAAGCCGTTCGCCTCGACGAGTTCCGCGAGCGCGCGCGCGGTGCCTGACGAGCCGATCGCCTGGTCCCAGCCGGCCTTCTTGTACTCGCTCGAAATGATCTGGATCTCGCGCTTGGCCGCGAGTTCGGCCTGCCGCATCGTGTATTCATCGACGTTGCCGGCGGGGAAGAAGGCGCGGCTGTGGCTCACGCAGCCGATATAGAGGCTCTCCATCACGATCGGCGTGTAGTGCGAGCCGATGATGAATTCGGTGGAGCCGCCGCCGATGTCGACGACGAGCCGCTTGCCGGCGCTCGCCGGCACCGAGTGCGCGGCGCCCGCGTAGATCAGGCGCGCTTCTTCACGGCCTGCAATCACTTCGATCGGGAAACCGAGCGCCGCTTCCGCCTCGCCGAGAAACTCGCCCGCGTTCTTCGCGACGCGCAGCGTGTTGGTGGCCACCGCGCGCACATGATCGGGATGGAAATCGCGCAGGCGCTCGCCGAACCGCTTGAGCGCCTCCCAGCCGCGCTCCTGCGACGCGCGATCGAGCATCTTGTCGCTCGACAGGCCCGCGGCCAGCCGGACGGGCTCGCGCAGCGCATCGACGGGATAGATCTGGCTGCCCGCCGGCGTTTCCTCGACACGTCCGACGATCAGCCGGAAGCTGTTCGAGCCGAGATCCACGGCAGCCAGCAAGTGGGGGGTTGTAACCATCAGAAGGGGCTCCGTGCGCGTTCGCCCGCGGCGGCCGGTGCGACAGCCCTGGGCGATCAATCAAAGGCGACATTTTAAGCGTGGAACGCTTGCCGTTGCCACGCTTCACGGGCATGCATACCGCTCGTTTGCATATCGTCGAAACATTTATGGGACGAAACGATTAAAGCGTAGAATTTCCCGATATAAATACATCACTGTCATCAGCACGTCATCGTACCGTGAGAGTTTCCGAGCGTCCTTTCGAATCATCGCCTGAATTACCCCCTACTCTGCCGATGTCCGTCCGTTATCCGCTTCTCAATCGTGAACTCGGCATCCTCGGTTTCAACGAGCGCGTGCTGGCCCAGGCAGCCGATCCGCAAGTCCCGTTGCTCGAGCGCCTCCGCTTCATCTGCATCACCAGCAGCAACCTCGACGAATTCTTCGAAGTCCGCATGGCCGGCCTTCAGGAGCAGATTCGCGACAACCCCGGCGCCCTGACGCCCGACGGGATGTCGTTACAACATGCTTACGATCTCGTGGTCGAACGCGCGCAGCGGCTCGTCCATCGACAGTACACGATGTTGCACGAAACCGTGCTGCCCGCGCTCGAGTAGGAAGGCATCTACTTCCATGCGAGCGACACCTGGAACGACGAGCAGCTCGAATGGGCGCGGCACTACTTCCTCGACGAGCTGCTGCCCGTGCTGACGCCGATCGGCCTCGATCCCGCCCACCCGTTCCCGCGCGTGCTGAACAAGAGCCTGAACTTCGTCGTCGAGCTCGAAGGCCGCGACGCATTCGGCCGCCAGGCCGTGATGGGCATCGTGCAGGCGCCGCGCGCGCTGCCGCGCGTCGTACGCATGCCGCACGCGCTGTCGGGCTTCGAGCACGGCTTCGTGCTGCTGAGCTCGTTCATGCAGCGCTTCGTCGGCGAACTCTTCCCGCAACTCGTCGTGAAGAGCTGCAACCAGTTCCGTATCACGCGCAACAGCGAACTGTTCGTCGACGAAGACGAGATCACGAACCTGCGCGTCGCGCTGCAGGGCGAACTGCCCGCGCGCCACCTCGGCAACGCGGTGCGCCTCGAGGTGTCGGCCGACACGCCGCCGCACATCGTGCGACGCCTGCTCGACGAAAGCGAGCTCGGCGACAAGGATTGCTATCGCGTGGCCGGATCGGTGAACCTCGTGCGGCTGATGCAGATTCCCGATCTCGTCGACCGCCCCGACCTGAAGTTCACGCCGTTCACCGCGTCGACGCCCGCCGCGATCACGAACGCGCCGACGATGTTCGACGCGATCGACAACGGCGACATCCTGCTGCACCACCCGTACGAGAGCTTCCAGCCGGTGCTCGAACTGCTGCAGCAGGCCGCGAAGGACCCGAGCGTCGTCGCGATCAAGCAGACGATCTACCGCACCGGCACCGATTCGCCGCTGATGGACGCGCTGATGGAAGCCGCGCGCAACGGCAAGGAAGTGACCGTCGTCGTCGAACTGCTCGCGCGCTTCGACGAGGAAACCAACATCAACTGGGCGTCGCAGCTCGAGGCCGTCGGCGCGCACGTCGTGTACGGCGTGGTCGGCCACAAGTGCCACGCGAAGATGATGCTGATCGTGCGGCGCGTCGTGCAGGGCGGCAAGGCGTCGCTGCGCCGCTACGTGCACCTCGGCACCGGCAACTACCACCCGCGCACGGCACGCCTCTACACCGACTTCGGGCTGATGACGGCCGACCAGAAGATCTGCGAGGACGTCCATCACGTGTTCCAGCAACTGACCGGCATCGGCGGCGAACTCACGCTGCACGAGCTGTGGCAGTCGCCGTTCACGCTGCATCCGCGCATCATCGACTCGATCCGCGCGGAGATCGACAATGCGCGTGCCGGCAAGCGCGCGCGCGTCGTCGCGAAGATGAACGCGTTGCTGGAACCGACGGTGATCGCGGCGCTGTACGAAGCGTCGCAGGCCGGCGTCAAGGTCGACCTGATCGTGCGCGGTGTCTGCGCGCTGAAGCCTGGCGTGCCGGGGCTGTCGGAAAACATCACCGTGCGCTCGATCGTCGGCCGCTTCCTCGAGCACCACCGGATCTACTATTTCCACGCGAACGGTGCCGAGGACGTCTATCTGTCGAGCGCCGACTGGATGGACCGCAACCTGTTCCGCCGCGTCGAAGTCGCGTTCCCGATCCGCGATCGCAAGCTCAAGCGGCGCGTGATCGCCGAAGGCCTGTCGGTGTGCCTTGGCGACAACCAGTCGGCATGGCAGATGCACAGCGACGGCCACTACCGCCGGCGCCGCGCCGGCAAGACGATCCGCAACGCGCAACTCGGGCTGCTCGCGAAGTTCTGCTCGTGAACCGGCAACGCGGCGCGAGTTGCACGCCGCGTCGCCAACGAAAAAGCGCAGCCCGCGGGCTGCGCTTTTTCGTTGCAGATCCGGCATGCCGCCGCTCGCCGGACGAGCGACGGATACCGTTACGCGATCATGCCTCGTACGTGGCCGGCCGGATCGCGATGACGCGCGAACCCGGGAACCGCGCAGTGAACGTGCTGCCGCGCCCTTCCTCGCTCTGCACGTACAGGTGTGCGTCGTGCCGCTGCAGCACGTGCTTGACGATCGCGAGCCCGAGCCCCGTGCCGCCCGTGTCGCGCGAACGGCTACGGTCGACGCGATAGAAGCGTTCGGTGAGCCGCGGCAGGTCGGCGGCCGGAATGCCGAAGCCGCTGTCCGTGACGGAAAACACGCCTTGCGCGCCTTCGCGCCGCCACGTCACGACGATCTTCCCGCCTTCCGGCGTATAGCGGATCGCGTTCGTGACGAGGTTCGCGAATGCGCTGAACAGCTCCGTCTGCGCGCCGGTGACGCCGAGCGTCTCGTCGATCGAGAACGCGATGTCGTGATGCCCGTTCGACAGCGTCTGCGCATCCTCCTTCAGGTGATCGAACACGGCGCGCATGTCGATCGCGCGATCGACCGGCGGCTTGCTCTCGCCCTCCAGCTTCGCGAGCACCAGCAGGTCGGTCACGATGTGCCGCATCCGCGATGCCTGCTGCTCCATCATCTCGAGATAGCGCGCGCGGTCTTCCTCGTTCAGCGGCAGCTCGCGCATCGTCTCGAGAAAGCCCGACAGCACGGTGAGCGGCGTCTTCAGTTCGTGCGACACGTTCGCGACGAAGTCGCGCCGCATCGCGTCGGTCCGCTCGAGCTCGGTGATGTCCTGCGTGAGCAGCAGCTTGCGGTTCTCGCCGTATGGAAACACCTGCACTTCCAGCACGTTCTGCCGCGAGTCGCCCATGCCGCGCATCACGAGCGTCTCGTCGTAATGCTGCGCGTTCAGGTAGCGGACGAAATCGGGATGGCGTACCAGGTTGGTGATGTGCTGGCGCAGGTCGCGCTTCGCATCCAGGCCGAAATGTACCTCGGCGATCGCGTTGCACCACTCGATCTGGTCGTGATCGTCGAGCATCGCGACGCCGTTCGGCGACGCCTGGATCGCCTGGATGAAGCGCGAATGCTGCTGCTCGACCTGCCGCACCTGCGCATGCCACTGCTTCGCGAGCTTGTGCAGGCGATAGTAGATCTCGCCCCAGATGCCCGGCGCGCTCGGCACTTCACCGTAGACCGGTGCATCGAGCAGCCGCCACAGACGCTGCGTGTGAAAGGTACTGAAAAAGCCCTGCGCAACCAGCATCACGACCACGAACACGAGGCCCGCGGTCGGGCCGGCGAAAACGCCGACCAATACGCCGATCAGCACGAGCAGCACGAGCGACACCAGAAAGCGCGCCCAGATGATGTTCATGATTCAGCGCCCGAAAGAATGAACGGCTCGCCGTGGCACACGGCAGGCCCGGATACGTTACGCGTGCTTGGCGAGCCGGTAGCCGCTGCCGCGCACGGTCTCGATCATCGCATCGCAACCGGCCGGTTTCAAGGCCGCGCGCAATCGTTTGATGTGCACGTCGACGGTCCGCTCCTCGACGAACACGTGGTCGCCCCACACCTGGTCGAGCAGTTGCGTGCGACTGTGCACGCGCTCCGGATGCGTCATGAAGAAATGCAGCAGGCGGAACTCGGTCGGGCCGAGATCGAGCTTGATCTCGCTGCCTTCCGCATGCGCGGCGACGCGGTGCGTGGCCGGGTCGAGGCGCAGCCCGTTGATCGACACGACGTCCTCGGTCAGCTGCGGCGCACGGCGGCGCAGCACGGCCTTGATCCGCGCCATCAGTTCCTTCGGCGAGAACGGCTTCGTCACGTAGTCGTCCGCGCCGATTTCGAGGCCGAGCACCTTGTCCTGCTCGTCGCCGCGGGCGGTGAGCATGATGATCGGGATGTGTTTGGTCCGTTCGTTGTTGCGCAGGTCACGCGCGAACGCGATGCCGGATTTGCCCGGCAGCATCCAGTCGAGCAGCACGAGATCGGGCAGCACGTCGCTGATCAGGTTCTGCGCCTGTTCGGCGTTGTACGCACGAATCGGGCAGTGACCGGCGTGCTGGAGATTCACCGAGATCAGTTCGGAAATCGCGGGCTCATCTTCAACGACGAGAATGTTGCTGGGCATCGGCACCTCTTTTTTCCCTGTACGGAGTCGATTAACTGTTGGCTTCGCGATCGAGCGTGTCGCGCGGCTGGTGCCGCACGTCCGTGCCCTTCACGATGTAGATGATGAATTCGGCGATGTTCTTCGCGTGGTCGCCGATCCGCTCGATCGCCTTCGCGATGAACAGGTATTCGAGGCCGACCGAGATCGTGCGCGGATCTTCCTGCATGTACGACACGAGCTTGCGCACGAACGCGCGGAATTCCTGGTCGATTTCCTTGTCGTCCTTGACGATCTGCGCAGCGGCCACCGTATCGAGACGCGCAAACGCGTCGAGCGCGCGGCGCAGGATCGTCACGGCCATCTCGCCCGACACCTTGATCTCGGCGATGTTGACCGTGCGCGCAGCCGGCTCGTCGACCAGGCGGCGTACGCGCTTCGCGATCTTCTCGGCCTCGTCGCCGGCGCGCTCGAGGTTCGTAATCGTTTTCGAAATCGACATCAAAAGGCGCAGGTCCCGCGCGGCAGGCTGTCTCCGCGCGATGATGTTGCCGCACTCCTGGTCGATGTCGACTTCCATCGCGTTCAGCGTTTCCTCGGCCGCGATCACCTTCTCGGCCGTATCGCGATCGAACTCGTTCAGTGCGTGCATCGCGCCGACGATCTGCGACTCGACGAGCCCGCCCATTTCCAGCACTTTCGACGACACGGCATTGAGGTCCGCGTCGAACTGGCTCGACAGATGTTTATCCGACATGGCTGTTGTTCTCCGTCATCAGCCGAAACGGCCGGTGATGTAGTCTTCCGTTTCCTTGCGCACCGGCTTGATGAAGATCTTTTCGGTCTCGCCGAATTCGATCAGCTCGCCCAGGTACATGTAGGCCGTGTAATCCGAGCAGCGCGCTGCCTGCTGCATGTTGTGCGTGACGATCACGACCGTGTAGTCGCTCTTCAGCTCCGCGATCAGCTCCTCGATGCGGCCCGTCGAGATCGGGTCGAGCGCCGAGCACGGTTCGTCGAGCAGCAGCACTTCCGGACGGATCGCGATGCCGCGCGCGATGCACAGACGCTGCTGCTGGCCGCCCGAGAGGCCGTAGCCGCTCTGGCTCAGCTTGTCCTTCACTTCGTTCCACAGCGCGGCC
>JABLTH010018809.1_pt1 | contig 20311 bp, 20 predicted proteins | sample 7875711 | NCBI WGS metagenome assembly JABLTH01 (sample SAMN14941262, study PRJNA633318) | bioreactor metagenome | isolation source: bioreactor | place: China | collected 2019-03-05 | reverse complement strand
TTGAAGCCCGCGCCCAGTTCGAGCAGCGCGGCGATACGACCGTTGACTTCGATCGAACCTTCCGTGGGTGCCAACGTGCCGCAGATGATCTGCAGTAAGGTGGATTTGCCCGAGCCGTTACGCCCGACGATAGCCACCGTTTCACCGCGATGAATCTCGAAGTCGATGCCCGTCAGTGCATGGAATTCACGGAACCAGCGGCTCTTGGCAGAGCGAGGCGAGAACATCTGCAGCAGCCGATGGTGCGGCTTGGAGTAGACGGGGAAGCGCTTATGCAGCCCGCTTACGCGAATAGAGAACTCAGAGGACATCAGCGAACCCCCGGCGGGTCGCGGCGAACGCACTGTACCCCAAATAAGCCACCGCAACGGAACCGACGGCGTAAAGGCCCAACCCCGACCAGTCTGGCAGTTGACCCCACAAGGCGACGGCACGCACCTGGTCGATGATGAACGTCAACGGATTGACCTGGAAAATCCAGCGCGCTTCGGGGGCCACTGCAGACACTGGCACGATGGCGGACGAGGTGAACAACAAGGCGGTGGTGAGTACACCGGTGACCTGCGCGATGTCGCGGAAATAGACGCCGAGCGCGGCAAGTCCCCAGGCAATGCCCAGCGACAGGACGAACAGCGGTGCAACCACCAGCGGAAAGAGAACGATAGTCCAGCTCAATTGGTGCGTCAGCGCCAACTGCAACACCACGAATGCCAGCAGGTTGGTGAACAGATGAAAAAGCGCCGAAAGCGCCATGGGCCAGGGCAATATCTCAAGCGGGAAGATCACCCGCTTCACGTAATTCACGTTACCAACGACCAGCGCCGGAGCCCGGTTGATGCATTCGGCGAAAAAAGCGTGGGTGATCAGGCCGAGAAAAAGTATCAGCGCGAAACTTCCGTGCTGGTCCCCAGCCTGTGGCCAGCGACTCTTGAGGATGCCGCCAAAAGCAAACGAATACACCGCTAGCATCAGGAACGGACTAATGAGCGACCAAAGCAGGCCGAAGCTCGCGCCGCGATAGCGCCCGAGGATTTCGCGCTTGGTCAAGTCCGCGGTCAGCGAGCTGTGCCGCGCTAAGGCAGAAAGCGGGCTACCCACGAACGTCAACGTGCGTGTTGGGACTGATTGCATAGTTCCTCGCGATCCGAGGCGCGCCAATAGGCGAACCTCGGTTTCAATCCAGCGCTGCGGCGAGCTCGGCCTTGAGATCGGCGAGATCCTCGACGCCAACCGAAAGGAGGATCAACCCATCGCTTATCCCCAGCCGCTTGCGATTCGCAGCGGGAACCGAGGCGTGCGTCATGATGGCCGGATGCTAGATCAAGCTCTCTACGCCACCCAGTGATTCGGCCAGGGCAAACAGGTGACAGCGCTCCAGGGCGCGGCGGGCTTTCTTCAGGCCACCCTTAACCTCGACGCTGATGATGCCACCGAAGCCGTCCATCTGCTTCTTGGCAAGACCGTGCTGCGGATGGCTCTTGAGGCCTGGATAGATCACACGGTCGATGGCCGGATGCTTTTCCAGCCATTTGGTCAATTCCAGCGCACTGGCGCAATGCGCCTGCATGCGCAGATGCAGCGTCTTCAAGCCACGCATGGCGAGGAAGGCATCGAAGGGGCCCGAGACCGCGCCGACCGAGTTCTGCAGGAAGGCCATCTGTTCCACCAAGCCGGCATCATCGCCGGCGATCACAACACCGCCGACCATATCGGAGTGGCCGTTAAGGTATTTTGTCGCCGAATGCAATACCAGGTGCGCGCCGAATTCAAGCGGACGCTGCAGCATGGGCGAGCAGAACGTGTTGTCCACCACCAGGATCAGACTGTGCTTGCGCGCAAATTCGCCTAGCTTCGCCAAGTCCACCAGCTTGAGCATGGGGTTGGTGGGTGTCTCAGCCCAGATCATGCGCGTGTTGGGCTTGAGCGCGGCTTTCAGCGCTTGCGCGTCGTTGAGGTCGATGAAGCTGAAATCCAGCCCTGCGGAACGGCGGCGCACGCGCTCGAACAGACGATAAGTGCCGCCATAGAGATCGTCCATGGCGATTACATGGCTACCACTGTCCAGCAGATCCAGCACAGTACTAGCCGCGGCCAGCCCCGAACCGAAGGCGTAGCCGGCTGTGCCACCCTCCAGGTCTGCGACGCAGCGCTCGTAGGCCATCCGAGTGGGATTCTGCGTCCGAGAGTATTCGTAGCCCTTGTGCACGCCCGGGCTGCTCTGGACGTAGGTGGAAGTGGCATAGATCGGCGTCATGATGGCGCCGGTCGTCGGGTCGGGCTGTTGTCCTGCGTGGATGGCCCGAGTACCGAGCCCAAATTGAGGAGATTTCTTTTTCGTCGCCATAGCCACCACGTCAGCCAGGCCAATGGCCCGGGAATTCGGACAAAAGTTATGGATTGCCCCCGCTATCTTAACTGGGAAACCCGCGGGGCCCGTCAGCACCATGAACGGCGACCGAACTAGCCGAGATAAATCGGCCTCCTACAAGGGGTTAGCCTAACCACGGCAAGTTTTGCTCACCCTTCAAAGCGTGACAGAATGTAGAAACACATTTTGCCCCCTCAGGACTTATGACGACACTGCTAGTTACCGGCGGAGCCGGCTTCATTGGTGCCAACTTCGTACTCCAGGCTGTAGCCCAGGGGCATAGGGTCGTCAATCTGGACAAGCTGACCTATGCCGGCAACCTGGACACGCTAGCGTCGCTGGTGGACAACCCAAGTCACGTGTTCGTGCAGGGCGATATCGGCGATCGTGGTCTGATCAAACACCTTTTGGCGCAGCATCGCGTCGATTCAGTCGTGAATTTCGCCGCCGAATCACACGTCGATCGGTCCATCGACGGCCCGGCGGCCTTCATCGAAACCAATGTGGTCGGCACCCTGGGGCTGCTCGAGAGCACCCGCGATTATTGGCGCTCGCTCGACGAGCCCGCACAAAAGGCCTTCCGCTTCCTGCACGTTTCCACGGATGAGGTTTATGGCTCGCTCGGTGACGAGGGCCAGTTCAAGGAAACCACGCCCTACGCGCCCAATTCACCTTACTCGGCGTCCAAGGCCGCATCGGACCATCTTGTTCGTGCATTCCATCACACTTATGGATTGCCGGTATTGACCACCAATTGCTCGAATAACTACGGGCCGTACCAGTTTCCGGACAAGCTTATTCCTCTCATTATCCAGAAGGCCCTGGCGGGCGAATCGCTGCCGGTATACGGCGACGGCTTGAATGTGCGCGACTGGCTGTACGTAGGCGACCATTGCGCGGCGATCCAGCGCGTACTAGAAGCAGGGCGCGTGGGCGAAACCTATAACGTCGGCGGTAATGCGGAACAGCAGAATCTGACGGTGGTGAAGACGATCTGCGCGCTGCTCGACCAGCGCCGCCCGCTGGTCGATGGTCGCAAGCGCGAATCGTTGATCACCTTCGTCAAGGACCGCCCCGGCCACGACCGTCGTTACGCCATCGATTCGTCGAAGCTGCAGAACGAGCTCGGCTGGCGCCCCTCTCAGACATTTGAATCTGGCATCGCCCATACCGTCGATTGGTATCTGGAAAACAAAGAGTGGGTTTCCCGCGTGCTTGATGGAAGCTATCGCATGGAGCGGCTCGGCGTATGAGCAGCCAGAAGGGCATCATCCTCGCCGGCGGTTCTGGCACGCGGCTGTATCCCATCACGCAGGCAGTGAGCAAGCAGCTGCTGCCCGTGTATGACAAGCCCATGATCTATTACCCCCTGGCAACACTCATGTTGGCGGGTATTCGCGACGTGCTGGTAATCAACACTCCGCATGAGCAGGCACTCTTTCAGCGTCTGCTGGGTGACGGCAGCCAGTGGGGCATCAATATCACCTACGCCGTCCAGCCGTCCCCAGACGGTCTGGCACAGGCCTTCATCATTGGCCGCGACTTTGTCGGTAACAACCCCAGTTGCCTGGTGCTTGGCGACAATATTTTCTACGGCGTGGGCCTTACCGAACGCATGAAGCGCGCTGCGGCACGCGAGCATGGCGCAACCGTGTTCGGTTATTGGGTAAAAGACCCTGAGCGCTATGGCGTGGCCGAATTCGATGCCACAGGCAAGGTGATCGGTCTGGAGGAAAAGCCGACCAAGCCGAAGTCCCACTATGCGGTGACCGGACTCTACTTCTACGACAGTCGTGCCCCCGACTTCGCAGCGAACCTGAAGCCCTCAGCGCGCGGCGAACTGGAAATCACGGACCTCAACCGCTGCTATCTCGACGACGAGTCATTGCATCTGGAGCAGCTGGGCCGCGGCTACGCCTGGCTCGATACGGGCACCCATGAGTCCCTGATGGAAGCTGGCGATTACATCCAGACCATCGAGAACCGACAAGGCCTAAAGGTCTGCTGCCCTGAAGAGATCGCCTTCATCAACAAATGGATCGACGCTGAGCAGCTGCTGCGACTTGCCGCACCGCTCGCCAAGACGGGTTATGGACAGTACCTCCAGAACTTGACCAAACAAGGCTACGTCGGATGAAGTTCATCGAAACCTCTCTGCCTGGCTGCGTCGTGATCGAACCGCAAGTATTCGGCGACTCGCGCGGTTTTTTCTACGAGAGCTACAACGAGGCGAAATACCGCGAGGCCGGCATCGACCGGAGGTTTGTCCAATCAAACGTGTCGCGCTCGGCGCGCGGCGTGTTGCGTGGGTTGCATTACCAATGGCCGCATCCGCAGGGCAAGCTCGTCAGTGTGCTCGAGGGCGAGGTCTATGACGTTGCGGTCGACATTCGCCGTGGATCGCCCACCTTCGGGCAGTGGGCTGGCGTGATGTTGACGGCAGAGAATCACCGTCATTTCTGGATACCCGAAGGTTTCGCCCACGGCTTCTGCGTGCTTTCGGAGTTCGCCACGTTCTCCTACCAGTGCACCGACCTCTACGACGCCAAGGCAGATGGCGGCGTGCGCTGGAACGATCCGGCCATCGGCATCGACTGGCCGGTGAGCGAGCCCCTACTTTCGGACAAGGACAGCAAAGCTCCACTACTCGCCGACGTGTCGCCGGACCGCTTGCCGGAGTACTGCGCTTGAAGATCCTGTTGCTGGGCGCCAATGGCCAATTGGGCCGTACGGTCCTCAGCCACGGCGGACTCGCCACACGTGGTGCGGTCGCCGCAGCCACGCGCGACGGCAAGCTCGTGAACGACGGCGAGGGCATTAAGGCCGACCTTTCCGCACCCGAGACCCTGGCGCCCCTGCTGGACGCAGACCAGCCCGACGTCATTATCAACGCCGCCGCCTACACGGCGGTAGACCGTGCCGAGCAGGATGAAGCTGTCGCCACTCGCGTCAACGGTGAAGCCGTGGCCGCGCTTGCGCGCTGGGCAAAGGCGCACGGGGCATTGCTGGTGAATTATTCGACCGACTACGTGTTTGCCGGGGACGCTAACAGCCCCTACGGCGAAGATGCAGCCGCTGGGCCGGCCGGCGCGTATGGTCGCAGCAAGCGGGTCGGGGAAGAAGCGCTCTTTGCCATCGGCGCGCCCTACTTCAATTTCCGCACGGCCTGGGTGTACGCGCCGGTCGGCCACAACTTTCTGCGCACGATGCTGCGCCTTGGCGGCGAGCGTGACGAGTTGCGCGTCGTGGCCGACCAGGTGGGCAGCCCCACCGACACCCAGTTGATCGTGGAGGGCACGCTATCTGCCGTTGATCGCTGGCTGGCGGCCGACGTGGAAGACCGCCAGTCACTGGAAGGGACGTACCATTTGACCGCCAGCGGTCAAACCAGCTGGCACGGTTTTGCTTCCGCCATCATGGAGCAGGCGGCCCGACGTGGGCTGCTACAGAAGATGCCGACGGTACATGCCATCCGCAGCAGCGAGTTCCCTACGCCAGCCAAGCGCCCGGCGTACTCGGTGCTCGACAACTCACGTTTCGCGCGAACATTCGGTTGCACCCTGCCCGACTGGAAAGTTGGCTTGCATCGGACACTGGACGCGCTCGCCCAAGCAAGGGGCTGACCCGGGATGATCATTCCTCTCATCCTCAGCGGTGGTAGCGGGACTCGGCTATGGCCGATTTCGCGGAAGAACCTGCCTAAACAGTTCCTTTCACTCGCCGGCAGCGAAACCTTGTTCCAGCAGACGATCCAACGGGCGTTGCGCCTGCAGGATGTGGCAGCACCGATCGTCGTGGCGAGCGACGGTCACCGTTTCCTCGCCGCGGAACAACTCAAGGAACTAAATATCCAGGACGCCGACATTCTGCTGGAGCCTATGGCCCGCAACACGGCGCCCGCCATTGCCGTCGGCGCACTGCGAGCCATGGCACGGAATGTCGATGCAATCATGCTGGTGCTGCCGGCCGATCACCTGATCGGCGACGACCAAGCGTTCCGCGATGCCGTCGCCAAGGCGCGGCCTCTGGCCGAGAAGGGCTGGCTGGTGACCTTCGGCATCCGTCCGGATCGTCCGGAAACCGGCTTTGGCTACATCCGACGGGGCCAGCCGCTGGAAGGCGAAACGTTCAAGGTCGAACAGTTCGTCGAAAAGCCCAAGTTGGACGTTGCCGAGCGCTACCTCGCCAGCGGAGAGTACGACTGGAACTCGGGAATGTTCATGTTCCGCGCCTCTCAATATCTGGAGGAGCTCGGCACGCATGCACCCGACATGCTACAGGCGGCGAGAAAGGCCTTCGACAAAGCAAACATCGACCTCGACTTCGTTCGCCTTGATGCCCAATCGTTCGCCACCGCGCCCAGCGACTCAATCGACTATGCCGTCATGGAAAAAACGGCCCGCGCGGCTGTGGTGCCCGTGGCTTGCGGCTGGTCCGACATCGGCTCTTGGGATGCCCTATGGCTTGCCGCGGATAAGGACGCCAATGGCAACCACCTCGAAGGGGATGTGATTGCGCTGGATACGACCGGCAGCCTCGTGCGCTCGCATGAACGCCATCTCGTCGCCACGGTAGGCCTGAAGGATGTCGTAGTCGTCACGACGCCAGATGCCACACTGGTCGTACGGCGCGACGCCTCGCAGGACGTAAAGAAGATCGTTGACCAGCTGAAGAGCGCGGGACGTACTGAGCACGATCTCCATCGCGTGGTGCACCGTCCCTGGGGTACCTACGATTCACTCGAAAGCGGGGACCGTTTCCAGGTCAAGCGCATCGTCGTAAAACCTGGTGCCGCGCTGAGCCTGCAGATGCACCACCACCGCGCCGAGCACTGGATCGTGGTCAAGGGTGTCGCCGAAGTCACCTGCGACGACAAGGTGTTCCTGCTGGCGGAGAACCAGAGCACCTATCTTCCTCTGGGCAGCAAGCATCGACTAAGGAACCCGGGCAAGGTACCTGTCGAACTTATCGAAGTGCAATCAGGCAGCTATCTCGGCGAGGACGACATCATCCGGTTCGATGATGTGTACGGGCGAACGTAAAACTCCGTTTAGTTTAAAGAAAAGGGCCCATTCGGGCCCTTTTCTTTATGGACCGCCAGTGTCGCCTCAGCTATTCCACCGTCACCGACTTCGCCAGATTGCGCGGCTGATCTACGTCCGTGCCGCGCAAGACTGCTACGTGATATGCCAGCAGTTGCAAGGGAACGGTAAAGACTGCCGGCGCAATGAAGTCACCACCACCATCGATACGCAAGATCGCACCGCGCGATGCGTTTCCATCCATGCTGGCCGCACCGTCCGCGAACACCAGCAACTCGCCACCCCGCGCGCGCACCTCCTGCAGGTTGGATTTGAGCTTGTCGAGGAGCGGGCCGTTGGGCGCCACGGCGATCACTGGCATATCTTCATCCACCAGCGCGAGCGGGCCGTGCTTCAACTCGCCGGCAGCGTACGCCTCAGCGTGGATATAGGAAATCTCTTTCAGCTTGAGCGCGCCTTCCATCGCCACCGGATACTGCGCGCCACGCCCGAGGAACAGAGCGTGCTGGCGGTTGATCAGATGTTCTGACAAGTCGACGATCTGCGGCTCGAGCTCAAGCGCCTTTTCAATCATCTTCGGCAGACTTTGCAGCTGTGCCGTAAGGTCGGCGTAGCGCGCATCGTCCAAGCCGCGATGGCGCGCAAGTTGCAGCGTCAGCAGCCCAAGCGCTGCCAGCTGGGTGGTAAACGCCTTCGTCGATGCAACGCCGATTTCGGGGCCGGCGCGGGTCATGAGCTTGAGATCCGCCTCACGCACCACCGAGGATTCGGGCACGTTGCAGATCGCGAGCGTGCCCAAGTAGCCGCGGCGGCGCGATTCGCGCATCGCGGCCAGGGTGTCGGCGGTTTCGCCGGACTGGGAGATCGCCACGAACAACGTGCCATCCGGCACCACGGCCTCGCGGTAGCGATATTCGCTGGCGACTTCCACGCTGACCGGGAGGCGTGCGTAGTCCTCGATCCAGTACTTCGCGACCAGGCCGGCGTGGTAACTGGTGCCGCAGGCGATGATGTGCAGACCCTTCGCCTTCGCCAGCAATTCGTCGCCGCCGACACCGAAGATGTTCGGCAGTACGCCGTGCGGGCCAATACGTGCCTCGAGCGTATCAGCCACGGCGCGCGGCTGCTCGAAGATTTCCTTCTGCATGTAGTGGCGATACTCGCCCCGCTCGACGGCGTCGGTCGACAGTTCGCTTTCGTGGACAGGGCGTTCCACCACTTGGCCATCCTGCCCGAAGATGCGCACGCGCTCGCGGGTGATTTCCACCACGTCGTGCTCTTCCAGGTAGATGATCTTGTTGGTGACCTGGATCAGCGCCTGGGCGTCGGAACCCAGGACATTCTCGCCGATGCCCACGCCGACCAGCAGCGGCGCGCCGCGACGGGCGCCGATGATGCGGCCAGGCTCCTTGTCGCTGATCACGGCGATGGCGTACGCGCCTTCCAGTTCGTGCACCACGGAGGAGACCGCATCCAGCAATGACTTGCCTGATGCCATGCGCTCGCTGATCAGCGCCGCCATCACTTCGGTGTCGGTCTCCGAGGTAAAGGCGTGGCCACGCGCCGCGAGTTCTTCGCGCAGCGTCGCGTAATTCTCGATGATGCCGTTGTGCACGATGGCGACGTGCCCCGCGATGTGCGGGTGGGCATTCACCTGGTTAGGCACGCCATGCGTGGCCCAACGCGTATGGGCGATGCCCGTGCCTCCGGGGACCGGGTCGGCCTGGTACAGCGCCTCCATTTCGCGCACCTTGCCCTTTTCGCGCACGCGGCGAATCTGCCCTTCTTGCAGCACAGCCAGGCCGGCGGAGTCATAGCCGCGATATTCCAGCGCCTTCAGGCCCGCAATCAGCAAAGGCGCGACATCGCGCTGGGCGGCGGCGGCAACGATTCCACACATGGGCAGAGTCCTCTTGGGGTAGATGGGGACCGGAAGCGGACTTCCGCAGGCCGGGACTTTGTCGGCCACCCATTTCAGCAAACTTTCGGGACGCTACGAACGCCGAGCGCACGGTTTCGTGCGCTCGGTCGTCCGGCTGTTCATCCGCCAGCCGGATTATTCACGAGGGAGCATCCACCAAGCTTTGGTTGGCGACTAGTGCACCTTACGGCGTAGATAGTTCAGCAGGTCGATGCGGGTGATCAGGCCCAGGAACTGGTCGCCGTCCATCACGATCGCGACATGGCCACGCTCGAACACCGGCAGCAAGGACGTGATGGACTCGCGCATGTCCAGCATCTGCAGGTTGCTGATCATGGCCGTGGATACCGGATCGCGGAACCGGCTCTCGTCCGCATGCACGTGCATCAGCACGTCCGATTCGTCGAGGATGCCGACCAGCTTGTTGCCATCCATCACCGGCAGCTGCGAGACGTCGTAGAGCTTCATGCGCGTGTACGCCGTCATCAGCAACTCGCCGGGCCCGACGACCACCGTGTCGCGCTGGGCAAAGGGGCGCAACAGCAGGTCGCGCAAATCGCCGTGCTGTTCGCGTTCGATGAAGCCGTTGTCGAGCATCCAGTAGTCGTTGTACATCTTCGACAGATACTTGTTGCCTGTATCGCATACCAGCGTCACCACGCGCTTCGGCGCGGTCTGCTCGCGGCAGTACTTGAGCGCGGCAGCCAGAAGCGTGCCAGTCTAGGAACCGCCCAGCACGCCCTCTTTCGCCAGCAGCTCGCGCGCGGCCAGGAAGCTTTCCTTGTCGCTGATGGCGTATGCCTTCTTCACGCGGCTGAAGTCACTGATGGTCGGCAGGAAATCCTCGCCGATGCCTTCCACCATCCAGCTTCCCGACTTGGTCGAGAGCACGCCTTCGTTGATGTACTGCGTAAGGATCGAACCGACCGGATCGGCCAGGACGATCTCGGTGTTCGGCGAAACCTCTGCGAAGTAGCGCGACAGGCCCGTCATGGTGCCGGAGGAGCCGCAGCCCACCACGATGGCATCAACCCGGCCATCCATCTGCTCGAAGATCTCCGGACCCGTGGTGGCGATGTGCGCGGCGGGATTGTCCGGATTGCCGAACTGGTTGATGAAGTAGGCGCCAGGCGTCTCGCGCGCGATGCGTTCGGCCATGTCCTGGTAATACTCCGGATGCCCTTTGGCGACATCGGAGCGGGTCAGCACCACCTCGGCGCCCATCGCCTTGAGGTTGAAGATCTTCTCGCGGCTCATCTTGTCGGGGACCACCAGGATCAACCGATAGCCCTTCTGTTGCGCCACCAGGGCCAGGCCGAGGCCCGTGTTGCCGGCCGTGCCCTCGACGAGGGTCGCGCCCGGCTTGATCTTGCCGGCGCGCTCGGCGCCTTCGATCATCGAGAGCCCGATGCGGTCCTTGATCGAGCCACCCGGATTGGCGCTCTCCAACTTGAGGAAGAGCTCACAGGAGCCGGCATCCAGGCGCTGCGCGCGCACCATCGGGGTGCGACCGATCAGTTCGAGGACACTCTGGTGGACCGTCATGGAAGCTCCTGTTGGCATAAGAGCGGCCAAGCCGGACGCCCCGGGACAGCGATCATAACCGAGCGGAAACCACACCCTGAAAACCGCCCCCCTCCCGCACCAACCGGCCCCGGCAGCCGATCCCTCGTTGGGGTGGCTCCGGGGCCGTGGTCTTGTGCGAAACCGCGCTAGCTAGTTGACGGTGTGACGCTTGCGCTCATCCCACATTCGCTGCAACCGCTCCTTGGCGTGGAGCTTTTCCTTCTTCATGCCCGCCAGGGTCATGTCGTCGATGGGAAGAACGCCGATCTCGGCGTCATGCACTTTGCTGTCGAGTTCCTTGTGATGCTGGTATAGCCGACGGAACTCCGCGTCGGCTTTCATCAAGGCTTCGACATCGTCACGCTGCTGGTTTTCGAACATGATCCGACCTCCTCGCGAGAAACCGCGGGCGCGGGATCGGTGCGCCCGCTAACGGTGGGAAAATACGCGCATGCCAAAGACCCGCGCCGGCTCGCCGGTACGCAGGTGATCATGTGAAGGGTGGATATGCGCATGATTCAGGTCAGTGACCCATGGTGCATGAGCGCCCCATGGGTATCCGACCCTACTCCCGGTCGCCGGGTCGCGCAAGCGCCTCTCGGAAGACTTGCGAAGGCATGCGCCGGAGGCAGAAAAGCCGCCTAGTCAGCCATGAATGGCCTGCGAGACCGGGCGCCAAAAAAAGAAAAACCCGGCGCAGACCGTGTCTGCGCCGGGCATGCTGGACCGCAGGAAGTTACTTGCCCTTCCTCGGCGGCGGGCTGCTGTCGGACGACGAATCCTGCATCTGCGAGCGCATGGCTTTGGCCGCCTGCGTAGCGAGCTCCGCCTGGCGCTTGGCGGCATTCGCCACCTTGGCCTGCGCGGCTGCCAGCTTGCGCGCCTGATCCGCCTGCGCCTGGGCCTGCTGAGCCTGGGCCTGAGCGGCGGCCCCCTCTTCTTGCAGGCGAGCGGCTTCTTCCTGGGCCATCTGATACTGCAAGCGCTGACGCTCCAGCTCGCGGCGCGCGGCCTCGACCTCGCGCCGGGTACCGTCCAGCTGGATCTGGTCGTGCTCGCGATCAAGTTAGTTCACTTTCAGCTGGGCCTCCTGCAACTGGGCGGTGGCCTTAGCCAGGTCCACGCGTCGCTCGGCGACATACAGCGCATGGGCGCGGTCGCGCGAGCGAGCCTGGGCCAGGCGGGCGATGGCGTCGCGGGCGCGGGCCTGCTCGGCCTGCGCATAGCCGCTCAGGGCGGGATCGCGGGCCAGCTGGTCCAGGCTGCTGTTGAGACGGGCCACGTCCATGTCGTCCTTGGCCTGGGCGGTACCCGCGACGGCCAGGGCCAGCGCGAACGCCGTCAGGGTGATGCGCAGCGGCTTCATGGGTGGCCTCCCTGATCGTTCGTCTGAGGCTGTGGCTGCTGCTGGGGCAGCGTCTGGAAGCCCTCGCCCTGCGGCACGGGCTGGAGCATGGAGGACGACGGCGCCAGCATGTCCTGGGTCTGCTCCTGCGGCGGCAGGCCCTGCTGCTGGTCCTGCAGCTGCTGCTGTTGGCGCTGAGCAGCCTCTTCCTGGGCGTTCAAGTTCTGCTCGATCTGCTCGCGCAGCTCGCGGTTGGCCTGGGTCTTGCGCTGGATCTGGGCACGGGCGGCCCCCAGGCGTGCCTTGGCGCGTGCCAGCTCGGCATCAGCCTGGGCCTCTTCGGCCAGGGCGGAAGCATCCTCATACTTGCGGCTGGCCATGGCGGCCTGGGCCTGCTGGAACTTGTTCTGGGCGAAGTCCAGGTCCACCGGGGCGTAATCGGCCGCCCCGGCATCACGGGCGTACTGCAACTGCATCTGTGCCTGGGTCATGGCGCCGTCCGGCGGGGGTACGCTGGCGCAACCGCCCAGAGAGCCCAGCGCAAGAGCCAGCGCCAGCATGGAAAACACCGTGCGGAGGCCTTTCAGACGGCCTTCCTGCGCGGAAAAGATGTGCACCATCACTCATTCCTCTAAGAGTGTCGCAGCGTATTGTGGGCGGGCATAATCGTTGTTTGCAACGCACAAGCGTCATTTCAGGGGACACGAGTGGATATTGGTTACTTCCTCAAGCTTATGGTGGACAAGGGCGCGTCGGACATGTTCCTGACGACCGGCGCCCCCGTGAACATCAAAGTGGAGGGCAAGCTGTACCCGCTGGGCAACACCGGCCTGCCCGGCGGCATGGTGAAGAAAATCGCCTACTCGTTGATGGACGAGGGCCAGGTACCCCAGTTCGAGCGCGACCTCGAGCTCAACATGGCGCTGGCGGTCAAGGAGGCCGGACGCTTCCGCATCAACGTGTTCAAGCAGCGCGGCGAAGTGGGCATGGTGATCCGCGCGATCAAGAGCGAGATCCCGAGCATCGACCAGCTGCAGCTGCCGGGCATTTTTCGCGAACTCATCATGGAGCCGCGCGGCCTGATCCTGGTCGTCGGCGCGACCGGCTCCGGCAAGTCGACCACCCTGGCCGCGATGCTGGACCACCGCAACCAGAACTCGTCGGGTCATATCCTCACCATCGAGGATCCGATCGAATACCTGCACCGCCACAAGAAGTCGATCGTCAACCAGCGTGAAGTGGGCCTGGATACGCACAGCTACCACGAGGCGCTGAAGAACGCGATGCGCGAGGCGCCGGACGTCATCATGATCGGCGAGATCCGCGACACGGACACTATGGAGGCGGCCATCTCCTTCTCCGAGACCGGCCATCTCTGCCTCGCCACGCTGCACTCCACCAACGCGGACCAGACGCTGGAACGCATCCTCAACTTCTTCCCGGAATCGGCGCACAAGAACGTGCTGATGAACCTCGCGCTGAACCTGCGTGCGGTGATCAGCCAGCGCCTGGTCATCGGCAAGGACGGCCGCCGCCTGCCGGCCACCGAGGTGCTGCTCAATACCCCCTTCATCCGCGACATGATCCGCCGGGGCCAGATCCACGAAGTGAAGGAAGCCATGGATCGCAGCCTGCAGGAAGGCATGCAGACCTTCGACCAGTCGCTTTACCGCCTCTTCAAGGAAGGCCGCATCGAGCTGGAGGAAGCACTGGCCAAGGCCGACTCGCGCGATGGCCTGGCGCTCAAGATCCGCCTTTCCGAAGGTGGCGGCGCGGAGAACGCCGAACTGGCGGGCAACGACCCCTACGGCCTCGGCTTCTGACACCGCTCAGGCCGCGGGGCGCGCATCGTTCCGCGGCCAGGCCGCCGGCAATACGCAGCAGGCAGTCACCACACCCACCATGGCGCGGCGGCTGAAGCGGCGGCCCTGCCCCCAGCTCTGGCAATCGCACCGCCAGCGCCATAGCCGCCTCCCGTCATAGGTAGTCGGATCAGCCCGGCGGCGGCGCGTCTGCCTGTGCTTCGGGCGCGGCCCGCTTGAACGCATCGAGCTCATGGCACGCCTCGACGATGCGCCGCAGGGTCGGAAACTCGTCCATCGGCAACTTCCAGCGCAGTGCGTTGTAGTGCTGGGGAACCAGGCAAGCATCGGCGATCGTAGGCCGATCGCCATGGCAGAAACGGCCGGGGGCCGCATGACGGGCCAACATCGCTTCCAAAGCCCGGAAGCCCTCTCCGATCCAATGCCGCGACCATTCGCCACGCACCGCGTCGTCCGCCTGGAAGGTGCTCCCGAGGTATTGCAGCACCCGCAAGTTGCCCAGCGGATGCACGTCGCATGCGAGCAACTGCGCCAGTGCGCGGACGCGCGCCCGGCCGGCTGGATCGGCGGGCAATAGCGGCGGCAATGGATGGGTCTCTTCCAGGTACTCCATGATCGCCGTGGATTGGGTGAACACCTGGCCCCGATCGACCAGCCATGGCACCAGCTCCTGTGGGTTGAGCGCCCGGTAGTCCGGCTGGTGCTGCTCGCCACCATCACGCACGAGGTGGACGGGCCGGCTTTCATAGGCCAGGCCCTTGAGGTTCAGCGCGATGCGCACGCGGTAGGCGGCGCTGGAACGCCAATAGCCGTACAGCACCAGTTCCTGGCTCATGGAAGTCCTCGGGGTTGCCCTGAAGCTGCTTAGGATACCCGCCGCGCGGTTTGCATCGCCGGAGGACGGGCGGGACAATACCGAGTTCGCGCTCGACCGAGCGCCCCGCATCCACATCTTCCAACCAGGAGTTGCGCCGTGTCCTTTCTCCGCATGAGCGATCTTGATCTGCGCGGCAAGCGCGTGCTTATCCGCGAAGACCTGAACGTGCCGATCGAGGGCGGCCGGATCACTTCCACCCAACGCCTGGATGCTTCGTTGCCGACCATCAAGGCCGCGCGCGACGGCGGCGCCCGGGTCATGGTGATGTCGCACCTGGGGCGGCCGAAGGAAGGCCAGTTCGATGCCGAATCCTCGCTCGCCCCGGTAGCCAAATGGCTCGGCGACAAGCTAGGTACGCCGGTGCGCCTCGTCGCCGACTACCTCGACGGTGTGGATGTCGCCGAAGGCGAAGTGGTGGTGCTCGAGAATTGCCGCATGAACGTCGGCGAGGGCAAGGACGACGAAGCTCTGTCAAGGAAGTACGCCGCGCTGTGCGACGTGTTCGTGATGGACGCCTTCGGCACCGCGCATCGCGCGCAGGCCTCGACGCACGGCGTAATCAAGTACGCGCCTGTCGCCGCCGCCGGTCCGCTGCTCTCGGCCGAGCTCGATGCGCTGGGCAAGGCGCTGGAACATCCCGCGCATCCGCTGCTGGCCATCGTTGCCGGCTCGAAGGTGTCCACCAAGCTCACACTGCTGGAGAACCTCATCGGCAAGGTGGACCAGCTGATCGTCGGCGGCGGCATCGCCAATACCTTCATCGTCGCCGCCGGTTACGGGGTAGGCAATTCGCTGTACGAGCCGGATCTGATCGACGCCGCCAAGAAGGTGATCGCCGACGCGAAGCGCCGTGGCGCCGAAGTGCCGATGCCCGTCGACGTCGTGGTCGCGCCGGAGTTCTCCGCCCATGCGCCGGCCACGGTCAAGCCGGTGGACCAGGTGAAGGATGGCGAGATGATCCTCGATATCGGCCCGGCCACCGCCAAGATGTATGCCGAGCTGATCGCCAAGGCCGGCACGGTCGTGTGGAACGGCCCGGTGGGCGTGTTCGAGTTCGACGCCTTCGGCAAGGGCACCGAGACGCTTGCCCGCGCGGTCGCCGCATCCCCTGCGTTCTCGATTGCGGGCGGCGGCGATACGCTGGCGGCGGTTGAGAAGTACGGCATCGAGAAAGACGTGTCGTATATCTCGACGGGCGGCGGCGCCTTCCTCGAGTTCCTGGAAGGCAAGGAACTGCCGGCGGGGGCGGCCCTCAAGGCTCGCGCGGCGAAGTGAGCCGCGCGCCGATGCTCTGCCTGTTCGACCTCGACGGCACCTTGATCGACTCCTAGCAGGGCATCGTCGCCTGCGTGCGGCATGCCTTCGAACAGCTCGGCGTGCCGGCGCCGAGCGAATTGCGCCACTGGATCGGCCCGCCGTTACGGCATAGCTTCGCGCCGCTGCTCGAGCACGATCCGGTGCGCGTCGAGGCGGCGGTGGAGCATTACCACGAGCGTTTCCACGCCATCGGCTGGCGCGAGCACACGGTCTACCCGGGCATCGAAGCCATGATCGGGCGACTGGTCGCCGAGGGCCACGAGCCTGCCATCGTGACCAGCAAGCCGCTCCGCCATGCTGCGCCGATCATCGAGTCGTTCGCGTTCGCGCAAGCCTTCAGCCGAATCTACGGACCCGATCCCAGCAGTCCGCACAGCGAAAAGGCCTCGATGATCGCCGCCGCGCTGGCCGATTTCGATGCAGCCGCCGAGCGCACCGTAATGATCGGCGACCGCCATTTCGATATCGACGGCGCGATGGCGAACCAGGTGCGCGGCATCGGCGTGCTATGGGGCTTCGGTAGCCGCGAGGAGCTGGAACAAGCCGGTGCCAGCGCACTGGCGACCGATCCCACGCACCTGGCAGAACTCCTGGTGGCATGTATCCAAGTCGCCGTCCATAAAAAAAACGCCGCACAATGCGGCGTTTTTTTTGATTGCCGGCAGAGAGGCCGTGGCCCCTCTATCCGCGCCGCACGGCTTAGCGGATGACTCGCTTCACCGCATCCACCACATTCGACACGGTGAAACCGAAGTACTCGAACCGTTTGCCCGCCGGCGCCGACGCGCCGAAGGTGGTCATGCCGATCACCTCGCCGTCGAGGCCCACGTACTTGCGCCAGAAATCGGCGGTTGCTGCTTCCACCGCGACACGGGCGCGGCACCAACCCGGCAGCACGCCTTCGCGGTATTCCAGCGGCTGCGCATCGAACGCCTCGGTGCACGGCATGGATACCACGCGTACCGGAATGTCCTGCTGGGCCAGCGTACGCGCGGCTTCCATCGCCAGCTCCACTTCCGAACCGGTCGCGATGAGGATGGCCTTGAACTTGGTGTCCTGCGGGTCGGACAACACGTAACCACCGCGCGCGATCTCGGCCACCTGTTGCTCGGAACGCTGCTGGTGCTTGAGGTTCTGGCGAGAGAACACCAGACACGCCGGCGCCCCCTTGCGTTCAATCGCCACCTTCCACGACATCGCCGATTCCACCGCGTCGCAAGGACGCCACACCTGATTGTTCGGGATGTAGCGCAGGCTGGCTAGGTGCTCCACCGGCTGGTGCGTCGGGCCGTCCTCGCCCAGGCCGATCGAATCGTGCGTGTAAACGTGGATCGCATGCGCCGGGATCAGCGCGCTCATGCGCACGGCGTTGCGCGCGTAATCGGAGAACACCAGGAAGGTGGCGTCGTAGGGAATAAAGCCGCCATGCAGCGCCAGACCGTTCGCGATCGCGCTCATGCCGAACTCGCGCACACCGTAGTAGACGTAATTGCCCTTGCCGTCCGCGCTATTGCCGTTGCCGGCGTCGAGGCTGCCCTTCCACTTGGTGAGGTTGGAGCCGGCAAGGTCGGCCGAACCGCCAATGAGTTCCGGCAGCAGGGGGCCGAAGGCGTCCAACGTCATCTGCGAGGCTTTGCGGGTGGCCACTTCGGGACCTTCCGCCTGGAGCTTGGCGACATAGGCGTTCGACTTCTCGGCCCAATCAGCCGGAAGCGCGCCCGCCAAGCGGCGCTTCAATTCGGCGGCCAGCTCCGGATGAGCGGACGCGTAGGCATCGAACGCCGCATTCCAGTCCTGCTCGCGCTTGGCGCCCGCGGCCTTGTGGTCCCAGCCGGCATAGATGTCGGCCGGGATCTCGAACGGCGCGTAGTGCCAGCCGAGTTGTTCGCGCGCGGCGGCGATCTCGTCCTTGCCGAGCGGAGCGCCATGGCGTTCTTCCTTGCCCTGCTTGTGCGGTGCGCCGAAGCCGATGATGGTCTTGGCGCAGATCAGGGTCGGCTTGTCGCTCTGGGTCACGGCCTGCGCAATGGCCTGCTTCACCGCCTCGGAGTCGTGCCCATCGACATGGCGGACCACATTCCAGCCATAGGCCTCGAAACGCTTGGCGGTGTCGTCGGTGAACCAGCCGTGCACTTCGCCATCGATCGAAATGCCGTTGTCGTCGTAGATCGCGACCAACTTGCCCAGGCCCCAGGTACCGGCCAGCGACGCCACCTCGTGGGAGACGCCTTCCATCAGGCAGCCGTCGCCGAGGAACACATAGGTGCGGTGATCGACGACTTCATGGCCCGGACGATTGGAATGCGCCGCCAGCACCTTCTCCGCCAGGGCGAAGCCGACGGCGTTGGCCAGGCCCTGGCCCAGCGGACCGGTCGTGGTTTCCACGCCGGGGGTTTCACTGGCTTCCGGATGGCCGGCCGTCTTGGAATGCAGCTGACGGAAGCGCTTGAGCTCATCCATCGGCAAGTCGTAGCCGGTCAGGTGCAGCAGCGCGTACTGCAGCATCGAACCGTGGCCGTTGGACAGCACGAACCGGTCGCGATTGAACCACTTGGGGTTCGCCGGGTTGTAGCGCAGGAAGTCGTTCCACAACACCTCGGCAATGTCGGCCATGCCCATAGGCATGCCGGGGTGGCCGGACTTGGCCGCCTCGACGGCGTCCATGGCAAGGGCGCGGACGGCATTGGCGAGTTCGCGACGGGTGGTCATCAGGGGGGTCTCCGGGGACAGGCGGCGGCGAAAAGCGTGCATTGTCGCCGATCCGCGCCAGACTGTCGCCGGCGCCGGGCGCCTTAACTCGCCCTTAATTTTTGCGGTCGCAATACGGAAACCCTTCAGGCCTGGATCGCTCTAATCCCTGGCATGGCTGGCAAGGCCATGAGCGATCGCACCTGCCCTCCCCCTCCCCATCGGGCTGGCGATCGTCCCCATAAGGAGAAGAGGAGTATTCCCATGAAGAAGTACCTACTTGCCCTCAGCTTCACCGGCGCCACCCTGATCGGCGCTCCCGTCCTGGCCCAGGACAACGCCACCGCCCAGGCGGGCGGTAACTACCTGCCCAGCCAACCGGTAGGCAGCGGTAATTGGTTCCTCGGCGCCAATGTGGGCCGCACCAACGGCGGCGACAGCGGCGGCTTCGGCAGCGGCAACGGCAGCGGCTTCAACTTCCTGAAGGGCGAAAAGGGCCGTCGCACCGGTTACGGCCTGCTCGGCGGCTACCGCTGGAAGGTCGGCCAGGATCTCGGCCTGGGTCTCGAGGCCGGCTACACCGACCTGGGCAACTACCGCGTCAAGAACGTCTTCAATTCGCAGGACGTGAACCAGCGCAGCACCACCAACGCCCTGCGCGGCTGGCTGGTGGGCGTGAACGGCCGCATCAACCTGATGCCGCAGTGGTACATCGGCGCGCACGGCGGCTACTTCCACGCCAACGACAACAACAATAACTACAACAACAGCCTGGGCCAGGACCTCGGCCTGACCAGCGGCGGCCGTTCGGGTCGCGGCAGCTGGTATGCCGGCGTCGGCACCGGCTGGGACATCAATGAGAACGTCAGCCTGGGCGTGAACTACGACTACTTCCACGCCAACGCCGGCAAGATCAAGAACACGACCACCGGCCAGGTCAGCCAGGGCCTGAAGCGTTCCACCGGCATCGTGTCGCTGAGCGGCGAATACCGCTTCTGATATCTGGGAACAGCAAGCCGGGTGGAAAAACGGGCGCGCAGGCGCCCGTTTTTTCTTGTCAATCATTCAGTTAAACGTGCCCTGGCTCAGCCAGAAATCTTAACTTCACCTTAATACTGTACTAATTGGTATTGAATCTTCTCAGTCCATTCCTATCTAAGCGGTGTGAAGCCGATACCCCGTCGGCCACACGGCGCCCGGCCTGTCCCCCAACGGCCGCCGCCGATCGTCCATAACAGGAGACTCTCCATGAAGAAGACGCTGCTTGCCCTCGCTTTCGCCACCGCCGGCCTGATGTCCATCCCCGCCTTCGCTCAGAACGCGCCGGCCGATAACGGCGGCTGGTTCATCAACGGCAACGTGGG
>JABLTH010095551.1_pt1 | contig 20327 bp, 16 predicted proteins | sample 7875711 | NCBI WGS metagenome assembly JABLTH01 (sample SAMN14941262, study PRJNA633318) | bioreactor metagenome | isolation source: bioreactor | place: China | collected 2019-03-05 | reverse complement strand
CGAAGGTGTAGCCGTACTCGATGGCCCACATGTCGTAGGGCCCGATGCCGATCATGTTGTAATCGCCCTGGACGGCCTTGTCGTCCATGTTGATGTTGACGGGGGTGTAGTCCATGACGGAGCCGACGATGGCCTTGCCCCTCATGGCCTCGGAGTTGATCTCGGCCAGGGTGTGGATGGAGGAGGACTTGAAGTTGTGGCGCAGGCCCAGGGTGTGGCCGAGCTCGTGGACCGTGAGGTGGGCGAGGGCGGGCCCGACGAACCACTCGGGGATGCCGTCGAGCATGTCTTCCTTGGGCTTGTCGTCCTTCTTGTCATCCTTCTTGTCGTCGGGCTGCTTGTCGCCGCGATGGGGGCGATCGCCGGGCTGGGCCAGGTCATCGGAATCGAGGAGCCCGGCGGCTTCGAAGTAGAGCCCCGCGACGGCCATGTCTCGGGCCATGCCGTCGGACATCATGCACAGGCCGCCGCGCGGATTGACGTACTGGGAGAGGCGCTGGAGTTCGGGGTTGGCCAGGACGGTGAAGTCCAGGGGCGAGGAGCCGTAGCCATAGACGCCGCGGCGGGCGGCCTCGGAACGGCGCTGGGCCAGGACCATGTCGCGCTTCTCGGGCGGCGCGAGACGGACGCGCGGGTCCCACTGCGGGCGTTCATCAAGCCACGCGAGCGTCTCGGCGTTCATGCCCTCCATCGCGGTCTGCGGGAGGAGTTCGTTGGTCTGGTACCAGAAGTGGCGGATCCAGCCGTCGGTCAGCACGATGTCGGCGTCGAGGATCTGTCCGGTGATGGGATGAGCGCGGCTCGGGCCGATGGCCGTGCCGATGTCGTTGGAGAGCCAGCGGATGAAGTTGTAGCGGACGTCCTCTGGATCCTTCTCCATGTGGGCGCCGGTGGCCTTGTCCTGGTAGTAGACCTCGATGGCGTCGCGGATGCCGATCTGCTCGAAGGCCTTGTTCCAGTAGAGGATGCCGTCCTTGACCCAGCGACGGTAGCGGATGGGCACGGTGTGCTCGATGTAGTAGACGAGCGGCTCCTTGGGGGGGCTCATCTTGAGCTTGGGGTCGGCCTTTTCGATCAGCCAGCGGTTGATGTATCGGGTGTCGACCTGGTCGTCGCGGAACTTGCCGAGGTCGCGGAACGTGGTCTGGAAGAAGCCGACGCGTTCATCCGCCACGCGGGGCTGATAGGCCGGGTTTTCTTCGAGGAGGCTGAGCGAGTAGTGGAACTTTTTCAGCTGTCCGCCCGCGACGGGAACGGTGTAGGCGATTTCGACGTTCTTGGGGAAAGCCTTGGCCTTGGAGATGGTGGCGAGGCGCGGATTGGCGCCGGCGGCCAGGCCGCCGTAGAAGAGGTTGGCCTGTCCAACGAAGAGGGCATCGAGGTCGATGACGGGCTGTCCGCCGGGGCCCATGCACTCGATCGGGACATCGACCAGGACTCGGTCGGTGAAGTGATTCTGGATCGAGTCCTTGCTCTCGCGATCGCCGGTGGATCGAACCTCGGTGTTGGGCATGATGAAGGCGATGCGCTTGTCGTACCGCTTGATGTAGAAGTAGACCTCGCCGGCCTGGAGGCCCGCGAAGAGCTCTCCGGTGGGCGTGGTGGTGGCGAGAAGGTACTTCTGGTTCTGCCAGCCGCGGGGAAGCTCGGCGAGCATCTGCCCGTCGCGTTCGCGGGTCCAGATGGTAAAGAGCGAGGGCTGCCCATCGGCGGTGGAGACGACCTGCGTGTAGTCCTTGGAAACCTCGGCGAAGGGCTTGAAGTCGTCCTTGCCGGGGCTGTCGTCGCCGCCCCCGCCGCGGCGTTCCATCATGCGACGGATGTCCTCGGCGGAGGGCTGCTCGGTGTTTGAGGGAGGTTGCGTGGCCTTGGTCTGATCGGCGGGGGGCTCGCCCCACGCGATCGAGTGATTGGCCAGGCCCGCGAGCGCGGCGAGCGCGCCGGCGGCGGAAGCCCCGAGGACGATTCGCTTGTACATACCACCCATGACGAACTCCTTGAGAATCGGGCGATGACAGCCCCTGACCGGCGGTCCGGTCGAATCGGAAAGGCCGCGTGCTTGGCCACGATCGGTCCGCAGCTTAGCGAAAGCGCGGGCGGTCGTGTGCCGGAATTGGATGGAACCGGCGGTGCGAGCGCGGGTTGCTGAGATTGTGGGGTTGGGATTTCAATTCAGCCCGGCGGGTCAGGTGCGGTGGTGCGAGGCCCACATCGCCAGAACCGTCAAGGCCGCAAACAAGGCCACGGCGGCCTGAAAAGGGCGGTCCTTGGACGCCAGCTCGGTGGGGTCGTCGTACATGCCGCGCTCGACCTGCATGATGCAGCGGAGCAGGCCGTAGGTCGCCGGAAGAACGGTCATCCACAGGAGATTGAAGCCCCAGGCGCCGAAGATGTGGCTGGTGTATCGCTCGGCCTGGGCCTGGACGTAGCCGGCGTAGGTCACCAGGCAGGCGACGCCGGTCACCACCACGACCATTCGCAAGAGTTCGTCGGTGTAGAAAGACTGCACCGCCCGGACGGACGAAACTTCTGAACCCATCGTCCGTCGCTCGCCCAATCTTTTCCCAAACGCAAGGAACATGGAGATGAAGAGGGTGGAATTGAGCAGCCAGGTCGAAGGCTCGACTCCGGCGGCGGCGCACCCCCCGAGCACGCGGAGCACGAAGCCCGAGGCAAGGCTGATGACGTCGAGCACGACCACGTGCTTCATGCCCACGCTATAGAACGTCACGTTCAGGACATACATCACCAGCCACAGGCATGTGGGCAGCGCGACCGCGGGCGCCACGCCGAACGTCGCCGCGACGCCGGCGAGGGCAAAGAGCAGGATGGACAGGATCATGCCCGCCTTCGGCGAAACCGCTCCTGAGGCGATGGGACGCTGGCGCTTGCGTGGGTGGGCCCGGTCGGCTTCGGCGTCGCGGATGTCATTGATGATGTAGCACCCGCTCGAGGCCAGGGCGAACGAGACGACGGCGAAGGCGACCGAACGCCAATCAACGGCTTGCCCGGCGGCGTAGCCGTAGACGGGACCGATGAGCACGAAGACGCTCTTGGACCACTGCTTTGGGCGGGCGAGTTTGATGAGCTGGACGAGCACGGTCGGGCGCGGCCTCCGTGAGACGTGGAAGGGTGCGATAGACTATCGGCCTTGGTGACGGGCTGCCTTTGGTGGCGTCCCTGTCCGGTGCCGTGATTCATCCCCCGACTTCCGAGGGGCAAGTTCCCGCGGACTTCGACGCTGGTAGATTTGTGGCACAATCCCCTGGTGCTTTGGGGGCCGCGCCCCGGAGCGGCGCCTCTGCGAGGTTCGAATGTCCTACGTCAACAACGGGTGCGGGTTCGCGGCGGAACGATCGCACGACGTCGCTCGGCGCGGTGGATGGATCGTTGGGCTGGTGCTGGCGCTGCTGATGTTCGCGGCATCGTCGGTGACGATCGGGAAGAATTGGGCGGCGGGGTCGCGAGCGGCGTGGGACCAGGACAAGTACCACCTCATGGCGATCCGGCAATTCGCCCATGATTGGCCGCACCCGGACCTGATGAACTACCGCTCGGCGACCACGCCGGGCTATCACCTCGCGCTAGCGCTGGCGGACCTGGCCGGCGCGAGCGACACCCGCACGCTGCGGCTGATCGCGTCGCTCTTCACGTCGGGGCTCCTGGTGTTGTTCGGCGTCTCGCTGGCCCGGCGCGCGGGCGGGTGGCAGGCGCTGGTCCTCGCGCTCCCGCTGGCGTGTTCGCTGTATGTGTTCAGTTCGTCGGCGTGGCTGCTCCCCGACAATGCCGCGTGGTGGGGAGTGCTGGGGCTCATGGTGCTGGGCCTGTCGTGGCGGCCGGGGATCGGGTGGTACCTGAGCGCGGGCGCGATCCTGCTGGCGCTCGTGTTCGTTCGTCAGGTCCATCTCTGGGGCGCGGGCGTGGTGTGGCTTTCCGCATTCCTGGGCGACGAGCGGATTCGACATCCATCGTCGCGGGGCGTGCGGGTACTTCAGGCCGCGCTGGTGACGGTGCCGGCCATCGCGGCGGTGTGGATGTTCGTGCGGCTGTGGGGCGGGCTGGTGCCGCCCTTGTTCCAGAGCGGGGCGTTCGATCCCGTGACCGGCAAGACCCAGGCGCCCGCCAGCGGCGGAAACCTGGCGACGCCGGCGTTCATGCTGACGCTGACCGCCATGTTCGGCGTGTGCTTCCTGGGCTATTTCCGCGCCGGAGTGAGACGGGTGCTGGAGGGTGACGCGGCCGCGTTCCGCGCCGTTGCGGTCGGGGCGATGGTGGGAATCCTGCTGGCGCTCCCCCCCACTTCATTCAACGAGAGCACGGGAAGGTACAGCGGCTTCTGGTCGATCGCGGGCAAGCTGCCGAGCGTGATGGATCGCTCGCTGTTCGTGAGCGTGGGGTCGTTCGCGGGCGGCGTGGTGCTCGCGCTGGTGTGGCTGTCGCTTCCGCGGCGAGATGCGATCATCGTGCTCGGCTCGCTGGCGGGCTTCGCGCTCGCGGCCGCGGCGAACTTCTACGCGTGGCAGCGGTACCTTGAGCCGATGGTCCTCCTCAGCATGGGGCTGTCGGCGGCGCGTGCGACGAGCGTGCTCGATCTTTCGCCGCGGCGCGGGCCGGGCCTTGAGTGGTTGTGGCGGGTGCGTGCGGCCGGGCCGCTGCTCCTGGCGTTGGCGCTGGCGGGCATCACCGTGATGTCGCTTCGCAAGTGAGAACCGGCGGAGCGGCTGATGCCGGCGCGGAACGGTGAATCCGCGGCGGCCCTCTCCCGATCTCCGGGCACTGACGGCGGGGCTCGGCGAGAAGGATCCAGACAAGCGCATCACGACCGCCTGTTCGGGACCATCATGGGGCGTCACGATACAGATTGCCGGCGGTGATGTAGACGCGGACTTCCGGGTCGAGGAGCCGATCGAGCTCGGGCGAATCCGGCTCCTTGGCGAGCAGCTCACGCACGCGCGTCGATGACGCCTCGTCGCGGGTGCGGGTCTCGAGTCGCGCCGACCATTGGGCCAACTCGTCCTCGCTCCAGAACCCCGCCTCGCGCATCGCGCCGATCACCGCGCGTGCCTGCGTGTCGGGGGGGCGGAGCATCACGATCGGCTCGGCAAGCCCGATGATCTCGCGCGGCCGATACCAACGGTGAAAGACGCGGGCCTGGTCGCTGCCGATGAGCAGACGCATCAAGGTCTCGGGGCGTTGCTCGCGGGCGCGGGCGAGTGTGTCGACGGTGAAGCTCGGCCCGCCTCGATCGATCTCGTCGGTCCAGACGAAGACGTTGGCGCGGCGCTTGGCGGCGAGTCGAAGCATGGCCACGCGGTCGGCGTCGGTCGCGCAGGGGCCGCGTTCTTTGTGCGGCGAGCGGGCGGCGGGCACGACCACCAACGCCGCATCGTCGCCCAGCCACTCATCGCGGACGGCGCAGGCGAGATCGAGGTGCGCGGCGTGCGGTGGGTCGAAGCTGCCGCCGAAGGAGAGGGCACGCTCGCAACCCTCGGGAATGGGAATGGGTGTCGAGCGCGAGCCGGGCATGGTGAGATGCTAGCGAATGAATGGACGACCCGCGATCGCGCATCGTCCCGGCGCTCGGCCGTGCACCTCGGCGTTCAGAGCATTGCGGCGCGATCCACAGGGCGGCCGCACGCCGCGACGGAGGTCTATCGCTCGAACAACCACCAGCGTCTGGGGAAGGGGCGTTTGAGCGTTTCGGGATAGTTCGCCTCCACGCCGCGTTTGATGTGCTCCATCGCTTCATCGGGCGAATCGGTGAGGATGAGCAGGTCGAGGTCGCCTTGCCCGATGGTGCCCATCGCGAGCATCTTGTCGCGGAGGAACTGAATGAGCGGCGTCCAGAACGACACGCCCATGAGGACGATCGGAAAGTTCCGGATCTTCTGCGTCTGGACGAGGGTGACCGTCTCGAAGATTTCGTCGAGCGTGCCGTAGCCGCCGGGCAGGGCGATGAAGGCGTAGGAGTATTTGACCAGCATCACCTTTCGCACGAAGAAATAGCGGAACTCGATCCACTTGTCGAGGTAGGGGTTGGGCTGCTGTTCCTTGGGGAGGGTGATGTTGCACCCGAGCGAGCGACCACCCGCCTCGCGGGCGCCGCGGTTGGCGGCTTCCATGATCCCGGGACCGCCGCCGGTCATGACCGTCAGTTCGAGCTCGGCGACCATCCGCCCGACCCGACGGGCCAGGTCGTAGTACGGGTGGTCCTCCGGAAACCGGGCCGATCCAAAGACCGTCACGCAGGGCCCAACGAAGTGCAGGGCGCGGAATCCCTTGATGAACTCGGCGAAGATCCGGCACGCGCGAAGAAACTCCTCGCCGCGTGAGAGCGGGCCCGCGAGGAAACTGCGCTCATCGGGGTGGAAGGGCTTGACCCAGGTCTTGCCGCCGTTGGCGATCTTGGTGTTGATGTCGATGCTCATTCGGATGGTTCAGAACTCGCGTCTCAGATCGACCCCGGGCCGGCCACGGTCAGGAACAAGCGCGGGCAAGCCTATACCAAAGCCAGACGCAGCGATCCCCACGAGCAGCTTTGCGGCCACCAACCAGCCCGCGGCCACCCGACGACGCTCGCGGAAGATCCCAGACACATCGCTACCAAGCGGAGAGAAGGTGGTGAATCCCCCCAGCAGGCCGATCATGAGTGCGAGCCGATGCAACTCACTCCCCGGTCGCTGAGACTCGATGACGACGATCAGGATTCCGCCCAGCAAGCACCCAAGGACATTGACCGCGAGCGTTCCATCCCCTGTATGGGTGGGAAATCGAGTTTGTATGCACAGCGAGGGTGCGAATCGAATGGTCGCCCCTCGGCCACAGAAGCTCCTCACAACCATGCGCTCTCGCCACATCTCGTCGATTCTATCGACCGCCGTAAGGTGTGCGTCCAGCTTCGGGAAAACCCTCGGTTCTCAGGGGGAAGGGCGAATTTGTGGACGGCGATAGCGAGAACTTCAGATATTCTACGAAGAGCGAGTCATGTGCCCACCGCTTTCGGCGCTTCTGTGGGCTGGGTCGAGATCGAAATCAGCTCTGGTCGTGACGGCGCCATGGAGCGGCCACGGGGCTTGGGGCAGGTGCATCGTCGCTCCTGCTCGCTGACAGGGCTGGCATGCGATCGCTGAACTTCACGCGGCGCCCGCAGCAAGGGGCGTTGCGAAGGCGGCCCCCTCTCGATGGAACCGTGGGGGCGCGGAGTCCTTTGCGGGGCGAAGCGAGGAACACATGGCGGACGAACTGGTGATCTGCGAGGGTTGGCAGCCGAGCCTGAGCACGACGAGCGATGCCGCCATGCTCTGGGAGGCTCTGTTCTTTGCAAGCAAGAGCCCGGTGTCGATCATCGACATCAACGGGCAGTTCTTGGCCGCCAATGATCTGCTCGAGCAATCCTTCCATGTGCCCCCCGGAGGGTTGGTGGGGCGGAACATGTCGGAGTTCATGACGCCGGAGATGCTGGCGGATCGGCTCGAGGTGATCCGGCGTGTCTCTGCGACGGGGCAGCCCGAGAACATGGTTGGCAGGACCTGGGGTGTCGAGATGCAGTGCGCGATCCGGCCGCTGACGACACCCCCCGGCGGAGTTCCGCGCGTCCTTCATGTGATCGGTTTCGCGGGACGCCCTTCCAATGGGGTGACCATCACGCCACTGAAGCACCACGATATGGGTGTGCTCGAGAAGCTGACCCTCCGCGAGCGCGAAGTGCTGGCGTTGATCGGCGAGGGGCTCCCGACCGCCGAGATCGCGGCCCGGCTGCACCGCAGCGTGAAAACCATCGAATGGCATCGCGCGTCACTGGGGACGAAGCTCAACGCATCGAATCGGGTCGAGTTGGCCCAGATCGCGCTCAGGCTTGGGCTGGTGAAGAATTGGGCCGAGTCCCATCCATTCGAGGAGGAACGCCCTGAGGGGTCGGTAGAGGGGTCGGTATCGACTTGACTTCACGACACGCGCCCGTTAGCCTGATCCAAGTGAGAATTCATTCTCACGAACGGAGAGGTCGTGCTGTTCGATCGAAGTCAGCTCGGGGAGTCAAGGCGCCCTTGGAATCGCTGCTGGCGATGGCTGTGTGTGGCGCTCGTCGCGGCGATCGGATTCGGTCCGGGCGGCCTGGAGCGGCTTCATGTTGGGCTGTCGCACGATGATCGCGGGCCGACCCTCGCCGCGCGAGGCCGGCCTGACGATTCACGCCCGCCGAAGGATCGGACTCGGATGGCGCCGACGGGCGCGGGCAGCGAGATGGCATCCCGATGCGAGGTCTGCCAAGAGCTCGCGTGGGCGCGGCTCGGGCAGACGGGCACGGGCGATCCGGCGCTCGCGTACTCCCCCGCCGACTTCGTTGTTGAGCGCGCTCTTTCGATCGCCGAACAAGTGCGATCCATCCGGACCGTCGCCCTGATCCGCTCGCGTGCGCCGCCCGCTCTCTGATTCAACATCACCTCCTTGTGGTCTTTGAACAGGGCGACGGCCGCGCCGCGGCACGTCGCGGCGTGCTTCATTCAGCAACTCCGCCGACGCGATGAACTCGCTCGGCGACGGACCCATCCCATGTCATGCATTCACGAATTCGCCCGCTCCGGGCGGCCTTGGGCTCGCGCGGCGTTCACGCTGATCGAGCTCCTGGTCGTTATCGCCATCATCGCGATTCTCATCTCGATCCTGCTGCCCGCGCTCTCGTCGGCGAGACGTTCGGGCCGCACGGTGAAATGCCTCAGCCAGATGCGTCAGTTGGAACTCGCCCACGAGTTCTACATGGACGCGAACAAGGAGGCGTTTGTCGACGCCGCACTCTCGCACGGCGGGAGCGCGACGCTGGCCGAGGTGAAGCGGGCGTGGCCCGTCACGCTCGCGGAATACGCGGGAGGCTCCCTGATCCTGCGTTCACCCGGCGATGATTCACCGAAGTGGGCGATCAAGCAGGGCGGGCAGGACCCGGGCATGACGTTCGATGACCTGATGGCCGCGGTGCGGGACGGCCTTTCGCCCGACACGCGGAAGCTGGCGCGCTGGACCAGCTACGGATTGAACAATTGGCTCACGCGCAGCGTGAATCCGGGGTTTGATCCGAAGAAAGAGCCCTATGACCGACGCACGAAAGTCCCCTTCCCGGATTCCACCGTTCATTTTCTGATGATGAACGAGGGGCACACGGGGAGCGATTTCGCCAAGTCGGACCATATCCACGCTGAAGGATGGAGCGACGGCGGCGACGACAACGCGCCTTCCGTCGCGGGCCACGAGATGGAGCTGAACGCGCACGGCGGTCCCGAGAAGTCGTTCGCGAGTATTGCCAACTACGGGTTTCTTGACGGACACGCCAAGACCCTGAAATTTGGCGAGGTGTACACGGATTTCGATCACAACAAATTCAACCCCGGCGCGACGCCCTACTCCAAGTAGGCCCGCGTCGGGAGAAACTAGTTCCTTTGAGACAGGAGTTTGATATATGAACACACCGAAGATCGGGATGATCGCGGCGGGAACCCTGGCCATGTGCGCGGGCAGCGCGCTGGCGCAGCTTCACGCCGGGGACATCCTGCTGTATGTACAGAACAATCGGCTCGTGACCGGGCAGGTCAACCTTGACACAGGCCTTCCCGAGTTAGGCGTCCGGGTCTTTCAATCTGATTTCGGCGACCAAGGCGCCAACTTCACCAACACCCCCGGCATCGACTCGGAGGATGGAACACTTCCGCCCGGGAGCGGCCTGGGCTTCACCATCCGGAAAGCGCTCCGCAAGTGGGACGGCGTGAACTTCAACACTATTCCCCCCGAGCGGATTCAGATCAAGCTCGGCAATCTGGGGCCCATCCTCACACCGCTGACCGACACGCCCGTCGTCGGCTTCTCGAACGCGGCGAATTCCTTCGGCAAGTTCCATCACCACTGGGGATACACGCTTCTCACGCCCGCGAGCAGCGGCATCTACCTGCTCGAACTCGAGCTCTGGAGCACCGCGGGCATCGAAACCAGCGAACCGTACTGGATGGTGTTCAACCAGAACGATTCGCAGGAGAACCAGGACGCCGCGTTCGCCTGGGTGGAGGACAACTACCTGGGCGGCGGATGCGTCGCGGATTTCAACCACGACGGATTCGTCAACGGCGATGACTACGACGCATTCGCCAGCGTCTTTGACATCGCGGATCCGGCCGCGGACATCAATCACGATGGATTCGTCAACGGCGACGATTACGACATGTTTGCCAGTGCGTTCGATGCGGGGTGCTGAGAAAGGCATCAGGCATCGGGCATCAGTAGAGAGAGAGAGAGCCCCGGGCGGACTTCGGCGTCGTGTGTTTCGACGCTCCGCACTCGGCATCCACTTCACATGAGATCTCGCGCTCGGCGCGAGAAGGAGAGAGTCAGATGAACAAGGTTACTTCGAGCGTTCTGGTGGCGGTGGCGGCGGCTTCGATGACCGGGGGCGTGCTGGCCCACGGCGGCGACATCGGCTTCAAGATCGTCGGCAACTCGCTCAAAACGGGCGGCGTTTTCGATAACGGCAACGGCGAGGTCGTTCAGCCCGGCGAGCGTGTGTTCGCGGGCGAGGCGCTCATCTCCGAAGGCGTCTCCGACGAGCCCGGGTTCTACGCCGAGGCCGGCACGCTGAACGCCCACGAGATGCTCAGCTTTAATGTCCGAAAGGCGTTACGCGTCTGGAACGGCTCGGACTTCCTCACCATCGCAAGCCAGACCATGCGGATTGAAAACCCCGCCGGCACGGCGTCCGTCGAGACGCCGACGTCGGATCCATCCTTGCCGATCCCCGCGGGCTGGGGCTTCTTGTTCCCCGCAAGCGGCGAGTTTGACCAGCACCCGATTTACTACGTGCAAGGGCGGACCGGGCCGGGGATCTACCTGTTGGAGCTTGAACTCACCACAACGCAGGCGGGCATCATCAACTCGCCCAGCTTCTGGGCCGTGATCAACGACGGCGCGGGCGACTCTCAGCACGACGCCGCGATCGCGTGGACCAGGGACAACCTCGTCCCCGCGCCCGGGGCCGCGGGGATGCTCGCGTTCGGCGGGCTGATCGCGCTGCGTCGCCGCCGCTGATCGGACTACGGGGAGAGAGAGCACCCGGCACGGCGCGAAAGCGCCCCGCCGGGATTGGAAAGGGTGCCGACCGGCGACGCCCGGTTCCGCGTACGCTACCGGGGATGCTTCGCACGCGGCCCGAGGGGCGGAGGCACGACGACAGGAGAACGATGACCGACACACCCAAGCTCCGCGATGAATCGGGGGCCAAGCCCCCCGCCCTTTCGGTACGAGGCATGCGATTCCGCTACGTCGGCGCGGTCGATACACCCACTGACGCCTGGACCATCGACCTCCCGTCGCTCGACGTCGCGCACGGCGAGCAGGTGCTCCTCACCGGAGGCTCGGGCACCGGCAAGAGCACGCTCCTTCATCTGATCGCGGGCCTCGTCGATCCCGCCGAGGGAACGGTGCTGGTCGATGGGACGAATATCCACGCGCTCGCCGGCGCGCCGCGCGATCGCTTCCGCGGGACCAAGATCGGCATGATCTTCCAGACCTTCAACCTGCTCTCGGGGTTCTCGGCGCTTGAGAACGTGCTGGCGGCGTTGATGTTCTCGAGCGTGCCCCCCGGCAAGCATCGGGAACTGGCGGAGGCGGCGCTCGCGCGTCTCGGAATCACGCGCGTCCACGCGACGCCGGAGGAACTTTCGGTCGGGCAGCAGCAGCGCGTCGCGGTGGCGCGTGCGGTCGTGTGCCGCCCGGCGCTGGTGCTGGCGGATGAGCCGACCGCCAGCCTTGATCCGGAAAACGCCGAGCACGCGATGGACCTCATCCAATCAGTTTGCCGCGAACTGGGGGCGGCCTTGGTGTGCGTGAGCCACGACCCGGCGATGTCGGCGCGATTTGAGCGGCGCGAAAAGCTCGGCGCGCTGGTGAGAAGCGCGATCAACTCGGCGACACTCGCCGCAACAGGCGCGGGAGGAGCGCGATGAGCGACTGGACCATCATCCTTCGAAGCCTTCGGGTCCGGCTCTTTTCGACGGTCACCACCGCGGCCCTGGTCGGCATCGCGGTCGCGCTCATGCTCGTGCTCCTCATGATGCGCGATGCCGCCCAGCAGGCGTTCCGGCGCGGCGGGGGTGACATGCACCTCCTGGTCTCGAATGATCAATCGTCGATGGTGTCGTTCCTGAACGGCGTGCTCTACGCCAATCCGCCGCGGGCGCCGATCATGTGGGCTCGCTATCAGCAGTTGCGGAAGGACCTGCCGCTGGGCGACAACGGGTACGCAATCCCCACGCAGATGGGCGACAGCTTTCACGGGCAGCCCGTCATGGCGACCGACGCGGAGTTCTTCTCGAAGCTCAAGCCGAATCCCGGAGAGCCGTGGGTCTTCGCGCAGGGGAGGGCGTTCGATGGTGATTTCCAGGTCGTGGTGGGCGCGGTCGCCGCGAGAGCGACGGGCGTGAAGCTCGGCGACAAGATCGTCCTGACGCACGGCGCGAGCGCCCCGGGCGAGCACGCCCACGAGCACGACGAGTTCAAGTACGAGGTGGTCGGCATCCTGGCCCCCACCGGCGGGCCGCACGATCGCGCCCTGTTCACCTCGCTCCAGAGCACCTGGATCATCCACGCCCACGAACGGCGCGAGCGTGAAGCGGGCGGCGAGGAGGTCGAAACGACGCCGGCCGACCTGACCGACGCGGACCGGAAGATCACCGGCGTGTACGTCCGCCTGGCGACCCGCGGCGACTCGGACGTGCCGGCGAACCTGCCCCAGGTGTTCGACAGGCTGCGCAAGGACTCGTCGATCGTGGTCGCGTCTCCCTCCGACGAGGCCCGCAAGCTGCTCGTCATCGTCGGGAACATCGACATCGTGTTCAGGGCTATGGCGGGCGTGGTGCTGGTCTCCAGCGCGATCTCGATCATGATCGCGCTGTACAACTCGATGGAGCAGCGTCGACGCCAGATCGCGGTGCTGCGCGTGCTGGGATGCAGCCGCCCGCGGATCTTCGGGCTGGTGCTGACCGAGTCCGCGGTGCTCGGAGTCATGGGCGCGGCGGGGGGCCTGGTGATAAGCCTGCTGGGCGCGCGGGCGGTGGTGCAACTGATGAAGGCCAAGTTCGGCCTGGTGGTGCATCCGACCCTGACGCCGGAGGTCGCCGTCGTCGTGGCCGGCGCGGCGGTGGGGCTTTCCGCATTGGCGGGTCTGGTGCCGGCGATGATGGCGTACGGCACATCGGTGGCGAAGAATCTCAAGCCGCTCGCGTAACTTGACGGGGCGGCGGAGACAGAACGAGCGGCGCGGCACGCGAGGAGTTGAGATATGAAAGCTTTCTGGGCGATCATCGGTGTGCTTCTGCTCGGCGCGGTGTCAACACTGCTCCTGAGCGATCGCGGTGTATCCTCGCCCAAGGCGCTCCCGACCGGGGGCCCGACGACAACGACGCTCACGCCCAGCGAGCCGCTTCCCGAGCCCGGCGCACGGAATCCCGGCAAGGACACACGCGTGCTGGTCGAACCGGAGCCCGCGCCGGAAGCAAAGCCGGAGCCCAGTGCCGAGCCGAAGGCCGAGACCAAACCTGCGGAAGGCAAGCCCGCGGAGCCCGAGCCAACAGAGGGCAAGCCCGGAGCGCCACCCACACCGGCACCGGCTGAGCTCAAGCCCGCCGAATCGAGCGTTCTGGAGAACAAGCCGATCGATCCGGCGGCAGACAAGCAGGACAATCCGCTCGCCGCGCCCGAGGCCGCGCCGATCCCCGCGGTGAAGATTGAGAAGAAGGACGACGGCTCGATGGTGCTCGACGGACGATTCACGGTGAAGGGCGCGGGAACAGCGGAGAATCCGTACGTCCTTCCGTGGGAATTGCTGACGTCGGCGGAAGAGGTGTACAAGCCGCAGCAGGGCCGGAAGGAGCTGCCGGGGCGGATCACGATGTTCGACGGCAAGTTCGTGCGGATCGCGGGTTATGTCGCGTATCCGATGTTCGTGGAGCAGCCCCGCGAGCTTTTGTCGATGCTGAATCAGTGGGATGGCTGCTGCATCGGCATCCCCCCCACGCCCTATGACGCGATCGAAGTAAAGCTCGCGGACGTGGTGAAGGGCAACGATCGCCTGGCGACGTACGGCACGGTGGAGGGGAAGCTGGGTGTGAAGCCGTACCTTGCGGGTGATTGGCTCGTGGGGCTGTACATCATGGAAGACGCGAAACTGAGCGTGAAGGAATACAAGGTGGGAAGCTGAGCCAGCGGGGCGGGCGTGGCGCCGGCCGCGCACCGCGACGCCGATCGAGCTACGCTCTGCGCGTGGCGAAAGCGCCTTCCAGAGAGTCCTCCGCGGCGGGAGCCGATGCCAAGCCCGCGTCGAAGTCGGGCGGGAAGCGTGCGCCCCGCGCCAAGGCGTCGGGGCTGATCGATGAGCCGCCGGCGAAGAAGCGCTCGGAACTCCCTCCGATCGTCGTCGGCTCGATGCGCGACGTGATCGGGCAGGAACGCGCGATCGGCGTGCTCCAGCGGTCGCTGGCGAGCGGGCGGATGCATCACGCCTGGATCTTTCACGGTCCGGCGGGCGTCGGGAAGTTCACGACGGCGGTCGCCTTCGCGGCCGCCTTGCTTGATCCGACGAGCCGTGCTGGAATCGACGGGTTTGTCGAGCCCGACGCGGGGGGCCGGGTGGCGCGATTGCTCAAGAGCGGCACGCACCCTGACCTGCATGTGATCGTGAAGGAGCTGGCGCGGTTCCATCCCGAGCCGAGGGTGAGGAACCAGAAGCTCGTCAAGTTTCCCAAGGATGTTCTGGACTATTTTTTCTCGGATCGCGCGGCGAGGGCGGCGTCCATCACGCCGGGCGGGCTCGCCTCGAAAGTGTTCATCATCGACGAGGCCGAAACACTCGGGAACAACGCCCCGGCGCAGAACACGATTCTCAAGACGCTGGAGGAGCCGCCGCCGGGAACGGTCATCATCCTCGTGACGTCGAACGAGGATCGCCTGTTGCCGACGATTCGGAGCCGATCTCAGCGAGTGGCGTTTGGGCCGCTCGACGACGGCGCGATGAAGAAGTGGATGCGCGCGCGCGGCGTGGAGCTCCCGCGTGAGCAGGCGGAGTGGCTACTTTCCTACGCCGGGGGCTCGCCGGGAGCGCTGCTGGAGGCGATGCGCGACAATCTTTTCGAGTGGCACTCGGCGATTGACCCGAGGCTCTCGACGCTGGAGCGCGGCGGTGCGGCGCCGGACCTTGGGCCGACCATGGCGAAGCTGGTGGACCAGTGGGCCGAGGCATTCGTGAAGCGAGACGCCAACGCGAGCAAGGAGGCGGCGAACCATGGCGCGATGGACGTGCTCATCCACATGCTGAGCGAGCGCGCCCGCGCCGGGCTTCGCACCGGCAAGCCGAGCGTGGGGCCATGGCTCGCCGTGCTGGATCGCCTGCGTGATGCGGAGCGACAGGCGGCATCGAACGTGAACGTCGGGTTGCTCCTGGGCAACTTGGCGGCCCAATGGGGCGCGTCGTTTGATCAATCCGGGCAGGGCTGAGAGTTCCGTACCAGACGTGGACACGGCACGAACGCGATACGAACGAACCGTGAGCTTGGACGGAATGGATGCGTAACTGTGTCGCGGACGAACAATTGGACGATGGACATCGGTATTGTTTTGGCAAGCGCGAAGCGCGGGACGGCCGTTGCGAGCGCCGCACGCCACTGAAAGCCGTCATGGAGCAAGATCGTATGAAACGGATTGTCGCCGCGTCGATTCTGTCTCTGGTGTTCCCCGCCGCCGCCATGGCGCAGAACGCCGCCAAGCCGGGCGAGCACGCCAAGCCCAAGCAGGTGCAGCCGGCGGGCAAGCCGGACCTGAAGAAGAAGGACGCGGAGAAGGAAGCCGTGACGCTCAGGGTGGGCGACAAGGCGCCAGAGTTGAAGATCGACGCCTGGGTGAAGGGCGAGCAGGTGACGGGATTCGAGAAGGGCAGCGTCTACGTCGTTGAGTTCTGGGCGACGTGGTGCGGCCCGTGCATCAAGAACATTCCTCACCTCACCGAGCTGCAGAAGGAATACAAGGACGTGACGTTCATCGGCGTGGCGGCTTCGGAGCGGGGCGACGACGCCAAGGCCAAGCGGGAGAAGGTCGAGAAGTTCGTGAAGGACAAGGGCGACGAGATGGGATATCGCGTCGCGTTCGACGGCGATCGCGAGATGTCCAAGGACTGGATGCAGGCGGCCGGGCAGGGCGGCATCCCGTGCGCCTTCATCGTCGACGGCGAGGGCAAGATCGCGTTCATCGGGCACCCCGCCACGGACGAGTTCAGCAAGAAGCTCGCGGAGCTGGCGGGCGGCGACACGAAGAAGACCGAGAAGCCCCACTCCGAGAAGCCCGCCAAGAAGTGATCTTCACGTCCAAGTGAGTGAGTGAAATAACGCGGGCCGCTCGGACCATCCGGGCGGCTCGCTTTGCTTTGCGCGGTCCAGTGTCGCTAGGCGCTCAGGCTCACGGAGACTCGGGGCGTGGGCGGCGCAGTGCTCGTGGACGTGCCCGTGGGGCCCGCGGGCGCTGCGGAGGCCTCGGCGGGCATGACAACCCCTTCCGTCGCGCGCTCCTGGGCGAGCTTCTGCATGGCCAGGGCCCACGTCTCGCGCTCGTATCGCAGAATCTCGATCACCCTGTCGAGGCGTGCGGGGTTTTTTTCGAGGCTGGCCTCGGTCAGTTCGGTGAAGATGAACGACAGCACGCCGCGGATGTTCGACGCCAGATCGGGGTCCACGCTGGGCGCGATGGTGGTCATGAGTTCGACGATAATGTCGCGGCATTGCGAGATGCCGTTGAAGCTCAGCTCGTAGTTCTTGACGGCCAACCCCTCGCGTCCCTGGGCGGCGAACTTGATCGCGCCGTCGAGCAGCAGCAGGCGCAGCTCCTCGGGCGGCGCGGTGAGCACCTTGGTGCGGAGGTAGGCGTTGACGCTCGTGTTCTGGCTCATCGAGAAGCTTCATCGGAGCACGCGGGGCCCGACTTTACCGGGCGTGCGCGGAGATTTGGATCAACCCAGGGAGCCGAGGGCCTGCTGCTGGGTCTGCAACTGCCCGATCGCCTGTTCCATCGCGATGAACTGGGCTTCGAGGACCGTGCGCCGGTTGTCGAGGCGGGCGGTGAGGTCGTCGATGCGTTTGTTCTGGGCGTCGATCTGGCTGTCGATCACCTTCTTGCGCAGCGAGAGGATGCCCGTGGAGCTGTCGATGTACCGGGTCGCGAGCTCCTCGAACGCGCTGGCAACGCCGAGCTTGGAGAACTCCTTGCCGTAGTTGGGATTCCGGGCCTTAGCGCCGCCGCCGAGGTCGATGTACTCGTCGCTGTTGATCTCACGGGCGACGAAGAGCTGCTTGACGGCGCTCGGGTCGTCCTGGAGGGCGGCGCGGAACTTGTCCGAATCGAGCGTGAGTATTCCGCCGTCGCCGACCTTGACGCCGACATCCGCGAGTCGCGTGTACTTTCCGGTGAGTCCCTTGGCGGGGGACTGGACAAGGTTGAAGAGGGCCGAACGCAAGGTGAGCGCGGTCGAATCACCCAGCAGGGCGCCGCTCTGATCGGTGGACTGGTCGTATCGCGTGTACTGGTCGACGCGGCCGATCGCGGTGTTGAACGCGTCGAGGAGCACGTTGACCTGGTCCTCGATCGCCTGCGTATCGCGTGAGATCGTGAGCGTCTCGGCGTCGGTGCTCGTTCCCTTGAGATCGATCTTGACGTTCGAGATCACGCCGTCGAGCGTGTTGGTGGAGCTGGTGAGCAGGACGGCCTTGGCGGGATCGGTCGAGCCGAAGAACACGCGGGCGTCATGGCCCTTGTCGATGGTGGAGAGCCCGAGGTTGAACGAGCCGGTGTCGACCAGCACGCGTCCGTTCGAGCCGGTGGCCTTGGACGTCAGGCTGAGGCGGTAGGGCGCGACCGACGACCCGTCGTTGATGATCGTCGCGCTGACCCCCACGCCCGCTGAATTGATCTTGTCCATCACCTGCTGGAGCGTGTCCGAGGGGTCGAAGGTCACGGCTTTTTCGAGGGAGCCGTCGAGCTTGTTGGAGACGTCGGTGCCCGAGGCGGTGCCGGCGATTCCGAGCGACTTGGCGACGCTTCCCGTGGTGTCCTCGACCTTGATCTTGACCGTGCCTCCCGCGTTGCGCTCCTTGATAATGATCCCGTCGCCGTTGCTGTTGATGGACGCGACGAGATTGAGCGTTCCGCCGCCGGCGGAGTTGATCTCGTCGATGATGTCTCCGAGGTTTTTGGCGTCGGTGCCGATGTCGACGGTGGCGGTCGCGCCGGAGGAGTCGGTGAGCTTGATCTTCCCAGTTCCGATGCCCTTGCCGGCGTTGAGCGAGTCCAGGCGGGTGGAGCGCGCCATGTACTGGTGCTGGAGATTGGTGCCGGTCAGGCTCGACGACGCGATGCCGAGTGGTCCGGTCGAGATTCCCAGCGAGGCGGCGGAGTCGGCGAGTGGTGAGCCGGTGACGTAGAGGTTGCCGGTTCCGCCGGTGTTGTCGGTGAGCTGCAGGCCGCTCCCCTTGTCGCTGACACTGAGGGAGAGGCGGGCCTTGCCGTTGGAGCCGGTGCCGGAGGCCGTCTCGATCTGGCGCATGATCTCGTCGAGGGACGCGTCGGAGCTGACGTTGACGCTGAAGGAGAATCCGTCGCGGGTGGTGAAGCTGATCTGCCCGTCGCCTCCGATCCCTTGCCCGCCGTTGAGGGTGCTGGCGAGGGTGCTGTTGATGCCGGCCAGGACTCGCTTCCCGGTGAGCACGCCGGAGCCATCGGAGTTGCCGAGGATGCCGAGATCCTTGGCGGTGGTGCTGTTGTTTTCGCTGACCACGATGACCGAGGAGGCGGTGCCGGTGAGCTTGAACTTTCCGGTTTCGTCGATGGACGCGACGACCTCGGAGTGTCCGCCCGCCGTGAGGGCGTCGTTGATCCGGTTGATGACGCCGCCCATGGTGGAGACGGCGCCCTGGGTCAGCTTGTTTTCGGAGTCGTAGACATCGCCGACATTGACCTTGATGACATCGCCGTCGACGTTGATGGAGAAGTTGTAGGCGGCGCTACCGACCGTGCTCTTGATGGCCACGCCGTTCCCGTCGTTGAGCGTGGAAAGCAGTGTGTCGGCGTGCGCGCGATAGACGGTCGACCCGACCGAGGTGGCGCCCGCGGCGAGCCCGGTCGCGACAATGCCAAGGCTCGTCGCGGCGCTAGAGCCTGTGGCGTTGCTGATCGACCATGTGCTCGCGCCGCCGGCCTCGTCCTTGATGACGAATTTGCCGTCGCGCACCGACGCGCTGACCTTCGCCACGCCGTTTCCGTTGATCGCGTCCAGGACGTCGTTGACGGTGGCGGCCTTGGAGAGGTCGATGTTGGCGGCGTTCCCCGCCGAATCTGTGATCACGATCTTGCCACGCTCGACACCCTTGCCGTCGTTCAGGTCGGAGAGCGAGAGCTCGCGGTCCAATCGGGCCAGGCTCGACTCGAAGCTGAACGAGCCGGCGTTGAGGGCGGTGCTCGACTTGTCGGCGAAGCCGCGAGAGAGACGCTGCTGCGTGCTGACGAGGCGATCGACGATGAACGAGTACGAGCCCAGCGCCGCGTCGGCGCCCGCCGTCGCCGTCAGCACCTTGTCGTCGGAGCTCGTCGCGGCGGCGCTGCCGAAGATGTTCTTGGTGCGGATGGAGTTGGCGGCGGACTTGATCGCCTGCATCTTCGAGGTGAGGTCGAGATAGGCGGCGTTGATGACCTGGAACTGGACGAGGCGCGACTGGGCCTGCGTGCGCGGCGCTGCCTCGAGCTGGAGCAGCTGGCTGATGATCTTGTTGCGGTCGATCCCGCTGAAGATTCCGACGCCCGTTGAGATGCCGCTCATTCGAACCTCCTCTTGCCCGCCGGCTGGTCGCTGGTCTCACGCCGCCCGGCGCGTCACGCACCACCTCGGCGGAGCGCCAACGGCCCAGTCGCTCATTCGGTGGATCTCCCGGCCGCCACCGACCGTCGACGCCCGCTCCGCGCGCCGGGCGCTTGGGCGATCAAGGCCCGCCGCCCGGAGCGACAACAAGTCCACGGCCCAAGCCGAAAGCACCCGTCCATACATCGACCGAACGCGCACCATCGCTTGACCCTCAAGCGGGCTCGGCGATCGCGAGAATTGCGGGTTCAGGCTCATCTGAAGTCTCTGGCGGCTCGGAATTAGCATCGGGTCGTGCGGGCCGCGGGCTGGAGTCGACCCGACACGGAGCGATCACTGGGGGCCGCCCCCCCCCCGGGGGGGGCGGGGGGCCCGCGGGCGGGGGGGGGGGGGGGGCGGGGGGGGG
>JABLTH010062022.1_pt1 | contig 20338 bp, 18 predicted proteins | sample 7875711 | NCBI WGS metagenome assembly JABLTH01 (sample SAMN14941262, study PRJNA633318) | bioreactor metagenome | isolation source: bioreactor | place: China | collected 2019-03-05 | reverse complement strand
GGTCCGCGGTTTCGAGCACGGCGCCGAATCGCTGTTCGGCTACGCGGCGCGGCGCGTGCGTGCCGGCCTGCTGGTGCCCGCCGTCTGCGTCAGCTACGGCGGCGATCTTGCCGAACTGGCACGGCTTCCCGGCTACGCCGAACTGCGCACGGCCTGCGCCGAGCACGGCGTGGAGCTGATGGAGGCGCCCATGAGCATCACGGGCATGGTGAACGTGGGCGAAGGTGCGATCACGCTCGGCCTTGCCGCCGAGGATCATGAGGCGGAGTTCTAGCTTCCGGCCCGGCGCACCGGCATAGAATTGCGCGATGCGCCGCCTCGCGTCCCTGCTGCTCCCACTGCTCCTGCTGTCGCCGCTCGGCGCGATGCCGGCGGCCGCGACCACGGTATACAAGTGCACCGGCGCCGATGGGCGGGTGACGTTCCAGGACAAGCCGTGCATGCGCGCTCAGCGCCAGGAAACGGTCCAACTGGCCGATCCGGGCCCCTCCTCGCCGCCGCCGCAAGCCGCCAGCGCCGATACGCCGGCCAGTCCGCCCGCGCCGCCTCCGGCGCCGCCAGCCAACCCCAGCGTGCCGCTGCCCGGCCTCTACGCCTGCACGCGCGCCACCGACGGCAAGGCCTACATCAGCCGCAACGGCGATCCTCAGCCCTACCTCGCGCCATTCGGCGTGCTGGGCGCCGTGCAGATGCCTCTGTCGCGCGTCTACGGTCCGGGTGGCGGGGGCGGCATCTCCGCACCCGAGGCCAATCGCGGCAAGGTCACCTCCGGGATGGTCTCGGGGACCTACGTCTGGGTACAGGACCAGTGCCGGCCGATGAGCTTCGACGAAACCTGCCACGCCCTGCAGGACGATTACGACGACAACGCCCGCAAGCTGCGCCGCGCCTTCAAGAGCGACCGCCCGCCATTGGAGCGCCGCGATGACGAGCTGCGGGCGCAGCTCGCTCATTGCCGCTGACGTCGGCCGTCAAAAGCCGTAGTTGAGAAAGCCCCCGTCCACCGCGAGCACCTGGCCGGTGATGTAGCTGGCCGCCGGCAGGCACAGGAAGGCGATGGCCGCGGCCACTTCCTCCGGTTCGCCGATGCGGCGCAGCGGCGTGCGATCCAGCACTTCATCGAGGTATTCGTCATTCGCCAGCGCCGGTTCGGAACGCTGCGTGCGGATGTACCAGGGCGCCACCGCGTTGACGCGGATGCCATCGGCCGCCCACTCGGCCGCGAGATTGCGCGTGAGCTGGTGCAGCGCCGCCTTGGTCATGCCGTAGGCCGAACCGGTCCGCACGTGAGTGATACCCGAGACCGAGCCCACGTTGACGATCGCCGCATGGGCGTGCTGCACCAGCTGCGGGTGCGCCAGGCGGCACATCTCGAAGGCCGAGAACAGGTTCAGTTCGAAGATCGCGCGATAGTCGCGCTCGCTGTACTCCAGCGTGGCATCCGGCATGTTGCCGCCGGCGTTATTGACCAGCAGCGACAGCGGCGCGCCGAGATCGGCGACCCAATCGAACACGGCCAGGCGGTCCTCCTGTTCGCTCAGATCGGCGGCGAAGGCCAGGACTTCGATGTGCTCGAAATCGTCGGCCAGTTCGACGCGTACCTGTTCCAGATAGTCATCGTCGCGCGCCACCAGCAGCAGGTTGGCGCCGAGGCCGGCCAGCTCGCGGGCCGTGGCATAGCCGATGCCCTTGCTGGCGCCGGTGATCAATGCGGTATGGCCCTGCAATTGCCAGGCGTCGATACGGTTGTTCATGGGGCGCGAGCTTAGGACCTGCGCCAGCCATCGCCTAGGGCCCGGTCACAGTCCGGTTGGCGCACGGTTGCCGCGCCACACCTCGCGCGGGACACTCCGGAACGGATTCCCGCCGGAGCACCTCCCATGAAATGGCTCATCCTCCCGCTCGTCCTGCTCGCCCTCACCGCCTGCTCGGGCAAGCCACCCGCTCCCAAGGCCGAGGCCGCGACACCGGCGCCGCGCACGGCCACGCCGTGGGACGACCTGAAGAAGCAGGAGCAGAAGGCCAAGGACGTACAGAAGGTGGTCGACCAGCAGGCCGACGAGCAGCGCAAGCAGATCGATGCCGCGGAGCACTGACCGGATGCCGGACGCCGCCGAGCTCGCCCAGCCCTTCACGCATCCGGCGATCGCCGCGGATGCCCCGGTGCTGGAACTGGACGATGCCAGCGTGCTGCGCGGCGAGCGTCTGATCCTCGATCATCTGCGTCTTCGCGTCACCGCCGGGCAGCACACGGCCATCCTCGGCGCCAACGGTTCGGGCAAATCCACGCTGGTGAAGCTGGTGGCGCGTCAGCTCTAGCCGCTGGCGCGCCGCGACGGCCAACCCAGCGTGCGCGTGTTCGGCCGCGAACGCTGGCATGTGGCCGAGCTGCGCAGCCTGCTGGGCATGGTCTCCCCGGCCCTGCAGCTGGACTACACCACGGACACGCCGCTGGAAGTCTTCGACGCCGTGGTGTCGGGCTTCTTCGCGGCACGCGGTCTGGGCCTGGATCATCAGGTCACCCAGGCGATGCGCGAACGCGCGCGGGAGGCGCTCGCGCAGATGGGCATCGCGCACCTGGTCGGACGCGACATGTGCACCTTGTCGACCGGCGAAGCGCGTCGCGTGCTGATCGCCCGCGCCCTGGTGCATCGCCCCCGCGCCCTGCTGCTGGACGAACCGACCGCCGGCCTCGACATGGCCACGCGCCGCCGTTTTCTGGAGAGCCTGCGCGCACTGGCGCGGAGCGGTACCACCCTGCTGCTGGTCACGCACCACATCGACGAGATCGTCCCCGAAATCGGCCAGGTGCTGCTGCTGCGCGATGGCAAAGTGCTGCGCCATGGCGACAAGGACACGGTGCTGACCGACGAAGCCCTGACGCAGGCGTTCGACATGCCGGTGCGGGTGCGGCGGGAGGGGGACTACTTCAACGCGGTGCCGTACTGACCGGGGACGGCACCGGACGGCACGAGCCGCCAGCGCCGCCATCCCCGGCGGTGACTCAGTGCGGTTCGCAGAAACAGTACGCGTAGACGTTCGGGCGGCCCGGCTGGGCGTTGCGCAGCAGCGCCAGCTCCGGAACCATCGCCGGCAGCTGCGCGACCCACGACGGCAGGTGGACGCCATAGGCGCGCAGCGCCACCGTGGCGGAGCTGTCGTTGAGGCTGACCAGGAATTGCTCGAAGCCGCCCAGCGGCGCCTCGACGTAATGCACCGCGGGCTTCTTGCCCAGCTTGGCGCGCTCCGCGGCGTCGGCGATGGCCTCGCGCAAGCCGCCGAGCTGATCGACCAGGCCGCGGTCGAGCGCCTGCTGGCCGGTCCACACGCGGCCCTGTGCGATGGTGTCGATGGCGTCGTATGGCTTGCCGCGCGCCTTGGCCACGTTGCCGACGAAATCCCGGTAGCCCTTGTCGATGATCGCCTGGATCAGGGTCGCCACTTTCGGATCCAGCGGCCGCGTGATGTTGAAGGCGCCGGCCAGCGGACCGGTGCCCACGCCGTCGGACTTCACGCCCAGCTTGTCCAGCGTGCCGGGCACGGTGAAGTACATGCCGAAGATGCCGATGGAGCCGGTGATGGTGTTGGGCTCGGCATAGATCCGGTCGGCGTTCATCGAGATCCAGTAGCCGCCGCTGGCCGCCACGTCGCCCATCGAGACCACCACCGGGATGCCCGCTTCCTTGGTCAGCGCTACTTCGCGGCGGATCTGTTCCGCGGCGTAGACCTCACCGCCAGGCGAGTTCACCCGCAGCACCAGTGCTTTGGTGCGGCGATCCTCGCGCGCGGCGCGGATCAGCGCGGCAGTCGATTCGCCGCCGATCGTGCCCTGCGGCTGCTTGCCGCCGACGATCTCGCCCTCGGCCACCACCACCGCCACGCCCGGCGCGAAGACACCGTCGCCGGCAGCGCCCGCCGCATAGCGGCGCAGATCGACCTGGCGGAAGCCCTCGCCCTTGCGACCAGCCGGCACGCCTTCCTTGCGCATCATGTTCTCGAGGTCGTCCTGCGTGGCCAGGCCGTCCACCAGATGCTGGTTGAAGGCAAGCTGGCCGAGATCGCCCTTGGTGCCGGCGATGGCCTCCGGCAGGCCATCGACCGCGGCGCGCAGCGTGGCCGGGTCGAGCTTGCGCAGCTTGGCCACTTCGTCGATGTAGCGGTCCCACAGGCCGCCCATCCAGAAGGCATCCGCTTCCTTCGCCTCCGGCGAGGCGTGGTCGAGGATGTACGGTTCGGCGGCGCTCTTGAACTGGCCGACGCGGAACAGGTGCACGTCCACGCCGATGCGGTCCAGCAGATCCTTGTAGAACAACCGGTAGTTGGCGAGCCCGGTCAGCACGATGCCGCCCATCGGATCGAGCAGGACGCGGTCGGCATGCGCGGCTAGGTAGTACTGGCCCTGGTCCATGTTCGCCGCCCAGACGATCACCGGCTTGCCGGCGGCGCGGAATCGGTCGAGCGCGGCAGCCACCTCGCGCAGCGCGGCGAAACCGCCGGCATGCAGGTCCTGCGGTTCCAGCAGGATGCGGCTGATCCGGTTGTCCGTGGCCGCCGCATCGATCGCCGCGACGAGGTCGCGCACCTGCACCTGCTTCGGCGGATTTCCGGAAAGCCCCTGCAACGCCCGTTCCAGCGGCTCGATGCTGTACTGCTCGACCAGCGCGCCGTGCGGCTTGATCACCAGCACCGTGTCGTTCTGGATGGTGCGGTCCATGCCGCCGGCCCAGAAGCCGAGCATCAGCAGCAGGAACAGGCCGAGGACCAGGAAAAAGACCAGGTTGAGGATCACCAGCCTGACCACGTTGATGCCGCGCCCAAAGACGCGCAGGAAGGCCCAGAAACCGTTGGGGCGGCGCTCCGTCATGCGTTCGTTCCTCGACAATTCGGCGGCAGCGTAACCGGTCGCGGTGCGCAGGTCATGTGGGAGAAGTACGGCGCCAGCGTTCGGTCACCGAGCTGCGCCAGAAGCGGGTGAACAGCAGGATCGCCGCGACGCTCAGGCCCGCCACCAGCCCCATCCACATGCCGCGCGCGCCCAGTCCGTGGCGAAACGCGAGCCACCAGCCGACCGGCATGCCGATCACCCAATAGGCGAACAGCGTCATCGCCATGGGCGCGCGGGTGTCCTTCAGGCCGCGCAGCGCGCCGTTGGAGGCCACCTGGATGCCGTCCGAGAACTGGAACACGCCCGCCAGCACGATCAGCTGGGTGGCCAGCGCGATCACTGCCGCGTCCCGCGTGTACAGCGAAGCGATGAGATGCGGCAGGCTGAGCATCAGGCCGGCGGAGACCATCTGCGTGCCCAGCGTCAGCGCGATGCCGCAGAAGCCGGCGTAGCGCACGCCGACCGCGTCGCCGCGACCCACCGCGTTGCCGACTCGCACGGTGATCGCCATGGCCAGGCCCAGCGGAATCATGAAGAACACCGAGGCGATATTGAGCGCCACCTGGTGGCTGGCCACCACGGTCTCGCCCAGCGTGCCCAGGGCCAGCGCCACCGCCACGAACAGGCCGCCTTCGGCGAGCAGGGTCACCGCCATCGGCAGACCGATCCACAGCAGGTCGGCGATGCGCCGGGGAATGGGCGGATCGAAGCGCTCGCCCAGGTTGAGGCCCCGATAGTTCGGATGGCGCGATACGTACAGCGCGAACCCCAGCATTTCCATCCACAGCACCAGCGCGGTGGCGATGCCGCAGCCGCGCGCCCCCTGCGGCTCCAGGCCGAACTTGCCGAACATCAGCACGTAGCCCAGCGGCGCCAGCACGCACAGGCCGGCGAGGCTGAAGAACATCGACGGCAGGGTCATCGACAGACCTTCGGACAGCCCGCGCAGCGCGAAGTAGCAGGTCAACGCGGGCGCGCCCCAGCTGATCGCGTGCAGGAACGCGTCCACATCGCGGCGCAACCCGGGATCCACGCCGATCAGGTCGATCAGCGGACCGGCATGGCGCACGCCGAACCACAGCAGCACGCCCATGCCCATGGCCAGCCACAGCGCCTGGCGGAACACGGCGCCCACCTCGGGGCGGCGACCGGCGCCGTCCAGCTGGGACACCGACGGCGGCACGGCCATCATCATGCCGATGCCGCTGACGATGGCCAGCGCCCAGATGCTCGCGCCCACGGCCACCGCGCCGAGTACGTGCGCGCTGTAGTGGCCGGCGAGCATCGCGTCGACCACGTTGGTGCCGACCGCGGCCAGCTGGGCAAAGATCAGGGGGGCGGCGAGAGTCAGGGTAGCGCCGATCTCGTGCGCCACGCGGGCGCGATCGGAAGGCGAAAGCAACATAGGCGGGGCTCCAGGGCCCGTGATTCTACAGGCTCGCGCCCGCCAGGGCTGAAGCCGTCACGGGCTTGTGCCAAGATCGCCCGCTTCCAAGGGGAGGGGCCTGCGTGAAGGGGAACGAGATCGTCTCGTACGACGGCGTGCACTGCGCCAACTGCGCCGCGCCCATGCAGGGCGAGTTCTGTCACGAGTGCGGCCAGTCCATCCATACGGTGCTCAAGCCGGTGCACCACATGTTCGAGGACACGCTGGAGACCTTCCTCCACGTGGACGGACGCGTGCTGCACACGCTGCCCCCGCTGCTCACCAAGCCCGGCTTTCTTACCCTGGAATACTTTGCCGGGCGCCGCCAGCGCTACGTACCGCCGTTCCGGCTGATGTTCGTGTTGTGCCTGCTGGCGTTCTTCCTCACGCACATCGCGATCGACGCGCTGAGCGACCATGGCGGGTCGGGCAAGCCGGCGCATATCGAAGCGGAGTTCGACAATCTGCAGACGCCGGCCCAGGTCAACAAAGTGCTCGACCAGAAGCTCGAGGACTTGCGCAAAGCCAGGCAGCAGACGGCCTCCGTCCCCGGCGTCGACGTTGCCCTCCTGACGGCCGAGGCCGACCTGCGCGAGCAGGCGGCGACGCGCATCGCCAAGCTCCAAGCGGAGCACAGCGAAAACGGTGGAGCCGCTGCATCGGCATCCGTACCGGCACCTGCCACCGCGACATCGGCACCAGCATCCGCGGCCTCGGCGTCCGCCGCCGAAGCCGCCTCCGCGTTGAGCGCCAGGAAGGAAGAGCGGCGCAAGAACAAGGATGAAGTGAAGCAGTGGCTGACCGGGCACGATCACGTGCATGTCAGCTGGCTCCCCGGCTTCATGAACGCCAAGCTCGATCACTCCCTCGGCAACCTGCGCGAGAACATGCGGGGCCTCAACAGCCACGATCTGGACGTGCGGGACCAGGCCATCGAGCGCATCAAAGCCGGCATCTTCGGCGCGCTGCCGCAGACCATGTTCATCCTGATGCCGGTGTTCGCCCTGCTGCTGAAGCTGCTCTATCTCTTCAAGCGCCGGCTCTACATGGAGCACCTGATCGTCGCACTGCACAGCCACGCCTTCCTGTTCGCCCTCCTGCTGCTGGGCGCGCTGCTGGCCTTGCTCAAGGCCTGGATCGCGCCGCACGCGGCCTGGCTGGGGCAAGGGCTGGGCTGGCTGGAAACGGCACTGTCGATCTGGGCGCCGGTTTACCTCCTGCTGATGCAGAAGCGGATCTACCGGCAGGGCTGGCCGATGACCATCGTCAAATACCTGGTGATCGGCTGGTGCTACCTGTGGCTGCTCGGATTCTTCGTGATGGGCGCGCTGGCCCTGGGCCTCGCGCACTGACGAGCCCCTTTGATTTTGTGATGCAAATCACGGCGGAACCGGCGACTGGCCGGCGTTGCGACCCCTGCCAAAATCGCGCCAACGAGGGTTTTGCACAGCATCACGGGACTGTCAACACCGCGGCAAGGCGGATGTCAATTGTATGAACGCCAGCTCAGTGCCATTTGTAAGTCTTTGAATATATTTATCATTACAGACTGGCTAAAACTTCGTCAGCACGTCGGGAAGGCCGATTTTTGGGGCCTGGAGGGTCTCCTTCCCCGACGCATCCACAGACTTATCCACAGATCTTGTGGATAAGCGGATTTTTCCCTCCGCTTGAGCCACTTACCGGGGACTCCTCGATCTGGCGCCAGCATCCGCTCGCAAGTCCGGCCAAAACGGGCTCGGCCGGGTGAAAGGCTGCCATCGGGGACCTGCGATCGGGCCGATCTCACGCCGATCGGGATCGCCCCGCTACACTGGCCCGCCACGAGGTTCGCATGCCCGCCGTCCTTCGCGTCGCCCTGCCCGTTCCCCTGCCGACCCTGTTCGACTACCTGCCCCCCGCGGCCGGCGAGGCGGCGGCCGGCAGCCGCGTGCTGGTGCCGTTCGGCCGCGGCAAGGCCGTGGGCGTGGTGGTGGAAACGCAGGCCGAATCCGCGCTGGGCGGCGCGCGCCTGAAGCGCGTGATCCGGCTGCTCGACGACGCGCCATTGCTCGACGCGGAACTGATGAAGACCCTGGCCTGGGCCGCCGATTACTGGCTCGGCGCTCCGGGCGAGGCCTATGCCAACGCGCTCCCTCTTGCCTTACGCGAAGACAAGCCGCTGCCGGACACGCATGAGGAAGTCTGGGCACTCACCGTCGCCGGCCGCAGCGCCCTCGACGCCGGCAGCCGCAAAGGTGGCAGCCGCCGCCTGCTCGAAACGCTGGCGGCCGGCCCGCTCTCCGCCGGCGAGCTGCTGGAGCGCCTGCCGGACTGGCGCGAAGCCGGCCGCCGGCTCGCCGCTGCCGCGCTGATCGAACGCGTGCGCCGCGAGTCCGGTGCGGAACCCCGTCCCATCGTAGAGCCACCCGCGCTCAGCCCCGAGCAGCAACAAGCGGTGGCCGCGGTAGCCGCATCGCTGGGGCAGTTCCAGCCGTTCCTGCTCGATGGCGTCACCGGCAGCGGCAAGACCGAGGTGTATCTGGCCCTCATCGAGCAGGTGATCGCCCAGGGCCGACAGGCGCTGCTGCTGGTGCCGGAGATCGGGCTGGCGCCGCAGACGGTGCGGCGCGTGCGCGAGCGCCTGGGCGTACCGGTGGAAGTGCTGCATTCCAATCTCGCCGAGGGCGATCGCGCCCGTGCCTGGCTGCGCGCGCGCGATGGCGAGGCAAAGGTGATCCTGGGCACGCGCTCGGCGGTGTTCACCCCGCTGCCGCGCGCCGGCCTCATCGTGGTGGACGAAGAGCACGACGGCGCCTACAAGCAACAGGAAGGCTTCCGCTATCACGCCCGCGACCTCGCCCTGCTGCGCGGTCGCGCGCTTGGCGTACCGGTGCTGCTGGGCTCGGCCACACCCTCGCTGGAATCGCTGGCGAATGCAGAGGCGGGCCGTTACCGCACGCTGCATCTGCGCGCGCGACCCGGCGCGATCCGCCCTCCGCAGGTGCAGATCGTGGACATGCGCGCGCAACGCCTGGAGCACGGCCTCTCGCCCGCGCTGCTGGGCGCCGTCGCCGAAACCGTCGCGCGCGGCGAGCAGGCGCTGGTGTTCCGCAACCGCCGCGGCTATGCGCCGGTGCTGCTGTGCCACCAATGCGGCTGGCATGCCGAGTGCCCGCGCTGCGAGCATCCGCTGACGCTGCATGCCGGTCGGCGCCGGCTGATCTGCCATCACTGCGACTACCACGCCCGCGTGCCCGAAAGCTGCCCGGCTTGTGGCTCCACCGATCTGAAACCGCAGGGCCAGGGTACCGAGCGGCTGGAGGAAGCGCTGGTCACGCTGTTTCCCGACGTGCCTGTGCTGCGCATCGATCGCGAAACCACTCGGCGGCGCGATGCATTCGACGAATTGCTGGAGCGCCTGCGCGCCGAAGGGCCCGCCATCCTGGTGGGCACGCAGATGCTGGCCAAGGGCCACGACCTGCCCAATCTCACGCTCGTGGCCATCGTCGGCGTGGACGAAGGGCTGCACAGCGTGGACTTCCGCGCCAGCGAACGCCTCGCGCAGCTGACCGTGCAGGTAGCGGGCCGCGCTGGCAGGGCAAGCAAGCCTGGCCGGGTCATTCTGCAGACGCATCACCCGGAGCATCCGTTGCTGCGCCAACTGCTGGCGCAGGGCTATGGCGCCGCGGCCAAGGAACTGCTGGTCGAACGCCAGGCGCTGCAACTGCCGCCCTACCACCACCAGGTGCTGCTGCGCGCCGACGCGCACCAGCGCGAACAGGTGGATGCGTTCCTCGCCGAGGCGCGCGGCGCGCTGGATCCTGAGGGGCTGCAGATCGCCGGCCCCATGCCCGCACCCATGCCGCTGCGCGCGGGGCGCCACCGTGGCCAGCTGTTGATCGAAGGACCCAGCCGCGCGGCGCTGCATACGGCGCTGCGGCCGTGGTCGCGTGCGCTGTCCGCGCTGCCCTCGGCACGCAAGGTGCGCTGGTCGCTCGACGTGGATCCGATCGATCTGTACTGAGCGCTGCACGGCGCGAGCCAACGCCGCTGGCGCATCGTTCCCGTAAACTGCCGGGAGTCCTCTTCCCCACGAGGTCCCCGATGTCCCAGCCCGATCTACGGCCGCACGTCGTCATCCTCGGCGGCGGCTTCGGCGGCCGGGCCGCCGCACGCCGGCTCGACGATCCCGCCTTCCGCGTCACCGTCATTGATCGCCGCAACCACCATCTCTTCCAGCCGCTGCTTTACCAGGTGGCCACGGCGGGACTCTCGGCGCCGTCCATCGCCGCTCCGCTGCGGCAGATCCTGCGCAAGCAGCGCAACGCGACCGTACTCCTCGACGAAGCGGTGGACGTCGACCTCGCCGCGAAACGGGTGCTGCTTGCGCAAGGACCGCTCGATTACGACTACCTCGTCGTCGCCACCGGCGCGACGCACGCGTATTTCGGCCACGACGACTGGGCCCGCCACGCGCCCGGCCTGAAGACACTGGACGACGCCTTCGCGATCCGCTGCCGCGTGCTGCTGGCCTTCGAGCATGCCGAACGCGAGGACGATCCAGCGCGGCGGCAGGCCTGGCTCAATTTCGTCGTGGTAGGCGGCGGCGCCACCGGCGTGGAGCTGGCCGGCACGCTGGCGGAGATCGCACGCCACACGCTGCCGCGCGAATTCCGCCGCAGCGATCCGCGGCGCGCCAACATCCTGCTCGTGGAAGCCGGCCCACGCCTGCTGCCCGCGTTCGCCGCGGATCTCTCGGCGAAGGCACGAGAGCAGCTGGAAAAGCTCGGCGTCCAGGTGCGCACCGGCACCGCGGTCACCTCGATCGGGGCGGAAAGCGTGCAGCTGGGCGAGGAGAGCCTGGCCTCGCGCACCGTGCTCTGGGCCGCCGGCGTCGCGGCGTCCCCGCTCGGCGCACGCCTTGGCGCGCCGGTGGACCGCGCCGGACGCGTCCAGGTGGCGCCGGACCTCAGCCTGCCGGGCCATCCGGAAGTCTTCGTGGTCGGCGACCTGGCCAGCGTGACCCGCCCCAACGGCCAGCTCGTGCCGGGCGTGGCGCCGGCGGCCAAGCAGATGGGGCGCCACGCGGCGGACGCTATCTTCGCGCGTGCCCGTGGCGACCGGGCGGCCACGCCGTTCCGATATCGCGACGATGGCTCGCTCGCCACTATCGGCCGCATGGCGGCCGTGGCGCAGTTCGGGCGGGTGAAACTTTCCGGCCTGCTGGCCTGGTGGGTGTGGCTGGTCGCCCATGTGTACTTCCTGATCGGCTTCCGCAACCGTCTGGTGGTGCTGCTGGACTGGGCCTGGTCGTACTGGACCTACCAGCGGCATGCGCGGATCGTCACCGGATCGGACCAGGCAGACGAAAGCTGATCTCGCTTGCCCGTGGACGCCGGGAGGCGACAATAGGCCGTTCCCCTCCGACGGATCCCGACGTGTCCAACCAACTCGAACAATTGCGCCAGTACACCACCGTGGTCGCCGACACCGGCGACATCGATGCCATCGCCCGCTACCGCCCGGTGGACGCCACCACCAATCCGTCGCTGCTGCTGAAGGCAACTGAGCTGCCGGCCTACGCGCCGCTGATCGACGAGGCCGTGCAGTGGGCCAAGGGCCAGAGCGCGTCGCGCGAACGGCAGCTGGTCGACGCCGGCGACTACCTCGCGGTGGCGGCGGGCCGCAAGATCGCCGGGCTCGTGCCGGGCCGCGTGTCCACCGAAGTCGACGCACGCCTGTCGTTCGATACGAGCGCCACCATCGCCAAGGCCGAGCGCCTGATCGATCTCTACGAGAAGGCCGGCGTCAAGCGCGACCGCATCCTGATCAAGATCGCCTCCACCTGGGAAGGCATCCGCGCGGCCGAGGTACTGGAACGCCGCGGCATCCAGTGCAACCTGACCTTGCTGTTCTCGTTCGAACAGGCCGTGGCCTGCGCCGAGGCGGGCGTCTACCTGATCTCGCCGTTCGTCGGCCGCATCATGGACTGGTACGTCGCCAACACCGGCACCAAGAGCTACGCGCCGGAGGAAGACCCGGGCGTGAAGTCGGTGCGCCGCATCTACGCCTGGTACAAGCAGCACGGCTTCGACACCGTGGTGATGGGCGCCAGCTTCCGCAACATCGGGCAGATCCAGGCCCTGGCCGGCTGCGATCGCCTGACCATCAGCCCGGACCTGCTGGAGAAGCTGGAAGCCACCGCCGATCCGCTGCCGCGCGCCCTGCAGGACGATGCGCAGCGCCAGCCGCGCCCCTCGCCGATCGACGAAGCCGCCTTCCGCTGGGGCCACAACGAGGACGCCATGGCTACCGACAAGCTGGCCGACGGCATCCGCAAGTTCGCCGCCGACCAGCGCAAGCTGGAAAAGATGCTCGACGCCAAGCTCTGAACGTCAGGCTCTGACCGGCAGGCTGTGGACCGCAAGTTCTGATCTGGAGGGCCGGGCCGCCAAGCCCGGCCCTTTCCGTTCGGCCAATTCACGGCCACTCAGGTCGCTCGCTCTTCGCCGCGCTCCGGCTTTCGAACCGCCTCACTCCGGCACCGACGCGTTGAGCCGGCCGGCCATACGCCGGCGCAACGCCGGCGACCTCGATCTGGATCATGAATACCTCACGGCCTCGGTGATAGGCTGCCCGACGGCATGCGAGGGATCCGCCGCAGTCCGCGGATTCCGGTGACTGGGGACATAGAACCTTTACGCCGGGGCGACCATGGATTCGTCACCTGAGGTAAACCGCAAGTCGTGGGAACGCCTGGTCTTCGCGACCCTGGCGATCGCGTTGTTTCCCGTGTTGGCCGTGATCGTGGTGGCGTCCTACGGATTCGCCGTCTGGATCTGGCAGATGTTCAGCGGCCCGCCGGGAGGTTAGCCGTGGCCGCTCCGGATCGCATCCCCGATGATCGCGTCCCCGATGCCGGCCGCCGCGCTTTCCTGCGCGGCAAGACACAGGCCCGCATCGACATCCGTCCGCCCTGGGCGTTGGCCGAACCACGTTTTCTCGATGCCTGCACGCGCTGCGCCGCATGCGTGGAGCGCTGCCCAGAACAGGTACTGACGACCGGCACAGGCGGCTATCCGGTGTTCGACGCTACGCGCGGCGAATGCACCTTCTGCGGCGCCTGCGCCGAAGCCTGCAAGGACGGGGCGCTCGACCGCGGCGCGGTATCGCCGCCGTTTCCTTGGAAAGCGCAGGTCCGCCTCGGCGAGTGCTTCGCCGCGCGCGGCATCGTCTGCGCCAGCTGCGCCGACGGTTGCCCGGAGCACGCCATCCGCGTCACGCCGGCACCGGGCGGCCTGCGCATCGTCACGCTCGACGAAGACGCCTGCACCGGCTGTGGTGCTTGCGTGAGCGCATGCCCCGCGCAGGCCATCGACCTGCGCTTGCCCACCACCGGTGATCGTCATGAACGATGAACTGCACATCTCCAGCCTGGTCGTGCAGCACCGCCCCGAAGCCTTTGCGCGCCTGGCCGCTACGGTCCAGGCCCGCGCCGGCATGGAAATCGCCGCACGCGGCGACACGCGCTGCGTGGTGCTGTGCGAGACCGATGACCAGCGCCACCTCATGGACCGCATCGACGAGCTGCACGCCGTGGAAGGCGTGCTCACCGTATCGCTGATCTATCACCACGCCGAACCGCGCGCCGCGCTCGACGAGCCGGTCCGCGCGCACCAGGGAGCCGACTCATGACCATGACGCGACGGGAGTTCATCCGGGATACCGCCGTGGCCGCCGCCGTCAGCGCGGCGGGCATCGGCCTTCCCGCAGCGGCGAGCAACGTGCTGCTGGAAGGCGACCGCACCGGACTCACGTGGAGCAAGGCGCCCTGCCGCTTCTGCGGCACCGGCTGCGGCGTCAACGTCGCGGTGAAGGACGGGCGCGTGGTCGCCACCCACGGCGACGTGCATGCCGAGGTCAACCGGGGCATCAACTGCGTCAAGGGCTACTTCCTGTCGAAGATCATGTACGGCACGGATCGCCTGACCCAGCCATTGCTGCGCAAGAAGGACGGCAAGTACGACAAGAACGGCGACTTCACCCCGGTGTCGTGGGACGAGGCCTTCGACACGATGGCCGCGCAGTTCAAGCGCGTGCTGAAGGAGAAGGGCCCCGAGGCCGTCGGCATGTTCGGCTCCGGCCAATGGACCGTGTGGGAAGGCTATGCCGCCAACAAGCTGATGAAGGCGGGCTTCCGCAGCAACAACCTCGACCCGAACGCGCGCCACTGCATGGCATCCGCCGTGATGGGCTTCATGCGCACCTTCGGCATGGACGAACCGATGGGCTGCTACGACGACATCGAAGCCGCCGACGCGTTCGTGCTGTGGGGTTCGAACATGGCGGAGATGCATCCGATCCTCTGGACGCGCGTGACGGACCGGCGCCTGTCCAATCCGCACGTGAAGGTCGCGGTGCTGTCGACGTTCGAGCACCGCAGCTTCGAGCTGGCCGACATCCCCATCGTGTTCACGCCGCAGACCGACCTGGTCATCCTCAACTACATCGCCAACCACATCATCAAGACCGGGCGCGTCGACAAGGATTTCGTCGGCAAGCACGCCAGCTTCAAGCGCGGCAACGACGACATCGGCTACGGCCTGCGGCCGGACAACCCGCTGGAGATGAAGGCGAAGAACGCCAAGGATCCCAACGGCGGCCAGGTCATCGACTTCGATCAGTTCGCCGCGTTCGTCGCGCCCTACACGCTCGAGAAGGCCATCGAGATGACGGGCGTCGAGCGCGCATGGCTGGAACAGCTGGCCGAGCTCTACGCCGATCCGAAGACCAAGGTCGTGTCGTTCTGGACCATGGGCTTCAATCAGCACACACGCGGCGTGTGGGCCAACAACATGGTCTACAACATTCACCTACTCACGGGGAAGATCGCCACACCGGGCAACAGCCCGTTCTCGCTCACCGGCCAGCCTTCCGCCTGCGGCACGGCGCGCGAAGTCGGCACCTTCAGCCATCGCCTGCCGGCCGACATGGTGGTGACCAATCCGGAGCATCGCAAACATGCCGAGGAGATCTGGAACATCCCGCACGGCATCATCCAGCCCAAGCCCGGCTACCACGCCGTGGAGCAGAACCGCGCGCTCCGCGACGGCAAGCTCAACGCCTACTGGGTGCAGGTCAACAACAATATGCAGGCCGGCGCGAACCTGATGCAGGAGACCTATCCGGGCTATCGCCACCCGGACAACTTCATCGTGGTTTCGGACGCCTATCCCACCGTCACCGCGCAGGCCGCCGACCTGATCCTGCCGGCCGCGATGTGGGTGGAGAAGGAAGGCGCCTACGGCAACGCCGAGCGCCGCACACAGTTCTGGCACCAACTGGTGAAGGCGCCCGGCGATGCGCGCTCGGATCTGTGGCAGCTGATGGAGTTCTCCAAGCGCTTCACTACCGACGAGTGCTGGCCGGCGGAGATCCTAGCCGCCAATCCGCAGTTCAAGGGCAAGACGCTGTTCGACGTGCTCTACCGAAACGGCAAGGTGGACAAGTTCCCCGCCTCGCAGGTCGAAGCCGGCTATGCCAACGACGAAGCGGTCGCGTTCGGCTTCTATGTCCAGAAAGGACTGTTCGAGGAATACGCCGAATTCGGCCGTGGCCATGGCCACGATCTGGCACCGTTCGACGACTACCACCGCGCGCGCGGGCTGCGCGGGCCGGTGGTCAACGGCAAGGAAACCCGGTGGCGCTATCGGGAAGGCAGCGATCCCTACGTCAAGGCCGGCAGCGGATTCGAGTTCTACGGCAACCCGGACGGGCGCGCGGTGATCTGGGCGCTGCCCTACGAGCCGGCCGCCGAATCGCCGGACGCGGAGTACGACCTCTGGCTCAGCACCGGACGCGTGCTGGAACACTGGCATTCCGGCTCGATGACGATGCGCGTGCCTGAGCTCTACCGCAGCTTTCCCGCAGCGGTGGTCTTCATGAACCCGGACGACGCCGCGGCGCGCGGCTTCAAGCGCGGCGATGAAGTGCGAGTGATCTCGCGACGCGGGGAAATGCGCTCGCGCATCGAAACCCGCGGGCGCACCCGGATGCCGCGCGGCGTGGTGTTCGTGCCGTGGTTCGATGCCGGGCAGCTGATCAACAAGGTCACGCTGGATGCGACGGACCCGATTTCCAAGCAGACCGACTACAAGAAGTGCGCCGTGAAAGTCGTGGCCGTCTGAGGAGCACGGAGATGAGCAATAAGACCATGCTGGTCGTCGGTTTGCTGGGACTGCTGGTGGTCGCGGTCGTGGCGTTCGCGATCGGCCGGGGTTCGGCCGGCCCATCCCATGCCGAACACGTGGTGGCCGCCAGGACCGCGCCGCCGGCACCGCCCATCGAAGCGCCGCCGCCTGGCGAGCAGATCGACGCGATGCGCCGCGGCGCACCCATCGACCGCGAGATCGATCCGCCGCCGATGGCGCGGGTGGAGAACGCCGACATCCGCCGCAACCGCGCTTATCCCATGCAGCCGCCGACCATCCCGCACACAATCGACGGCTACCAGATCGACAAGAATTCCAATCGCTGCATGCTTTGCCACGCACGCGCCAACGCAGACAAGTTCCAGGCGCCGCCGGTCAGCGTCACGCACTACATGGATCGCGACGACCAGTTCCTGGCCACCATTTCGCCCCGGCGCTATTTCTGCAACCAATGCCACGTCGTGCAGACCGACGCCAAGCCGCTGGTCGCCAATGGCTTCAAGGACATCGATACCGTCCTCTCCGAGCGGAAGGCGAACTGACCATGTGGGCCCGGATCAAGCGCTGGAGCCTGCTGTTCTGGCAGACCATGCGGCGGCCCAGCGTGCATTACAGCCTGGGCTTCCTGACGCTCGGCGGCTTCATTGCCGGCGTAATCTTCTGGGGCGCGTTCAACACGGCGCTGGAGAAGACCAATACCGAAGCGTTCTGCACGAGCTGCCACGAGATGCGCGACAACGTCTTCCAGGAATTGAAGACGACCATCCACTACAGCAACCGCTCCGGCGTGCGCGCGACCTGTCCGGACTGCCATGTGCCGCACAACTGGACCAACAAGATCGCCCGCAAGATGCAGGCGTCGAAGGAAGTCTGGGGCAAGATCTTCGGCAGCATCGACACACGGCAGAAGTTCCTGGACGAGCGCCTGGTGCTGGCCGAGCACGAATGGGCGCGCCTGAAAGCGAATGACTCGTTGGAATGCCGCAACTGCCACAGCTACAACTCGATGGACCTCACCCGGCAGTCCTCGCGCGCGGCGCAGATCCACAAGCGCTGGCTGGGCAGCGGAGAAAAGACCTGCATCGATTGCCACAAGGGCATCGCGCACCACTTGCCGGACATGACCGGCATCCCGCAAGGATGATGCTGCGACCCGGCGGCCAGGAGCGGCCGCCGAGGGTTCCGCCTCAGCGCGCCGGCGATGGCGCGGATTTTCCGCCTTCGCTCGCCCCCCGCGCGGTCGACCAGCCACCGCCCAGCGCGCGCACCAGCTGCACGCTGGCACGCAGCTGCCGCGTATCCAGGTCGAGCAGGCTGCGCTGCGCGTCGAGCGCCGCCGTCTGCGCCTGCACCACATCGAGATAGCCCACGGCGCCCTGGCGGTAGCGGTCCATGGCGATGTCCAGCGAGCGCTTGGCCGCGTCGGCGGCGTCCTTCTGGTCGCCGCGCGCCGTGCCCAGGTGGTCGAGCTGCGCCAGGTTGTCCTCCACCTGCTGGAACGCGTTGAGGACGATGCCCCGATAGCGTGCGCCCGCTTCCTCGGTCGCAGCCTTGGCGGCTTCCACACCCGCCTTGCGGCGGCCGGCATCGAACAGGGTGAACAGCGCGGTGGGACCGATCGCCCAGAAGCGGTTCGGCGCGGTGAGCAGGCCGCCATAGCGGTCGCTCTGGAAGCCGCCCTGCGCGCTCAGCCCCAGCGAGGGAAAGTAGGCCGCGCGGGCGATACCGATGCGCGCGTTGACAGCCGCGACACGCCGTTCCGCGGCGGCTATGTCCGGTCGGCGCTGCAGCAGGGTCGATGGCACGTTCACCGGCACGGTCGGCAAGGGCAGCGCGGCGGTGTCGGACGCCAGGCTGAACTTCGACGCCGATTCGCCGACGAGCAAGGCGATGGCATGCTCGATCAACGCCCGCTGCGCCTGCGTCTGCGACCACTGCGACTTGGCGGAGGACAGCTGCGTCTGCGCGCGCGCGACATCCAGGCCGGAGGCGATGCCGCCTGCGTGGCGCGTTTGCGTGAGCTCCAGCGCCTTCTGATAGGCGGCGATGCTTTCCTGCAGCAGCTGGATCTGCTGGTCCAGGCCGCGCAGCACGAGGTAGTTGTCGGCGAGCTGCGCCTGCAGGCTCAGGCGCGCGGAGGCGAGGTCGGCCGCTGCGGCGAGCGCGTCGTCCTTGCCCGCCTCCACTGTGTTGCGCACGCGGCCCCACAGATCGACTTCGTAGTCGATCTCCGCGCCCAGCGTGTAGCTGTCGTAGTTGGCAGGCGAGGTAGCACCGCGCAAAGGTTTCGTATCCGACTGGCGATCGCGCTGCGCATTGGCGCTGACACCCACCTGCGGGAACAGCCCGGCCCGCGCCTGCTGGCTGAAGGCCTGGGCCTGCTGGTAATGCGCCAGCGCGGCGGCGAGGTCAGCGTTGTTCTCAAGCAGGCGCTGCTCGAGCTGGTCCAGGCGACTGTCGCCGTACTGTTTCCACCAGCCGTCACGCGACAGCTGATCGGAAGGCTCGGCCGCCACCCAGCTCTTGCCATAGGCTTCACCATGCTCCTGGTACTGCTCCGCCACCGGCACCGCGGGCGCCTTGTAGGCGGGCGCCAGCGAGCAGCCCGCCAGCGCCGAGACCAGCGCCAGCGCGAGGACGCGCTCAGGCCTTCTTTGCATTGCCGCGCCCCTGGGTCTTGGCCAGTTCGGTGTCCTTGTCGGCGGTATGCACGCGATCGCCGTCGACGAGGCCATCCGGCGGGCTCTCGATTACGCGGTCGCCTTCGGCCAGGCCGGAGGCGATCTCCACCGATTTGCCGTAGTCGCGCAGGATGGTGACCTTCTTGAACGCCACCTTCCCATCCGCGGCCAGCGTGGCCACGCGCAGGCCCTGGTCGTCGAAGATCAGCGCGCTCGCCGGCACGCGCAGCGCGGTGGCGTCGGCGGGGCGGTCGAGCTTCACGCTGGCGAAGCTCCCGGGCATCAGCTTGCCGTCGGCGTTGTCCACCGCGAGCTGGATCAGCGTGGTGCCGGATTCGGCAGCCACGGCGCCCGCCGAGGCTTCGACGCGCGCCTGGAAGACGCGGCCGGGGTATTCGGGAACGCTGAGATTGGCAACCGCGCCCGGCTTGATGGCCGGCGCATAGTTCTGCGGCACGCGCACATAGACGCGCAGCTTGCGCACGTCGGACACGACGAAGAGCTCCGGCCCGCTGCCGCTGCCGGCGTTGATCAGCGCGCCGACGTCGGTGTCGCGCGCGGTGACCACGCCGTCGAACGGCGCCACGATACGGGTGAACCCCTTCAGCGCCTCGATGCGGTCGACGTTCGCCTTGGCCGCCTTGGCAATCGCCTGCTTGGCGGTGAAGTCGCCGGTCTTCTCGTCGACTTCCTGGCGCGACACCGAATCCGAACCGAGCATCGCCTGCCAGCGCTTGGCCGTGGTGGCGGCCAGCGCGGCGTTCGCCTCCGCGCTGGCGAGGTCGGCCTTGGCCTGCAGCAACTGCTGGTCGAGGTCGGGCGTCTCGATCTCGGCGAGCAGCTGGCCGGCTTTCACCGGCGCGCCGATATCGACCTTCCAGGACTTCAGGTAGCCGCTGACGCGCGCATAGATCGGCGCACGGGCATACGCCTCGAGGCGGCCCGGCAGCTCCAGCGAGGAACCCTTCTCGCTGCGCTCGACCGGCACCACGCTGACGGTGGGGACCGCCTGCTGGTCGGTCCAGTCCTGGAGCTTGCGTGCGTCGTTGGCGCGCGTGGCGACGCCGGCAACGACCACGGCGATGACGACGACGGCGGCGACGACACCTGCGCGGCGAAGGCTGCGCGGGGACACCGGGGTGGGCTTGTGGGG
>JABLTH010050357.1_pt1 | contig 20359 bp, 18 predicted proteins | sample 7875711 | NCBI WGS metagenome assembly JABLTH01 (sample SAMN14941262, study PRJNA633318) | bioreactor metagenome | isolation source: bioreactor | place: China | collected 2019-03-05 | reverse complement strand
GGCTATTCCCTGCGCGACGGGCCTCTGCGGAGGCCCGTCGCCGTTCAGGGCAGGGGGTCGGCGCCGAGGGCGTCCTGGGTGAAGGCCCGGATCTCCTCGGCGTAGCGCGGGCCGAGCAGGTCCGCGCAGTGAAGGTGCCAGGTGGGGACCTCCACGGCGCGGATCCGGGCGAAGCGGGCGGCCAGGGCCCGCTGGCCGGGGTAGGGGGCCAGCCGGTCCTGGGTCGCCATGAAACACAGCGAGGGGGTTTGCAACGGTCCCCCCACCCGGGAAGCCAGGTCCGTGTCCTCCGGGCGGTATCCGCCGAGGCGGCCGGCCCGGCGGGCGGCCCAGGCCCCGATGGCGGGGGCCAGCACGTGCCATGCGCGGTCCCGGGGGCCGCGGACCAGGCGCTCGGCGAAATCCCGGGAGCTGAGGGGCGCCCCCTCCCACACGAAGCCGCCGAGGGGGCCGCCCCCATCCGCCTCCAGGGCGGAGAGGGCCAGCAGCCCCACGGAGGCCCCGAGGCTGCGCCCCATCAGGAAGATCCGGTGGCGGGGCCAGCCCCGGGCCTCCAGGTGGTGGACCACCTGGACCACCTCCTCGTGCTCCCGCGCCCCGAAGGTCACAGGCGGCGCCTTCCGCCCTTCCCGGAGGGCGTCGTCCCGGCGGCGGTAGGTGAAGATCGCCGCATCCAGCCCGGGGAACCACTTCAGCGCCGGGCTCGTCCCCCATCGGTCGTCCCCGAAGCCGTGCAGCAGGACCACCACCCCAGGCGAGGGCCGCCGGCGCTTCAGGGTCCAGAGCTCCAGACCTCCCACCCGCTCGGAAGTCCAGGCGCCCCCGGGATCCCCGTCCTCGCCGCGGGCGAGGGCGCTGTAGGTGGCATCCACCCGCGCGAGGTCCTGGGGCCGGTAGAAGGGCGGGTCCACCAGTTCCCGGGCCACGGCCCGGGTCTTCCAGGCCACGAAACCCCCGCCCGCGAGCAGGGCCGCCGCCACGGGAAGGCCCAGCCGCGCGGCCTTCACCAGTAGCCCGCGGAGAGGACCACGGCCCCGGCATCGCGCTCGACGCGGGCCCGGCAGGCCAGGCGCACGCCGGGAAGGGCGCCGTTGCGCTCGAGCACGAGCCGCTCGTGGGGATCCGCCTGGCTGAGGGCATCCCCGCCCTCGAGGATCATGACCATGCAGCGCCCGCAGGCGCCCCGCCCGCTGCAACTGGAGGCCACCGGCAGGCCCGCTTCCAGGCACTGGCGCATGAGGGTGCCGTGGCCGGAGAGGGCGCGGTCCCGGGTGCGGGTCCGTGCCAGGACCACGCTACTTTTCCAGGGAGGCCTGGACGCCCGGCAGGCCCTCGGCGGGCGGCGGCGCCTCCTGCCGGCCGTAGAGGACCGAATCGAACTCCGTGCTGAAGGTCCGCACCAGCACGCCCTGGGCGCCGCCCAGCTCGAACTCGCCCTGGTCCGGGCCGAAGGCGTCCCGGGGGCCCGAGAGGAAGTAGCGGTGCCTGCCCGGCGCCAGCCCCCGCACCACGAGGAGCTGCCCCGCCTTCACCTTCTGCGCCACGGGGACACGCACGCCGTCGAGGGTGAGCTCCACGGGCCCGCGGACCTTCCGGGTGAACTGGAACATCACGACCCCCGCCGGGACATGACGGGTGGGCAGTGTGGGACCCTTCACCGCGCATCCCGATGCGAGCGCCACCAGCGCCAGCCCCGTCCCGAATCCCGCAGCCCGCATGCATCCTCCGAATCCGTCATGGTAGCCCGGCCCCATGGGGAATAGCCACCGGCGGCGCCGGCCCGCAGGCCCGCAGGCCCGCAGGTGCCGGGAAGCCTGATCCCTTCTATGCTGGAGCTTCGCAACCGGAGACCCCATGACCCGCGTCCTCTTCAGCACCGACAAAGGCGACATCAACCTCGAGCTCTTCCCCAAGGAGGCCCCGGGCACCGTCGCGAACTTCACCAAGCTCATCGAATCCGGCTTCTACGACGGCCTCGCCTTCCACCGCGTGATCCCGGACTTCGTGATCCAGGGGGGCTGCCCCAACACCCGTCCCGGCGCCGGGGGCATCCCGGGCACCGGCGGCCCGGGCTGGAAGATCAAGTGCGAGACCGCCGGCAACCCCCACCAGCACAAGCTCGGCGCCCTCTCCATGGCCCACGCCGGCAAGGACACCGGCGGCAGCCAGTTCTTCATCGTGAACGGCGACCGCCGCAATGTGGCCCACCTCGACGGCGTGCACACGGTCTTCGGCCAGTGCGTGTCCGACGCGGACGTCAAGGTGGTCCAGGCCATCCGGCCCAACGACCGGATCCTCAAGGCGACGGTCGTCGAAGCCTGAAGGCCTGGTCCCTGCCGCGAAGGCGCCCTCCGGGGCGCCTTCGCGCTGGAAGGGCTCCCAGCGCGCGGGCGGGGATCTATCATGCCTGGGTCTCCCATGGCCGCGGATCCCCCCCCACGCCCCGCAGGGCCCCCCTCCCAGGCGCCGACGGCCTTCGAGCGCCTGGAGTCAGGCCCCGTGCGCGCCCTGGAGCAGCCTGGGGAGCGCATCGGCCGCTACGAGCTCAGGGGCCTCCTGGGGGAGGGCGGCATGGGCCGCGTCTTCGAGGCCTGGGACCCCGAGCTGGGCCGGGTGGTGGCCCTGAAGGTGGTCCGCCGGGCCAGCCCCCACGCGGTGGCCCGCATCCTTCAGGAGGCGCGGTCCCAGGCCAAGGTGGACCACCCCGGGATCTGCAAGATCTTCGAGGTCGGCCACGACGGGGACCGGCCCTTCATCGTCATGCAGCGCATCCGCGGGCATGACCTCGAGCAGGCCCGCGAGGCCCTGACCCTCGAGGAGAAGGTGCTGGTGGTGAAGCTCGCGGCGGAGGCCCTGCACGCCGCGCACCGGGAGGGGTTGATCCACCGCGACCTCAAGCCCGCCAACATCATGGTGGAGCGCCGGGAGGACGGCGGCCTGCAGCCCACCATCATGGACTTTGGCCTCGCCCGCCACCTGGAGTCCCAGGGGCTGACGGCCGCGGACCAGCTCGTGGGCACGCCGGCCTACATGCCCCCGGAGCAGGCCCGGGGCGACGCCAAGCAGGTGGACCGCCGGAGCGACGTGTACGGCCTGGGCGCCACGCTCTTCAAACTCCTGACCGGGCACGCCCCCTTCGAGGCGGACACGGTGCCTGCGCTCCTGGACATGGTGGTCCGGGAGGAGGCCCGCAGCCTCCACAGCCTCGCGCCCTGGATCCCCGAGGACCTCAACACCATCGTGGTGAAGTGCCTCGAGAAGTCCCCGGCCGCGCGCTATGCGAGCGCGCGGGCGCTGGCGGAGGACCTGGGCCGCTTCCTGGACGGCGAGCCCATCCTCGCCCGGCCCGTGGGCGCGTTCGGCGCGTTCCTGCGGAAGATGCGCAAGCACCGCCGCATCGCGGCGGTGGTGGGCGTCTCGGGCCTCCTGGTGCTGGGCTCCTCGGGGTGGGCCCTGCGCACCCGCCTGCGCGCCCGCGCCATGGCGGAGCACGCCCAGCGGTTCGGCCAGGAGGCGGAGCGGCTGGAGGGCTTCCTCCGCCAGGCGCGGCTCATGCCGCCCCATGACCTGACGCCTGAGCGGGCCCTGGTGGTCGCGAGGCTCCAGGCCCTGGAGAAGGAGATCGCGGACACGGGGGCCGTGGCGGAGGGGCCTGGAAGGTACGCCCTGGGCCGGGTCCGCCTCGCCCTGGGGGATGCGGGGCAGGCGAGGCTCCAGATCGAACGGGCCCACGCGGCGGGTTTCCGGACCCCGGCGACCCGCAGGACCCTGGGACTCGCCCTCGCCGAGCTCTACCAGCAGGGCAGCAACGAGGCCCGCCTGATCCCGAGCAAGGACCGGCGGGGGGCCATGGCGGAAACTGCCCGGCAGCTCCGGGAGCAGGCGCTGGCCAACCTCCAGGGTGTGGAGGCGGACCCGCTGGAGTCCCCGGACCTCGCCGCGGCCCGGGTGGCCTGGGTGGACGGGCGCCACGACGAGGCCCTGGCGGCCTGCCGCCGCGTCCTCGCCCGCCAGCCCTGGCTCTACGAGGCGGGGGCGCTGGCGGCGGAGACGCTGCTCACGGCCCACGACAAGAGCTACGACTACCCGAAGGCCCGGGCGGATTTCGAGGAGGCCCTCCGCCTGCTGGAGCACGCCCGTTCCGCCGGGCGGAGCGACGAGCGGCTGGCCGTGCTCCAGGCGAGGATCCACCTGTCGTCCTGGTACAACGACCGGCAGACCGGAGGGAGCGGGGAAGCCGCGGCCTGGGGCGTGCTCGCCGCCACCGAGGAGGCCCTGGCCCTGGATCCGAAGCTCCCCCTGGCCTGGGAAGTCCGGGGCAACCTGCTGCGGGCCTCGGCCCTCCACATGGACTCCGGGGACCCCGCGCGCCTGTCCCAGGCCCAGGAGTCCCTGAAGTGCCTGAAGACGGCCCTGGAGCAGGCGGAAGCCCGCGGTGATCCTCAGGACCGCCTGGGGGCGTTGTGGACCCAGCTCGGCCACTCGGAGGGCCTCCTGGCAGCCTCGGAACTGGCGTCGGGGAGGGATCCCGCCCTGGCCTTCGACCGGGCGGCGGCGGCCTTCCGGACCGCCCGGGGCCTGGCTCTGGACCTCGAGCTGGTGGATCACGGGGAAGGGGACCTCTGGTCGGACCGAGGGCTCTGGGAATTGGGGATGGGGCACGACCCCCGGTCCTCCTGGGCCCGGGCGGTCGAGGCCTACCAGCGGGTCCTGGCGCGCCGTTCCACGAGCCTCTCGGCCCTGAACAACCTCGGCTACGCCTGCAAGGACTGGGCGCGCTACCTCCAGGCGACCGGCGCGGACGCCGGCGACATGTTCGGGAAGTCCGAGGACGCCTTCCACCGGGCCCTGAAGGTCAACCCGGACTACGCCTTCGGTTGGAACAACCTCGCCGTGGTGTCGAGCTACCAGGCGGGGATCCGATTGGCCAGGGGCCAGGACCCCTCCGATTTCTGCGAGGAGGGGCTCAAGCGGGCGGACCGGGCCATCGCGCTGAATCCGAAGGACGGCAACTTCCACATCGTCCGGATGGAGCACTGGGTCTGGAAGGCGCGGTGGGCCCAGGCGAACGGCAGGCAAGGGGCGACCGAGCTGCAGGAGGCCCGCGCAGCCCTCGCCCGGGGCCTCGAACTCCGGCCCAACTCCGTCTACGGGCTCCTGTGCGCGGCGAGGATCGCCCTGCTCTCCGCCCGCTGGGCCCGGGCGGAGGGCCGGGATCCGGCCCGGGAGCTTCAGGAGGCCCAGCGCGCCCTCGCCAAGGCCCTGGCCCTCAACCCGAAGGAGGCCGAGCTGCTGGAAGCCCGGGCCATGGCCGCGCTGCTGAAGCCCCGCCCTTCCGGAGCGGACCTGCAGCGGGCGGGTGCCGACGCCCAGGCGGCCCTGGCCCTCAACCCCCGGAGCGCGAACGCCATGGTGCTCCTCGCCGAGGGGTCCCGACGGGCCGCGGCGGCCGGCGAGGCGGGAGCGGCCCTCCGGGGCCTCGGATGGGCGGAGAAGGCGCTCGCCTCGCGCCCGGGCATGCCCGAGGCCCTGGCCCTGCGGGGAGCCCTGAAGGTGCTGGCCGGGGATCGCACCGCGGGCGAGGCGGACCTGCGGGCCAGCCTGAAGGCGAACCCCGCGGAGGACACGGACCTCTATGCCCTTCCGACCAGGCTCGCGAGCAGCCTGCTGAAGGCCCGGCCGTGACCCGGGAACGCAGGGATGGGCGGCTTCTGAACCTGGGGCCGGAGCCCTCCGGATGGCTGAGGGACGCGGGCCTCCAGGGCCGGGCGGACCTGGAGGCCCTCGGGGCGGTGGAGGCCTACCGCCGCGTGAAGGCCGTCCATCCCGGCGAGGCCAGCCAGCTGCTCCTCTGCGCCCTGCAGGCCGCCCTGCTGGAGCGCCACGGGAACGGCCCCCCGCCGGGCATGAAGGAGCGCCTGAAGGCTGAAGCCTCGCGGACGCTGAAGTAGACTGGAGGGCTCGGAGTCCCCGTGGCCAAGCCCTTCTACCTGACGACGCCCATCTACTACGTCAACGACCGCCCCCACATCGGCCACGTGTACACCACGGTGCTGGCGGACGTCGCGGCGCGCTTCCACCGGATGCTGGGCGAGGACGTCTACTTCCTCACGGGCACCGACGAGCACGGCCAGAAGGTGGAGAAGGCTGCGGCGGCCCGGGGCATCGCCCCCAAGGCCCTGGCGGACGAGGTGGTGCAGAACTACTACGACGTCTTCGGCCGCATGGGCTTCACCCACGACCGGTTCATCCGCACCACCGACGCCGACCACCGGGAGGTGGTGCAGGCCCGCTTCCGGCAGCTCCTCGAGACCGGCGACATCTACAAGGCCACCTACAAGGGCCTCTACAGCGTCAGCGACGAGGCCTTCGTCACCGAGACCCAGGCCAAGGAGCTGCAGGCCCAGGGCCTCGCCCACCAGCTCGTGGAGCTGGAAGAGGAGACCTACTTCTTCCGGCTCTCGAAGTACGGACAGCCCCTCCTGGACTTCTACGCGGCCCATCCAGCCTTCGTGCAGCCGGACTTCCGGTTCAACGAAGTGAAGCGCTTCGTGGAGGGCGGCCTCCAGGACCTGAGCATCAGCCGCACTTCCATCACCTGGGGCATCCCGGTGCCGGACGACCCGAAGCACGTGGTCTACGTCTGGTTCGACGCGCTGCTGAACTACCTCACGGGGGCCAAGGGGCAGGCCTGGCCGCCGGACCTCCAGCTGGTGGGCAAGGACATCCTGCGCTTCCACGCGGTCTACTGGCCGGCCTTCCTCATGGCCATGGGCCTCGAGCTCCCGAAGGCCATCCTGGCCCACGGCTGGTGGCTCATGGGCTCCGACAAGATGAGCAAGAGCAAGGGCAACATCGTGCGGCCCGACACGCTGCTGCGCTTCGGCAACGACGCCATGCGCTACTTCTTCATGCGCGACATGCAGATCGGCCACGACCGGGAGTTCAGCTTCGAATCGCTGATGGACCGGCTGAACGCCGACCTGGCCAACGGGCTGGGGAACCTCGCGAGCCGCAGCCTCTCCATGCTCCGGCGCTACCGGGACGGGGTGGTGCCCGAAGGCGCCGCCACGGACGACGACGACCGCGCAGCCATGGACCAGCTGAAGATCGCGCAGAACGCCTACTTCGAGGCGGCCCGCCACCATGATTTCGGGGGCGCCCTGGAGCACCTCTGGGCCTACCTGCGGTGGCTGGACGGCTACATCGTCAAGGCCGAGCCCTGGAAGCTGGCCAAGGATCCCGTGCACGCCGCCAAGCTCGACGCGGTCCTGGCGAACCTCTACCGCGCCCTGCGGGCCACGGCCCTGATGGTGGCGCCGGTGATGCCCGATCTCGCCCAGGCCCTCTGGGAGGACCTCGGCCTCGAAGGCCGCGCCGCCGACCGTGGCTTCCAGGGCTTCGAGCCCTTCTCCCCCGCGCCCGGCCCCGTGCGGGACCCGCGCCCCCTCTTCGCCCGCATCGACAAGGAACAGGAGCTGAAAGCCATGGAAGAGATGAGTGCCCCTTCAACCCAGGAGGCCGCTGCCCCGTCGGCGCCCGCCCTGGACGTGCCCCCGGTGAAGGAGGACATCGACTACGACACCTTCGCCAGGACCGACCTGCGCGTGGGCCTGATCCTCGAGGCCGAGGAGGTCCCCAAGAGCAAGAAGCTCATCAAGATGAAGGTGGACCTCGGCTTCGAGCAGCGAACCATCCTGGGGGGCATCAAGGAGGCCTACGCACCGGCCGACCTCGTGGGCAAGCGCGTGGTCGTCGTCGCCAACCTCGCGCCCCGGGCGCTGATGGGCATCGAGAGCCACGGCATGCTGCTCGCGGCGAGCGACAACAACAGCAAGCCCTACCTCGTCGCCCCGCCGGACGACGCCCTGCCGGGGTTCATCGTCAAGTGAAGGTGCCGGTCGCCAGCTTCTCGGAGGAGCGGCTCACGGACGCGCCCTTCGAGGTCGTGGCCGCGCATCTGCGCGCTCCGCTGCAATCCAAGGCCCTGGTCTTCATCGCGGCGCAGGTTTCCGTCTCGGGATCCACGGAGGAGGTCCGGCTGGCCTGGGCCCGCCGGCGCTTCCTGGCGGAGGAGCAGGGCCTGCTGGTGGCGCGGCCGGACGCGAAAGGCGCCCGACTGCGCCTTGAAGGCCGCATGAAGGGTTGGGGCAGCCTTGTGGCCTTCGGATCCCTGCGCTGGCATACCGACGACCTGCTGGACCGCCTGGTCCATGAACTCGGAACGATCGAGAGAGCGCCCGAATGAAGCCCGTCCTCTGGATGAAATCCTCCTGCACCACCTGCCGCAACGCGAAGGCGAAGCTCGCCGAGCTGGGCATCGATGCCGAGGTCCGCGACTACTACAAAACGCCCCTGGCGGCGGCCGAGCTCGAGGGCCTGCTGCCCGCCGACCCCGCGCCCATGCTCGGCACCAAGAGCCCGAAGTACAAGGAACTGGGCCTCAAGGACCGGAGGCTGTCCAAGGCCGAGGCCATCGCGCTCATGGTGGAGGACAACAACCTCCTCAAGCGGCCCATCCTCGTGCATCCCAAGGGCACGGTCATCGGCTTCGACGCCGCGGCCTACGAAAAGCTGCGCTAGGCTCTGCCTTCATCCCCCTCCCGAGGTCTGCATGAAATTCATCAGCTGGAACGTGAACGGCTTCCGGGCGGTCCTGAAGAAGGGCTTCATGGAGTGGCTGGAGGCGGCCGACCCCGACATCCTCAACCTCCAGGAGATCCGCTGCGAGTGGGACGAGATCGACCTGGACGTGCGCAAGCAGCTGGAGGCGGGCTACGACATCTGCTGGTTCCCGGCGGCGTCGAAGAAGGGCTACGCGGGCTCGGCGACGCTGTCGCGCCGCGGCGACGGCTGGACGCACACCAAGGGCCTCGGCCTTCCGGAGGTGGACGCCGAGGGCCGCATGATCGTGAGCACCAAGGACGGGCTCACCTTCATCGCCGGCTACTTCCCGAACGCCTCGGCGGGCCTGGTGCGCCTGGGCTTCAAGCAGCAGTTCGCCGAGGACCTCGCGAAGATCCTCAAGGCCCGCCACAAGAAGGGGGAGAGGATCGTCCTCGCCGGCGACATGAACGTGGCCCCCGAGGAGATCGACCTCGCCCGGCCCAAGGACAACGTGAAGAACCCCGGCTTCACCCCCGAGGAGCGGGCGGGCTTCCAGCTCTACCTCCAGGCCGGCATGAAGGACGTCCTGCGGGAGCGGAATCCCGGCGTGCCGGGCCTCTACTCTTGGTGGACGGCCCGGGGCGGCGCGCGCCAGAAGAACGTCGGGTGGCGCATCGACATCTTCCTGGTGAGCGAGGCCTTGATGCCCTCGGTCCTGGACGCGGCCATCCACTCCGACGTGCTGGGCTCGGACCACTGCCCCGTGTCCCTCACCCTCAAGGACTGAACGGGCCCCAAGCAAAAAGGAAGGGCGCCCGGCGGGCGCCCTTCCAACCCATCGGAGAGGCTCAGAACGACCGGAGCATCTCCTTCACTTCCGCAGCCTTCTTGCCGTTCGGTGCGAGCTCCAGATACTTGCGCAGGGCCTCCTTGGCGGCCTTCATGTTGTTCAGGCCGAATTCCGCGATGCCCAGGATGTAGTAGGCGTCGGCGTAGTCGGCCTTCACCTTCAGCGCCTTTAGCGCGCCCTCCTTGGCGCCCTTCATGTTCCCGGCGTTGAGCGCGGTGACGCCCTCGTTGTAGGGAATCTCGGGCTGGGGCCCCGCGATCTCGTCCATCAGCGCCTGGTACTTGGCCTCCTCGGCCTTGTCCTTGGCGTCCTTCGCCATCTTGAGCATGGCCGACACCACGATGGCGTCCTTGGGGTTCTTCTCGAGGTGCTTGACCAGGAGCGGCTTGGCGGCCTCCGCGTTCCCGAGGTTGTACTGGACCATGCCCAGGAGGCGCCCGGACTTCTCGACCTTGTCGTTCAGGTCGGCCTTCGCCAGTTCGTCCGTGGACTTCTCCAGAGCCTCCTTGAAGCCCGTGTAGGCCTTCTGGCAGGGGGCGAGGGCCTGGGTCCAGTCCTTGGCGGAGTAGAAACCCACGGCGGCGTTGAAGGCCTCGGTCGCCGAGTTCTCCGCGGCGATGCTGGCGTTCTCGCCGGTGGGGGCGACCGGGGCGGCGTCAGGGGAGCTCGTCGCTTCCCCGGGGGCCATCAGGGTGATTTTCTTCGTCAGGACGTCCCCCAGGGGGATCTTGACCTTCTCCTTGTAGGGGACGAAACCGGGAGCGGTGACGGAAAGCTCGAATTCCTTCGGTTCCAGGCCGATCTGGAAGAACGCCCCGTTGGCGTCCACCTTGAGTTCCTTCTTCCAGTTCAGGTCGAGGCGGCTGAGGGTGACGGTCGCGTTCGGGACCGGCTTGCCATCCCTGGTGGTGATGGTTCCCGAGATCCTGCCCGTGGTGTCGGCGTGCAGGCAGGGGGCGGTGGCAAGGATCGCGAGGGCCGGAAGCAGCAGGGAAGGGCGGGTGGCCATGGACGGGTCCTCCTGGAGAAAGTCCAGATTCCGAGTTTCGCACGAATCGTGCCGCGATCCCTGTCACACCTGTCAGGGGCTGGCCATCCTGCGTGATTCCAAAGTCTTGTGGTAGTCTCTGACCACTTCCCAGAGGCATGCATGGCGCCCGCGGTATCCAGGCCGTCCCACCACGTGCTCGCTCCTCCAGGGCCCCGTTGCGCCGACCTGCGCAGCCAGGCCCGGGGCCGGCGGGTGAAGCCTTGCCAGCCCGGCGGTTCCGCGTGATCTGGAGAGGGGCGTTCCGCGCGCTGGCCCTGGCCCTGGCCCTGGGGTCCGGAGGCGGCCTCCCGGCCCGGCAACCGGCGGCGCCCCCGGCGGCCAAAGCCGAGGGCGGCGAGTCCGCGCCCCGCGCCGCCGCCCCGGCCTCGCCCGAACTGCAGCCGGCCATCGCCCTCGCCCACAGGGCCGAACGGCTCAAGCTCGCCCTCAACACCGGGGACGAGCTTTCGCTGCAGAATGCCATCCTGGACGTGGAATCGTTGCGAAGGACCTACGGGACCCTCGACCTCCTCCCCCTGGTGCAGGGGATGGCCATCTGGGCGGTGGACCAGGGCCGCCAGGGCCGGCGGGAGGTGGCCGTCCACACCCTCGACATGCTCGAGCGCTGGGCCGAAGGGCATCCGATCCTCCTGAGCTCACGGATCGCCCTGAAGCGCCAGGAGGGCCCCCAGGGCTACCTTTCCAGCCTCCCCGAGGCGATCTCCCTCAGCCGCATGCGGTTGCAGAGCCAGAGCCACCGCTGGCTGTGGCTCCTCCAGCACCTCGACTGGATGCGCGTGATGGCGGTGGTCCTCCTCTGGGGCTGGGCCCTGACCCTCGTTCTGCGCTACCGCCACGTGTTCAGGTACCAGTGGGAGGACGCCATGGCGAGGAAGGGGATCAGCTCGCTGATGGCGGGCCTCCTCGGGGCCTTCGGCCTCGCGCTCCCGGTGGTCCTCGGCCTTGACCCCAGCGTCGCGGCCATCCTCTGGCTGGTCCTGCTGGTGGCCTACATGACCCCTGGCGAAGCGCGGGGGACCGTCTTCATCCTGGCGCTCCAGTTCCTGCATCCGCTGCTGGGCCTCGTGGAGCCCCTGGCGGCCCAGCCCACGGTCCCGAGCCTGGTGGCGGTGCAGCTGCAACCCCAGGTCCGCCGCGTGGACGAGGGCCTCGTGAAGGTGCTCGACCCCCTCGACGCCGAGTTCATGAGGGGCTGGAGGGCCTACCAGCACCAGCGCTGGCAGGAGGGCACCGAGGTGTTCCGCGGGCTCGTCGGGCGCCATCCCGACCAGGGCGCGGTGCTCAACAACCTGGGCGTGGGGCTCTACCAGTCCGGGGACAAGGAGGGGGCCGGGAAGCGCTTCGACGAAGCCTTCAACCTCGAACCCCGCAGCGCGGAGATCCTCCTCAACCAGAGCATCCGGGCCTTCGAGCGGCTGGACACGGTGCTGGGCGAGGGGAAGCAGGGCGAGGCCCGGCGCGTGGCCGGAGAGGCCTTCCAGCGGCTGATGAGCGTGAACCAGTCCCGCAGGGAGGCGCGCACCTTCCCCATGCCCATGCCGGACACGCCCTCCCGGCTGTCGGCCCTGCGCAGCCTCTTCGAGGGGCGCCAGCCCAACACCTGGAGTTCGGGCCTTCGCGAGCCATCCATCCTCCTGGGATTCCTGATCCCGGCCCTGGGGCTCGGCCTCTTCCTGTACCGCCTCAAGCAGTACCAGGTCCTCGCCCACCCCACCCAGTGCGTCCGGTGCGGCGAGCCCTTCCACACCACCGACAGCCCCGATCCGAACGTCTGCCCGAAGTGCCACCACCTGTTCGTCCTGAAGGACGGCCTGCACGGGGAGTCCCGCCGGAAGAAGCTGGACGAGGTCGCGGAGTTCCAGTCCTGGCAGAAGCGCATCCACCAGACCCTCGTCTGCGCCCTTCCGGGCTCCGACCGCCTCTTCCTCGGGGAGACCCAGGAGGGCCTCGGGGAGCTGGCCTTCTTCACCTTCGCCGTCGCCCTCGTGCTCAGCGCCGGGCGCACTGTGCGCTACCCGGGCGAGATCATGGCCGATCCGGGCTCCTTCCTCTTCCCGCTGGGGGTGGCCCTCCTCCTGCTCCTGTTCGCCCGCTCCTGGATGAAACTGCTCCCGAGGAGGACGTGACATGGCCCTCGAAGGCAGCCTGAGGGATTTCGACCTCTTCAGCATGTTCAACATGATCAAGATCCAGGGGAAGAGCGGCACCCTGGTGCTGTCGCGCGGGCAGGAGTTCGTGAAGGTCTTCTTCGAGCAGGGGGAGATCGTCGGCTGCGACTCCAACCAGGTCCGCATGGAGGACCGCCTGGGCACCATGCTCGTGCGCCTCGGGCGGCTGTCCGGGGAGGAGCTGATGGAGATGGTGCAGCTCCAGCGGCAGACCCTGAAGCGGATGGGCCACCTGCTGCTGGAGAGCGGCAAGGTCTCGCCCCAGGACATCCAGGACGCCCTCTTCAACCAGGCGATGGCCATCATCTACCGCACCTTCCGGTGGATCGAGGGGGACTACCGCTTCGACTCGATCCTCCCCCCGGAGCTGGACCGCGAGCATTTCCCCGCCATCCCCGTGGATACCGTCCTCATGGAGGCCGCGCGCATCCAGGACGAGTGGCCGGAGGTGCAGAAGCGGCTGCCGGCCCTCGAGACCCCGATGCAGCTGTCCTCGAAGGGGCAGGGGATCCAGCTCGACATCGACCGCGAGCTGTCCAGCATCCTCGAGGGCCAGGCCGCCGGCACTGGGGGCAGCTCCGGGCTCACCCACGAGCAGGAGACCGTCCTGACCTACTTCCGGGAGCCCCAGAGCATCAATGACGTGCTCCAGATCAGCCGGTACGAGGAGCTCGACACCTGCAAGTACATCGCGGACCTCTACGAGCAGGGCCTCCTGGAGATCGCGGCGCGGGAGGTCCCCAAGCCCGTGAGGCCCTGGACGGATTCCGCGGCCCAGCAGCCCAGCGTCCAGAAGGCCGAGCCCGCGGGCCCCTGGCCCCACCTCTGGCTGATGACGGCGGTCTTCCTGATGGTCCCCTTCGCCATCGGCTACGTCCCCCGCCACCGTGGATCGATCAACGTAGGCCTGGCCAGCTTCGAGCCCGCGGACGTGCGCATCGTCACCGACAAGGCCACGGCCCTGCAGCAGGCCTGGGCCTTCCGCATCGCGGACCCCAAGGGCGGAGGCACCGACCTCGCGAAGTCCCTCGGGCGGCCCCTGGAGGGCAACTACAATCCGGTGGAGGACTTCACGCGGACGCCGGACCCCATGGTCCCGGGATCCGCCACGGAGGCGCCTGGGCCTGCCCCCGAGGCCAAGGCTCCCGACACCAAGGCCCCGGAAACCAAGGCGCCCGAGCCCAAGGCGGCAGGGGAGGTCGGAAAGGCTCCGCGCTGATGGTCGAGCACGCCCTCCGCCAGGGATCCATCGAAGTCATCTGCGGGCCCATGTTCTCCGGGAAGTCCGAGGAGCTCATCCGGCGGGTGAAGCGGGCGGTGATCGCCCGGCGTCGGGTCCAGGTCTTCAAGCCGGCCCTGGACGACCGCTACGATGCCGCGGCCGTGGCCAGCCACAGCGCCCAGAAGCACGAGGCGGTGCCCGTTGGCAGCGCCTCGGAGCTCGCCGCCCGCCTGGACCCCCTGGTGGAGGTGGTCGCGGTGGACGAGGTCCAGTTCCTGGACGAGCCCGTGGTCGAGCTCCTCGAGCGCCTGGCCAACCGCGGCGTCCGGGTGATCGCGGCCGGGCTGGACCAGGATTTCGCTGGGAGCCCCTTCGGGGTCATGCCCGCGCTGCTGGCCAAGGCGGAATACGTCTCGAAGCTGCAGGCCATCTGCATGGTGTGCGGGGCCCCGGCCAGCCGGAGCCAGCGGCTGGTCCGCAGCGGCGGCCAGGTCCTGGTGGGGGCCGCGGAGAGCTACGAGGCGCGCTGCCGCCACTGCCACACGGTTCCCCCGGTCTCCGACCACCCGCCCATCGCCCAGGATGTCTAGGTTCCGGGGCGCCTGGCCGCCCCGGGATCGACAGGATCACGGATTAAGAAACGCTGATTCATAAGTGAATTAACAGATTCTCCGTCGAATCATCATGCCCCTGCACTGGATTCCGGTGCCCCGCCAGGGCTAGAATCCAGGCATCGGGCCACGCCCGAACCGCCCGCTGCTGCAGGGCGGAGCCACCCCGGGCGGCCCAGGCCGGGCGCCCGCACGCCCGCGGCTGCAGGGCAAGGAGAGAACCATGGCCGGCGCCTACGCCACCTTCAAGCACATCACCGACTACATGGGCTTCGAGGGCCTGCTCACGGACGAGGAGAAGATGGTCCGGGAGGCGGCCCGGGACTTCGTCAACGCCGAGATCCTGCCCATCATCGAAAAGTACGCCCAGGACCAGACCTTCCCCAGCCACCTGATCCCGAAGATGGGCGAGCTGGGCTTCTACGGCCCGAGCCTCCCCGAGGAGTACGGTTGCGCGGGCCTCTCAAACGTGGCCTACGGCCTCCTCATGTACGAGCTGGAGCGCGGCGACTCGGGCCTGCGCTCCTTCTGCAGCGTGCAGGGCTCGCTCGTCATGTGGCCCATCTACGCCTACGGCAGCGAGGCCCAGAAGCGCCACTGGCTGCCCAGGCTCGCCACGGGGGAGAAGATCGGCTGCTTCGGCCTCACCGAGCCCGACTTCGGCTCCAATCCCGGCGGCATGCTCACCAAGGCGGTGAAGGAGCCCGGGGGCAAGTGGCGCCTCAACGGCACCAAGATGTGGATCACCAACGGCACCGTCTCCGACGTGGCGGTGGTGTGGGCCCAGACCGAGGACGGCATCCGCGGCTTCCTGGTGGAGAAGGGGACGAAGGGCTTCAGCGCACCGGAGATGAAGGGCAAGTGGTCCCTTCGCGCCTCCACCACCTCCGAGCTCGTCCTCGAGGACGTCATCGTCGACGAGGAGGCCAGCCTCCTTCCGAACGTGAAGGGCCTGAAGGGCCCCCTGGGCTGCCTCACCCAGGCCCGCTACGGCATCGCCTGGGGCGCGCTGGGCGCCGCGGACGCCTGCTACCAGTGCGCCCTGGACTACGCCCTGAACCGCATCCAGTTCGACAAGCCCATCGCGAGCTTCCAGCTCCAGCAGGAGAAGCTGGCCTGGATGGTCACGGAGCTGACCAAGGGCCAGTTCCTCGCCCTGCAGCTCGGCCGCCTGAAGGACGCCAAGACCTTCACGCCGGCCCAGGTGTCCATGGCCAAGATGAACAATGTGAACGTGGCCCTGGAGATCTGCCGCAAAGCCCGCACCATCCTCGGCGCCAACGGCATCCTCGACGAGTACCCGGTCATGCGCCACATGGCGAACCTCGAGAGCGTCTACACCTACGAGGGGACCCACGACATGCACACCCTCATCATCGGCCAGGAAGTCACGGGCATTCCGGCCTACCGCTGATTCGGACCTGCGCTGGGAGGCGGGCCTCCGGGCCCGCCTCCCGCGTAGGAAGGTCATTCTCCCCCGAGGCCCAGTTCCCGGATCTTGACGTAGAGGGTGCTGCGGGGGATGCCCAGCCGCTTCGCCGCGTCGGCCACGCGCCCGCCCTCCTCCTCCAGGACCCGCTTGATGTGCAGCTTCTCCAGTTCCGCGAGGCTGAGCCGGGTGCCGTAGGCCGGCGTGGCGTCGGCGGTGCCCCCGCCCAGGCCGAGGTCCCCGGGCCAGATCTCGCGCCCCTCGCAGCGGATCACGGCGCGCTCGAGGGCGTTGCGGAGTTCCCGGATGTTCCCGGGCCAGCGGTAGCCCTGCATGGCGTCCAGGGCCTCCGGTGAGAGCACCAGGCCGGGCTTGCCGAGCTCGCGGCCCAGCTCGCCGAGGATGAGGGCGCCGAGGACGGGGAGGTCCTCCAGCCGCTTCCGGAGGGGCGGGAGGTGCAGGGTGAAGGTGCTGATGCGGAAGTAGAGGTCCTTCCGGAAGCGGCCCTGGCGAATGGCCTGCTCGAGATTCTGGTGCGTGGCCGCCACGAGCCGGATGTCCACGGACTGGTCCTGCACCTCCCCGAGGCGTCGGAACCGCTTCTCCTCGAGGACCTTCAGCACCTTCGCCTGGACGCTCTGGGCCATGTCGCCGATCTCGTCGAGGAAGACCGTCCCCCGGTCCGCGAGCTCGATGAGCCCGCGCTTCGGCTGGTCCGCGCCGGTGAAGGCGCCCTTCCGGTGCCCGAAGAGTTCCGTCTCCAGGAAGTCAGGATTCAGCCCGGCGCAGTTGAGGTCCACGAAGGGCTCGGTCCTCCGGGCCCCATGGGTATGCAGCCAGCGGGCCAGCACGCCCTTGCCCGTGCCCGTCTCCCCCTGGATGAGCACCGGCCCCTGCCCCTGCACCACGCGCAGGGCCTCGTCCCGAAGGGCGCGGATCTGCGGGCTGACCCCGGAAAAGGGGTCGGGGTCCTCCAGGCGGCGGTAGTCCTGGGGCTTGGGGTCCTGGGGCATGGTCGGGCGGGGTTCCGGGGAGGTCACAGCCTACTCTCGCATCCGGCGGAGCGTCCCGTCATGGGGAACTCTGCCGGACGCGGAAGGCCGGGGCCCTAGCGGACCTCGAGCTTGCGGGCCTCCAGGAGGTTGCCGACGGACTTCTCGAGGGATGTGACGGCCTTGGCGTAGGCGATCTGGGCCTGGAGTTCGCTGGAACGGGCCTGGTCCAGCTCGTCCTGGCGCTGGAGGACGAAGAAGTTCGTGCTCATGCCGTTCTCGAACTTCTTCTGCTCGGCCTCGAGGTTCCGCTCGCGGAAGATGCGGGTCTTCTCGGCGGCCTTCACGCCCTTTTCGCTGGCGTCCAGGTTGCGCAGGGCCTGGCGCACCTCCAGGACGATCCCGAGCTCCAGGTCCCGCAGGGTGAGCTCGCTGCTGCGGCGGGTGGCCCGGGCCTGGAGTTCGCTCCCCTTGGCGGCGCGGTTGGCGATGGGCATGGAGAAGGTGAGGGTGGCGTTGTAGCTCGGGATCTTCGACTTCAAGGCGTCGGTGTTGGCGGGTCCGAGGGCGCTGTAGCTGAGGGTGCTGGCGTTGTAGCCCAGGGAGAGGTCCAGCTGCGGCTTCAGGCGGTTCCGCGCGGCGGTCTCCAGCACCTGCTTGCTCTCCACGTCCAGGCGGGCGTTCTTGAGCTCGACCCTCCGGTCGAGGGCCATCTTCTCCGCCGCGGCCTCCTCGAGGTCCACGGGCTTGATGCTGGGGGAATCCGTCAGGTCGAGGCCGGAGGGCCGCTCGCTGGTGGGGTAGAGGGCCCGCAGGAGGGCGTCCTTGGCATTCAGCAGCTGGGCCTCGGCGGTGATGATCTCCTGCTCCTTCTGGGCCACGGAGGCTTCGGCGGAGGTCACCTCGATGGGGGCCAGGGTCCCGACCTCCACCCGGATCTGATTCTCCTTCAGCTGCTTCCGGGCCAGGGACAGGGCCTGCTTCTTGTTGTCGAGGTTCCGCTGGGCGTAGACCACGTCCCAGTAGAGGGACTCGGTGGTGGCCACGAGGTCGATGATGGACTTCTGGAAGGCCAGGTCGGCCTGCTGGGCGCCCTTCCGGGCCACGATGAGGGCGCTCTCCGAGGTGGCCCGGCCGAAGTTCTTCAGCAGGGGCTGGGTGTAGGTGAGGTTGATCCCCGAGGTGTAGGGCGTGTCCCCGCCGCCGGAGCCCGAGACCGTGCCGCCGAAGGTGGGGATGCGGATGCTCGAGTAGGCGGGGGTGTAGCCCGCGCTGAAGGAGCCGCCCCATTCCAGGGGACGGCTCAGGGAGAGGTTCAGGCTGCGGGTGTTGGTGGTGCCGTCGGTGTAGTCGTTCTCGCCGTGGCTCTGCTTGTAGACCGCGCCGAGGTTCCAGTCGAAGGCCCCCTCGTTGAGGAGCACATTGCCCTTGGAGATCTCCCGGGTCTCCCGGGCCACCTGGACCTGCAGGTTGTTCTCGAGGGAGGTCTGGATGGCCTCCTGGAGGCTGAGGCGCTTCGCGCCCTCGGGCGCCGGAACGCCGGCCACCAGGCCGTAGCAGACGAGCAGCGAGGGGATCGCGCGGGAGAATGCCATCGTCACTCCTTTGGATTCGAAAAGACCTGTCCTGGGACGGAAGGCCTACGCCTCATGCAGGATCGCGGTTTAGAAGGGCCGCTTCCGCCGTACCCGCAGGATGACGACCCCGGGTCGCGAGGACAAGGGCTAATTCATCGGATGTTGAAACCAACCTCTCCCCCGTGCGACGGCAGGCCTGGCCTGACGGATAGACTGATCCGGATCAGCGGGGAGGCGCCATGCCGCGCATCGGCATCCTGGGGTTCGGACGCTTCGGATCGGCCTTCGCGTCGCTCTGCCAGGAACGGGGATGGGAGGTCGCAGCCCACGACCCGGTCCGCCGTCCCCCTCCCGGCCTCGACGCCGGATCCCCTCGGGGCCTGGCGGAACGGTCCGAGGCGATCGTCCTGGCGGCCCCGGTGCCCGCCTTCGCCGAGGCGATCCGCGCCCTGAGGCCCTTTCTGGCCGACGGGCACTGGATCCTGGACGTGGGGAGCGTGAAGGTCCGGCCGGTGGAGGTGATGGAGGCCGAACTGGGCCAGGCGGTGCCCTGGGTGGCCAGCCATCCGCTCTTCGGGCCCGTGAGCCTGGCCCAGGCGGAGCGCCCCCTCCGGGTGGTGCTGTGCCCCAATCCCCGCCATCCCGGCGCCGTGGCCGCGGCCCGGAGCCTCTACCAGGACCTGGGCTGCGAAGTCCTGGAGCAGGACCCCCACGCCCACGACCGGGCCATGGCCCGCACCCACGCCCTGGCCTTCTTCGTGGCCAAGGGCCTCCTGGACGCCGGGGCGGGGGAGGGCGTGGAGGCCCCTCCGCCGAGCTTCCAGGCCCTGGCCCGGAGCATCGACCTGGTGCGGGGGGATGCGGGGCATCTCTTCCGCGTCCTGCAGACCGAGAACCCCTACGCCGCCCCGGAACGCCGCCGGCTCCTGGGGGCGCTGCAGTCCGTGGACCGGGCCCTGGAGGAGGAGGCCTCCCTCCCGGGGCGCCGGGAGGCAGCCCTGGAGATCGCGACCCCCGCCGGGCCCTCGGAGGACCTCCAGGACACCCGGGACCTCATCGACGCCGTGGACCGGGAGCTGCTCTCGCTGCTGGAGCGCCGTTCCCGGCTCGCCCTGCGGGCCGCCCGGGCCAAGGCCGCCCTGGGCCGGGACATCCAGGACGCCGACCGGGAGGCTCGGCTCCTCGCCTCCCGCCGGCGCTGGGCGGAGGACCGGGGCCTGCGGCCCGAGGCGGTGGAGGAGATGTTCCAGCTCATCCTCGCCCAGTCCCGGGCCCTGCAGGGCTCCTGAACCTGCGCCCTACTTGAGCAGGGCGCGGGCCACCACCATGCGCTGGATCTCGGAGGTGCCCTCGTAGATGGTGGTCACGCGGACGTCGCGGTAGAGGCGCTCCACCACGTATTCCCGGCTGTAGCCGTAGCCGCCGAAGATCTGCACGGCGCGGTCGCAGACCCACACCGCGCTCTCGGTGGCGAAGAGCTTCGCCGTGGCGGCCTCCAGGGTGCAGGGCGCGCCTTCGTTGCGCAGGATGGCCGCCTTGTAGACCAGCAGGCGGGAGGCCTGGACCCGCGCCTCCATCTCCGCGAGGTAGGTCTGGATGGCCTGGTGCTCGCCGATGGGCTTGCCGAAGGTGACACGCGTCCTGGCGTAGGCGATGGACTCCTCCAGGGCCCGCTGCGCGATGCCCACGGCCTGGGCGGCGATGCCGATGCGGCCGCCGTCGAGGCCGCCGAGCGCCACCTTCAACCCGTCGCCGGGCTGGCCCAGCATGTCGTCGTCGGCGACGAAGGCATCCTCCAGGGTGACCATGACGGTCTTGGAGGAGCGCAGGCCCATCTTCTCCTCGGGCTTGG
>JABLTH010066267.1_pt1 | contig 20378 bp, 18 predicted proteins | sample 7875711 | NCBI WGS metagenome assembly JABLTH01 (sample SAMN14941262, study PRJNA633318) | bioreactor metagenome | isolation source: bioreactor | place: China | collected 2019-03-05 | reverse complement strand
CGAGAGTCCCGATCTCGTCTCCCGAGCGGTGCTCGACGACCTGGTCGACCTCGCCGTTCGCGATGCGCAGGCCGACCTCGGCCATGCCGACCAGCGGCTTCGTGATGCGGCGCGTCACGACGGTCAGCGCGCCGGCGAGCGCCGCGGCGACGCAGATCATCAGCACGAACGCGGCGGCCTTGGCGCGCCGCGTCTGCGCCGTGCTCGCGTCGAGCCAGCGATCGACGCCGATGAAGCCGCCGACGCTCCCGGCGGCCATGTTCTCGTGGCAGTTCTTGCAGGTGTCGTCCGCGATCATCGGCGAGAGCGTGGCCATGTAGGCGCGCCCGCCGGCCTTGCGGTAGACGTGAACGTCCTCCTTGCTCTTCGTCGCCGCGGCGACGTCGGCGGCGTCGGCCGCCCCCTTGTCCGCGTCCTTGTCGGAGGACTCCGAGATCTTGCCCTGCGCATCCGCGAGGAAGGCGCGCTTCACTGTGGGGATCGCCGCCGTGCGCTCGAAGGCGGTCTTGATCGAGTCGAGGTGCATGCCGACGAACGCGGCGTTGGCGGTCGTCTCGAGCGCCACGGCCAGGTCGGCGTTGCGCTCGCGCAGCACGCGGTCCGCGTCGCGCGACATCAGCGCGAACTGGACGAGCGTGGTGACCAGCATGACGACGACGACGGCCAGCGTCGCCGAAACGACGATGCGCTTCGACACGTTCCACTTCGCGAACACGGTGCAGCCCTCCCCTGCCGTCGGAACACGGCAGACAACCCACACCGTGACTTTTCGTGCGCCGCTGCGGCCGATTTAACCGCATCGTGGGCTAACTGAAATATTTCAACCGTTATGGGAGAACCGCGGTCAGCGGCCGAGGACGCGTCCGAAAACCCCCGTCACGACCAGCTGGTCGGGCACGACGCGACGCTCGGGCGTCCGGTCGCGCGTGAGGCGCAGGACCGCGCCGTCGAAATCGTAGGTCAGCGCGACCGTGCGGTGCCCGAGGTAGCGGCCGGAATCGGGCATCCCCGAGAACGAGAAGGACAGGACGTTCGCCGTGAGCCGCCAGCCCGGCGCCGGCCGCTCGAGGAAGATCAGCAGCTCCTCGTGGTCGAGCCACGAGAGGTGCACGAGCATGCCGCCCGTCTTCGTGAGGATCCACGTTCCGGCGAGCGGCTCGCGCGCCTGGCGGCCGCCCTCGCTCCGCAGCGCGAGCAGCGCGTCGGGTCCGCACAGCGGCGCGCGCCGGCCGGGCGGACGCGCCGCGCAGTACTCGCGCGTCGCGCGCCAGTCGGGCACCGACGCGCCGAGCTCCTTGCGGTTCGCGGGCGAGAGCTGGAACGCGGTCGCGAGCGCCCACGCGTTGTACAGCACGGACACGCGCGCGCCGTCCCCGCAGCGGCCGTCGAGCCACGCGCGCCCGTAGCCGTCGCCCTTCAGCGTCGCGTCGCAGGCCACGCCCGCGGCGCGGAACCACAGCTGCGCGGTCGAGCCGCCGCCCTCCGCGCCGGCGACCGTGAGCGCGAGCTCGGCGTGGTCGGCGTCGTCGCTCCAGCCCGAGACCGGGAAGGTGCGATGGCGTTTGGTCCAGATCGAGATCTTGGGGTCCTCGACGGGGTGCGGGTCCGCGCCGGACTCGAGCAGCGCGGTGAGCCCGTCCGCGTCCCCGAAGGAGAACGGCACCCAGTGGTAGACGTGCTGCAGCGGGAACGTGCGCCCGCCGACGACGACGAGCCCCGTGCCGAGCGCGATCGAGCCGAGGCGGGCCTCGAGCCCTGCGGCCTGCGGCGACGTCACCCTTTGACCGCAGCCCGGTGCCGCGAGGCCGAGCAGGGCGACGAGGAGCAGCCGGCGCACCGCGCGGCTCAGGCCTGGCCCTTCTTCTCGATCTTCGCCCACGTGTCCCGCAGCGAGACGGAGCGGTTGAAGACCAGCGCGTCCGGCCTCGAATCCTTCACGTCGACGCAGAAGTAGCCCTGCCGCTCGAACTGGAACCGCTCGCCCGGCTGCGCGCCGGCGAGCATCGGCTCGGCCATCGCGCCCCGGATCACGACCAGCGAGTCGGGGTTGAGGTTCGTCTTGTAGTCGACGCCCTCGGGAACGTCGTTCGGATCCTCCTGCGCGAACAGGTGGTCGTAGACCCGCACCTCGACGTTCACCGCGTGCTGCGCCGAGACCCAGTGCAAGGTCGCCTTCGGCGAGCGACCGTCGGGCGCGGTGCCGCCCTTCGTCGCCGGGTCGTACGTGGCGTGCACCTCGACCACCTCGCCCGCCTCGTTCCTGACGCACGAGGTGCAGGTGACGAGGTAGGCGTTGCGCAGCCGCACCTCGCGCCCCGGCGACAGGCGATAGAACTTCTTCGGCGGGTCCTCGCGGAAGTCGTCCTGCTCGATGTACAGCACCTTCCCGAACGGGACCTTGCGCGTGCCCTTCGACGCGTCCTCGGGGTTGTTGACGACGTCGAACTCGTCGACCTGCCCCTCGGGATAATTGTCGATCACGAGCCTGAGCGGCTTCAGCACGACCATCGCGCGCTGCGCGCGGCGGTTGAGGTCGTCGCGCAGCGCGTTCTCGAGGAGCGCGATGTCGACCAGGCTGTCGCGCTTGGCGACGCCGATCCGCTCGCAGAACGCGCGGATCGCCTCGGGGGTGTAGCCGCGCCGCCGGTAGCCGGAGATCGTCGGCATGCGCGGGTCGTCCCAGCCGTTCACGATCTTCGTCTGCACGAGTTCGAGCAGCTTGCGCTTGCTGAGCAGCGTGTAGGTCAGGTTCAGCCGCGCGAACTCGATCTGCTGCGGGTGCGGCTCCTCGATCCCGGTCTCGTCGATGCACCAGTCGTACAGCGGGCGGTGGTCCTCGAACTCGAGCGTGCAGATCGAGTGCGTGATCTTCTCGATCGCGTCCTCGAGCGGGTGCGCGTAGTCGTACATCGGGTAGATGCACCACTTGTCGCCCGCGTGCGGGTGCGTCGCGTGCAGGATGCGGTAGAGCACGGGGTCGCGCATGTTGAAGTTCGGCGACGCCATGTCGATCTTCGCGCGCAGCGTGCGCGAGCCGTCGGGGAACTCGCCGGCGCGCATGCGGCGGAACAGGTCGAGGTTCTCCTCGACCGTGCGGCCCCTGTACGGGCTCGGCCGGCCGGGCTCGGTCGGCGTGCCGCGGTACTCGCGCACTTCCTCCGCGGTGAGGTCGCAGACGTAGGCCTTGCCGCGCCGGATCAGCACCTCGGCCCACTCGTACATCTTCTCGAAGTAGTCGGACGCGTAGAACAGCCGGTCGGCCCAGTCGAAGCCGAGCCACGCCACGTCTTCCCGGATCGACTCGATGTACTCGAGCTCTTCCTTGACGGGGTTCGTGTCGTCGAGCCGCAGCGCGCACGTGCCGCCGTACTGCGCCGCGATGCCGAAGTTCAAGCAGATGGACTTCGCGTGGCCGATGTGCAGGTAGCCGTTCGGCTCGGGCGGGAAGCGCGTGCCGACGCGGCCGCCGAACTTCCCGGACGCGTTGTCCTCGTTGATGATCTCGCGGATGAAGTCGGGCCCGGGGGCCGGGCCGCTCGCGTTCGAGCCCGCCTCCGGAGCGGCCTTCTCGCCGCCCTTCGCCGGGAACCTGGGCGTATCCATGGTCTGCCTGACTTTCCTGCGGGTTGCCGCCGTGTTGTGTCGGTTGCGCCTCGGCGCCCCCCGCGGGGCCGGTCCCGGCCCCGGCCCGGAGGGCCGAACCCCGGCATTCTGCCAGACTCGACGGCCGAGGACACCCGCCCCGTAATCGCGCGGAAACCGCGGTAAAGCCTGAACTTGTTGGGCCGGCAGGCGGCTTGACGGTCTTGCAACGTTCCCTTAAGGTATCCGGGCTCCGTCAGTGGGGAGTCGTCCAACGGCAGGACATGCGGCTCTGGACCGCAGAATCGGGGTTCGAATCCCTGCTCCCCAGCCACTCGGAGCCCGTCGCGCGACCTCGTGAAGGTCGCGCGTTTCGTTTCTGCGCGACCGCTGTCGGCACGGGCCGCGATCGAACATCGACCACGCGCGCCCGCTTCGATCGGGACCCCTCCCGATTCCCGCCGCGCTCAACGGGACCCGGTTGAAATCACGTTCGTGCGCTCGCGCAGCTCGACGCGGCGCCGAAAACGGGAATTGATGCCGGTCCCACGCCCTTCCCGGCACCAGTTCCGGCACGCGACGACAACCGCGCGCCGCAAAACGTGATTTCAACCGGGTCCCATTCGTTCCGACGGGAATTCACGAGGGTCCCGCATCCGCCGTGGACACCACGCTCGTCGCCCCTCGCCACGCGCTGCGCTAAACTCCCGCGTCGCTCGTCCTTGGGGAGTCGTCCAATGGTAGGACAGCGGACTTTGGATCCGCCGATCGGGGTTCGAATCCCTGCTCCCCAGCCATCGCGGCCCGGGTGTCGTTGAAGTGTCCGCGTCCATGAGCATGCAGGCCGAGGCCGAGGTCGAGCTCACCCGGCATCTCGATTCCGACGAGCGGCTGCTCTGGTCGGGCGCTCCGGGCGGTGGACTTCGCCTGCGGCGCAGCGACATCTTCATGATTCCGTTCAGCATCCTGTGGGGCGGGTTCGCGATCTTCTGGGAATCCCTGGCGCTGCGCCACAATGCCCCGCTCTTCTTCCTCGTCTGGGGGCTGCCGTTCGTGGCGCTCGGTCTCCAGATGATGGTGGGCCGCTTCTTCTGGGACGCCTTCGCGGCAAGTTGTCAACGTCAGTCGCGCGTAGTGCTATTGTATTGACAGTGCATCTACGCGCGAGGACGACTCCGATGAGAAAGGAATACGACTTCTCCAAGGCACGTCGGAACCCGTACACGAAGCTCCTCAAGCGCCAGGTCACGATCCGGCTCGAAGAGCCGACACTCGCGTACTTCAAACAGATGGCACAGGAGTCGGGCATTCCGTACCAGACGTTGATCAATCTCTATCTGCGGGACTGCGCGACGTCGAAGCGCAAGCTCAGCATGAAGTGGGTCGCCGGGTCGTAGACGCCGCGTCGTCTTATTGACCGGCGCGGGCGGGTTGCGGCGCCTGCGGCGCGTTAACCCGCCCCTACGATCGATGCACTGCATCCGTGCAGCACCGCGACGCGGCAGCGCCGCCGCGCGTTCCGGCCCGAGCGACGCGGAGTGCGCGCGGCGCGGGTCCATTCTCCGTCGTGAAGGGGGACGGCCATGTCGCGCGTGATCCCGATCGTCGTGCTGGGCCTCGCACTCGTCGCCGGCTGCCGGACCATGGACGCCGCGGCCTCCGCCTCCGTGGCCGACGGGTCCACCCGGGAGCGGGCCGTCGTCATCCGGGCCGGGTCCGAGATGGCGGGCATCGCGCAGGAGGGTGCCTGGCTGCGGGAGCACTTCCCAGGCTGCGTGAAGCGGGAGCAGTCCCTCATCGTGGACGGCCGGCGCAGCTACGACGTGGTCAAGGTCGAGGTGGACGGGGTGACGCACGAGATCTGGTTCGACATCACGTCGTTCCTCGGGAAGTGGTGACGTCGCGACGTCGCGGGGATCGGCGTGCGGGCGGGTTGCGGCGCCTGCGGCGCCTTAACCCGCCCCTACGGCGACTGCGCGCCGGCGGTTAACATGGGGCATCGCGGATCTCGTCGTTCGGGACGCGACGTCACGGTCTGATGCGGTACAGCACGTGGCGACGCAGCGGGTGCCCCTCCGGCAGGTTGGGGTGCTCGAAGTCCCCGGCCGGGTCGCGCGTCATCCCGAGGCGTTCCATCACCGCGATCGAGCGCACGTTGGCCGGCACCGTGAACGACACGATCTCCGCGAGCCCCACCGTCCCGAAGCCGAACGCGAGCGCCGCGCGCGCGGCTTCGGTCGCGTAGCCGTGGCCCCAGTGCGCGCGCGCCAGGCGCCAGCCGATCTCGACGCACGGCGTGAAGTGCGCCGTGAAGCGCGGGACGACGAGGCCGACGAAGCCGATCACGGGCGCGCCGCCGCGCACCTCGACGGCCCACGGCCCGAAGCCGTGCTGGTCGAGGTGCGCCTCGGCGCGCGCGATCATCGCGTCGCTCTCCTCGCCCGTGAGCGGCGCCGGGAAGTGCTCCATCACCGCGGGGTCGGCGTTGAGCGCGGCGAAGGGCGCGCGGTCGGCGGGGCGCCAGGGGCGCAGGACCAGGCGTTCGGTTACGAGGGATGTCATGGCCCCGATGTTAAGGGCAGATCGGCGGCCCCTGGGTTGCGCGGCAGGTCACCGTGCCGCGCGGGCGCTCGTGGCCCGACGAGTCCTGGCCGTACGAGCCCTCCTCGGCCGCGGTCAGCGGGACGACGAGGAAGTACGTGTTGCCGGCCGGCGGCGTCACCACTTCCGTGTTGTCGTGGCCTGCGTCGGCGCAGTCGATCGCGCGGTGGCTGGTGAAGTTCCCGAGGGTGCCGGCGTAGATGCCGTAGTCGGTGGTCCACGAGCTGCAGCTCGCGTCCCAGCTGAGCGAGAGGTTTCCCGGCCCGGCCTTCGCGACCCGGAGATTCTGCGCGTGTCCGGGCGCGGCCGGCAGCGCGAGGCCGGCGATCTCGTGCTTCACCGACCAGCCGTTCAAGGACCCCTTGCGGAACATCGAGAAGCCGAGCCCGTTCCACGACACGACGTCGCCGGGCAGCGCGCGCAGCGTGCCGAGGTCGACCGGCACGTCGAACGACAGGAGGAGCCCGTTCGCGCCCAGCGCGTCGAGGCCGACGGTGTTGACGCCCTCGGGGACGCCGGCCGCGGTCGCGTCGAAGGACTTCGTGTAGACGCCGGCCGACCACTTGAGCACGTCGCCCGGACGCACGTTGAGGCCGCCGATCTGCGCGGGCACGTCGACGCTCAGGAGGAGCGGTGCAGTGTCGCTGCCGGCGAGTGCGATCGCGTCGACGTTCACGCCGGCCGGGATCCCGTTCGCCGCGCCGCTCCAGTACGGCGTGTAGGTCGTGCCGTCGGTGCGCACGACGTCGCGCGGGTCGTACTCGGTGGTGCCGAGGCGCGTCGGAGCCTCGAACGACACCAGCCACTGGCCCGTCGAGAGCCGCTGCAGCGCGTCGAGGCGCGCGTTCGCGGGCAGCGCGAGGGCGAGCGAGTACGTCGCGTCCGCGCCGAGCGCGATGTCCGACGCCTTGTAGGTCGTGCCCGAGAGGTCCGCGGGGACGTCGGGCGTGACGTAGATCGTGGCCGCGGCGGCGGGCGTGATCGCCAGCACGATCGCGAGCGCGAGCGTCGCGGCGGGCAGGGTGACTCGCAGGCGGGTCATCGGCGTCTCTCCCCCGCCCCGCTCAGCGCAGCGCCGGCAGGAAGTTGTCGCCGAAGGTCGTGTTGCCGCCGCCCTGGTCGCAGAAGTCCGCGGGGCCGCCCGCGCACCCGCCGCCCGTGTTCCCGCGCGCCATGTTCGTGCGGTAGACGTTGTCGTTCGAGAAGCCGTTGAACTGGATCCCCCAGTTGCCGTTGGAATTCGACTGGTTGCGGTCCAGGACGTTGCGGTCGCCGCCGACGAGGATCCCGGTGATGAGCCCGCCGGTGACCTGGTTGCGCGCGATCATGTTCTCGTTCGAGTTCTGGTCGACGATGATGCCTTCGTTCGTCGGCAGGCGGACGATGTTGCCCGTCACCTGGCAGCCGCTCGAGCCGATCAGCGCGAAGCCCGCGAAACCCGTGCTGCGGACGATGTTGTCGCGGACCGTCAGCGCCGAGCAGGTGTCGAACAGCATCCCGCGCGCGCCGGTGGAGTTGATCCCGTTCTTCGCGACGAGGGACGACGCGGCGTTCTTGAGCGAGATCGCGATCGTGCCGATCCCCGAGAAGAGCGAGTCCGACACCTCGACGACGCCGGGCGTCGCCGAGGCGCTCGCGTCGAACAGGACGCCCTCGGCGGTCGTGTTGCGGACGATCACGTCGCGCACGACGATCCCGTTGCACTTCGTGAACGACAGCGCCGCGGCCGTCGAACCCACGACGTTGACGCGCTCGACGCGCCCGGTGTCGACGCCGTCGAAGCGGACCGCGTTGGTGCCGTTGGCGATGAAGCCGTCGTGCACGCTGATCCGCGACTGGTTCTGAGCGTTGACCGCCGCGCCGCTGGTCGGCGTGAGGTTGAAGCCGTTGAGGTCGATGTCGACGTCGCTCGCCTGGATCGAGATCAGCGGGCCGGCGCCGGTCACGTTGCGCGTCAGGACGTACGTGCCCGGCGCCGTGATCGTCGTGGTCGTGTAGAGCGGGACGCGCGCCTCGGCGGCCTCGGCCGTGCCGATCGGGGCGACGACGAGCGCGGCGGCGCCGAGCGCGACGGCCGCGAGCAGGAGTCCGGGGAACGGGGTCTTGGAGACGTTCATCGCAGGGTCCTCCGAGCGTGGGTCAGTAAAGGAAGGGGACGAAGTTGTCGCCCGCCGTGGTGTCGTTGGTGCCGAAATCCCAGAGGTTGCCGGTCGCGTTGCCGCGTGCCACGTTGCCGGAGAGGACGCCGCGCGACGCGGTCGACTCGAACGAGAGGCCGAGCGCGGCGCCGCCCGAGACGAGGTTCCCGGACAGGAGCGCGCGTGCGGCGGTGAGCCTCAACTGCGCGAGCGCGATATCGGGGCTGGCGCGCACGACGTTGTCCCGGAAGGCCACGTCGTCCCGGGTCGCCTGCACCTGGCCCGTGGACACGGCGTTGTCCTGGACGACGGTCGCGGGGCCGTCGAACCACAGCGCGGTGTCCCCTCCCACCTTGACCACGCGGTTGGAATCGACGCGCACGGCGTCCCCGGTCGTGAGGAGCGCCCAGTAGTTCGACATCAGGACCGCGGCGTTGTCCTCGATGCGCAGCGCGTTCGACGTGAGCAGCCGCAGCGGCTGGGTTGCGTTGCCGACGCCCGCAAGGACGTTCCGTTCGACGATCGCGGGCTGCGCGCTGATCAGGTAGAGCGAGATGAGGGAGCTCGACAGGTTGCAGTCACGCACCACGACGGGCCCGAATTCCCCCAGGAGCAGGCAGCGGACGTTGTCGACGCAGCGGATGCGCTCGACGACGACGGCCGCCGACTGCGAGGCCCAGACGCCGTCGACCAGCCCGCGGAAGACGCCGTCATGAATCCGGACGCGGTCCACCGCCAGCACGTACACCGCGGTGCCGAGCCCCGTTCCGGAGAGCGTGTGGCCGGCGAGGTCGAGGTCGACGCCCGACGCGGCGATCGTGATCAGCGCGACGCTGCCGTCGGTGACGAGGTCCCGCGCGAGGGTGTACGCGCCGGGCTCGGTGATCGTCGTCGGCTCCCAGATCGGCGTGCGGCCGTCGGCGGCGAGCGCGGGCGGCGCGAGCACGAGCGCGAGCAGGGCTCCGAGGGCTGCGGTCGGACGCATCGGCAGGGTCCTCAGTAGAGGTTCGGGACGAAGTTGTCGCCGGCCGTCGTGCAGAGCGCGGCGCCGGACAGGTCGAAGGTGTTGTTGCGCGAGACGTTCCTGCGGATCAGGCCGTTCGCGGAACCGACCGAGAAGACCAGCCCGAAGACGTTCGACGCGGTGAGATTCCCGATCACCTCGTTGCGCAGACCGCGCACCTCGAGTGCGTAGGATCCGTTCCGGACGATGTTGTCTTCGAAGGTGATGTCGTCCGCGTCGGTCGGCTGCGTCGTGATCCCGCGTGACGTGGCCTCGACCAGGTTCGCTTCGACGCGGCTCCGGCCCGGCACCTCCATGGCGAACACCGGGCCCGTGACCCCGTTCCCGGAGAGCGCGACGACATCGGCCTGAATGATGATCCCGTTGATGCAGCCGGGGCACGCCATCTCGTTGTCCGCGAAGCGCGCGGCGCTGCCGCTCGCCATCTGCACCGCGGCGCTGGTGCTCCCGTCGAAACGGCCGGACGTGATGACCGGGAGCGTCGAGTCGTACACGTAGATCCCGTACCGGCCGTTTCCCGGCGCGACCACGCCGTCGCGGACCACGGCGGCGGTGCACTGATCGACGCGGAAGCCCCAGTCGCCGGCGTCGCGCACGACGACGCGCTCGATGTGGATGCCGCCGCCGGCCCGCACCTCGATGCCCGCCGTGACCAGCGCGATGCTGCCGTCGTGGATGCGCAGGTCGTCGAAGCCGTCGGCGTGGATCGCGACGTTCGTGCCGTCGCCGGTCAGCGTGTGGCCGGCGAGGTCGAGGTCGACGCCCGACGCCGCGATCTCGATCAGCGTGCCGGAGCCCGCGAGATCGTGCGCCAGGGAGTAGGCCCCGGGCTCGGTGATCGTGGTCGCCTGCCAGATCGGCGTGCGGCCGTCGGCCGCGGCCGCGAACCCGGCGGCGGCCAGCATCGTGACGACGAGCGAAGGGAGCGCGAGCGAAGGGAGCGGCGGGCAGCGCATCGTGTCGGCCCTCAGAAGAGCGTGGGGACGAAGTTGTCCCCGGCGCTGGTGCACGCGCCCACGCAGAACAGGTCGGCCGAGCTGTTGTTGCGGGACACGTTGAGGCGGAGCAGGTCGTCGGCGGCGAAGGCGTCGAACAGGAGGCCGTCCGCGTTCGACGCCGTGAGGTTCCCCACGAGCAGCACGCGCTGCATACCGACCTGGATGCCTTCGTCGCAATTGCGGGCGACGTTCTCCTCGAGCACGATGTCGCCCATCGTGGTGGACACGGACGTCTCGAGGCAGCGGACGGCGCCGCCGGCGTTGTTGGCCGTCGCCCGGTCGTACTCCGCCACCCAGATCGCGGCGGGGCCTTCGCCGGTGGCGGCGTTGCCCGTGACGAGCGACGCCTCGGTGTCGACGAACAGGCACTCGTGGAACCCGGTGCAGCGGGCGACGTTGTCCTCGACCCGCGCCGCACCGCCGCCGCTCATGGAGAGGCCGGTCGCGTCCGGCGCGACGACCACGTTGCGCGCGACGATCGCGGGCGAGGCCCCCGTGACGGCGAGGCCCGTGCCGGAGCCCGGCGCGGTCGTCGCACGGCAGTCGCGCACGATCGCGGCGCTCGCCGAGCCGACGACGATGCCCCAGAGCACCGGGGCGCCGCGCACGTCGACGCGCTCGAGGCGGGCGTTTCCGACCCGCTGCAGCTCGATGCCGATCCAGCCCGCGACGACGACGCCGTCGTGGATGCTCACGTCGTACGGTCCCTGCGCGTGGATCGCCGTGCCGCCCGCATCGGTCGTGAGCGTGTGGCCGGCGAGGTCGAGGTCGACGCCCGACGCGGCGATCTCGACGATCACGCCGCTGCCCGTGATGTCGCGCGCGACGTAGTACGCGCCCGGTTCCGTGATCGTGACCGGCTGCCAGACCGGCGTGCGGCCGTCGGCCGCGTGCGCGGTGACGATCGCGAACAGCAGCAGCGCCGGAACGGTCCCGCGGAGCATCCTTCGTCCCTCCTCGGTGACAGGGACGCTCTCCGCGCTCCGACTGATTCAGTCCGGGTCGCGTTTACTTTGCATGACGCCGCACCCGGCGCAGGACGGCCGCGAGGCCGGCGAATACGAACACTCCCGCAACGACGAGCGCCGCCGACCCGGCGCCGCGGCGCGGCGCCGGGACGGGCCGGAGGGCGGGACCGGGCGCGACCACGACCGCACCGTCCCCGATCAGCACGTACGCGGCCCAGTCCGCCGCGGCGACGCCCTCGGCCGCGAGCGCGCGCTGCGCGGACGCGAGCGCCCCCGCCGCGGTCGCACCCGCGGCCAGCGCGTCGTAGAAGCGCTCCGCGAAGCGCACCGACTCGGCGTCGCGCACCGGCCACAGCGTGCCCACCACGGCCCGCGCGCCGGCGTGCAGGAACGCGCGCGCGAGGCTCTCCGGTCCGCCGCCACGCAGCGTGTGGCCGCCCGCGCTGCTGCACGCCGAGAGCACGACGAGCCGGTTCGCGAGCGGCAGCGCCGCGATCTCGTGCGGCTGCAGGAGGCCGTCCTCGCCCGCGGCGCCCGGCACGAGCAGCACCGCGGAGCGGTCGGGGTGTTCGCGGTTCGAGGTCGCGTGGACCGCGAAGTGCAGGACGCCGAACGGTGCGAGCGGCTCCGCCTTGAGCGCGTGCTCGCTCGCGGCGCCCTCGAACAAGCCGCGGCTTCCGCCGCCGAGGCGCTCGACGAGCCCGCGCACCTCGGGGATCGCGCCGCGCAGCGGCTGCCCCGCGGCGAGGTCCTCGCCGTCCGCGCGTTCGAGCGCGGCCGCGCTGCCGGACCACGGTGCGGCCGACGCGAAGCCGAGCGCCGCGCGCGGCAACGGTCCCCCGCCCCGTCGTCGCGCGTCGACGAACGCCGTCGCCGAAGCGGTGAGCGCGATCTCGAAGCGCGAGCCCACGGAGGCGTCCCCCGCGAGCGGCAGCGACGCGAGCGGGAACTCGAACAGCCGCCCGTCCGGCACGACGACGAGCCGCGTGACCGAGGGCGGCAGGGCGGCCACCCACGGCGCGACGAGGACGCGTGCGAGCGCCGCGGCGGCCTCGCGCTCGGAGCCGTCGCGCCGTGCGAGGAGGCCCAGGTACAGGCCGATCGCGGGCTCGACGTCGCCCGCGGGCAGCGTGACCGCGCGCGCGCCGTCCCGCGTGACGAGCAGCACCCACGGCGGGAGGTCGCGCACCGCGACGACCTGGAACAGCACGAGCGCCTCGTCCGCGGCGAGCGCGGCGCGCGCGTCGTCCAGCGTCGCGACGCGCGGCTGCAGCGCCGCGGCCGGATCGTCCGCGGCGAGATCGGCGAGGAGCGCGTCCTCCTCGAGTTCGAGCCGCTCGCGGCGGCGCTCGAGGTCGCTGCGCGCGGCGAGCCCGTGCGCGGCGGCGTCCTGCAGCCGCGCCTGCACCTCCGCGAGATCGGCGTGCAGCCGCGCGAGCGCCGCGCGGCCCGCGCGCCCCTCCGGCGTCGCGGGCACGGCAGCCTCGACGCGCGCGCGCAGGAGCGCGTCGAGCTCGCCGCGCACGCGGAACTCTTCGAGCACGTCGAACGCGCCCGCGACGTCGGCGGGGACGAGCGCGTCGGCGAGCTCGTAGAACTGCTCGGCTTCGAGCGCGATCGTCCCACTGCGGCCCGCGGCGCTGCGCTGGCGCTCGAACAGCCGCAGCGCGGCGCGCACGGCGGCGCGGCGCGAGGCGAGCGCGCCGGCGCGGTCGCCGGCGAGTTCCTGCGCTTCGGCGAGGAAGCCGCGCACGCCGGCCTCGTCGGAGGTCATGCCGAGCCGGTGCATGTCGCCGACCACGTCGCCGAGCCGCCGGACCGACTCCGCGGCCCGCGCGCGGTCGAGCCGCGCCACGCCGATCGCCTGCAGGCTCTCGGCCACGAGCCGCACGTCCTCGCAATGGAGGTCGTGCGCGAGCGCCTCGCAGCGGTCCCACCATCCCGCCGCCTCGGCCGGCTCGACCCAGCGCCCCACCTCGCACACCTCGCTCAGCTCGGCCCACCGGGACCGGCGCTCGTGCGCGCGGTCGTACGCGTCGACGGTGATGCGCGCGGCCTCCTCGCGCGACGCGAGGCCCGCCGCGGCCATGAAGCGCGTGATCTTCGCCTCGAAGTACAGGCGGTTGTCGAGACAGGCCCGCGACGGCACGCACAGCGCGCCCGCGCGCCGCGAGAGCTGCAGCGCTTCCGAGTAGTGCGCGAGGCGCAGCGCGGCGTCGGCCGCCTGGTCGAAGACCTGCATGCGCATCGGCGGCGGCAGCGCGTCGAAGCCCTCCGCGGTGATCGTGCGCCGCAGTGCGAACATCGCGTCGTCGACGCGGTCGTGGAGCTTCGCGTCGAACGCCGCGACGAGCGTGGCCCGCGTGCGCGCCACGGGATCGCGTGTCCGCTCGCGCAGGGTGTCCAGCTCGCCGAGAGCGCGCGCGACCTCGTCCTCGTGGTTCAGGCGCTGCGCGGCCCGCGTGCGCAGCGCGAGGAGATAGGTCGTGGCCTCGACGTCGCCGCCGCGCCCCAGCGCCGTGGACGCGGCCTCGAACAGCGGCACGGCGCGCGAGGCGTCGCGCTCGACCCAGTACATGCCGCGGGCGGCCGCGAGCCACGGGTCGTCCGGCGCGGCCGCGGACCACGCCTCGAGCCGCGCGAGGCGCACGTCGCGCTCCGCGCGGTCGAGCGCGTTCAGCGTCCAGCACTCGACGTCGAACGGACGCGCCGGCGGGCGCGTGGTGTGCGCCGTGCAGACGGGATCGAACTCGTCCGCGGACGCGCGCGGCGCCGCGACGGCGAGTGCGAGCGTGAGCGCGAAGAGCAGCGCGCCCCGCGCGGAGGCCCGGGCGCGCACGACCGTCACTTTACGCGCGCAAGGAACGTGACCGAGGCGACGGTGCGCCCGTCGGGCCACGTCGCGATCACGCGCCACGCGACGGGCGCGCCGGCCGGGAGCCCCTGCAGCGCCCTGGCCGGAACCGTGTACTCGGCACGGTCGAGCGCGTGCGCGCGATCGAGGATCACGAGCGCGGGCGTGCCGACCTCGACGTCGTAGACCGTGCCCTTCGGGCCCGCGGTCCACCGGAGCCGGAACGCGTCGCGCGGGAGCGCCGCGTCCTCGCCCACGAGCGCGCGCGGCGCCTCGAGCGCGGGCGCGCGCAGCACGGGACCGCCGTCCGGCACGCGCCCGGTGACGACGAACACCGCGACGCTCGCCACGGCGAGCACCGCCGCGGCCGCGAGCGCGCGGCGCCACGTCGCGCGGCGCCGCGTCCCCTGCCGGACCGCGAGCGCCTCGTCCGCCCCGAGCGCGCGTGCGAGCCGCCACGCCTCGGCGCAGGCCCCGCAGCGCAGGGCGTGCTCGGCCACGGCCTCGCGGGCCGCGAGCGGAGCCGTGCCGTGGGCCGCGGACCAGAGTGCGGCCGCGGCGGGGCAGGCCGCGCCGGGCGCGGTGCCGTCGTGTTCGCGCCAGAGGACGCGGAGCGCGTCGTCGTCCACGGGACTCATGGCGTGAACCCCTTTCCCGCGAGGCACGCGCGCAGGTCGCGCAGCCCGCGGAACAACGCGCTCGCGGTGCGCTTCGCCGCCCACCCGAGCAGTGCGGAGGCCTCGGGCACGCTGTGCCCCTGCAGGTGCAGGAACACGGGCAGGCGCCGCCCGTCGGCGAGGCCCGCCAGGCACTCGCGGATCGCCGCCCCGGCCTGCGCGCTCGCCGCACGCCGTCCGGGGTCTTCGGACGGACGCACGCCGGCGACGAGGTCCACCCCCGCCTCCTCGAGCGGCGTTTCGCGCCGGCGCCGCTGCCGGCGCAGCTCGTCCACGAGTGCGTGGTACGCCGCCTTCTTCCAATAGGACGCATGGCGGACGTCGCCTGATTCACCGCGCCGCGCCCGCTCGACCAGGCGCAGCAGCACGTCCTGAACGAGGTCCTCGGCGCGCGAGGCCATGGCGGGAGAACACTGCTCGCGCACGGCGCGCAGCAGTTCCCTGCGGATGGCCTCGAGATCGAGGCCGGACGCGGTCTGGACCCCTTCCTCCGGCACGACGGTTCCTAGGCTGACCCAGCGTGCGGGGATGGTAACCCGGCTGCGGACGTTGGGGGGCCGGGGGATCGGGACCCCCGGACCCGGGACGGGCCCGGCCGGCCCGGTAGAAAAGGCGAGACGGCGTGGACTGGCCACGCCGCCCCGCGGGTAACGGACCGCCTGAACCGGGGGGGGTTGAAGGTCGGCCCGTCGATGGCGGGAGAATGGCCCGTTTGCCGGGGCCCGGCCATCGGGATTTTGCTTATGAACGGCTGTTTGAAACGTGCGCGACGCGGCTCCGGGCGCGCCACAGCGGGCGGCTTCCCGTGAGCAGCGCGGCGCCGATCGCGACGTAGACCACGCCGAGCACGGGCCGCGGCAGCGGGCTGCGCCGCAGGGCGATGCCGAGCCCCATCATCAGCGGCACGAGGAGCCAGCCCTTCCAGCCGAGGAACCCACCCACGCACCGGCCGTCGCCGCGCGCGACGAGGCGGCCCGCGTTGTGCCGCGCGGTGCGCGCCAGCACGAAGCGGCCCTTGAGGGCGCCGAGCACGAGGCCGAGTGCGACGAGGAACGCGGCCGTGGCCGCGTGCGTGCCGAGACACCAGTGCAGTCCGGCCGCGGCGAGGAGCGTGCCGACGGTGCACCACATCGACGCGGCGAGCAGCAGGTGCGTGCGCGCGGAAGCCGCGGGCTTCCAGCGCTCGAGGGTGTCGCGCAGCGTCGTGACGGCCATCGCGCGCCATTGTCACCCAGCCGTGCGCGCGGCGCGCTATCATCGCCGCCTGTCGCTTCGAACGAATCACGAGGGAGGTTCTTGACGATGGCAAAGAAGGTCAAGGCGAAGCCCGCCAAGGCCGGCGCGGCGGCGAAAAAGGCTGCCGCGAAGAAGGCGCCGAAGAAGCCCGCCGCGCCCGTGAAGGCCGTGGCCGGGAAGAAGGTCTCGAAAAAGGCCACGTCCAAGCCGGCCGCGAAGAAGGTCGCGACGAAGAAGGTCGCGACGAAGAAGGTCGTGACGAAGAAGGTCGCGACGCCGCGAGCGGCGGCGACCGCGAAGCAGGCTGCGGCACGCAAGGCGGCACCGAAAAAGCAGTCCGGCGCGAAGTCCGCACCGAAGCGGACGACCGCGACGACGCCGGCTCCCGTTCCGCGCCCGACCGCGCCGTCCGCGACCGCGCGCCTCGGCCTGCGCCGCTCCGTCGGCCTCGCGCCGCGGCCCGGGTTCAACCAGGCGTCCGCGCCCGCCGAGGCGCCGCAGTCCGCGCCCACGGCGCCGGCCGCGCCGTCCGTGGTGCGCCGCGGGCTGTTCCGCGAGACGCCGATCGCCGGCGATCGCCCGGCGCCCGCGCCCGAACAGGAGTCCTGAAGGGACCGGGGGACGGCCGGTTGACAGCCCTCCGGCCGTCCCTATAATCCCCTCCGTTCCGCGCGGGGCTATCGTCTAGGGGTCGAGGACGCGTGGTTCTCAGCCATGAAACCGGGGTTCGAATCCCCGTAGCCCTGCCAACTTCGATTTGACCCGGGCGGCCGATCGGCCGCTCGTTTCATTGTGCGGTGCCGGGTTTCATCGTGCGGTGCCGGGCCGGGCCGCGAGGGCCTTGAAGCCCATGCGGATCGTGAGGCGGTCCTGCTTCACGAAGACGTCCTCGATCTGCAGGTTCATCGGCGTGCGCTGGCCCTCGCGCGAGACGAGCACGAAGTCGAACGCGCGCGGCAGCTCGATCGGCGGCAGGAGCGCGCCGAAGTCCGGCAGCATCGCGAGCGGTCCTTCCCCGACGGCACGCGTGGTCCGGAGACGCACGATCTGCTTCGTGGCATCCACCTCCGGCCAGAGGCGCAGCTGCACCGTCCCCTCCGTGCGGGCCTCGAGCACCTTGACGCCGATGCGCGCCTGCAGCGCGCCCTCGAAGAACTCGACCGACTTCGGCGGGGTGAGCGCGAGCGTGACCGAGCCGAGCGCGGGCACCTCGATCTTCTGCCGCGTCGGCATCTGCGCGGCGACGAGGGTCGTGACCGCGCCGCGGTCGAGGAGCAGTTCGCCCGCCCCGTTCGAGGCCGCGGGCGACGGGCGCACGGGCGTGGTGGTCGCGGCGACGGCGAGGGTGACCGCGACCGCGAGGACGAGCACGAAGAGCACGCGTGACACGAGCGGGGCCCTCCACGAAGCGGGCCGCAGGGCCCGGTCCGCGGTCATCGTGTCACGCGCGATGCGTTCGCGCACCCGTGGAGGGGCGGGTCAAGGCGCCGCACGCGCCGCAACCCACCCCCTCCCGGATCAGAACGACACCGTCATCCCCAGCGTCGCGAAACGGCCCGGGCTGCGGTACCCGCGGACCTCCTCGTACCGCGCGCCGGCCAGGTTCTGCGCGCGCACGAACAGCTTGACCTTCTGCGCGACCGCGACGTCCACCGATGCGTCGAGGCGCGCGATGCCGTCGAGGGTCGTGCCGTCGGCCTCGGTGCGGCCGCGCGCGACGAACCACCACACGCCGACGCCGACCCGCTCGCCCGCCTGCCAGCGCGCGGAGAGCGATCCCTGGTGCACGGGGCGCCGCGCGAGCGGCCGGCCCGTCGCCGCGTCCTCGGAGTCGGTCCACGTGTAGCTCGCGCCGAGCTGCACGGCCTGCGAGAGCTTCGCCGAGACGGTGCTCTCGACGCCGCGGGCGCGCGCGCGATCGACGTTGGCGGCGAGGAACGTGCCGAGGTCGAAGTTGATCAGGTCGCGGAACGTGTTGTGGAACACGGTCACGTCGGCGGTGACCCGGCGGTCCGCGAAGTGCTTCTCGACGCCGAGGTCGTATCCCGTGCTCGTCTCGGGACGCAGGTCGGGGTTGCCGTAGTACGGGTAGTAGAGGTCGACGAACGTCGGCGCCTTGAAGCCCGTCCCGTAGCTCGCGTGCACGCGCGACGCGGCCGACGGGATCAGCCACGCGGCCGTCGCGCGCCAGGTCGTGTGGCCGCCGAAGACCGAGTGCCGGTCGTTGCGCAGCGCGGCGGTGAGGTACAGCCGGTCGCCCACCGACCACTGGTTCTGCGCGAAGACCGAGCGCACGTCGACGGTCTCGTCGTAGCTGCCGGCCTCCTCGCCTGCGCGACGCTCGTACGAACCGCCGACGGTGAGCGTGTCGGTGCGCGACAGCAGGACGTCGGTCTGCGCGGTCGCGCTCGTGGCGAGCGTCCTGATGCGGAAGTTGTTGTAGGACGTGTCGGGGTCGCTTCCCGAGAGGTCCTCGCGGTTCACGCCGATGCGGACCGAGGGGCGCCACGCGTCGCCGATCGCCCACTGCACCTTGGCGCTGCCGATCAGCTCCCTGCGGCGCTGCTCGAACAGCGGCGCGGCGACGGGACCGAACGCGCCGGACTCGGGGTCCTCGCCGAAGCCGTCGGGGTGCACGGTCGCGTCGGCCCAGCGCAGCGCCAGTTCCGCGCGGCCGCCGCGGGGCAGCGCGGCCCCGACCAGGCCGGCCGCGGTCGTGTTGCGGTACGGGAGCGCGGCCTCGTCGCCCGCGCGCCGCGCGGCGAGCGACCAGCCGGGCAGGCGCTCGTTGGCCGCGGAGACGCGCCAGTCGAACGCGTCGTTCGCGCCGGCGGCGCTGCCCTGCAGGCGATGGCTCGCGTAGGGCCCCGCCTCGACCGAGAGCGTCGCCGGCGCTCCGGCGCGGCCGCGGCGCGTGACGACGTTGATCACGCCGCCGATCGCCTCGGAGCCGTACAGCGAGCTCTGCGGGCCGCGCACGATCTCGATGCGCTCGACCTGCTCGGGCACGAGGTCCGCGAAGTCGTACGCGCCGGAGGTGAGGCTGTTCACGCGCGTGCCGTCCACGAGCACGAGCGTGTGGGACGAGTTCGCGCCGCGCAGGAACGCGCTCGCGGCGCGCCCCGGGCCGCCGTTCTGCACGGCCGCGAGCCCGGGCAGGCTGCGCAGGAGCTCGATCATGCTCGTGGCGTGGCGCGCCTCGATCTCGTCGCGCGACACGACAGTGACGCTGGTGCCGACCTTGTCCGTCTCGGTCGTCGTGAGGTTCGCCGAGACGACGACCTCTTCGCTGAGCGGCGGGTCGGGGGTGACGGGGGACGCGTTGCCGGCGGCCGCCGCGGACCTCGCGCCCTGCGCGAGGACGAGCACCGCCACGGCCGCGACGACGGTTGCTCGTTCGAGTGTCTGCCTTTTCACGTGTCCGGTCCTCCCGGACCGACCCTGGCGGAGTGCCTGCGCCAAGACACGCGGGCCCGGAGATGCACGGCGCGTCGGCGCCGGAATGCACCCCGGGGGCGAGCTTGAAGCGTGAGCGGCGGAACCTGCCCCTGGTCGGTTCGCGCAATGTGCTCGGGCCGGTCTCCTGGCTCGCGGGTCATCCGGTCCACCGCGCCTTCCCGGGTCGCTTTGGCTCGCGTCCCAGTGGCTGCGACGTGGTCCCGGTCCTTCCCACCGGGATGCGTCGCGTGCGGTCCGTCTCCGCTCACAGTCGCCGGGCGGCAGGGGAATCGCACCCCTTTCCCGTCACCCAAGTACGAGGTGTGACTCGCGCGTTGTACCACCGGGCGATACGCGCGTGCAAGTGTGCGCCTACAATCCACGTGCACCCGCTTCGGAGGCCTGCAGATGAAGCGCACCGCGCTCGCAGTTCGCACCGCCCTGCTCGTCACGCTCTTCGTGACGCCGGCCGTCGTGCCCGCGTGCTTCGCCGGCGACGACCCGGCCGGACTCGGCAAGGGTGCGCTCGTGATCGTCGGCGGCGCGCTCACCTCGGACAACGCGCCCGTGTACCTCAAGATCCTCGAGCTCGCGCTGCCGGACAAGCCGGTCTGCATCATCCCGCTCGCCAGCGGCGATCCGCGCAGCGCGGCGATCGCGGTGCTCTCGGACCTGGTGCGGCACGGCGGCGAGGGCGTGGCCCAGGCGATCGAATTCACGGCGAAGACGCCCGAGCGAGCGCACGATTCCGAGACCGTGAAGCTGCTGCGTGCGTGCGGCGGGTTCTACTTCACGGGCGGCGACCAGTCGCGGATCGTCGACGTGCTGCGCCCCAACGGAGGATCGACGCCGGCCTTCGAGG
>JABLTH010004188.1_pt1 | contig 20384 bp, 17 predicted proteins | sample 7875711 | NCBI WGS metagenome assembly JABLTH01 (sample SAMN14941262, study PRJNA633318) | bioreactor metagenome | isolation source: bioreactor | place: China | collected 2019-03-05 | reverse complement strand
CGAGGTCGAGATATTCCCAGTCCACCCGCCCGCCGCGAATCGTCACCAATCCCAACCCGGCCGGCGTGCCGTGCCACGGGCCGCGCCACCACTTTCCACACACCGCCCCGCCGGTGACGAATGTGATTCCACGCCAGCGATAAAACTCATTCACATGCAAGTGCCCCTGCAACACGAGGAGGAGATTTCGATGCTCAAACACCTTTAAAACCTCCAGCGCGTTGACCACCACGCGATTTTCCGGCGCGGGAGCGGTTGCGCCCTCCGTCAGCTCAAAAAATCCCGTCATCAACGGCATGTGCGAAACCAGCACAATCGGCGTCTGCGGCGCGAGCGCCTGCGTATCCGCGCGCAACCAATCCATCTGCGCCGCGTCCACAAATCCGCGGTACTTCCGCTCGTCTTTTGTGATCTCGATCGCATCGAGGACAATGAAATGCGCGCCGAGCGCGTCGAAGGAATAATACGTTCGATCCAAGTTGAGGCGCGCGCGGAAGGTGGACTTGGGATCCGCCTCGGGCGGCGATCCGTCGCGCGGCTCAACGCCGATGATGTCGTGATTGCCGATGGCCGTGTGGACAGGCGCGGCGATTCGGCGGTGAAGATTTTCGTAGTACGCATCCCATCGCGGAACCGTGAACGCGACGGAAGAGTCATAACCTTCTGTGATCTGATCGCCGCCGCAGATCGCCAAATCCACATTCTGCGCGTTGATCAAGTCGGCGGCTTTCGCGAGCGCCTCAGGCGTATCCCACTCCGGTCGCGCGTGAATATCGGTGAAATAGACGAACCGCAACCGGTCCACATCCGCCGTTTCCGCCGCCCACGACATGCGACGCGGCCAGCCCATCGCCACGCCGGCCAACGCGGAAGTTTTGATGAACGTGCGGCGATTCATGCGCGAAGAATACGGCGAAGGGCGCGCGCGGACAAGCGCCTTGCCCGCTTCAATCACCCGAGAATGCGTTTGAGCGCATAGCTCAAATCGCCGAGCGTGTAGGGCTTGCTCACCATGCCGACGAAACCGAACTTCTTGTAGCGCTCCATCACCGGGTCGTTGACGTAGCCGCTGGACACAATCGCCTTCGCATTCGGCCAGCGCGCCAGCAACTGACGCACGCATTCGCGCCCGCCCATGCCGCCGGAAACGGTAAGGTCGAGCATCACGGCATCGAAAGGCTGGCCCCGATCCGCGTGCGCCTTGTATTCATCCAACGCTTCCTGCCCATCCTTCACCGTGACCACTTTATAGCCGACGCTTTCGAGAATGCGTTTGACCAATTGACGGATCGCCTCTTCGTCATCCATCGCGAGAATCTTGCCGTTGCCCCGCAGCACGAGCGGTTGCGACTTGCCCAGCCCGCGTCCGGTGTCGCTTTCGGAGGCCGGCAGATAGATGCGAAACGTTGTGCCTTCTCCCACCTTGGAGTCCACCGAGAGAAATCCGTCATGTTTTTTCACGATCGCAAAACTCGTGGTCAGGCCGAGACCGCTGCCCTTTTCTTTCGTCGTGAAATACGGCTCAAAAATCTTGTTGAGCACTTCCTTGGGCATGCCCGGCCCAGTGTCGGAAATTGAGATTTTCACGTAAGGCCCAGGGCGCAACGGAATATTCTTTTGTTGTTCCGTGAACGTGACGTTTTCCGTGCTGATCTTGATCGTGCCGCCGGTTGGCATGGCCTGATCGGCGTTGATGATGATGTTCTGAACGACCTGGCTGATCTGGCCCAGATCCACTTCCGCCGCCCGCGTTTCGGGGTCCAACTCAAACACGCATTTTGAATTCGAGCCGCGCAGCACGAACTCCGCCGAATCCTTGACCATTTCCGGCAAGGACGCCTGCTGCTTGATCGGCGCTCCGCCCTTGGCAAAGGTCAACAACTGATGCGTCAACGACTTGGCGCGAAGCCCCGCGCTCTCGACTTCGTTGAGCAGCGACGGCACCTCGGTGGGATTTTCCGCCAGCGACATCTGCGCAAGGGAAAGGTTCCCCAAAATGGCGGTGAGCAAATTGTTGTAGTCGTGCGCGATGCCGCCGGCGAGCAAGGCGATGGACTCCAATTTCTGCGTCTTGGCGCGATCTTCCTCGATTCGGTGCCGCTCCGTGATGTCGCGGAAGGCCACGACGATGCCGCTGATGTGGCCATCGGGATCGAAAATGGGCGCGCAACTGTATTCGATCTTTCGCTCCGCCCCGCTTTTGTGAACGAGGGCCAACCCTTCCATAAACTCCGGTTGCGGCCCGCTCGCCACCACGCGCTCCAAAAGCTGCGTGAACGGCTGGCCGGTTTCGGATTCCAGCACCTTGAACACTTCATAGAGAAACTTGCGCGCGGCCTCATCCTGCTTCCAGCCGGTCAACTCTTCCGCCACGCGATTCATCAACACCACACGGCTATCCGCATCCGTCGCGATCACCCCATCGCCAATGGTGCGCAGCGTCGTGATGAACCGCTCCCGCTCCGACGCCAATTCGGCCTCGGCGCGCTTGCGCTCTGCAATTTCGGAAATCATGAACTTATTGGAGTCCGCCAACTCGCGCGTTCGCTCCTGTACGCGACGGTCAAAATCCGAGCGGGTGCGCGACAGCTCCGTGTCCACCTTCTTCTTCTGCTCCGCCAGATTCTGAAGCTCCCGCGAGCGATCGCTGACCGCTTCACGATAGGTGTCAATCTGGCGGAAAAGCGAATAGACGTAGCCCGCGACAAAAATGCTGAACGCGACTCCGGCGATCAACGTCGCCCACGACGTCGTCTTCATATCGGACAAACCGCGCGTCTTGATCTGATATTGCCGAATGACGGACTCCGCAAAATGCAAATTCCCAAAGGCCACGATCGAAAGAAACGAACCGATGGCCAACACGAGCAACAAGGATCGCGCTCGGGAGCGATTCGGCTTCGGCTCTGCCGCTTCGCCCGCATCCGCGTTCAACGGCTGCGGCGAGTGTGGAATCTCTTCTTTGATCGCAAGTTTCATTCCTCATGACATTTACCCTAACGCGCGCCATAAAAAAAGGATTCTGTTGAACCCGCCGCAACCGGCCCATTTTCCGGATTCACCGCAATCGCCAAAAATGTGATACGTTCACGAAAAAGGTTTCGCCCGGTTCAAACGCGGAGATGGAATAGTCATGATGAACGTCACCACATTTCAAAACAGCAAAGACTTAACCGATGAATTGACGACTTTGCTTCGCGCCGAATTGAGCCGCCCTCACTCCTCGCCCGCGGCGATCATGCTCGCCGGAGGTTCCACCCCGATGGCGGCCTATGCGCGCCTCGCCGCCAATCCTCCTTCCATTTCGCCGAATCTGCGCCTCCTTTTTTCCGACGACCGCCACGTGCCGCCGACGGACCCCAAAAGCAATTTCGGCCAGACCTCCGCCATGATTCGCGCATTGCGTATTCCGCCTGAGCGCGTGATTCGCGTATTGGGCGAACGGCCCCTCGCGGAGGCCGAGGCGGCCTTCGAAAAATCCGTGTCCGAACACTTGCAGGCGGGAGGCACGATCCCGTTCGGGCTTTTGGGCCTCGGCGCCGACGGACACACCGCTTCACTTTTCTCCGCTGAACACATCCGTAAAGCGCAAGGGCGCCGCGCCCTGGCCGTCGCGCGGCCCGACGGGCTGAACGGGGTCAGCCTGACGCCCGATGTGCTGTCGCAGGTGCAACGTATTATTTTCCTCGTGACCGGCGCGGAGAAAAAGCTGCGGGTGAATCAGTTGATCGCCGAACCGTCGTCCATTCCCGCAGGACTCGCCGTGGCCCGCGCGCCGCGTGTTGAAATCTGGTGCGATACTGCAGCCTGCCCGATCTGAGCGCGCGCGTCAGCGCGCGAAATGCTCGCTCAAATCTTTCCCCGGCCGAAGAAATTCAATCCAGCCGGCAAGCCCATACGTCAAATGAACGATGGGAATCAGAAAGAAAACCAGCAAGTCTCTTAACTTCCGCGTCTCCATGAAAGCGACCGCCGTGAACCACAAGTCCGCCAGCGCGTAGAGAGCCAGATCGAGCGCGAGCAGCCACCGCGCGAGAGGAAGAAAGAACGAGAGCGGAATGAGCGCGACCAGCGAGGCGACCCACAAGGCCGGAATCAACGTCGTCGCCTCGAACTCAACGCCCGAGCGAAGGAGACGAATGCGCGTGGCGCCGTAGCCGTGAATCTGCTTGCAGAAGCGCCAAAGTGATTGACGCGGATAGTGGAACACCCAGGCTTCCGGCTGGAAGAGAATACGGCGCCCGCTGCGCTCAACCCTGTGGGCGGCGATCATTTCCTCGCCCGGCCAGAATTTCGGATCGAAGCCGCCGATGGCTTCAAAGGCGGTTTTTCGATAGGCCATGTTGCAACCGATGATTTTGGACCACTTGATGGGAAAGGCGTGCGCATCGTCCTTCCGGTAGCGATGCATCACATAGCCCGCCGCGGGCGACGACATCGCCACGCCCGCAACGCGCGCGAACAAATTAACATCCTCCGGCACGAGGCTCGGCCCGCTGACCACCTGCGTCTCGGAATCTTCAAAGGGCTCGAGCATCTTCCGCGGCCAGTGCGGCGCGACCTTCACGTCGTCGTCGAGGAACGCGACGATGGCGGCGCGCGCCTCCCGCGCGCCGTAATTTTTCTTTTCGCTCGAATCGCCGACCTCGAAGGACACCGGGTAATGCCGCACGTTCGGATGCGCGGCCAGAATTTCCTGAACGCCTGCAAGCACGGCTTCGTCTTTGATTTTTCCGCACACCAGCACCTCGGTTCGATCGAAGTCGTGGCAGGCGGAAAGCGAATTGAGCGTCTGGAGCAGAATCGGACGCCCCATCGTGGGGATCACGATTGAGAGAATAGGCGCAGCGCCGTCAGACATTCTGCGCCCTCTTGATCGCAAGGAATAGCGCGGAGAGCAGGCAGATCGCCACCCCGGCGCCCTGCACCCCGAGCGACCACAGCGCAGGCGCGTACCGCAACTCAACCTCGTGCAGTCCCGGCTCGACGCGCAGGCCCTGTAAGATGTAGTCGCAGCGGAAAACCGGTTCGGGCTTTCCATCCACCAAGGCCTTCCACTCCGGCGCAAACCGCTCCACACTTCGCAACACGGCGGGCGAAGTGACGGAGATGCCGAGGACAACGCGGCCGGGGCGATATTCCCGGATCGTGACACTCCCGGCGTTCGCCGGGGCATCCGCCGGCGAATCCGGAACGTTCGCATCCCGCAGAAGCAGCGTCTCGGCGTTCAAATCCGCCGCGGTATCTTTCAAGCGGTTCAGCATTTCCTCGTCCGTCGCGCCGCGCCATCGGCCGATGAGCGAATAGCGGGGCGTGGCGTTGGTGTATTCGATGACACAGTGCTGGCCCGGTTGACTCGCCGTCGCCGTCACCGGCTCGATCACGCCGTCGGGACGTTGCGTGACGTTGTAGGCATAGCGGAGCGCGAAGTGGCTCCTGAACTGCGCGTCGGCCTGAATCTGATTCCAGACCTGCGCGGGACCGAGAATGTAATTCACCGCCGTGGCCTGCCAGAGGCGGATCGGATTGCGCCCCACAGCCTGAAGAAAGTTTTCGTAGTCCACCGGCATACGCGGCATCTGCGTGAAATTGAAGGTCTGAATGCCGTAATAGGGGAAGAGATACGTCAGCCAGTAATTATAGAAACTCTCTTGCGTGGCCAAGGCGACCCGCCCGCCGACGCCGTCGCTCTTGAGAAACCGGATGAGATCCGATTCTTTCACCATGTCGCGCGACTGCGAGGAGATGTAGTGACTCGCAAGAAAAATGCTATCCACCGCCAGCAGCGCAACGGGTAGCCACGCCCATGCGGGCTTGCCTTTCATCCGCGGCGTGAGCATGACAAAAACCGCCAGAAGCGCCGCCGCGACGCCGCCGTGAATCAGCGCAACGCCCTTCAGCAGAACAATGCGCTGCGCTGCGGGACCCCACCCCTGCGAGGAGAGAGCCGGAACGGAGGAATTCATTCCGCTGATCGTGCCCAGTCCCCACAGGAACAACAGCGCGGCCAGCCCCCAGAGGACGGCGCGCAACCGCTTCGCGCCATCCGCGGATTTCAAGAACTCGTCCAGTCCCAAAGCCGCGAGAACACCGAGGCCGATCTGAAACAGGTGCAGAAACTTGTTCGGGTTACGGATGGATGAAATCCCCGGCAGCGCAAAGAGCATGCGATAGAGCGGAAAATACTTTCCGAATGAGAGCAGCAGGGCCAAACCTGTCACGACCGACCAGATGATCACGAACATCCGCCGTTCGCCATCGAGCAACCGCCGCCCAAAGGCGAGCACGGCAACCCACACCGCGAGCGCGACGGCCATGACGCTCAGGTAATGATTTTCGAGTTTGAAATTGCGAAACCCCTGATGCGTCTGGTCCCATCCGGCGGATCGGCCCATGCGGCCCCAATAGGGTCCCGACGCATCGCCCGATGCCCAACCCGTGTAACCGGGCGCGATGAAATCAATGGACTCCTCCGGCGGCCAGCTCCACTGCGTCGCGAATTCCCACTGCGCTTTCGGGTCTTCCTGATTGAGCGCGGCCACGCCCTTCACACTGCCTTGATAACCGGACCAAATCGCATGAAACGCGATCAACCCCGCCGCGACACCCATCGCAAGCAGCACGGCCACGGAGGCGCCGAGGCGGCTGCCGCGTTCCTTCCACAGCTGAAACGCCGATGCGGGAACCAGCAACATCGCGCAAAATAGCGCAACGTCGGCCTGCTCAAGGAACATGAAACCAATGCAGCCGCCGGCCAGCAATCCGAGCGCCCAGCTCTTGCGCTTCACGGCGAGGTCGGACAGCCAGAGATAGGCCGCGGCGAAGATCAGCACGCCGAATTTGCCGATATGTCCCGCGTGCGTCAGCGTGAAATTGCTGCCGATCCAAAACGCGGCGATAGCGCCGAGCGTGATGGCCGGCCATCCGACTTTTCTATTCCTTAAATATAAGGCGAAGAAAATTGAAGCGGCGAGAAGGTCAATCGCGTGAATCCAGTTCAGGAAAAATTCCACCGGCAGGATCGCCAGCAGCAGGTTCGTCCAGTTGATGTTCAAAATCGTGCCGAGGCCGATCATCGTCGTGTCGTCCCACCAGCCCAGCCAACCGAACGGCAGCGCGTTTTTGCGCAGCGCGAGCGCGCCGATGCCGTCGTCGGTCGTGAAGAGGAGTTGGCCGGGCATCAAGACGCTGCGAAAGATCACAAGCGCGAGCGCGATTAGCGCAGCCGCGAAGGCGGGAAGGTTGAAACGGGGTGAGCGGATTTTGTTATCGTCGCTTGTCGTCTGCATTTTTATAGTCGAGCACTATTAAGAAACACGGGACCCAAATGCCATATCAATCTTTTTGCGCCGCGCTCCTTTGCGCCCTCTTTGCCGTTGCCTGCCACCCCACCCCCTCCGGGCCAGTGCGGCCGTGGCGCGAATTCGTCGCCGACCTCACCAATTCCGCCGCGCTGCCGAACTTGAACAGCGGCGCATCCCGCCTCATTTCCAGCTATGACCCGAGCGGCGGGAACGACGACTTCAACCACTTCGCCGGAACTTCCGCTGAAAAGGGCTGGGTCGTTCTCGCCGACCTCAAAGGCCCCGGCGCCGTCACGCGATTTTGGACCACCGGCGAAGATCCCGGCCATCAGTTTCGCATCTATTTTGACGGCGAGCGAAAGCCGCGCATCTCCGGGACCATCGAAGAAATCTTTGGCGGACGCGCCCCGTTCGTTTCGCCCTTCGCGCAAGGCCGCAATCTCTGCTGGTACAGCTACCTTCCGCTGACGTTCAACAAATCCATTCGCATCGAGGCGCAAGCGCCGAATGTGCATCCGCTCTGGGGTCAACGCCGCCTGTTCTATCAGCTCAACGTCCAACAGTTCACGAACCGCTTCGCCGTCGAGAGCTTTCCCGCGACGCTCTCGCCGGAAGATCAAGCCGCGCTCGACGCGGTAGGAAAAGCGCTCGCGAACTCCACGCGCTGGCCCGCTTCCAAGCCGGGCGCAAGTTCAGCTCAGGAAATTCCGCCCGGCGAATCCCGCGCGTTCATCACCGAACAGGGCCCGGCCACCATCACGGCCTTGACCGGGTCGCTCCAGCCCGCCGCCGCCGACACCGGCTACGTGGCGAGAAACAATCTCCTTCGCGATGTGGTCGTTTCCGTCACCTACGACGACGCCGTCGCGCCGAGCCTGATCGCGCCGTGGGGACCGCTCTTCGGGAACGCATGGCGCGCGCGCGACTACGGAAGTTTCTTCGTCGGCGCATCCCCCGATGGCGATGAGTTCCGCATGCCGATGCCGTTCAAAAAGGCCCTCCGCATTGAAGTGGCCAACCGCGGACCGACGCCCGTTCGCGTCGCGCTTTCAGCGACGGTCACGCCGGGCGTCGGCGAAGACGCCGGTTATCTTCACGCCGAGTGGAATCGCTCCGGCCCCGCCGCCACGCCGACCACGCCGCATCCGGTCGCGAATTTCAACGGCGCGGGGAAATACGTGGGCTGCTTTCTCGGCGTGACGGGTCTCGACGATTCGTGGTGGATTCTCGAAGGCGACGAGGAGATGTATGTGGACGGCGAAACCAAACCCTCATGGCACGGCACCGGGCTTGAAGATTACTTCAACGGCGGATGGTACTATCGCCGAAACGAATTTGACGCTTTCACGGGCGTTATGGACCGCTCGCCGTTTCGCGTCGCCCAGTTCCGCCATCATCTGGTGGACGCCGTGTCTTTCAAAACTCATTTTCGCATGACCTGGGAGCGCGGCGATCAAAACGTCAGCCGGGGCTACTTTGAATCCCTGGCCTTCGCCTATCTCGATCACCCCGCCGCGACGCCTCCGCTGCCCGCCGAACCTGAAGCCGTCCGCGCGCCAGAAAACATCTACGACCGCCAGACCTTCATGCTGCAACTTTTTGAACTCGAACGCATGACCAACTACGCGCGCGCCGCGGACTACATCGGCGAGTACATCGAGCGTTATGCGGATGCGCCCGAAAACGGCGTGCTGAAACTTCGCGCGCTGGAATATCGCCGACTCCTCGGCGAGTCGGTCAGCGATGCGGAATACGAGCCGTTCCGTCGCGGCGATTTCGGCGAGGACGCGGCCCAACAGGCGCGCCTCTTGAGCTGGTTCTATGAAAAAAGCGGACGCGCGCTCGTCGGACTTTGCGCAAACGGCGGAGGAAAGGTGATCGTGGATGGACAGGAGATTGCCGCCTCAGACCAGCCCTATACGCTCGTTGTGCGCGGATTCGAATTGCGCAGCGGACCGCACATCCTCTCCGGCGAAGTGGAATGGCGGAGGCAGGATGCGTGGTGGCAGGCGGGCGTCCGCACTCACGCGGGATTTTTCGGGAGCGACATCGGCACCTTCGCCACGCTCAAATCCCCGCCCTCCGGCTGGCAGGTTTCCGCCGATGTCTCCGCGCCGTGGGCCGCGCTGATGGAGCGCGACATTCACCGCGGCGTGCCCGACGCGCCGTTCATCGGCGGGATTCCAAACGCCTTCATTCTCTTCCAATCCGCCGCGTATGGCGCATCGGTTCCCGACTGGGGCTATTACCGCACGAAGGGCTATTTCAAGCAGCCGTTCACTGTGCCATTGCAGTAATTGGCCGCCTTTTCTATCCTGCCCGCCCTGATGAACTTCTGGACCGACAAACGCGTGATGCTGACCGGCGGCGGCGGATTTATCGGCTCGCACACCGAGCGGCTGTTGCGGCAGCGAAATCCCAAATCAGTTTTCGTCGCGCGCCGCAAGGAATATGACCTGACCCGCGAGCACGACGTCGCCCGCCTCTTCCACGAGCATCCCGCGGATGTGGTCGTGCATCTCGCCGGATTGGTCGGAGGCATTCTTGCGCTCAAAACCAAACCCGTGGAATATTGCTCGGCGAATCTCCTGATGAACACGTTCATGCTCCACCATGCGTGGAAGACCGGCGTTCAGCGTTTCCTCGCCATCGGTGCGGGCTGCGGCTATCCGCAACACGCGCCCACCCCGTTGAAAGAAGACGATCTCTGGAACGGATTCCCCCAGCCCGACACCGCGCCCTACGCGCTCGCGAAGCGGGCCTTCACCGTCCAGTCCAGCTCCTATGCCGCCCAATATGGCTTCAAGTCCATCACGGCCATTCCCGGCAACGTCTATGGGCCGAACGACAACTTCGATCTGACCACGGCCAACGTCGTGCCGGCGCTCGTGCGAAAATTTGTCGAAGCCGCCGACAAGACCGCGCCATCGGTCGAAGTCTGGGGCACCGGAAAAGCCGCGCGCGATTTCGTTTTCGTGGATGACCTTGCCGAAGGCATGTTGCGGGCCATCGAACATTATTCAGAAAACACCGTGGTCAACATCAGCTCCGGCGAAGAGACGCCCATCCGCGCGATCGTGGAACTCCTCGCCGAATTGACCGGCTTCAAAGGCGAGGTCGTGTGGAATACCAGCCGTCCGGACGGCCAGCTCCACCGTCGCCTCGACACGACCAAGGCCCAAACCGAACTGGGCTGGAGACCGCAAATGAGCCTGCGCGACGGATTGCGTTTGACCATTGACTGGTATCGCGCCAACGCGGAGACGGCGCGTGTCTGATTGGCGAAACCGCAAAGCGCTGGTCACCGGAGGCGCGGGCTTCATCGGGTCCAACCTCGCGGCCCGCCTCGTCCGCGAAGGCGCTCGCGTGCGCGTGGCCGACAACCTCGAACGGGGCAAACTCGAAAACCTCGCGGCCATTCGCGATGATATCGAATTTCTGCAACTCGATTTGCGCCACGCCGCCGATGCGCAACGCGCGGTGGAGGGTCAGGAAATTGTTTTTCACCTCGCCGCCATCGTCGCAGCGATTCAGGTTTATCTCGAAAAGCCGGGATCCGTAATTCTGAACAATCTGCTCATTGATCAGAACGTCCTCGCCGCAGTGGTGAACGCAAAAACGCCGCGCGTTTTTTATGCCAGCAGCTCGCACGTTTATCCCGAACATCTCCAGCAATCACCCGATGCGCCGAGGCTGACCGAGAAGGACGCCTCCCCCGCCGCGCCGGGTTTGAGCTATGGCTGGGCCAAACTCGTCGGCGAAATTGCCGCGCTCGCGCTGGCGAAGGAACATCGCGGCCTCGCGGTTTCCGTCGGCCGCATCTGCGGCGCCTACGGGTTTCATCAGGATATTGATATTGCGACCGGCTCGCTCATCCCCGCGCTCTGCCATCGCGCCGCCCTCTGGCCGAAACGCCAGCCGTTCATGCTGCGCGGCACCGGCAAAGAGAAGCGCTCTTATTGCTTTGTGGATGACATCGTCGAGGCGCTGCTCCGTTCGATTGACGCGCAGGACCGCCACCGGGTCGTCGGGCCGTTCAACATCAGCGAAGAAAGCCAGGTCAGCGTTCACGAAATTGCGGAGGCCATTGTTCGAGCGTCGGGCAAGGATATTCCGATTCAGTACGACCCCAATTTTCCCACGCCGCTCTGGAGTCAGACGGTGGATTGCTCGCTCGCGCGGGAACTCCTGAACGGATGGACGCCGGGCGTCCCGCTTGATCGCGGAATCGCGATGACCTACGAACACATCCGGGAACGCGTGAGCGGATGAACGCGAATCAGCTCGCGCGTTGATACGGCTGAATCTCGCCCGCTTTCCGCATCGCGTGGATTCGCTTGTGGAGTTTGCCCGCCGCGGCGAAATGCTCGAAGTATTGTCTCCACTGTGTGCCTGACTCAAAGGCATGGCTTTCGCCGTGCAGCCGCGGGCCGAAAACGACATCCGTCTGCCCGAGGCGCGCGCCCAGTGTGTGCGCCCAAATTGTGGTCTCAGCAAAAAAAGCGTTCGGCAAAGTCTCGTAAAGTTCCGCGCATCGTTTCATCAGATCGCTGCGGCAAAGCCGGAACGCCGCGTTGATATCCGTCACCGGAAGATTGAAGAGGCGCACGCAATATTGCGTGAACGTCGAAGAGCCCCAACGGCGATGTAGCGCGTCGTGCCGCACGGTTCGTCGGCCCAGAATGAAGTCGTGCGTCGCCATCAGCGGCGTCAGCTTCCAGAACTCGGCGGCCAGGCTCTGCCCGTCCGAGTCCACCAGAAAAATCCACGGACACTTCGCCTGCCGAATCAGAGAGCGCAGCGCGGCGGGGATGCCTTCGCGTTTTTCTTTCAGGCTCAAGCGGATATTGGGCCAGCGTTTCTGAAGCTCCACAAGAATTTCCCGGGTGCCATCCGTGCTTCCGCTGTCCTCGATGACAAACTCAGATTCGGCTGGGAGGTGATGCAGCACCACATCTTCGAAATTGGCCACCACCGTTTCGATGGCCTGCGCCTCATTATAGGAGGGCATCAAAATGGAGACCGGATCGCGAATGGAACTGCGCAGGGCTTTCCACTCGGCAAAGTTGGATGGGATCATGGCGCTCATTATTCGACCGGGAGTATGTTGGGAGGCATGCGAATGTTCTGCGGTGCGCCGACCGGCGCGCCCAAGGCGCCCTTCCGGGCGAGAATCAATTTTTGATTGCGAAGCGTCATCACGTCGGCGTTCCGGGCCGTGGCGGGAATGTCGCCGATGCGCTCATAATTGCCGGATTGCACTCGCTGATAGAGCGGCCAGCTATTGTCTTCGAGCGGAATGTCCACGATGATGACATCGAACGGATCGCTTTCGAGAAACGCGCGCAATTTCTCCGGATAGCGTGAGGGATCAAATTCCCCGTGCCAGTAACAATCGCGCCCCATCGTCGTGTACACCGGTTTATGCGCGAGGACCTGATAAAACGAGGCGTTGTTGTAATACACCTCCTTGCCGGGCATGGCCACAAGATCGAGCAGTTGGCGGTAGCGCGACTCGTCCTCCGGCGTCACGCGATACGGCGCGAGCGATTGAATCAAGCAAAGCCCCTGCACAAGGCAGACCACGTAGAAAAACCGCCGCGCCATCACCGATGCCGCGCACGCCTGCCACGCGGCGGAAAGGACCACCGCCGGAAGCAAAGCGCCCATCAGAAGCCCCTGCACCGGACCCGACCCGTATTTCAACCGCGCGATCACGGCCACAACCACGGCGCCTCCGAGGAAAACCCACTCCGGCTTCCGAATCCAATCGAGCAACGAACGCTGGCTCAGCGCGCACCAGATGCCCGCGGCGATGAGCAGCCCGAACCGCCCGAGCAGTTCAGGGAACAAGCTCGGGAAAGGAAACGCGCCCCAATTCATGGGAGACTGCTTCTGCAGCACAAAGACATTGTAGAGAAAACTCGAACCCGGCTGCGAGGCATAGTGGATGAACAGCGGCGTCGCGATGGCGGCGAGCGCCCCAATGGCCAGCAGCGCCCTGCGCCAGTTCCGCACGGCGAGAGAGAAAATCAGAGCAGCAATCGCGATAAGGCCGGTCTGTTTGCTCCAGAACGCTAGAAAGGCGCTGACCGCGGCCAGTATCACGGTCCAAACCGACAACTTGGGATCGCGGAGCAACAGCCATAGCGATAGCAGCGTGAAGAGGACGAGAAAGGCGTTCGGCCCAATCGTCACAAACCACAGCGGCTGCGGAAAAGCCAAAAAGAAAATCGCGGCGATCGCGGCAACCCAGCGGCTGGCCCCGAGGCGTCGCCCAATCCCCCACAAGACGAGCGCGGCAAGGAGGCCCGCGAACAAGGTGGTCGCTCGAAACAGGCGCACATCCACGGAAAACAACTTCGCGAGATTTCCCATCACCTGAAACGAGAAGGGCGTATAGCTGAACAAATCCTGAACGCGCGGGTCGTCGCGCGGCCCGTAGAGCGGCATGCCCTGATGCACCTGCCACGCAAAAATACTGTGAATGCTCTCGTCGCTATCCACGATGGCAGGCGTCGCCAGCCGATTCCATGCGTAAGAGCCAAGCACGCACGCATAAGCCGCCAACATCAGAAAAAGCGCGACGCATAAAACTACACTCCACGCATCGCGGCGAGGCTGGCCCCGCGGCGGCGGCGATTCAACAGAGCGCGGATTGGTGCTGGATTTTTGAGCCATATCAATTTTGCCTTGGCGAGGCGTCTTTGATGACCGACAGGTCCTGAACCAGTAGCGGGAAGCGGCCGCCTGAGACATCCCGGAATTCCAGATTCAGCCCGCCGCCGGGCCCCTCGATATTGGAAATGCGCCAACGCTCCATCGCGCCGCCTTGAAAGTTATGCTGCTCGTTGTTCGCCCGCACTTGTTTCGGCCCGCCGATACTCACTCCGCTGAGTTCAATTGAAACCGTTTGAGGCGCATCGGTCAGATTGATCAACTCCAATACCCCCTGCCCGCCCAGCATGTGCCAATCCATGAACTGCTGGGTCTGAATGGGGAAAATCTGCATCGGTCCGGATTTCTGATATCGCCAGCCTTCTCCGAATAACGGCAGGACTATCTGACCTTCAGCCCGCGCCCGCGCAATGATGTCCGGCTTTTCGTTCCAGAAAAATTCGACCACCGTGCGATTCGTGTTCGCGGCGAAATAATCGCCGCGCGCTGCAAGCCCCACATTCCGAAGTTTCAATCCCGCTTCGTTGGTGAAGGCGGTATGATGCGCAAAATACTCTCGTGGCCAGTTCCAATATCCAATCGTTGGATCGTCAAAGAAGGATTTGGCAACTTCCAGATAGCCTGCCTGCGGGAAGCGCCGGAAGAAATCCATCGCCGTCTGCCGCCAGCGGCCCTGCACATAATTTTCCACGGGTTCATTCGGGATGGTGAAGGTAAAAATCACATTTGTTCCGGGGTGAGCGCGAAGTTCGTTCCACGGCTCAAACCAGCGATCCACCAGCACGGGATCGCCCGCGGGTAGATGCGCGTCGCACCATGAAACGATGTCGCGATAAGGGGTGGGTTTTCCGCGCAGTTGTGTGACCCAGATCGCGGGTTGCACCAGTGGCGCCAGCATCAGACACGCCGCGGCGGTTTGCCACGGAGCTTCACCTTTCCCGGCCTTCCGGTTTTCCAGCCACTTCGAAGGCACGACAAAGAGTCCGTAGGCCAACGCAGCCAGATGAAAAGGAAAGAGACCTGAAAGATATCGCGCTTCGTAGAACGCGCCGGCCGCCGAGCGCGCCACGAGGAAGAGTAGAAACTGCGCCACATAAATGAAGACAATCATCCACGTCGCGCGGTCGCGCCGCACTACGCCGATGACAAAACCGGCAACGGCAATCAGCAGCAGCGCTACGCGCAAGATTCCCGAGCCCCACGAGAATTGCATCGCCGCGCGAGCGAGTTCGCTCGCCACATTCGTTTGCGCAACGAGGCTTGCGCTGTAACTCTTGTTCGCGCCGATCTGCTGAATGATCGGCCACAGGCCCCACGAGCTGAACACAACCGGAGCAAGCACAACAGCGCCCACCGCGATCAATCGCCAAACACTGCCCTTCGTGTTCGACTGCTTGCGGCCGATCCACGCACAGATCGCGAGATACAGCGCCAGCGCCGCGCTGATCATCAACCCCGTGATCTGGCTGAAAGCGCTGAAAAACACAGCGACAGCCAGCAACAGGAAAGATTTCCACGTCAGCTTCTCGCCAGCCAGCAGACGCGGACCGATATCCGCCGCCGCCCAGAGAATGCTGAAATATCCGAACAGCGCCGTGGCATAGAAATAAGCTTCGCGCGAAAACTGGACGGCAAACGGGTGCAACGCAACAAGCGCCGCAAATGCAAGGGCGAATCCCTTTCCCCCGAGGCGTTTCCCCGCCATGTAGGCCGGGAGCAACGTGAGCAAACCGAAGACGGCAAAAATGGACCGTGTGTTGAACGGCGTGACCGGAAGCCCCGTCCAGTTGAGATACGCCTTCATCAGCACTGCGGGCATCGGCATCTGACCCGCTGCGCCGGATACCTCAAACCACTTCGTCCACACATCCCCCACACTCACCGGACGTTGAGCCAGGGTCCAGAGCAGGATCGTGTCCGCGCGAAAAGCCGGCACGCCAAGGTTATGGAATCGCACCCACCCGGCGACGAGCACGATCAGCGCAAGCAACACATAATGAAGACGCAACGATTTCACACTCAACCTGTCCAATGGGCGGAAAGACTAGTGACCCGCTCCATCGAAGTACAGTATAAGTCATGCCCATGACCGGACGGAAGCTACTCGCCTACAAATCCAATGACGGCTCCGATTTTTTGCGCCACACGGAGTTTTCTAAAAGCCCCACACACCGCAACCGCCTGCAGGCCATCCTTGAACTGATCCCCGCAGCAACGGCGAACGGTCAGAAACCCCACATCCTCGAAGTGGGCTGTGGAACCGGCAACATCGCCCTTCCCCTCGCCTCCCTGACAGGCGTCAGAGCTTGGCAAGACAGCGTCGTGGCGCGACAAAACACGTAGGGTGTCGTACCCAGTCTCTGGCGAAACGCGCGGATAAAGTTGGACGCGTGGCGATATCCGACGATTTGGGCCACCTCATCCACGCGGTGCGTATGCGTTTGAAGCAGCGCGATGGATCGGGTCAACCGGTGGGCGAGAACCACACGATAGAGGGTCAACCCGGTCTGTGCCTTGAACAGGTGTTAGGTGCGATTAAACCGAATACCGACCGGACTGATCCATGAGCATCAGTTGCTCGTGGTATTCCCTGGCGGAGCCGTTCACCTCAACATACTCCAGCGTCTCGCCCGTCATCTTCGGATACAGCTCCGACAAAGGACCTACCGACTTCTCTGCAAGAGAATAGAAGATTTCGTCCATTTCGATGCCGATGCCCTCATAACCAACCGCTAGAGTCGCGGCCACTGTCGAGCCGCTGCCCATGAAAGGGTCCATGACTACGCCACGCCCCATGGGCAACAAGCTTCTGACAACAATGCGCAAGAAATGCTGTGGTTTCAACGATGGGTGGTCTACAATCTCTCGCTCGCGGGACGGGGTTTTGAAGCTGGGGATAACATCGGGCAACGGCTTGCCACCGGCCAACATCCGGAGAGCTCCCGTTTCCCACTTCCGCAAGTTATCTGCCACCGTTCGCTCTGAAATGGGCTTGCGGAATAGCATCCAAGGCTCAAAGTTACCCCGCGGGGTTACGCACACATCGGGAAACTCCCGCTCAGCATTCTTGGGTCTATCACCACCTCGAAAACCATGATAAAGGCGAAGTATTGTCCCCCGATTCTCGAATCCACCGCGAACCATTGCGTTCTGAACGTACATTTGCAGAATCGGATTCCCTGCAATCAGGACGTGCGCACCAGGACGCAGTTTCGGTAACAACACCCAAGCCCATTGGACAAAGTAGTTTTCAATATCTTTCTTCTGTTCATCCGACAAAACAGTGAAACGCGGCAACGGCCTTCGCTCGCAACCGTCCCAGTTGGGAGGCAACCGCCACACACCACCTTTCCCCGCTCGCAACTTGGCGACCTCATGAGGCAAAAACTCCACCAGTCCATAAGGCGGATCGGTACATACGGCATGGAGAGAATTCTCTTCAAACCCACCCATGACGGATAGACAATCACCAAGGATCAACTTCGGCTGTTTCATGGTTTCAACTATAGTTGAAAGACTTCTTCTCTGTCAACCGTTAATGTACGCCTATGACAGACAATGCCAATGCCATAATCGGCGAAGCGATACGACGCCTTCGGGATACTGCGGGGCTTTCACAAGAGAAGCTCGCAGAGAAGGCCGGAATCACATACCAGTACCTCTCGGCAGTTGAGAACGGCAAAGAAAACTTCACTGTCGGAGTCCTCCAGGCCATCGCCGCCTCGTTAGGCCTCCGCACAGACGCGCTGGTCGCGGAAGCCTACTTGGATGCTCGCCCCATTCCCATGGTAGAGTCGAAGTACTTCATACGGGGCGCGGTCTTGCCCCCCCGCCTGACGATCAACCACGTGTGCGCGGCACTGAATCACACCCACAAGATTATGCGCCTGGTGAACGCCGCCTTAATCAAGACTTCTGGCCGACCACTGCCGTCGTACATTCAAGGCAATAACTTTAGCGGAATCGTCTCGAATATTCTTACGGACTCGTTCTCAACCCTGACCCCCTACAAGCATTTTCATGGCCAGCGATACCCTGATCTTGTCTGCCAAGACAACGGGAAGCAGGTCGCAGGATTGGAAGTGAAGTCCACGATTCAGATTGGCAAAGGAGGCGAGAGTCACAACGGCCACTCTGGATGGCACGTTGTCACCTGCTTTCGCATCGACGAGACATCAGGGGATATCCAGTTCATCCATGTGATGTTCGCTGACCTCATCGGACAAGGTCAGAAGAATGCCGACTGGAAATACATCAGTAGCAAGGTGAACAAGAAAACAGGCAGCCAACGAACCGAGACCTACAACACAACGTCAAGGGGCACCGCCAAACTACGTCACGGAACGGCCTACCTAGACTCCTCTGCCGTTGACATTGCACGCTGGCGCATTGATCCAAAAGTGCCTGTTCCGCCTCACTCTCCTTTTCAGCCGAAAACCAAGGCTAAGAAAAGAAAGAGCACCTAACAATCGGCTTCACTCTTACGGTTGACCTGCGGCGGGTCAACCGAAGGTGAGCCGTGACGTTCGAGCCTGGACACGCTCAGGCCGATCGCGGCGGCAAGGTCGGGAATCCACACCTCGGGGCTTTTTGCGATCAGTTCCAGAACTCGCCGTGCTCGCGCGTCGGGCGGCATGGGAATCGCGACGCACTTGCGAAGCGCCTCCATGCGCTTACGCACAAGCTGCCTTTGCCTTCCAGTCGTCATCCGTCTTCCTTCGGCTTTGTCGCCGGAAAGTTATTCTCCACGTTCGATATCCCGCGCGATTCTTAACATTTCGTGGCTGACACCCGCCCCCCCCCGATCATAACTAGCGGGCCCGCGTTAGCGCCGTATCGAGTCGTTCCGAGGCCCGGCCCACGCCGGGCCGAGGTAGGCGCATCATGCACCAAAGCCGGTGAGAAGGAGCGCGGCCGCAAGGCCAAAGAACACCAGAATGCCCACCATGCTGGAAAGCACTACCCACATGGACCGGACAAGCCCACGCGCTGTCGCACCTAGAGCTGATTCTTCCGATCTTCGATTCCAGATGTATCGAAAATACTCCACACCCGGTCCCAGCGGCGTGACGAACTTCTTGGCTCCAGCAAAGAATCGTTCGTAAGTGCTGGGATCATCCGATTTCAGACGAATACGGATCTGAATTGTTCGCACGAAGAACAGAACCATGCTCCCCGCAAGAGACACGAATGAGACGAAGCAGGCAACGAGGATGTAGAAGAGTGGATCTGTAAGCTTTTCATCCATTGGCAGCGCTCCAGAGACGATGCGCGGCTACTTGGCCGGGCCGCCTCTCAAAAAAGGCAAAGGTATCGGCTGCACATAGGTCTGAATGACGTTGCCGAACCCGCCACCGCCTAAACCAACTCCTACGTTCAACGAGATTTCCGTATTTGCATCCTCTCCGTAGGCTGGGATCGGAAGCGGCGTCGTGACCGATCCACCAAGCGCAAAGATTCCCGCACCTGCGCCGCCGCCGACCTCAAGACCCGTGCCGGCAAGATCGCAGACGTTTTTCGCAGTGGGATTAACAGCGAACTCCAAGCCACCAAACACATTCGCACCGACTACGGCACCGCCGCCAGCATATGTAACTCTTCCCATCGAAAAGCGATCGCGAAACGGCACAGATGGATCAGGATTCTAGCCGATCGCATACCCGTCAACGGTAGTCCCGCCGACACCGGCACCGCCAGACACACCCCACCCAACCCGGAACGTCCACAGCCCAAACGGATCAACCCGGTTCACCGGATTGTTGTCCACGTAGGCGTAGAGGTTCAGTCCGTCCGCCAAGCCGATGGGATCTTTGGAGAGCCATTTACCCGTGATGGGGTCATACCAGCGCGCCCGGAAGTAATGCAGTCCTGTCCGATAGGAATATTCTCTGCCTTGGACGTGTACCGATTGCCGAACGCTGATTCTGTCCGGCTGGCCCGGCTTGCATCATAATCCGTAGTCCGTCCCCACGCGTCGTATTCGTAACTCTCGACGATGCTGCCCGAATGGTCCGTCAACGCCAACACGCTGCCAAGATGGTCCTTGAGATAGTAGTACGTCTGTGTGCTCGCCCCGTACACCGTCATGGACAGGACGTTGTCCACGCCCGGCCCATATTGATACGTTCGCAGCACGCTTCCGTTCGTGTTCACATCCGCGATGACATGAACTCCGTCATACACAAAATAGGTCGTCTGACCGGTGACGGTCATCGAGGCACGACGACCCAGCCCATCGTAAGTATAACTTTCCGCACTGGTTCCGTTGGTCTTCACGTCGGTTATCTGGTAACGACTGTTCCAAGAGACTACGCGAGATAGTGTCCAAAAAGTTCAGCAAAAAGAGAAAGGGTCATGGTAGTTCCTTCAGTTGAAGAGCACGAAAGGAGCTAAAGAACCATG
>JABLTH010018190.1_pt1 | contig 20385 bp, 19 predicted proteins | sample 7875711 | NCBI WGS metagenome assembly JABLTH01 (sample SAMN14941262, study PRJNA633318) | bioreactor metagenome | isolation source: bioreactor | place: China | collected 2019-03-05 | reverse complement strand
CGCCGAGCCAGCTTTCCAGCTGGTTGGCATACCCCTGCGTCAGCAGCGACGAGCCGCCGACGATGGCGGCCGCCTGGGCGCTGCCGGCGGCCAGGGTGAGGGCGATGGGGGCGAGGAGGGTGGTGAGAGCGGTTCGGGTTTTCATGCCCCGAACGTTACCGATCGTTACTGCCCGCCGGCATCCCGTGGCCCGGTGGGACCGGCGGGAATAGTTCGCGGCATGGGGTCGAACGCGGCGCGCGCCCCGCGCGTTCAGGGGATCAAGTCTGCTAAGGCGCCAGCCAGCGCGCGCCTTCGTCGTCGAAACGGGCCCGCCGATGGCCTTCGGCGTGCAGTTCCACCCAGTCGACGGCCAGCACCTCGGCGGTGACGACGGCGAAGTGCTCGCGCGAGCCGCGTTCCGGCGTCGGCCGGTCGAGCGGGCTGCCGGGCGGCAGCGGCGAGAGGAAGTCGTGCGCCGCCGGCGTCATCTTCAGCTTGGCCCAACGCGACCACACGGCCAGGCCGGTGGTCTCGATGCCCAGCTTCACCGAAAGGCGCAGCTGCCAGCCCAGCGGGTCGGAGTAGACGACCATGGTGCCCAGTGGGTGGGCTTCGATCTGCGCCACCTTCGGGCTGCGCGCGTCGGTGTAGACCACCAGCCGGCGCGCCGGCACGTCGACTTCGCGGATCACCACCGTGCGCGCGTCGGCCACCGCGCCGTCGGTGGTGGCCAGCACCGCCAGCCGCCAGGGGTGGGTGCGGTCCTGCGCCGCTTCGGCCAAGTTCGACCAGACCGAGGCTTCCACCAAGCTCAGGTCGTCCAGTCGCCTTGGCAAGGGGCTCATTTCGTGTCTTCGCGTCTCAGAGCCGGGAACAGGATCACGTCACGGATGCTCGGGCTGTCGGTCAGCAGCATGATGAGCCGGTCGATGCCGATGCCGCAACCCCCGGCCGGCGGCATGCCGTATTCGAGCGCGCGGATGAAATCGGCGTCGTAGTACATCGCCTCCTCGTCGCCCGCGGCCTTGTTGGCGGCCTGGGACTGGAAGCGCGCGGCCTGGTCCTCGGCGTCGTTGAGCTCGGAGAAGCCGTTGGCGTACTCGCGGCCGGTGATGAAGAGCTCGAAGCGCTCGGTGACTTGCGGGTTGGTGTCGGAAGCGCGCGCCAGCGGCGACACTTCCACCGGGTAGTCGATGATGAAGGTGGGGTGCCAGAGCTTTTCCTCGACCGCCGCCTCGAACAGCCCGAACTGCAGCTCGGCGAGCTTCCAGTGCGCCGGCGGCTCCTCGCCCAGCGCCTTCAGCTTCGCATGCAGCGCGGCGGGGTCGTCGGCCTCGGCCGGCGTCACGCCGGCGTGCTGGACGATGGCGTCGCGCACCGACAGGCGCGCGAAGGGCTTGTCCAGGTCCACCGGCTGGCCCGCGTAGCTGAGTGTCGCGGTGCCGCTGGCGGCACGCGCGGCGTGGCGCAGCACCTGCTCGGTGAAGTCCATCAGCTCGCGGTGCGTCCAGTACGCGGCGTAGAACTCCATCATCGTGAACTCGGGGTTGTGGCGGACGCTGATCCCCTCGTTGCGGAAGTTGCGGTTGATCTCGAACACGCGCTCGAAGCCGCCCACCAGCAGGCGCTTCAGGTACAGCTCGGGCGCGATGCGCAGGAACATCTCCTGGTCGAGCGCGTTGTGGTGGGTGACGAAGGGCTTCGCATTGGCGCCGCCGGGAATGGGGTGGAGCATCGGCGTCTCCACCTCCAGGAAGCCGTGCTCCACCATGAACTGGCGGATCGAGCTCACCGCCTTGCTGCGCGCCACGAAGCGCGCGCGCGCGGCGTCGTCGGTGATGAGGTCGACGTAGCGCTGGCGGTACTTCTGTTCCTGGTCGGTCATGCCGTGGAACTTGTCCGGCAGCGGGCGCAGGCTCTTCACCAGCAGGCGCACGAGGCTGGCCTTCACGGTGAGCTCGCCGGTCTTGGTGCGGAACAGCACGCCTTCGACGCCGACGATGTCGCCCAGGTCCCAGTGCTTGAATTCGGCCAGCACGTCGGCGCCCACGCCGTCCTGCGTGACGTAGACCTGCATGCGGCCGCTGCCGTCCTGCAGCGTCGCGAAGCAGGCCTTGCCCATCACGCGCTTCAACATCATGCGGCCGGCCAGGCTGACCTTCACCGCCTGCGGTTCCAGTTCCTCGTTGGGCACCTGGCCGTGCCTGTGGTGCAGGTCGGCCGAGGCGTGGCGCGGCTTGAAGTCGTTCGGGAAGGCGACGCCGCGGGCGCGCAGGGCCTGCAGCTTCTCGCGCCGCTCGGTGATCAGGGAGTTCTCGTCGGACATGCTCAACTCGTTGAATCTGCTGCAATTTTAGGCGCAGCCGTAGAATCGCCGGTTCGATGAAATCAAGCTTCCCCATCACCGGCCGGCGCATCCGCTTCGCGCTGGTGGGCTGCGGCCGCATTTCGGCCAACCACCTCGAGGCGCTGGCCAGGCACGCCGACCGCGCCGAACTGGTGGCCGTGTGCGACAACCGTCCGGCCGCGCTCGAGGCCGCGGTGGCGAAGACCGGCGTGCGCGGCTTCGCGTCGCTGGACCCACTGCTGGCCGAAAGCGACGCCGACATCGTGGTGCTGGCCACCCCCAGCGGCCTGCACCCGCGCCAGGCCATGAAGGCCGCCGCCGCCGGCCGCCACGTGCTGACCGAAAAGCCCATGGCCACCAAGTGGGACGAAGGCGTGCAGATGGTGCGCGCCTGCCGCGACGCCGGCGTCAAGCTCTTCGTGGTGAAGCAGAACCGGCTGAACGCGACGCTGCAGCTCGTGAAGAAGGCGATCGAAGGCGGCCGCTTCGGCCGCATCTTCATGGTCAACGTCAACGTCTTCTGGACGCGGCCGCAGAGCTACTACGACGACGCGCCCTGGCGCGGCCGCTGGGACCTGGACGGCGGCGCCTTCCTCAACCAGGCCAGCCACTACGTGGACATGGTCGACTGGCTGGTCGGCCCGGTCGACAACGTGCACGCCTACACCGCCACGCTGGCGCGCGACATCGAGGCCGAGGACACCGGCGTCATGAGCCTGCGCCTGCGCTCGGGCGGCCTGGCCAGCATCAACGTCACGATGCTCACGCACGGCCGGAACTTCGAAGGCAGCATCACCGTGCTCGGCGAACGCGGCACGGTGCGCGTGGGCGGCGTGGCGGTGAACCGCATCGACCACTGGGAGTTCGACGAGGCGCGACCGGAAGACGCGGCGGTGAAGGACGCCAGCTACGCCACCCCTTCGGTCTACGGCTTCGGCCACCCGCTGTACTACGACAACGTCATCGGCACGCTGCGCGGCGAGAAGCACGCCGAGGTCGACGGCTACGAAGGCCTGCGCTCGCTCGAAGTGGTGATCGCCGCCTACCGCAGCGCGCGCGACGGCGTGCGCGTGGGCCTGCCGCTGGTCTTCTGACCGTGGCCGCCGTGATCCACCCCAGCGCCATCGTCGACGAAGGCGCGCAGCTCGGCGAAGGCACGCGCGTCTGGCACTTCGCGCATGTCTGCGCGGGGGCGCGCATCGGCCCCGGCTGTTCGCTCGGGCAGGGTGTCTACGTCGGCAACGACGTGACCATCGGCGCCAACGTGAAGATCCAGAACAACGTCTCGGTCTACGACGCCGTCACGCTGGAAGACGACGTCTTCTGCGGCCCGAGCATGGTGTTCACCAACGTCTTCAACCCGCGTTCGGCAGTGCCGCGCAAGGCCGAGTACCGCCGCACGCTGGTGAAGCGCGGCGCCACGCTGGGCGCCAACTGCACCCTCGTCTGCGGCACCACGGTGGGCGAATACGCCTTCGTCGGCGCCGGCGCGGTGGTCAGCCGCGACGTGCCGCCCTTCGCGCTGGTGGTGGGCGTGCCGGCGCGCCGCATCGGCTGGATGAGCCGCCACGGCGAGCGGCTCGACCTGCCGGCCAGCGGCCAGGCCGAAGCCGCCTGCCCCGCCACCGGCGAACGCTACCGCCTCGAAGGCGACCTTCTCACGCCATGCAGTTCACCGACCTGAAGACCCAGTACGCGGCCCTGAAGGCCAGCGTCGATGCGCGCATCCAGCGCGTGCTGGACCATGGCCAGTACATCCTGGGCCCCGAGGTGGCGGAACTGGAGTCGGCGCTCGCCGCCTTCACCGGCTCGAAGCACTGCATCACCGTGGCCAGCGGCACCGAGGCGCTGCTGATCGCGCTGATGGCGCTGGACCTGAAGCCCGGCGACGAGGTCATCACCAGCCCCTTCACCTTCGCCGCCACGGCGGAGATGATCGTGCTGGCCGGCGGCCGCCCGGTCTTCGCCGACGTCGAGCCCGACACCTGCAACCTGAACGCTGCGCTGGTGGAAGCGCTCGTGACGCCGCGCACGAAGGCCATCATGCCGGTCAGCCTGTACGGCCAGGTGGCCGACATGGCCGAGCTCAACGCCATCGCCGCCCGCCACGGCCTGGCCGTCGTCGAAGACGCGGCACAGAGCTTCGGCGCGGTCTACCAGGGCCGGCGCTCGTGCGCGCTGTCGACCTTCGGCGCCACCAGCTTCTTCCCCAGCAAGCCGCTGGGCTGCTACGGCGACGGTGGCGCGCTGTTCACCGACGACGGCCGCCTGGCGCAGGCGGCACGCGAGATCCGCGTCCACGGCCAGAGCGGGCGCTACCACCACACCCGGCTCGGCGTGGGCGGCCGGCTCGACACGATCCAGGCCGCGGTGCTGCTGGCCAAGCTGGAACGCTTCGAATGGGAGCTCGGGCGCCGCGCCGCCATCGGCGCGCGCTATGCGCAGCTGCTGCAGGGCGTGGAGCAGGTGGCGGTGCGGCCCGACCGCGATTCGGTCTGGGCGCAGTACACCGTGATGGTCGACCGGCGCGAAGCGGTGCAGGCGGCGCTGAAGGCCGAAGGCATTCCCACCGCCGTGCACTACCCGCGCCCGCTCGACGAGCAGCCGGCCTACGCGCAATACGCGTCGCCTGAAGGCTGCCCGGTGAGCCGGCGCCTGGCCGCGCGCGTGCTGAGCCTGCCGATGAGCGCCGACCTCACCGAAGCCGACCAGGACCGGGTGGCCGCCGCGCTGCGGCGCGCCCTGTCGGTGTGAGGCGGCGTGAAATGGCCGTTAACCGCCCGTTCGCGCTTCGCGCGCAACGTCTGGCAGGTGGCGCGCGCCAACGTGGCGGCGCAGGCGCTGCCGGTGCTGGCGGCGCCGCTGCTCACGCGGCTGGTGACGCCGGCCGACTTCGGCGCGCTGGCGCTCTTCGCTTCCTGGCTCGGGCTGGCGCTGGCGGTGGCGACGGCGCGCTTCGACTGGTCGGTGCCGAACGCACGCTCCACGCGCGGCGCGGCGGCGGTGCTGGTGCTGGGCGCGCTGGCGCTGGGCGCCTTCACCGGGCTGGTGGCGGTGCTGGTGGGCGTGCTGCCGCGACCGGCGGCGCTGGGCGCGGCGCTGTGGCTGCTGGTGCCGGTGCTGCTGGGCAGCGGGCTGCAGCAGTTGATGTCGGCCTGGCACGTGCGCGGGGCCGAACTCGGTGCGGTGGGCCGGGCCAAGGTCTGGCAGAGCGCGGGCAACGTCGGCGTCTCGCTCGCACTGGCGCTGCTGCTGCCGGCCGGCCAGGGCCTGTGGGCGCTGCTGCTCGGCCTGCTGGCGGGCGCGTGGATCGGCATCGGCCCGCTGTGGCGTTCGGCCGGCGACCTGCAGCGCGCGCTGCGGGCGCTGAACCGGCGCCGCCTGGAACTGGCATGGCGGCGCTACGCGGCCGAAGCCGGCTGGTCCACCTGCGTCTCGCTCGTCAACGCCGCCAGCTTCGCCGTCGTGCCGCTGCTGCTGGCGCGCCACTACGGCGCCGCCGAGGTGGGCTTCTACGCGCTGATGCAGCGCGTGGCGCTGGGTCCGGTGGGCCTGGTGGGCTCGGCGGTGAGCCAGAGCTTCTGGGCCGAGGCCGCGCGCCTGGTGCGCGAGGACCGCGCCGCGCTCACGCGCCTGTACACGCGCAGCAGCGTGCGGCTGGCCTGGATCGCGCTGCCGCTGGCGCTGCTGGCCGCCGCCGGGCCGCTGTACGTGGGGCCGATCTTCGGCGCCGCGCAGTGGCAGCCGGCGGGCTGGGTGCTGGCCGCCAGCGTGCCCATGCTGGTGGGGCAGGTGGTGGTCTCGCCGCTGTCGCACCTGATCATCCACCGCAAGCAGCACTGGCAGGCGCTGTGGGACCTGGCGCGCATCGCGCTGTTGGCGCTGGCCATCGAAGCGGCCGGGCGTGGCGGCGCGCCGCTGGCCGGCGCGGTGCTGGCGCTGTCGGCCGTGATGGCGGCGATGTACGTCGTGCTGTTCGGCCTCAACTGGCGCGCGCTGCGCGCCTGAGCACCGCATGAGCCACGCCCAGGAGTACTACGAGAACTACGGCGGCCAGTCGGTGGCTGACTACGTCGAAGGGCACCTGCGCCACTCGCCGACCGAGGTCGAGCGCATCGAGCGCCTGGTGGCGCTGGCCGGCGAAGGCGTGCACAGCGTGCTCGACGTCGGCGCCGGCCACGGGCTGCTGCTGGAAGCGCTGGCGGCGCGGCGCGGCCTGCGCGGCACCGGCATCGAGATCACCGCGGCGAAGGTCGACTACGCCCGCTCGCGCGGCGTCGACCTGCGGCTGGGCGACGCCTCGCGGCTGGACTTCGGCGACCGCAGCTTCGACCTCGTCTACTGCTGCGAGGTGCTCGAGCACCTGCCCTTCGGCGTCTTCGAAGCGGCCTGCCGCGAACTGGCGCGCGTGGCGCGCGACCAGGTCGTCGTCTCGGTGCCGTTCGACGAGCGGCGCCACTTCGTGCGCTGCCCCTACTGCGCCGCCTCGGTGAACCCGAACTACCACTTCCGGTCGTTCGACGCCGCGTCGATGGCGTCGCTGCTGCCCGGCTGGCGGCTCGAGACCAGCTTCGGCCTCGGGCGCGAAGCCCATGGCTGGCTGAAGCACTGGCTGCGGCCCTGGCTCAGCCGCGGCTGGCCCGCCCTGCTGGTGTGCCCTTCGTGCGGCTGGCGCCCCGCGCCGGCGCCGCAGGCGGCGGGCGCGGCGGCGCCTTCGACGTCGCGCCGTCCGCCGCCTTCGCTGCCGACGCCTTCGCGGCCGCTCTGGCGCATCGGCGTCTACCGGCGCCCGGCATGAGGAGGAGACCCCCGCGATGATCGGGCTGCTCAAGGGCATGGCCGCGCGCGTGCTGCGCATCGTGATGCCGCACGACGGGCGCGACAACTCGGCCTACTGGCGGCGGCGTGCCGGCGAAGCCGGGTCGGCCGCCGTGCTGTGGCGCAACCCCGACTACAACCGCCTGGTGCGCGAACGCGAGTACGCGCAGATCGCGCCCGTGCTGGCGACGCTGCCGCCCGGCGCCGCGGTGCTGGACATCGGCTGCGGCATCGGCGAGGTGACGCGCTGGCTGCTCTCGCAGCGGCCCGACCTGCGCGTCACCGGCGTCGACTTCCCCGAGATGGTGGAACGCGCGGCGCGCGAGTTGACGCCTTCGCCGCAGCTCGAATGGGTCGGCGCCAGCGCCGACGCCTTCGAGCGGCCGGGCGCGTTCGACCTCGTGCTGTCCTCGGGCTGCTACTCGGCGATCCGCGACCGCGCGCGCTGCGAAGCGGCCATCGCCGCCGGCTGCCGGGCGGTGCGGCCGGGCGGCCGCCTGCTCATGATCGACCCGTTCCACCGCTGGAAGTACCTGGCGCGCGTGCGCATGGGGGCCGACGAGGTGCTGGCGCTGGCGCAGTCGCAGGGCCTGGTGCTCGAACGGCGCGGCGGCATCCTGTTCTGGCCGCTGCGCGAGATGCTGTCGAACTCGCGCGCCGGCGCCGCCGCCCTCGGCCGCTGGTTCGCGCACGGCGAGCGCTGGCTGCAGCGCCTGGGCGAGGACCGCTGGTCCGACTACAAGGTCCTGCTGCTGCGCAAGCCCGGCCGCTGATGCTGCGCTCGAGTCTGCTGCTGGGTCTGCTGATGCAAGCGCTGCCGCGCGCCACGCTGGAGGCGCGGCTGGCGCCGCACGGGCCGCGCGGCGCCGCCGGCGCGCGCTGCCGGCCCTTCTTCAGCGGGCGCGTCGCGCTCGCCGCGCTGGCCGCGCTGCCGCGCTTCGGCCGCCGCGTCGTGCTGCTGCCGGAATACCTGTGCAACGTGGTGCCGCTGGCCTTCGAACGCGCCGGCTGGCGCGTCGAGGGCTTCGCCGTCGACGAGCGCTTCGAGCCCGACCCCCGGGCCCTGGCGGCGCGTGCCGAGTCCAGCGGTGCCGACCTGCTGCTGCTGGCGCCGCTGTACGGCGCCGACGGCGGCGTCGGCTGGTGGGCGGGCGCCGAAGGCCGGGCGCTGCGTCAGCGCCTGGGACTGACGCTGGTGCTGGACCTCTGCCAGGACGCGGCGCGCCCGGCCCTGCTGGGCGACCCTGGCGAACAGTGGGCGGTGCTCACCAGCTTCAACGACAAGAGCTTCCCGGGTGCCATGGGCGCCGTGCTCTGGACCGACCTGGACCTGCCCCCGCCGCCTCTTCCTCCGGCGCGCGCCGCGCTGCTGATCGTGCTGTGGGTGCTGCGCCGGCTGCTGCGGCGCGAGCGGGCGGGGGTGGAGCGCGGCTACGAGTTCTCGCACGCGGCGCGTTTCCCCTGGGGCTTCGACACCGCGGGGGCCACCCGGCTGCAGCTGGCGCTGGGGGCGGTCGGGCTGGCACGCCTGCCGCGCTGGCAGGCGCGGCGGCAGGCGGCGGTGGCGGCCGGCCGCGTGAAGCCGCTGCCGCTGCCGTACGCGGGCAGCGCGCCCTTCGTCGTCGCGGCCGCGGGTGACCCCGGTGAACACCGCAGCAAGCGGCCCTACGCGATGGCGCACGACGCCGCGCGCAGCCTGTGCCCCCTGCTGCAGGTGCGCCACAACAAGGGCTTCGACGACCGATGAGCGCGCGGCAAGCGTTGGCGGTGACGCACAGCGCCTGGATCAACGCCTGGACGCTGGGCCGGGCGTGCGCGCCGCTGGGCGTCGCGCTCAAGGTCGCCACCGGCCGGCGCGAGATGCCGCTGCCGCCGCTGGGCGCGGCGGAGCGCCCCGACTGGCAGCTCTTCACCGAGGAAGCCTCGCTCGCGCGGGCGCTGGCGGGCGAACTGCCCGGCCGCTTCCTGCCCGCCACCTTCCCGCCCGAACTGCTGGACGACAAGTGGGCCTTCGCCGAGTTCCTGGCCGCCGACCGCGGCGGCCCGCAAGGCCTGCCGCAGTGGCCGCTGGCCGACGCCGCGCAGGCTGCGTGGCCGCTGCTGCTGAAGGGCCGCCACAGCTGGCGCGGCGGCCGCAAGCTGCCGCGCGGCTGGGTCTGCCGCGACGCCGCCGAACTGGCGGCGCAGCGCGAACGCCTGGCCGCCGAGGGGCTGCAGGAGTCCTGGTTCTTCCTCCAGGCCTGGCTGGGCGACGCGCCGCTGCGCCTGCTGAGCGTGGCCGGCTTCTTCGACGCCGAAGACGAGAGCCGCCACCTGGCCTGCGTGACCGAACGGCTGGCCGACTACGGCGAAGGGCCCAGCAGCTCGGCGCTGCTGGCCACGGTGGCCGACGAACGGGGGCTGGTGGAGCGCGCGGCGCAGGTGCTGCGCCGGCTGCGCTACCGCGGGCCCTACGAGCTGGAGTTCATCGCCGCCGGCGACCGGCTCTTCGCACTGGAGCTGAACCCGCGCTTCTGGATGCAGCACGGCCTGTTCCTCGCCCACGGCAACGGCCTGCTCAAGCGCTACTTCGGCCTCGACACCGCGGCCGACCGCGCGCAGCGTCTGCTGCCGCCGGGCCTGGCCTGGGCCGACGGCTTCTGGCTGCTGCGGCGCGCGCTGCGCGGCGACTTCGCGCCCTGGCGCCGCGCGCGTGCACTGAACGCCGTGATCTGCCCACCACCGGCCGTGGCGCTGCGCACGGTGGCCTGGCGCGCCTTCGGCGGGCACTGATGCTGGAACTGCGCGTCCCGCCACGGCGCCGGCCCGAACGCGAATGGGTCGCGCAGGTGCTGTTCGACCGCTGGCTGGGCCTGCCGGTGCGGCTGGTGGAGGAAACGCGCGAAGACGTCGAACTGCGCCTGCCGGGCGGCGCTGTCGTCAGCTGGGCCGACGACTTCTTCGCCCGCCACGACGCGCGGTGGCTGGCCGAAGGCGGCGTGCCGGCGGGAGCGCCGGCGTCGTTCGCACTGCCCGACCCCGCGCTCGCCGCGCGCATCGGCGAAAGCGCGCTGCCGCGCTGGTTCGGCGACGGCCGCTTCGAGCGCGGCGAAGGCCGCCTGCGGCTGCCGATCGACGTCACCGGCAGCGCCTTCTTCATGCTCTCGCGCTACGAGGAAGCCGCCGCCGGCGCCGCGCGCGACCGCCACGGCCGCCCGCCCGGCCACGCCAGCGTGGCGCACCGCGCCGGGCTGGCGCTGCGGCCGCTGGTCGACGAGTGGGTCGAACTGCTGTGGTGGGCGATGGCGCAGCTGGCGCCGGCGCTCCAGCGCCAGCCGCGCCCGCCCGCCACCTGGATCAGCTGCGACGTCGACGCGCCCTACTCGCCCGGCCTGAAGGGCGCCCGCGCCTGGCTGCGACAGGCCGCGGTGCACCTGGTGGCCGAACGGCGCCCGCGCCGCGCCGCCGCCACGCTGGCCAATGCCGCGCTCGCGCGCTTCGGCGTCACCCGCTTCGACCCCTTCGACACCTTCGACTGGATGCTCGAAGAGAACGAACGCGCCGGCCACCGGGTCACGTTCTTCTTCCTCGCGGTGAAGCACCCGGTGCGCATCGACGGCTACCACGCGATCGACGAGCCGCGCATCGGCGCGCTGATGAAGCGCATCGTCGAGCGCGGCCACGAAGTGGGCCTGCACGGCAGCTACCGCAGCGTGGAAGACCCGGCGCTGCTGCCGCGCGAGCTGGCCGACCTGCGCGCGGCGATCGAACGCGCCGGCGGCGACGCCACGCGCGTCGGCGCGCGCCAGCACTACCTGCGCTGGCGGCCCGACGACACCGCGCGCCGGCTGGCCGCGCTCGGCTTCGCCTACGACTCCACGCTCGCCTTCCCCGACGTGGCGGGCTTCCGCTGCGGCACCAGCCACGCCTACCCGCTGTTCGACCTGGCCGTGCGCGCGCCCCTGGCGCTGGAAGAGCGCCCGCTGGTGCTGATGGAGACCACGGTCGTCGACCGCGGCTACCTGGGCCTGGGCTGCGGCGACGAAGCGGCGGCGCTGATGCACCGCCTGCGCGAGAAGTGCCACCGTTTCGGCGGCACGTTCTCGCTGCTCTGGCACAACAGCAACTTCTTCGACGGCCGCGCGCGCGCGCTGTACCGTTCGCTGCTGCAGCGGCCGTGAACATCGTCTACCTCAACCACTACGCCGGCAGCCCGGCGCTGGGCATGGAGTACCGGCCCTACTACCTGGCGCGCGAATGGGTGCGTGCCGGGCACCGGGTGCAGATGCTGGCGGCCGACTTCTCGCACGTGCGGGCCAGGCAGCCCCAGTGCGCCCGCTTGCCGGGTGCGCCCTCCTGGGTCTCGGGTGACGAAGTCATCGACGGCATCGCCTACCGCTGGTACGCCACGCCGCCCTACCAGGGCAACGGCCTGGGACGGGTGAAGAACATCTGGGCCTTCTGCCGCGCCGTCTGGCGCGACACCGCGCGCCTCGTGCGCGAGCTGAAACCCGACGTCGTCATCGCCAGCAGCACCTACCCGATGGACATCTGGGTCGCGCGCCGCATGGCGCGCCTGGCGGGCGCGAAGCTGGTCTACGAGGTGCACGACCTGTGGCCGCTGTCGCCGATCGAGCTGTCGGGCATGTCGCGCCGGCACCCGTTCATCATGCTGGTGCAGCATGCGGAAGACACGGCCTACCGCGTGGCCGACCGCGTGGTCTCGATGCTGCCCAAGGTGCACGGCTACATGGCCTCGCGCGGGCTCGACCTGAAGAAGCTGGCCATCGTGCCCAACGGCATCACGCTCGACGAGTGGGAAGGCAGCCCGCCGCCGTTGCGCGACGACGTGGCCCAGGCACTCGCCGGCCCCGGCACCGTGGTGGGCTATGCCGGCTCCATGGGCCAGCCGAACGCGCTGGACACGCTGCTCGACGCTGCCGCGTTGCTTCGTCAGGAACCCCTGCGCTTCGTGCTGGTGGGCAGTGGCCACGAACAGGCGCGGCTGGCGGCGCGCGTGGCGAACGAGCAGCTCACGAACGTGACGATGCTGCCGCCCATCCCGAAGGCGCAGATCCCGTCGTTCCTGGCCGCGGTGGACATCGCCTACATCGGCTGGCAGAAGGTGCCGATCTACCGCTTCGGCATCGCACCCAACAAGCTGATGGACTACATGATGGCGCGCTGCGCGGTGCTGCACTCGGTGGAGGCCGGCAACGACCCGGTGGCCGAAGCCGGCTGCGGCCTCACGGTGCCGCCGCAGGACCCGGCGGCGGTGGCCGAGGGCCTGCGCCGCCTGGCCGCGCTGTCGAAGGACGAGCGGCACGCGATGGGCGAACGCGGTCGCGCCTTCGTGCTGGCCCACCACACCTATCCGGTGCTGGCGCGCCGCTTCCTGGAGGCGCTGGCGTGAACGACGAGACGAAGGCGGTTGCCGAACGCTACGCGCGCCGCGCCGGCCTGTCCGACCGCTACCACCCGCTGCGGCCGGAGAACTGGCAGACCGCGCAGGAACGCCAGCGCGCGCTGCTGCGCCGCTTGGTCGCCGAAGGCCGCACCGACCTGGCCGCGCTGCGGCTGGTCGAAGTGGGCTGCGGCGCCGGCGGCAACCTGCTCGAACTGCTGCAGCTGGGATTCCTGCCCGAACACCTGAGCGGACTGGAGCTGCTGCCCGAGCGCCACGCCCAGGCGCGCCAGCGCCTGCCCGCGGCCACCGCGCTGTGGCGGGGCGACGCCAGCGTGGCGCCGGTCGAGGCCGGCAGCCAGGACCTGGTGCTGCAGTCCACGGTGTTCAGCTCGCTGCTCGACGACGCCTTCCAGCAGCGCCTGGCCGACGCCATGTGGTCGTGGCTGAGGCCCGGCGGCGCCGTGCTCTGGTACGACTTCGTGGTGAACAACCCCCACAACCCCGACGTGCGCGGCGTGCCGGTGGCGCGCATCCGGCAGCTGTTCCCGCAGGCGCGCATCGCGGTCGACCGCGTGACGCTGGCGCCGCCGCTGGCGCGCCGCGTCTGCGCCTGGCACCCGGCCCTGTACCGCGTGTTCAACGCGCGGCCGCTGCTGCGCACGCACCGGCTGGCGTGGATCGAGACGGTCAGCTGACCTCGATGCGCGCCGCCTTCACCAGGCGCGCGAACTTCGCCATCTCGGCGGCCACGAAGGCGGCGAACTCCGACTCGCTGGCGCTCATCGAGACCATCGAGCCCTGCGCCGCGTTGGCCTTCACCAGCTCGGCGTCGGCATAGACCCTGGCGTGGGCGTCGTAGAGCGCGCGCACCACCGCAGCCGGCGCGCCGGCCGGCAGCCACAGGCAGCTCCAGGCGACGAGCACGAGATCGTCGCTGCCGGTCAGCTCCTTCAGCGTGGGCAGGCCCGGCAGCGTGGGCTCGCGCGCGGCGGTGGTCACGGCCAGCGCGCGCAGCTTGCCGGACTGCAGGTGCGGCAGCACGGTGGTGGCGGTGGGAATGGCGAAGGCCACGTCATGGCTGACGAGCGCCTGCGGCAGGTCGACCGACCCGCGGTACGGGATGTGCGCCACCTCCACCGCGGCCACCGTGGCCAGCGCCGCGCCGGCCAGGTGGGCCGCGCTGCCGACGCCGCCGGAACCGTAGTTGAGCTTGCCCGGCGCGGCGCGCGCCGCCTTCAGCAGGTCGTCCAGGCTGCGGTACGGCGAGTCGGCGGCCACCACCAGCAGCGAAGGCGCGTAGGACAGCCGCGTCACGTGGCTGAAGCCCTTCACGGGGTCGTAGGCGGCCTTCGGTTGCAGCAGCTTCTGCACCAGGTGGGTGGAAGCGCCCAGCAGCAGCGTGTGGCCGTCGGCCGGCTGCTGCGCCACGTACTCGGCGGCGATGATGCCGCCGGCGCCCACCTTGTTGTCGACGAAGAGCGTGGCGCCGCCCAGCGCGGCGCCCAGGCGCGGCAGAAACTGGCGCGTCAGCACGTCGGGGCCGCCGCCGGGCGCGAAGGGCACCACCAGCCGGATGGGGCGCGCCGGCCAGGCCGGCTGGGCGCGCGCGAGGGTCGGCAGCGCCAGCGTGGCCAGCAAGGCGCGGCGCCGGGCCGCTTGCGTCGGATAATCCGCCATGGCCGCGGATTTTCTTCCTTTCGCGCAGCCCGAAATCGGCGAGGAAGAGATCGCCGAAGTGGTCGACACCCTGCGTTCGGGCTGGGTCACCACCGGGCCCAAGGCGCGCCGTTTCGAAACCGACTTCGGTGCCTTCCTGGGCGACCCCGGGCTGCACTGCATCGCCGTCAACTCGGCCACCGCCGGGCTGCACCTGGCGCTGGAGGCGCTGGGCATCGGCCCCGGCGACGAGGTCGTCACCACCACCCACACCTTCACCGCCACCGCCGAGGTGGTGCGCTACCTGGGGGCCGACGTCAGGCTGGTCGACATCGACCCCGACACGCTGAACATCGACCCCGCGCTCATGGAGCAGGCGGTCGGCCCGCGCACGAAGGCCGTGATCCCGGTGCACTACGGCGGGCTGGCGGCGGACATGACGGCGGTCCTGGAGATCGCCGCCGACTGCGACCTGAAGGTGGTGGAAGACGCCGCTCACGCGCTGCCCACCACCGTGAAGGGCCGCCCCGTCGGCACCCTGGACAGCGACGCCACGGTGTTCAGCTTCTATGCCAACAAGACCATCACCACCGGCGAAGGCGGCATGCTGGTGACGGCCGACGCCGCGCTGGCCAGGCGTGCGCGCGTGATGCGCCTGCACGGCATGAACCGCGACGCCTTCGACCGCTTCACCGCCACCGTGCCCAGCTGGTACTACGAGGTGGTGGCGCCGGGCTACAAGTACAACCTGACCGACATCGCGGCCGCGCTGGGCCTGCACCAGTTGAAGCGCGCGCGCGAGTTCCACGCCAAGCGCGAGCGCATCGCCGCGCTCTACGACGAAGGCTTCCGCAACCTGCCCGTGATCACGCCGCCGCGGCCGCCGGCGGGCGAGCAGCACGCCTGGCACCTGTACCCCCTGCGCCTGGCCGACGACGCCCGCATCACGCGCGACCGCTTCATCGAGAAGCTGTTCGAGGCCGGCATCGGCTGCAGCGTGCACTACATCCCGCTGCACCTGCACCCCTACTGGCGCGACCGCTACGGCCTGACGCCGGAGCAGTTCCCGCACAGCCAGCGCGCCTACGAGCGCATGGTGAGCCTGCCCATCTACACCCGCATGAGCGACGCCGACGTCGAACGCGTGCTGGCGGCGGCGCGCGCCGCGCTGGGGGCCTGAACGCCGCGGGCATGGCCAAGCGCCTGTTCGACATCGTGGTCGCCGCCGGCGCGTTGCTGCTGTTCGCGCCGCTGATGCTGGGCGTGGCGCTGGCGATCCGGCTCGACTCGCCCGGTCCGGTGCTGTTCCGCCAGGAACGCGTGGGCCGCCACGGCGTGCCGTTCCGCATCCGCAAGTTCAGGACCATGCGCGAAGGCGCGGCCGGTCTGCAGATCACGGTGGGTGCCGACCCCCGCATCACGAAGGTGGGCGCCTTCCTGCGCCGCAGCCGCCTGGACGAGCTGCCGCAGCTGCTGGACGTGCTGCAGGGCACGATGAGCCTGGTGGGCCCGCGTCCCGAGGTGCCGCGCTACGTGGCGCTGTACCCGCCGGGCCTGCGCGAACGCGCGCTCGCGGTGCGGCCCGGCATCACCGACCCCGCTTCGCTGGAGCACATCGACGAAGCCGAGCAGCTGGCGCGCGCCGCCGACCCCGAGCGCGAATACGTGGAAGTGATCCTGCCGCGCAAGGTGCAGCAGGCGGCCGACTACGCCGAGCGCGCCACGCTGGCGAGCGACCTGGTGGTGATCGCGCGCACCTTCGCGCGGCTGTGGAAGCACGCCGCATGACGACCGCACCGACCGTCTGGCACCGCATCGACCTCGCGCTGGCGCGGCTGCGGCCGCACCGCGAGCCGGTGTCTTTGGGGGTGGACGCGATTGTCATCGCGCTGTGCTGGAACATCACCTACCTGTTCCGCCTGGGCTTCGAGCGCTGGATCAGCGCCCGCCCCGGCTACGACCCCTGGGTGATGCTGGGCGTCATCGGCGCCTACCTGGCGGCCTTCGTCGCCTTCAAGGTGCCGCAGAGCATGTGGCGCTTCTCCGGCTTCGGCGAAGTCAAGCGGCTCACGCTGGCCTGCGCCATCGCCGGCGTCGCCTCGGCGGCGGTGGTCATGGGCCTGGGCCTGGCGAAGGTGCCGCGCGCGGTGCTGGCGCTGCACCCGGTGGTGGCGCTGATGGGCGTGTGCGTGGTGCGCATCGGCTACCGCATGTTCTACGAGCATGCGCGTTCGCGCATCACCGGCAGCGAACGCGAGATCCGGCGCGCCGTCGTCATGGGCGCGGGGCAGGCGGCGCGCATGCTGCTGGCCGGCATCCACGAGCAGGGCTGGGTGGTGCTGGGCCTGCTCGACGACGACCCGCACAAGCAGCGCGCGCGCATCGGCGGCGTGCCGGTGCTGGGGCCGCTGGCGGCGATTCGCGACAAGGCGGTGCGCGGCGCCGCCACCCACGTGGTGGTGGCGATGCCCGCGGCCACGCCGGCGCAGCGCCGGCGCGCGCTGGAACTGGCCGGCGGCACCGGCCTGCCGGTGCTCACGGTGCCCACGGTGGACGAGCTGCGCACCGGCCGGAGCCGCGTCGAGCGCCTGCGCGACATCGAGCCCGAGGACCTGCTGGGCCGCGAGCCGGTGCAGCTGGACGAGGCCGGCATCGGCCAGACGCTCCAGGGCAAGGTGGTGCTCGTCACCGGCGCCGGCGGCAGCATCGGCAGCGAACTGTGCCGGCAGCTGGCGCTGTTCGGGCCGGCGCGCCTGGTGCTCTACGAGCTGAGCGAGTTCAACCTCTACACCATCGAGCAGGAGCTTTCGGAGCGCTTCCCGGCGCTGGAGCTGGTGCGCCTGATCGGCGACGTGAAGGACCTTGCGCACCTGCGCCAGACCTTCGCCCGCTGGCGGCCGCAGGTGGTGTTCCACGCCGCCGCCTACAAGCACGTGCCGCTGATGGAGGAGCGCAACGCGGGGGCGGCGCTGCGCAACAACACGCTGGGCACCTACCACGCGGCGCTGGCGGCGGCGGAGGCGGGCGTCGAGCGCTTCGTGCTCATCAGCACCGACAAGGCGGTGAACCCGACCAACGTGATGGGCGCCACCAAGCGCGCCGCCGAGAGGGTGGTCTCGGCGCTCGCCGCCGAGCACCCGAAGACCCGGTTCATGGCGGTGCGCTTCGGCAACGTGCTGGGCTCCAGCGGCAGCGTGATCCCGAAGTTCAAGGAGCAGATCGCACGCGGCGGCCCGGTCACGGTGACGCACCCGGACATCATCCGCTACTTCATGACCATCCCCGAGGCGGCGCGGCTGGTGCTGCAGGCGGCCGCCATCGGCGAGAGCGGCCAGGTGCTGGTGCTGGACATGGGAGAGCCGGTGCGCATCGTCGACCTCGCGCGCGACCTCATCCGCCTTTCGGGGCACACCACCGACGAGATCGCGATCGAGTTCACCGGCCTGCGCCCGGGCGAGAAGCTCTACGAGGAACTGCTGGTCTCGGCCGAGGACACGCTGCCCACGCCGGTGCCGGGTCTGCGCATCGCGCTGCTGCAGGCGGGCGGCGAGAGCGGCATCGGCGCGCTGGTGGAACAGGCGGGCGCGGCGGCCGAGATGGACGACGCCGAGGTGCGCCGGCGCCTGCAGGCCGTCGTGCCCGAGTACCGTCCCGCGCCCTGAAGCGGCGCCGCGCGACTTCAGTGCACCAGCAGCTTTTCCAGGATCTCGGCGATGCGGCCGCCGGTGCGGCCGTCCCAGAGCTCGGGGATCGCGCCCTTCTTCCACTGGCCGGCGAACAGCTTGTCCAGCGCCGGCTTCAGCGCCGCCGGGTCGGTGCCCAGCAGTTCGTTGGTGCCGACGGTCACCGTCTCGGGGCGCTCGGTGGTGTCGCGCAGCGTGACGCAGGGCACGCCCATCACGGTGGTTTCCTCGGTGACGCCGCCGCTGTCGGTGATCACGGCCTTGGCGTTCTTCACCAGGTAGTTGAACTCCAGGTAGGGCTGCGGCTCCACCGCGCGCAGGCCGGGCGGCTTGCCGGGCAGCGCGGCCAGCGTCTTGGCGGTGCGCGGGTGCACCGGGAAGACCACCGGCAGGCCGCGCGTGGACTCGGCGATCGCCTTCAGCAGGCGGTCGAAGCCGGCGGGGTCGTCCACGTTGGCCGGGCGGTGCAGCGTCATCACGAAGTAGCCGCCGGGCTGCAGGCCGGCTTCGGCCCAGAACGGCGGCGGGCGCAGCCGTTCCATGTTCGCCAGCAGGGTGTCGATCATCGTGTTGCCGACGAAGAAGATGCGCTCGTCGCCGACGCCCGCGGTGTGCAGGTTGCGGTTGGCCACCTCGCTGGTGGTGAAGAACCAGTTGGTGATGGCGTCGGTGACGAGGCGGTTGATCTCCTCGGGCATGGTCCAGTCGCCCGAGCGGATGCCCGCTTCCACGTGCGCCACCGGCACCTTCAGCTTCTGCGCCGAGATCGCGCAGGCCATGGTGGAGGTGACGTCGCCCACCACCAGGCAGAGGTCGCTGCGCTCCTTCAGCAGCAGTTGCTCGTACTTGACCATGATGCCGGCGGTCTGCTCGGCCTGCGTGCCCGAGCCGACCTCCAGGTTCACGTCCGGCTCGGGGATGCCCAGCTGGGTGAAGAAGTCGCCCGACATGCGCGCGTCGTAGTGCTGCCCGGTGTGCACGAGGCGCGTGCGCAGCGTGCTGCCCGCCGCCCGCCGCTGCGCGACCGCGCGCAGGATGGGCGCGATCTTCATGAAGTTGGGGCGGGCACCGGCGACAATGTCGATGAGGGGGGAGCTGGGCATAGGAGGCCTGCGATCCGAACAGCCATCGATGTTATGCCGCCGGGCCATTGCGACCCCGGTACAAAGTCCGCGCTGTCGGCACCTGCGCGGGTGGTTCCTTGAGCACGCAACCGGCCGAACGGCTGAACCCCCTGGCCGCTGACCTGGCTCGCCGCCTCGAAGGCAGCGCGGCGCCGGTCGAGCGCGACCTGGCCGCCATGCTGCGCGCGCCGGCGCCCGACGCCGACCAGGCCTTCAGGCTCGCGCGCTACCAGCGCAAGATCGACGTCGCGCACCGCCTGTTCGTGGCCTACGACGAAGGCGTGCTGCACGCCACCACCGAGCGCGCCGCGGGCGCGGACGCCTGCCTCGCGCTCGCCCTGCTGTGCGCCCGCCAGGGGCTGGCGGCACCCGGGCGCGGCGAGCGGCTGCGCTGGTGGAACTCGGCGTTCAACGCCCTCGACGCCTGCGAAGGCGCCGCCGGGCGCGAGGCGCTGGCCGCGCTGCTCGAAGAGGCCCTGCCGGCGGCGCTGGAGGCGGCGCCGTGAAGCCGCTGGCGCTGACCGCCCTCGTGCACGAAGGCCCGATGGCGCGCGCCTACCTGGGGCTGCTGCGGGCGCAGGGCTGGCGCCTCGAGCGCGTGGTCCTCATGGTGGGGCGGCGCGACCCCGCCAGCGGCCGGCCGGTGGCGCCCTGGATGCCCGAGCGCTGGCGCCGGCGCTGGGCCCGCACCGTGCAGGACCTGCGCATGAACCACTGGGCGCGCGAGTTCCGCGGCCGCCATGCGGCCTGGTGCACGCCCTGGCTCTCGGCGCTCGCCGCCGCCTACGGGGTCGATGGCGCCCTCTTCGACAGTCTGACCGAGAAACCCGACTACCGGCGCTACGCCGACCGGGTGGACGAGGTCTTCGTCGACGGCCTGAAGGATCCCGCGCTGGCCGCCCACCTGGCCGGCCTGCCGACGCCTTGCACCCTGCTCTTCACCGGCGGCGGGCTGGTGCCGGCCTCGCTGCTGGCGGTGCCCGGCCGCCGCTTCCTGCACGTGCACCCCGGCGTGCTGCCGCAGGTGCGGGGAGCCGACGGCCTGCTGTGGTCGCTGCTCGTGCGCGGGCGGCCCGGCGCCACCGCGTTCTACATGAACGCCGGGCTGGACACCGGCGACATCGTGCGGGCCGAGGACCTGGCGCTGCCGCCGTTGCCGCCGGCCTGGCCCACGCTGGCGCCGGCAATGGCCTACCGCCTGCTCTACGCCTTCGTCGACCCGCTGCTGCGGGCGGTGCTGCTCGGCCGCGTGCTCGCGCAGGCAACGCAGCCGCTGCACGCCCTGCCGGCGCGGGCGCAGGACGCGGGCGAAGGGCTGACCTATCCCTTCATGCACGAGCGCCTGCGGCGCGCCGCGTTCGCGCGCCTGCAGGCGCTGCAGGCGGGGGG
>JABLTH010004229.1_pt1 | contig 20419 bp, 18 predicted proteins | sample 7875711 | NCBI WGS metagenome assembly JABLTH01 (sample SAMN14941262, study PRJNA633318) | bioreactor metagenome | isolation source: bioreactor | place: China | collected 2019-03-05 | reverse complement strand
TGATCCCATCATCGCCATTCCGGCGGCTCCGGTCAAGTTGCAGCACATTCAGGAAAGCGATTAATGAGCATTAAAATTATTCAGAATCAACAGGATATTTCATCTGGGCAAGCGGCAAAAGCCAGTCATGTTTTGCTGGTACTGCCGGCGCAGCGACCGGAAACCCTGCCGCTGCAGCCTGTGTTCGAGGCGATGCTGAAGCGCCGCAAGCTGAAGTACGATGAGTTGGCGAAAACGCCGCTTACCGCCGATTTGCCGGAAGGCGGGCTGGCAAGCTGGGTGGTGCTGGACGCGGCCAAAACGCCGTTCGAGCGGTTGACGGCACTGCGCAAGGCGTTGGCGCCGTTGCTGGAGGAATCGCCGGACAGCCTGGTGGTTGCCTTGTGCGGTGCGCAGGAACAGCGCGTGCAGGATGCCGAAGCCGCGTTGTATGTCGCTTTGGTGAATGCCGCTGAATTGCCCAGCCGCAAAAAGAAGCACAAACACAAGGTGCTGAAAAAAATCAGCCTGTATGGCGTAAGCCAGGCCGGTGATTTCGACGCTGTACGCGCCCGGGCGGCGGGCAATACCCTGGCCAGAACGCTCACCATGCAACCGCCCAACGAACTGACGCCGGGCATCTACCGCAACCGGGTCAAGGCGCTGGCGAATGAGTACGGCTTTACGCACGAGGAATTCGACCTCAAGCAGTTGCGCAAGCTGGGTGCCGGTGCTTTTGTGGCGGTGGCGCAGGGGTCGGATACCGAGGACGCGGCGCTGGTGCGCCTGAGTTACGCGCCGAAAAAAGCCGCCAAGCATATTGCCCTGGTGGGCAAAGGCATCTGTTTCGATACCGGCGGCCACAACCTGAAACCGGCACGCTACATGCACGGCATGCACGAAGACATGAACGGCTCCGCCGTGGCGCTGGGCATACTGGTGGCCGCGGCGCAGGCCAAACTGCCGGTCAACATTGATTGCTGGCTGGCGCTGGCGCAAAACCACATCAGCCCCAAAGCCTATAAACAGAACGACGTGGTGACAGCCTTGAATGGCACCACCATCGAAATCATCCATACCGACGCCGAAGGCCGCATGGTGCTGGCGGATACGCTCACCCTGGCATCCCGCGCCAAGCCGGATTTCATGATGGATTTCGCCACCCTGACCGGCAGCATGGTGGGCGCGCTGGGTACACGCATGAGCGGCGTGCTCGGCAACCGGCCGGAACTGCTGTGCCAGGCGGTAGGCGTGGGCAGGGCCGTGGGCGAGCGGGTGACGGCATTCCCCTTCGACGCCGATTACGACGAAGACCTGGACAGCAAGATCGCCGACATCAAACAATGCACGCTGGACAGCGAGGCCGACCACATTCTCGCCGCGCGATTCCTGTCCAAATTCATCGAGAGCGACATCCCCTGGCTGCATGTGGATTTGTCTTCCTGCAATTGCAAGGGCGGGCTGGGCGCGGTGGGCAGCGATGTGACCGGCTTTGGCGTGGCGTGGGGCGTGGCGATGCTGGAGGCGTTTTTGAAATGAAACCTGCCGATGGGTTGCCCGATGATGAGCAGTCGACGCATGAGGGAGGGTGGTTGAATGCCATATTTTATGGAAGTGGGTAAATGGAGTCTGACCCCATTTGTTAGCCATGAACAACGGGCGATATACGGCTGGACGGGTAGGGTGGCGAATGATGGGGTGTGGGAGGTGGCAGCGTGAAACTGCTCGAACTTAAATCCAGAGTAACTTTATTTTTGGGTGCATTGATTGTTAGTTGTTCGTTGGTGGCGTGTGCGGGTAATCCGGCAACTGATAATTGCCCTGACAACTCGAGAGTGAATCAATCTTTCAGTTTTGATACGCAAGAATCACCAGATATCGAGATACTGGATTATTTTTACGGTACGCCTAATTGCCCTTCGATTACTAATCCGAAAGAGTTCCGTGAGCAAGGTAAATGTTTACAAAGGGATAGTTCTTACGGGCCACTAAGGCGTTATGAAAATCTTTACGTCAAATGGCGAATCAAGCATTCAGGTCAAGTATACGAAGATGCTGTGGACTTACGTCATCGGTTGCCTACAGATATGACTAATCATGAGCTTCACTTTACTGTTAAGCAGACCAAATTATATGTGTATCTGATTACCCCAGAGCGTAGGCCAGTTGATATGTTGCCCAATGGCCCGAAAGAAACTCAGCATTTAAAAACTTTGACGATTTACCCAGATCAACCTGAATAAGTACTTAGCCAATTTAGTACACCAAACGGAGAGCCAGCATGACAATAAACAATGTAGCCGGAACCCTAAATAAATGGGGTCAGACACCGTTATGGCGCAAAAAAGAAAAATCGTGTCTGGCCCCATTGTTCACCATTCGTTAGGTATTGCAACTTTCGGGATGTATTGTCGCAAACCACGAAACTCATCCATATCGTTCAAAAAATAGAGTATGAATATGAACTCGCAAAAAGTACCGCAAAAGGCGTTGGAAGACATCAAGGTCAATGTAAAGCTGAAGCTTGCGGCAGCGTGGGCGAGTTTTATGTTTTTATACATCTATGTAGATTATTTTCACTTGTACATGCCAGGCTCCATAGAAGACTTAACGTCGGGTAAAGTGTTTGCATTTGAAATTACTCAAGCATTTCTATTAGTAGTACTAGCTTCAGTGACAATTCCAGCGCTAATGATTTTCCTCTCTGTCGGGTTGCCGGCTAAGATCAGTCGCTGGACAAACATCATTGTGGCTACGGTTTATATTCCTTATACGTTATTCAATTTGGTAGGAGAAGCTTGGCTTCACATGATATTTGGTGCTGCTGTAGAAGTCGTTCTTCTTCTACTCGTTATCTGGTATGCATGGCAGTGGCCTAAACAGGAAGCATGAACCGATCCCATGTTTTTCGAACTCAGGGGAAACGCAGTCATAACGTTGGAACAGAATAAATAGGGTCGGACTGAGCTAAGCCGGTGAAGCATGGCTTGGTCAAACAGGTGAAGGATTGGCCTTATTCCACATTTCACCGCCTGGCGCAACAAGGGGTTTACCCGGAAGATTGGGCGGGCGGGGTGGAGGGGGAGTTATCTTGTGCTGATAAAGCCGGATTAGGAGGTAAACGACTGCCGTGAGCGAAACCGACGATTTCTACCGCCACCTGCCCGCGCTTCAGTCTTTTGCCGAAGCGATGGAAACCAGCTTGCACGTGGATGTGCCCGGCGACTGGTGGATCGTGATTGCCGATGTGATTGGTTCCACCAGGGCGATCGAGGCGGGCGCCTACAGAAAGGTCAATACCGTGGGCGTGGCGTGTATTGCCGCCGTAGTCAATGTGGATCGCGGCCTGGATCTGCCGTTTGTGTTTGGTGGTGACGGTGCCACCTTTGCCGTGCCGGATTCGTTGCGGGAACGGGTGATTCCGGCCTTGCGCCTGGCGCAGCAGTTGTCGCGCGAAAGCTTCGGGCTGGGCTTGCGCGTCGGCATGGTCAGGGTCGGCGATCTGCTGCAGCACGGCTTTTGGGTCAAGCTGGCAAAAGTCAGGCTGTCGGCCCACATGACCCAGCCCAGCTTTTCCGGGCGCGGCTGGGAAGAGGCCGAACGGCTGGTGAAAGACCGCGATGCTCCCGGTGTGCTGCGGGTGCAGGAATCGGACGGTGTGGCGCAAGGCAGCTTTGAAGGCTTCGAATGCCGCTGGCAGGGCGTGCCCAGCTTTCACGACCACAAGCTGGCGTTGCTGGTGGCGGCCATACATCAGGACGCCAGCGTTAACCTGGTGACTTACCAGGATGTCACCAACCAGATACAGGCCATTTACGGCGACGTTGCCAGCTACCACCCGCTGCGCCCGGAGCGCATGCAGCTGACGTTAAACCCCAAGCTGCTCAGCCACGAATGGCGCGTGCGCTCCAGCCGGTTACCCTTCTGGCAACGGCTGGGCTATCTGGCGCGCATGGTGCTGCAGAACATTGCCGGGCGCATCCTGTTTGCCCGGCACATGGATACCCAGGCGGTGCGCTGGAGCCACTACAAGGATGAACTGGTGGAAAACTCCGACTTCCGCAAGTTCGACGGTATGCTGCGCATGGTGATGGATGGCAGCGAGGCGCAGGCCGCCGCGTTGCAGGCTTACCTGGAACAGCAGTACCGGCAGGGGCGGCTGGTGTACGGCATGCACAAGTCGCGGGAGGCACTGGTGACCTGCATCGTGCAGTCCTACAATGGCAACCACCTGCACTTCGTTGATGGCAGCGACGGCGGTTATGCGCTGGCGGCACGCGGCTTGAAGCAGCAGTTAAAAACACTAAAAACCTGAAACCAGGTGACGCGGATGGGGAGACTCGAATGAAAGAAGAAACACTGGCCTGGCTGGAAAGCTTTCCGGCGTTGCTGGATCTGGAACCCGAAGCCAGGGCAAAGCTGGGCCAAGCCGCGCGCATTGTCGAAGCGCCGGTGGGCACCATCGGCTATCGCGAGGCCGACCCCTGCAGCGCTTATGTGATGCGGCTGGCGGGGCGGTCGCGGGTGTACAAGATTTCCGATACCGGGCGCGAGATTTTGCTGTACCGCGTGGCGGCGGGCGAAACCTGCGTGCTGACTACCACGTGTTTATTGGGCCGCAGCCATTACCCGGCCTCCACCGTGGTGGAAGAGGATATCCGCGACGTGGTGGTGCCCGCCGCGACGTTCCACCAGTTGATGGTGGAATCCGAGGTGTTTCGGCGCTTTGTAATGAGCAATTACGGCGACCTGATCAGCGAGCTCATCGTGCTGGTGGATGAAGTCGCGTTCCACAGCATCGCCTCCAGGCTGGCCGGGTTGCTGGCGGATGGCGCACGGCAGGGCGGGGTGGTGACCGCCACTCACCAGCAATTGGCGGCAGAACTCGGCAGCGCGCGCGAAGTGGTCAGCCGCCAGCTCAAGGAGTTCGAACGGCAGGGGCTGCTGCGGCTGGGGCGCGCCCAGATTGAGGTGGTGGACATGGATGCGCTGAGAAAGTTATCCGCGACGTGAGCCGCCCGCAGTACAACGCCATCACCAGGACAGGCACTTCCGACCAGACCATCAACAAGTCGCGCTTCATCGGCGTGGCGGCATCTTGCGCCAGCGAGCGCGAGGTGATGGCGTTGTTGCGAGGCTTGGCCACGGAACACGCGCAGGCGCATCACCTGGTATTTGCCTATCGCCTGCAAAATGCAGACGGGCGGGGCATCACGCAGCGTTTCCATGATGCCGGCGAGCCTTCCGGCACGGCGGGAAAACCCGTGGTGCAGCATCTCGAAGGCCGCAACCTGATCAATACCTGTGTCGCCGTGGTGCGTTATTACGGCGGCATCAACCTGGGCACCGGCGGGCTGGCGCGCGCCTACGGCAACGCCGCCAAACTGGCGCTGGATGCCGCCACCGTGGCGCCGTTTGTGGAAATGCAGCAGATCAGGCTGGTGCTGGACTACGCGCAACTGGACCGTTTCACCCGCGAACTGGGCAAGCTGGGCGGCCAGTTGCTGGACAAGCAGTTTGGCGAGCGCGTGACCGTCATCGCTTCGCTGCCCGCAGACGACGCTGCGGAGTTGCAGCGCCGTTATAACGAACCTTATTAGCGGCGCTTGCCTTTGACCGTGGCCAACCCCTTCACCGTATCCAGCCCTTTCACCTGCTGAAACACCGCGCCATCCACATCGGCATCGGTCAGGTCGGCGCCGGTGAGATCAGCGCCGGTCAGGTCGGCCTGGCTCAAATCGGCGAGGTGCAGGTTGGCTTTGCTCAGGTTGGCGCCGCGTAAATCGCCGAAGCTGAAGCTGGCGATGTTGAGGTCGGCGCCTTCAAAGTTGGTGTTGCTGAACTTGCCGCCCACCGAATCAAACTTCATCTGCCCCATCGGCTGGTTGCCGATGTCCAGGCCGAAGCGCGCGCTTTTGGCGTTGGCGCCGCTCATGTCCACATTGCCCAGGGTGCCGATGACGCGGGCATTGGCGAGGTTGGCGCCGCTGAAGTTGGTATTGCTGAAAATCGCCTGGAAGATGATCGCTTCGCTCAAGTCAGCGTTGCTCAAGTTGGCGTTTTCCAGTCGCGCCAGGTTGAGGTAAGCCCGGTGCAGGTTAGCCCCGCTCAAATTGGCCCCGCGCAGGTAAGCGCCGAAAAAGCTGGTGTTCACCATCTTGCAGTGGCGCAGGTCCAGGCCGTCCAGTTCCAGATAGCCGGCATCCTTGTTGGATAGGTCGCAGCTGGAGCTGTTGACCTGTTTCAGGGCGTCCGCCTGGCTGATTTTTTCGCGTTCCGGTTCGGCGTTTTTGGCATAAAACGCTTCGGCTTTCATGATGGTTTCCTGCGGATGTTGCATGAACTCCCGTTTGGCGTCCTCGCTACCGAAGCAGTACTTCTTGCCGTTCATCATGGTGTTGATTTCACAGTTGGTCTTCATCATCTGGCCGGCGGCCAGGCTGGTGGTGCAGTTGTTTCCCAGTTCGGCGCTTAGCGCCATGTTGGTAAAGGCTGACAGCAACGCTGCCACGGTAAAGTGCATGAGTCGCATCTTGTTCTCCTTAACTGTCCGATTGATATGGTTATTCGCACGCTTCACTGAGCGTTGTGACAGCACTATGCGGATGAAATATCCACGCGTCTGTAACCCAGGTCACATAGTTGACTGAAAATGTCGGGTTTTTGAAATGTAAATGTTTGTAACAGCGTCAACAGCTTTTTAAGCGCTCGCGTTGTCTGGTTGTCTGCCGCAAAAAACCGCGGGCAGCTTGTGAAAAAAACAGCAAAGGAGAATCACGTGAACGCTTTGAAACTGAGCACCGCGCTGCTACTTACCGGTGCCATTGCGCTGCCAGCCGCAGCGGATGATGTGTATTACGACATGGCGCAAGTGCTGTCCGTCAGCCCGCGCACCGAAACCGTCAACAGCCCGCGCCAGGAATGCCGCACGGAATATGAGCGCAGCAGTTCCTACAACTCCGGTGAGCGCGATGTCGGCGGTGCCATTATCGGCGGTATTGCCGGCGGCCTGCTCGGCAGCCAGGTGGGCAAAGGCAAGGGGCGCGTGGCCTCGGCGGCGATTGGCGCCGCCACCGGCGCACTGGTGGGCGACCGCATCGACAACAGCAACAACGGTTACAACAGCTACAGCACACGCCCCATCGAGCGCTGTACCTCGGTGGACAACTGGCAGACGGTTAATCGCGGCTATCTGGTGACCTACCGCTACAACGGCCGCGACTACACCACGGTCACGCCGTACGACCCGGGCAACAGCCTGCGGCTGCGCGTCTCGGTCGCGCCCGATGCCGGCAGCAACGTCAGTTACCTGGAACCGCGTTATAACCGCATGGATAACGACAGGCGCGACCATGACCGCTGGGATGACCGGCACGAAGGTTGGCACCGCTAACACCCCAACAGGGTTGTTGCGGGGAAAACAGCCGCCCGTCAGCCAAAAGCTGGCGGGCGGTTTTTGCGCCTAGGGCCTAGTCATGGTGCATGGAGTACCCGTAATTGAACCAGTGTGCCGTTAGCGGCGTCATGCTGAATGGTTGGCAATCCATTCCTAGTTGATTTTGCCGAGATCCTCGATTGCATCGAGGACAACACCAGTACCAATGGCAATTAACAGCACATCGGTTGCAACGCGAACGTAGCGATGCCTCGGTGGGGGTGGCCCGAGTTCGGCGACAATTTTGGGCGGTAAGTCATAAAAGACAGTGTCGTGCGGTAGAGGGTGGCCTATTTGCCACTTCTTTGCCTGTCCCGGCGGCAGGCAGCCGTTATTTTTCTTTCTTAATCCCGGTGGACAATTGCCGGAACGGAACTGTTCTCCGTAATATTCCCGCACTATCGTGCGCTGGTGATCTTCAAAGCGGGCGGGCGCGTTTCCGTACTTATTATGCTCGCTAGCCCGTTCATGGCCGTGTGCATCATCCTGCCGATTTTGTTGGGCATGTTTGCTATGACCGGGGTGGCCGTGGTTTGGGCGCTTATCCGCCATGGCTGTCCCGGATAACAGCAGCCCTGCGGCAACCAGAATGATGGGGATTGCTTTTTGCATGATTTACTCCTTTGTCTTAGTGTTTGAAAACCCCAGGGCCAGTGTGCTGCTGTCGGATGCCGTTGGGTGCGGATCGGGCTGGAATAGTTGTACGTTGTTGCGGCCATTGGCCTTGGCCCAGTACATGGCGATATCGGCACTTTTTGTCAGGCTGTGCTCGTCGTGGCCATGGTCCGGATAAATCGCGATGCCCGTGCTCGAGGAGATTTCCAGGTGATGCCCCGCCAGGTCGAACGGCAGGTTCAGTGCATGGCGGATTTTTTCGGCAACGCCTATTGCGTCCGTTTCCTCGTTGACTGACGGCAATAACACGACGAATTCATCACCGCCGACGCGCGCCACCGTATCCGATTCCCGCAGGCAGCCCTGGATGCGCTGCGCCACCTCTTTTAGCAGCAGGTCGCCAACATCGTGCCCGAACTTGTCGTTGATGGGTTTGAACTTGTCCAGGTCGATGAACATCAGCGCCAGTTTTTCCTTGTCACGTTTTGCAATCGCCAGCGCCTGTTGCAGGCGGTCATTCAACAGTGCCCGGTTCGGCAGCCTGGTCAGGGCGTCATGCTCGGCATCAAAACGCACTTTCTGCTCTTCCAGCTTGCGCTGGGTGATTTCCTGGTGGGTGCCAAACATCATCAGCGGCTTGCCGTCCGACGTCCATGTCGCCACCTTGCCCCGATCCAGCACCCACACCCAATGGCCGTTCTTGTGCCGCATCCGGGCCTCGCATTCGTAATGCTCGGTTTCATGCGCGAAATGTTGTTTCAATAAGGTATCGGATGTTTTCAGGTCATCCGGGTGCGTGAATTTGATCCAGGTTTCAATGGAAACCGGCTCGATTTCGCTCAGCTCATAGCCGATGATTTTCGCCCAATAGCGATTAAAGGCGGTTTCCCCGGTTTGCACGTTCCACTCCCAGGTGCCGACGTGCGTCCCTTCGATAATGCTGCTCAGGCGGTATTGTTCGGCGATCAGTTCCTCGTTCATGGCGCGCGCCGCATTGATGGCGCGCTCCCGGCCAGTGATCAGCATCCATACCAAAATGGTGAGCAGCAGGCTGCCGCAGGCACCAACAATCGCAAACAGGCTCGGCTTGTTGCTGTCCACGCGCGTCAACATCGTCGGCGAGGCTGATATATGGATGGTCCATGGGTGATTGTCGATAAGTTGCAGCCGTTTTGTCGCCTGGTATGTGGGAATGTGGGAAGCATTGGCGCGAGCCAGGGCGCTGGAGTCGAACATCAGCGCATCCGGGGCCATATGCTCGCCATCAAAGATATTGATGCTCAAGTCAGCCGCTTGTTCTCCCAGCGCCCCTTTCATGAAGTCATGCATGCGAAACGGCGCGTACACCCAGCCGAACGCATGCTCTTGCCGTTCGCGCAGGCTGGCATGCGGTGCGGTATTACGGTAGATCGGCAAATACACCAGGAACCCCGCCTGCTCGCGCTCGCCGAACTCCTGCACCAGCCGGACTTTTCCGGACAGTGCTTCTTCGCCGCTTTCCAGTGCTTTTTGCATTGCCGCATGGCGCACCGGTTCCGAATACATGTCGTAGCCGAAGGCGCGGAGGTTGCGGCCGGAGAAGGGCTCAAGGTAAACGATGGAGGTGTAGAGGTCGCGCTGCCCCTGCGGGTGGATCGAGTAATTGGGGAAGCCTTCGCCGCGGACCGCGGCGATATGCCGTTCTTTTTCGGCTGCGGGCACGATCTGCGAGAACCCGACCCCCTGGATGCCGGGAAAGCTGTCCTGTAACCGCAGTGCGGCAACGTATTGCTTGAATTCGATGCGCTCGACGCTGACCGACGCCGCAAACAGGCCGGCGGTGCCGCGCAATACCTGCTTGTAGGCCTGCATGCGGATGGTGATGCGGTTGACGGCATCACGGACGCGGAAGTCGAAATAGGATTGCAGTTGCAGTTCGACATCCTGCTGCGCCGAGCGGGCAACGAAATAGGTGAGGGACAGGGAAACGACCAGTACCAGCAGCGGTAGTGTGAACACGGCGCTGCGCTGCCAGATTGCGGTAATGATGGCTTTAATGTTCATTTGCTTGGTGACCTGTGGTCGCGCTGCTTTGCCCTTGTTTCCAATCATCATCCCGGCGTAGCCGGTGTTTCCTTTTTATACCGAAAGTGTTCCTGGCTTAAAGCCGTGCCGCCGCCACGACGGAGCCCAGCAATCCCACGTTGGCATTCACAATGACTTTCACCGGCATGTTCCGGAGCAGGTCCTGCATATGCTGTTCCTTGTCCAGGAACGCCCGCATGAAGGTGCCGTCGGTGAGCTTGTTGATGATTTTGGGCGCTACGCCGCCAGCGACAAATACGCCGCCCGTGGCCAGCCCCAGCAATGCCAGGTTGCCGGCCTGCGCGCCGTAAAGCTGGGTGAATAAATCCAGTGCCTGTTTGGCGACAGCATCCTCTCCCGACAAGGCAAAACGGCTGATCACGGCGGCGTGGTCATCCTGTTGCAGCGCCTGCCGGATGCCGCTGGACAGGGCGACGCCCTGGGTTTCGACCAGGAATTCAAATATGTTGACCAGGCCGCGGCCTGACACTGCGCGCTCCCAGGTCGCCCAGTGGTAGCGTTTTTGCAGGTAGCGCAACAGTTCGATCTGCAATTCGTTGGTGGGGGCGAAACTGGTGTGGCCGCCTTCGGAAGCGACTACTTCGTAATGGTCGTGCTGCCAGACCAGGAAGCCCTGGCCCAGCCCGGTGCCGGCACCGATAATCACCTGCGTGCCGTGCGCTGCGGGTGTGCCCTGTTGCAGGGTGACCAGGTCATCGTCCTGGAGCGCCTCGATGCCGTAACCGACGGCCTGGAAGTCGTTGATCAGCCTGATTTTGGCAATGCCCAGGGTCTGCTCCAGCGCGTCGGCGTTCAGCTTCCACGGCAGGTTGGTGGTGACGGCGGTGCGGCCGCTGACCGGGCCGGCGATGCCGAAACAGGCGTTCTGCGCCTTGGCGCCGGCTTCCAGGTAGGCGTCGTTGATGAACTCCTGCACCAGCGGCAGGAATTCCGCGTAATCGGCGCTGGCGTAGCGCTTTTCGTACAGGGTCCTGAAGCCGCCATGCGCGGTTTCGGCGAGTTGGAACAGGGTTTTGGTGCCGCCGATGTCGCCAGCTAAAACGATCATGTTGTTGTCTCCTGGTTATTGCCGCCATTCGTCTATCAGCGAAGCCACCAGCGCCGTCCAGCCGGTCTGGTGCGATGCGCCCAGTCCCTTGCCGGTGTCGCCGTCGAAGTATTCGCTGAAAATAATGTAATCGCGCCAGTGCGGGTCGTCCTGGAACTTGCGCACGTTGCCGAATACCGGGCGCTCGCCTTGTTCGTTGCGGGCGAAAATGGAAATCAGCGCGTTGGCGAAATATTCCGCCATTTCCCCGGCGGTGGACGTTTCGCCGTTGGCCAGCGTGATGCGCAGGTCGTTGTTGTAGGCCTTGTGCAGCTTGCGCAGCGATTCGATCATCAGGAACGTGGTGGGAAACCAGATCGGGCCGCGCCAGTTGGAGTTGCCGCCCTTGATCTTGCTGACCGCTTCGGCCGGTTCGTAACATACGGATTTGTTGCCGAGTTGCGGCATCGAAAACGGGTGGGCCTGGTGGTACTTGGACATGCTGCGTAGGCCGTACGGCGAGCGGAATTCGTTTTCATCCCACACCCGCGCCAGTATCCGGCGCAACTGCGCGGAGGTGACGATGGTCAGCACCCGGGTTTCGGAGCCGTCTTCCTGCACCGCGTTCACGCTGTGCGACACCAGGTCGCGGCGGTTTTCCAGGAACCAGTTGAGGCTGCTGTCAAAGCTGGGGAAAGGCTTGGTCCATTCCTGCGCCAGCCGTTCCACGGCAAAAATGGGGATCAGCCCGACCAGCGAGCGCACGCGCAGCTTGTGGTATTCGCCGTCGGGGCAGCGCAGCACGTCGTAGAAAAAGCCGTCGTGCTCGTCCCACAGGTTTTGCTGGTCGCTGCCGCCCATGTGTTTCATCGCCGCGCCGACGTAGACGTAATGCTGGAAGAACTTGGTGGCCATGCCTTCGTACACGTGGTTGGTCCTGGCCAGTTCCAGCGCAATGCGCATCAGGTTCTGGCAGAACATGCCCATCCACCCCGTCGCATCAGATTGCTCCAGCGTGGCGCCGTCGGGCAGTTTTTCCGAGCGGTCGAACAGGGTGATGTTGTCCAGGCCGAGAAAGCCGCCTTCGAAAATGTTGTTGCCGGACTTGTCCACCTTGTTGATCCACCAGGCGAAGTTGATCAGCAGCTTGTGGAAGCACTTTTCCAGGAACACGGTATCCGCCTTGCCCGAGCGCTGCCTATCCATGTTGTACACGCGCCACACCGCCCAGGCATGCACCGGCGGGTTGAGGTCGCTGAACTCCCATTCGTAGGCGGGAATCTGCCCGTTGGGGTGCTGGAACTGCTCCAGCAGCATGAACTGCAACTGGTCCTTGGCGAATTCCGGGTCGATCAACGTGATGGGCACGGTATGGAACGCCAGGTCCCACGCGGCAAACCACGGGTATTCCCATTTGTCCGGCATGGACAGCACGCGCAGCGAGTTGAGGTGGCGCCAGTGCTCGTTGCGGATCTGCTTGCGCGATTCCGGGGGCTTCAGCGCGGAGTTGTCGCCTTCCAGCCACTGCTGCACGTTGAAAATGTAGTTCTGCTTGCCCCACATCAGCCCGGCAAACGCTTGGCGCTGGATGCGGCGTTCATCCTCGCTGGCTTTGGCCGGGTGGATGCTGTGGTAGAACTCGTCCGCTTCCTTGTGCCGCAGGCGGATGATGGTCGCCATGTCATTGAATGGCTTGGCCAGGGGCTGGTCACTCAGCCGCAGGTTGAACGTGACATGGCCGCCGGCGGGCACGATGCGCTGGAAATGCACGCAGGATTTGGTGCCGATGTCGCCCGGGTTGACGCAGTCTTCACCCTGGATGATGTGGCGGTGAAAGGCGTCCTTGACGTAGCACTTACAATCCTCGGTATTGATGCCGTACAGGCGTGCCGCATTGGTTTCGTTATCGGTGAACAGCGGCTTGCCGTCGGCCTCGGCATAAAAGTAGCGCGGGCCGAGCCGGTATTTGAACGGCAGGTTGTGCAGCCCGTCGGCCTCGGTGTCGTCGGCAAGCAGGCACACGTAATCGCGGTTCTGTTCGTGCAGCGAGATCACCGGCTCCTGCTCGCGCTTATCGCCCCAGGCCCAGGTGTTGCGGAACCACAGGTTGGGAATGACGTGGATGGGCGCGTCTTCCGGGCCGCGGTTGTGCACTTCGATGCGGATGCAGATGTCTTCGGCGGTGGCTTTGGCGTAATCAATGAACACGTCAAAGTAACGGTCTTCGTCAAATATGCCGGTGTCCAGCAGTTCGTACTCCTCGCCGCGGCCTTCGCGGCGGCGGTTTTCGTCAATCAACTGCTGGTAGGGGAATTCCGCCTGCGGGTATTTGTACAGGTAACGCATGTAGCTATGCGTCGGCGTGCTGTCCAGGTAGAAGTAATAATCCTTGGGGTCTTCGCCGTGGTTGCCTTCCTGCGGCGTCAGGCCGAACACGCGCTCTTTCAGGATAGGGTCCTTGCCGTTCCACAGCGCCAGTCCAAAACACAGCAACTGGTAGCGGTCGCAAAAACCGCCCAGGCCGTCCTCGCCCCAGCGGTAAGCCTTGCTGCGCGCCATGTCGTGGCTGAGGTAATCCCAGGCCGTGCCGTCGGCGCTGTAGTCCTCGCGTACCGTCCCCCAGGAACGTTCGCTCAGGTAAGGGCCCCACCTGCGCCAGCCGCTGGCATCCTGCCCGTGGGCGGCTTCAAGGCGCAGTTGTTCTTGTGTCGGGATGCGCTTCTGTTCGGCCATGGTGAATTTCCTGTCGATAATGATATCAGCGCAGCAAGTTCATTATAGGACGATTAAAAGCGCTTGCGTTAGGGCTTCCTTAGCGCCAGAACGGGCGCTGGCCGGCAAACACCTTCCAGGTTTCGGTCATGTGTTCCAGGGTGTGGATGGCGTTGCAGGCATTCCAGCCGGTGAACAGGTGGGATACTTCGTCCAGCGTGCGGACGGGGTGCTCGCCGATGATGTCGCGGATCACGCTTTCGGTGGTGGCGATGTCGTTGAGTACGCCCAGTACGCCCTGCACGTCGGCTAGCGCGCGGATGAAGTTCTTGCTGCCGTTGGCCGGGCTGAGGCTGATAAAAAATTCGGCGGCGTAGCGCAGTTTCTTGGCGCTGATGCGGGTCAGGTGGCGTTCTTCCGGGTGCATGTGAATCAGGCGCTCGCCATGCCGTTTCAACTGCTTGTGGCGCTTGGTGAGTACCTGGTGCGACAACTCCTTCACCGTCAGGCTGGCCGCTTCCGGCAATAGCCAGTGCCCGCCTTCCAGCCATGCGCCGAGCGCCAGTTGCAGCCGGTGATAACGCTGCGAGCGTAGCGCGGCGCGGACTTCAACATAGGCTTCGCCTTGCGCGTGTTGGGCCTTTTCGTGCAGCAGCAGCAGGCCGCGGTGTTTGTGTAATGGCACCATCATCGGCGGCAGGGTTTCGCTGATGAATACGTCCAGGTTGCGTGCCTTGCCCAGCACGTCGCTGATCCATTTGATGTCGTCGATCAGTTCGACGCTGGTTTCGCGGTTGATCACCGCGCCGAATACGGCGAACAGCGATCGCAGCCGCCGCAGCGCCACCCGCATCTGGTGCACGCCTTCGATGTCGGTTCCGTGCAGCACCATGTCGTGGTTGCCTTGCAGTTGCGCCAGACACTCCCAGGCAATCTGGCGGAAGGCGTCCGCCGCGCTGGCATCCGCCGCCAGCCGGGTGGGGCTGGCTTTCATGATGCCGGGCGGCTGCGGACGGTAACAGGCATAACCGCGCTGTGCCTTGCTGACGTTTTCCAGTTCCAGCGGGATGGTGTTCTGCAGTTCCAGCGCCAGTTCGAACAGGCGTACCGGATGGCCGGACTTGATCTCCAGTTCGATTTCGCAAATGGCCTCGCGCTGTACGCCATCCACCACCAGATGGCCGACGTCCAGCGCCAGTTCGATATGCGTGGCGTCGGGGTAGACCAACTGCCATTCGGTGCGCTGCATGTCGGTGGTGAACACGGGTTTCAGCGCGGCGCGCAACTCCGGCGGGGCAAACAGCGCGGCCAGCGCGGGGTCGGGGATCATGGCGATCTTGGTGAAATCAGGATGGCCGCTGGCGATGATGTCTTCCCATTCGCTGCGCTGATGCAATCCGGCCAGCGAACTGCCGCCGCCCTTGACCGCCTGGAACCAGCCGCCGGACATGCGCCGCACGCGCAGGGTGATGTTTTGATCGAGCAGGGTGAGTTCGGGGGTGTCGTAATAAATGCTGACTAGGCGGCGGGTTTTCGGTTTTTCCGCCAGGAGCGGCTTGATGGCCGGGTGCCGCTTCAGACGGGGAATGTCGGCGGGGTTGATGCGCAGTTTTAGTTCGATTTCGGCCGGCATCAGTCGGGAATGGCGCTAATCCAGTCCAGCAACGGCGCCCACTGCGGCAAATCGGGGGCGACTTTTGAGCGCGGCATGTCGAACAGGCTGGTGCCTTGTTCGGCGGCCAGCGCGTAGACCTGGGCGCTGCGCAGGCAGGTGGGCATGGGTAGCCCGGTATCCTGCAAAAAATTGAGCAGGATGCCGGAGGAGCGGGTGCGGGTATCCACGCGCATGCCGACCACGGCGACAAAGGTTTTGTGCTTGCGGACGGCTTTTTCTTCTTCCAGCACCGCCAGGAAATCGCGGGTGGCGCCGATGTCGAAGGCGGAAGGCTGGATCGGGATGATCACGCAATCCGCCTGTTTGACGATGCCGGACAATTTTTCGCCATGCACCCCGGCGGGCGAATCCACGATCAGCGTGCCGAATTTGTCGGGCAGCGCTTTGCGCCGGGCGTCATGGCCGTGGATGATCGGCAGTTTGGCCGGGCGGCGCTGCAGCCACTGCAACGCGGATTGCTGGCGGTCCAGGTCGGCCAGCGTGACGTGCTGGCCCTGGGTGGCGTAATACCCCGCCAGGTTGGTGGAGAGCGTGGTTTTGCCGCTGCCGCCCTTGGGGTTTGCGATCAGGATGTGCATTACAGCAACTCCGGGGTGATGGACGCCTTGAGCACCGTTGCGCCGGCGCCGTGGCGGTCGCGGCTGGCAAACCACCAGACGGCGCCTTTCTTGACCGACAGGCTGTCTTCCGCGTTGCCCAGCAGTTGGGCGGCCACCTCGCCCAGCGTCGGCTGGTGGCCGACGATCACCACCGTGCCGTCGTGGTCGGGCCACTGCGCGGCATTGAGAATATCCTGTGCCTCCGCTCCCGGAGCCAGGGCGTTGACCGTGATAAACTCCTCCGCCAGCGCCTGCGCGGTCTGCTGGGTGCGCAATGCCGGGCTGACCAGGATGCGCGCGTGTTTGGGCAGGCGCGCCTTGAGCCAGGCCGCCATGTTTTTGGCCTGTGCGTGGCCTTTGTCGGTGAGTTTGCGCTGCATGTCCGGAAAACCGTCTTCCGCTTCGGCGTGACGCCACAGTATCAGTTCCATAAGCAGGGTTTCATCAAACGGGTATGGTCGAAAAAAGTGAATCTAATCTTAATCCTACAGCGCCTGTCATGAAAGCGAAACATTTGTTGCAACTCGATGTTTTACTGAAGGGGCTTTCCCCGCAGGCGCTGGCCGCCGTGCCGCGAGATGGCCGGCTGCCAGCGCTGCAGCGCTTGCTGGCCACGAGCCGCAGGGCGCCGGCGTTCACGGGCGGGGTCGATGCCTGGCTGTGCCGGGCGCTAGGGGTGCCCCGGCAGCAGCAGGATACCCCGGTCGCGACGTACGCGGCAGCCGGCGATGGCCTGGCGGCAGGTCAGGGCTACTGGCTGTGCGCGGCCCCGGTACACCTGCATCTGGCCCGCGACCGCATGCTGCTGCTGGAAGGGGCGCTGCCGGACGTGACGACCGATGAGGCTGAGGCCATGGTTGCATCGATCAATGCGCATTTCCCCGAGATGCAGTTTTTTGCGCCGCATCCCCAGCGCTGGTATGTCCGGCTGCCTGACGCCGTGCATATGACCACCACGCCGCTGGAGGAGGCGGTCGGGCAGGAGGTCAGCCGCGTGTTACCCGCGGGAGATGATGCCAGGGCCTGGACGGTACGGCTGAATGAGCTGCAAATGCTGCTGCACCAGCATCCGGTGAACGAGGCGCGCGACGCCGCGGGCAAGCTGCCGGTGAATAGTCTGTGGTTGTGGGGCGGCGGCGTAAAACAGCCCGTTGCCGAACACCCTTATGCCCAGGTCTGGGGAGATGGCGCCCTGCTGGCGGGGTTGGCTGCCAGGACGTTGCCGGCTACGGCGGATGTCGTGCTGAACGAAATGGCCAGCCGGGCGCTGCTGGTGCTGGATGTTGCCGAACTGGGCTGGGAGCGGCTGGAACAGCAATGGTTGGCGCCATTGGCACAGGCATTGCAGCGCGGCAGGCTGGAACAACTGGATATCCACCTTGCACACGGCGGCAGGGTGAATACCTGCGCCGTCACACGGCGGGATTACTGGAAGTGGTTTTACCGGCGCTTCATGCGCAGGGTGCCCGTGGCGGACACCCTGCGTGGGAATTAGTCTCCGCCGCCCAGCGCGTGTTCGATGAACTCGTCGATGTCTTCTTCCTCGAAACCGAGGTGGTCGGCCAGCATCAGGCGGTAGCTTTCCGAGGTGTAACCATCGGGGAAGAAGTTCGGGTCAACCACGTATTCCGCCAGCAGGGTCACTGCAATCAGCGCGGAAGCCGCGGCTGAAATCTGGCAGTCCGGGGAAAAAATATTGTCGTGGTGGCTGGCAATGGCTTCGCACACTTCTTCCGGCAGTTCCCAGCTTTTTGCCATCATGTGGCCGACCACGGTGTGGTTGGTGGGGATGTGTTCTTCTTCCACCTGCACAAACGACTTGCTGGTGGACACCACGGCGGCTTCGTAAACTTTCAGGTAATTGGGGATGCGCTGCATCATCAGCGGGATGCCGCAGTCGCGGAACAGGCCGAAGGTGTAGGCGGTTTCCTTGCTGATGCCGGGCAGGCGACTGGCGATGACCATGGACACGTTGGCGACCAGTTCCGCCTTGCCCCAGAACTTGTCCTGCCCTTCGAAGGCTTCATACGAACTCTTGAGCGACAGGCCGGTGATGATGCCCTTGATGATGTTGATGCCGAGGATGATGGTGGCCTGCGCGGGCGATTCGATCTTGCGCTTCAGGCCGTAATAAGGCGAGTTGACCAGTTTCAGCATGGAAACGGAAAGCGCGACGTCCTTGGCGATCAGTTGGCCGATTTTCTGGATGTCCGGGCTTTCCTTGCGGCTTTCTTCCAGCAGTTCGTTCAATACAGCCGGGCGCGGCGGAATCTTGATGCCGGACAGGATCTTATCGGTTTCCTCTTGTTTCATTGCGGTATTCATTACTGGCTCTCCCGGGGATATAACGCATGCAAGCCCATGCGGTGGTAATTATTTTGATGGCGCATAGTAGCATTGGCATTAAAATCTGACAAAAGCATCAACATCACCTTGCCAACCGCAGTACGTTTTGAACCAACCATGGCTAATATCGCCGCGCGCAACTACTCCGAAATCACGGCCACCGCCCTGGCCGCAACAGGCATACACCCGGTGCTGGCGCGCATCTACGCCGCGCGCGGCATCGAAGACGCAGCCCAGCTGGAAACGGCGTTGGGCGCGCTGCTGCCGCCGGATTTGCTCGACAACAGCGGGCGCATGGCCAGCCTGCTGGCCGATGCCATCATCCAGAAAAAACGCCTGCTGATCGTCGCCGATTACGATGCCGACGGTGCCACTGCCTGCGCGGTGGGCGTGCGCGGCCTGCGGCGGTTCGGCGCGGTGGTGGATTACCTGGTGCCCAACCGTTTTGAACACGGCTACGGCCTGACGCCGGAAATCGTGCGACTGGCCGCGCAAAAAAAGCCCGACATCATCATCACCGTGGATAACGGCATCGCCAGCGTGGACGGCGTGCAAGAGGCCAACCGGCTGGGAATCCCGGTGCTGGTTACCGACCACCACCTGCCGGGAGACACCCTGCCGGAGGCCGCCTGCATCGTGAACCCCAACGCGCCGGGTTGCGGTTTCCCCAGCAAAAACCTGGCCGGGGTCGGCGTGATGTTTTACGTGCTGATGGCGTTGCGCGCCGAGTTGCGCGAACGCGGCATGTTCGCCGGCGCGGACGAACCCAAGCTGGTGGAGTTGCTGGACATCGTGGCGCTGGGCACGGTGGCCGATGTGGTGCGGCTGGACGACAACAACCGCATCCTGGTGGAGCAGGGCCTGCGCCGCATCCGCGCCGGGCGTGCCTGCCACGGCATCAACGCGCTGTTGAAAACCGCCGGCCGCGACCCGCGCCGCGCCTCCACCTATGACCTGGGTTTTGTCGTCGGGCCGCGCCTGAATGCCGCCGGGCGGCTGGAGGACATGGCGCTGGGTATCGAATGCCTGCTGGCGACCGACCCGGCGCTGGCGCTACAGTTCGCACAACGGCTGGACGAAATGAACCGCGCCCGGCGCGACATTGAAGCTGACATGCACGACACCGCGCTCGCCGCGCTGGAAGACATCGCCCCGGAAAGCGCCTACAGCCTGTGCCTGCTGGACGATAGCTGGCACCAGGGGGTGATCGGCATCCTGGCCTCGCGCCTGAAAGAAAAATACCACCGCCCGACGATCATTTTCGCCGCCGTCGGCGATGGCACGGTAAAAGGCTCCGGGCGCTCGATTGCCGGCCTGCATTTACGCGATGCATTGGATGTGGTGTCCAAGCGCTTCCCCGAACTTATCCTGAAATTCGGCGGCCATGCCATGGCGGCCGGCCTGACCGTGCCGGAAGCCTTGTTTTCGCAGTTTCAGGCGGCGTTCGAACAAGTGGTGCAGGAACAACTCACCCCGGCCGACCTGGAACGGCTGATCGAAACCGACGGCGATTTGCCGGCGCGGCAAGCCAACCTGCAACTGGCGCAGGAGTTGGACCGTGGCGTGTGGGGGCAGGGGTTTGCGCCGCCGGCGTTTCATAGCCTGTTTGATGTGGTCGGGCAGCGGGTAGTGGGGGAGAAGCACCTGAAATTAAGGCTGGCGCGGGAAGGTTGCGAGTTCGACGCCATGCTGTTTTTTCATGACCAGTTGCTGCCGGAGCGGATCGAGGCGGTGTACCAGTTGGGGGTGAATGAGTACAACGGGCAGCAGACGGCGCAGTTGATCGTGCGGCATTGGGAAGCGGCTTGAGTGTGATGCAGGTGAGGGTGGTTTTGTAGCGCAGGCGACCTCGCCTGCATAAAACCGCCGGTCTCGCCCGGCAGGCGAACCGATTTCTTTTGCTTGTCCAAAAGAAATCGGTGAAAGAAAAAGACACCCTCCGCCAC
>JABLTH010007483.1_pt1 | contig 20424 bp, 18 predicted proteins | sample 7875711 | NCBI WGS metagenome assembly JABLTH01 (sample SAMN14941262, study PRJNA633318) | bioreactor metagenome | isolation source: bioreactor | place: China | collected 2019-03-05 | reverse complement strand
TGCTTTTCTCTGCTGACCCGGCGGCGTGTGTGCCGTTGTTCCGTGTCAGTGGAGGCGCATTATAGGGAGTTATTCTGAAGTGACAAGCACAAAATACAAAAAACTTTTCGTTCGCTCACTTTTCAAACTCCACGCTTAAATACGCCGCGATTCGGGTGATAAATGCGCGATTTCCCGGGCAAAACTGCTCACCTGCGTCCAGTCGGTATAAACCACTTCTTTACGCGTATCGGTTTCACCGCCGGTCATTTTCATAATCAGCCGAATCATAAAGCGGTCATACCAGCGATAGCGGGGATAACGCAGCGCCCCTGCAAAGACGGCACACACGTCTGGCTGCCACGGCGAATTCAGCAAAAACTTGCGCGTGTAGCTGTTGGTCTGCGGTGTACGCTTTTCAGGTTTGCGGGCCACCAGATTGACCGAGTAGAACGCCCCGGGCAGCTTATTGAGCGCTGCCGTATGCTTTTTCACAAAGCGATCCAGCGCAGGATGGAAATGCCCGTAACGGATAGACGCCCCAATCACCACGCGGTCGTAATCCTGCCAGGCGATTTGCTCCGTACGGTTCAGGTTCACCACATCAGAGTAAATGCCCAGCTCTTGTAGTTCAGAAGCCAGATAAGAGGCAATCTCACGCGTTTGCCCGTCTCGCGTAGAGAATAGAATAAGTGTTTTCACCGACGACTCCTTACTCGCGCCAGAATGTTGGGGTGAACAGCACCAGCAGCGTAAAGACCTCAAGACGCCCAAACAGCATATTGGCGATTAGGATCCATTTCGCGACCGGGTTCATACTGGCAAAGTTATCCGCCACGACCCCCAGGCCAGGCCCGAGGTTATTAAGTGTTGCCACAACGGACGCAAAGGCAGAGAAATCATCCACCCCCGTCGCGATGATTGCCAGCATACTGACGATAAAGACCAGGGCATACGCCGAGAAGAATCCCCACACCGCTTCGAGAATACGTTCCGGCAGGGCACGGTTGCCCAGCTTGATGCTATAGACTGCATTTGGGTGAACCAGGCGTTTTAATTCACGGTTCCCCTGCTTGAAGAGCAGCAGAATACGAATCACCTTCAGGCCACCGCCCGTCGACCCTGCGCAACCACCAATAAATGCCGAGCACAGCAGCAGCACAGGCAGGAACAGCGGCCAGCGTGCAATGCTGTCCGTGGTAAAACCTGCGGTTGTCGCCATCGACACCACCTGGAAGAACGCCTGGTTTAGCGTGGTCAGCGCCGAGTTATAGACATCGTGGAACCAGAGCACCAGCGTACAGATGACCACCAGCGTGAGCTGGACGCCAATAAACATACGGAACTCCGGGTCGCGCCAGTACACCTTCAGGCTACGTCCGCTGAGTAATGAGAAGTGTAGACCGTAGTTACAGCCGGAGATCAGCAGGAAAATAGCAATAATGGTGTTGATCGTTGGACTATCAAAGTAGCCCACACTGGCATCGTGGGTAGAGAACCCGCCGATGGCGATTGTCGCGAAGCTGTGCCCGATGGCATCGAACGCGGGCATACCGGCAAACCACAGCGCCAGCGCACAGGCAACGGTCAGTAAAACATAAATCAGCCACAGGGTCTTCGCCGTCTCGGCAATACGCGGGCGCATCTTGTTATCTTTCAGTGGCCCCGGCATTTCTGCCCTGTACAACTGCATGCCCCCGACGCCCAGGATAGGAAGGATGGCCACCGCCAGAACAATGATCCCCATACCACCGAACCATTGCAGCATCTGGCGATAAAAGAGAATGGCGTGGGGTAATGAATCCAGCCCAACCAACGTAGTCGCGCCGGTAGTCGTTAAGCCGGAGAAGGATTCAAAAAAGGCATCCGTGATGCTCAGATTGGGCTGTTCAGAGAAGATAAAGGGCAGCGAACCGACGCTTCCCAGCACCGTCCAGAACAGCACCACAATCAGAAACCCTTCACGTGATTTCAGCTCACCTTTCTGACGACGGTTTGGCCACCACAGCAGCGAGCCAATCGCCAGCGCAACAAAGAAGGTCTGGGTAAATGCCCGCCCCGCGCCGTCCCGGTAGATAAGCGCCACCAGTCCTGGGAGAATCATCGTCCCGGAAAAAAGTATGACCAGCAGTCCAACGATTCGGGTTATGGCACGAAAATGCATCTCTGCCGCTTCCTTTGGTATTCAAAAAGTGAGGTGGGGATTATTCTTCAATCGGCAGCAATTGCAACGAACCGCGACTAAAATCCGCCAGTTTTGCCGAAAAAGCAGCCTGTTCAGCCTGAGGAAGCGCCACGCGCAATTGCACCATTGCCTGGTAATCACTGTGTGCAATCACACCGTTAAACTGTTTAAGCAGCGCTTCGACACCCGATAGCTGGGCGTAGTCGCACAACAAAGTATATTCGGTGAGTGGCGTTTTGCGGGTGGTGACCAACATATTAAGCGCCTGCTGTACGCCCCCGCCATACGCTTTCACCAGCCCACCGGTACCTAATAGAATGCCGCCGTAGTAGCGAACAACCACGGCGGTGATTTCACCCACGCCACTGCCCATGAGCTGGGAAAGCATAGGTTTACCGGCAGTACCCGCCGGTTCACCGTCATCAGAAAAACCCAGCTGCTGCGAATCGTCTGGCGGCCCGGCGACCCACGCCACGCAGTGGTGACGGGCGTCGGGATGCGCAGCGCGGACAGACTCAACAAACGCCTTTGCCGCCTCTACGCCATCGGTGTGTGCCAGCAGCGTAATAAAGCGGCTTTTCTTGATTTCTTCAACAAAGGTGACCGGCTCAGCCGGTATCAGCCAGCTTTCCATCAGGCCAGCTTCAGGTCTCGCGTCATATTCTCGATACCGTTCTCATGAATCACGACGTTATCTTCGATACGAATACCGCCAAACGGCTTCAGCGCGTCAATTTTTTCCCAGTTGAAGTGCTTGCTGAACTGACCTTCGCGCCATGGCGCTAACAGCGATTCGATAAAGTAGATCCCCGGCTCGATGGTCAGCACCATGCGCGGCTCAAGGATACGCGTGCAGCGCAGGTAAGGATATTTAGACGGCGCGGCGAGGTGCGTGCCGGTATCATCCTGCATAAAGCCCGCAACATCATGAACCTGCAGACCCAGCGGGTGGCCGATACCGTGCGGCATAAAGGGTCCGGTCAGATCGTTTTCGACCATCGCCTCTTCGCTCATGTCTTTCACGATCTGGTGTTTACGCAGCAGTTTAGCGATGCGCTGATGGAACTGGATATGGTAATCCACATAGCTGGTTCCGGCTTTCATGGTGCTGATAAGCGCCAGTTGCTCATCGTTAACGTCTTTAATCAGATGCGCAAAATCGGTATCCGCATTGGCCGCCCAGGTACGGGTCAGGTCAGCCGCGTAGCCGTTGTACTCTGCGCCTGCGTCCAGCAGGAAGCTGCGCATCTCAGACGGCACATGGTGATCCAGTTTTGTGTAATGCAGCACAGAGGCATGCTCATTCAGAGCGACAATGTTGCTGTAAGGCACATCGGTGTCACGGTGACCGGTCGCGGTGAGGTACGCCTGATTGATATCGAACTCGCTCATACCGGACTGGAAGGCTTCATGCGCTGCACGATGACCATTCACCGCCGTTTTTTGCGCTTCACGCATGCAGTAAAGTTCGTAGTCGGTTTTATACGCGCGGTAATAGTGCAGGAAATCCAGCACTCCTTTCGGGTTGAGTTTGTCCGCCGGGATATCCAGACCCAGCGCACGCTCCGGGACCGGGCCAATGTAGGCAATATTGCCACGCGCGGCAGGCAGCTGGCTGCCAATACCATCGGCTTTTGGTAAAGCCATGACGTCCACTTCTTCTGTCCAGAAGCTGGTCGGCAGCGGCTCAACGTTGTGCCAGTAATCCACAGGCAGATAGAACCACAGTTTCGGCTTGTTCACGCCATCCACCAGCAACCAGCAATTTGGCACCTGTGTTACCGGCACCCAGGCTTTAAACTGCGGGTTAACCTTAAACGGATACGCATGGTCATCCAGGAAGGTATTCATCAGCTCGCCCGAGTGGATTAACAGCGCATCCAGCTTAAAGCGGGCAAGTACATCACGGGTACGTTCCTGTAGGGTAACGATATGATTTTTATAAAGCGAAGCCAGTGAGTCCATCATTCTTCCTTTCGTTTTTTTGACCTCAAGTCCTCGCATCTTAGCACACCTGTCTCCGGCTGCGTGATTTCCACCGACCGTGATCAATGCAGCAATTTCTTAATGAGTAATTTGCATTTTATTAACATAAATCTCACACTCCGACTCATCTGGTATGACCAGATCCACTTGCTGGATTCAGGAGACTGACATGCTCTACAAAGGCGACACCCTGTACCTCAACTGGCTGGAAGATGGCATTGCCGAACTGGTGTTCGATGCCCCCGGCTCAGTCAACAAGCTCGATACCGCGACGGTGGCCAGTCTTGGCCAGGCGCTGGATGTACTTGAAAAGCAAACTGATTTAAAGGGGCTGCTGCTGCGCTCGAACAAAGCGGCCTTTATTGTTGGTGCCGATATCACCGAATTTCTTTCACTGTTCCTGGTGCCTGAAGAACAGCTGAGCCAGTGGCTGCACTTTGCCAACAGCGTCTTTAATCGTCTGGAAGATCTGCCTGTCCCGACCCTTTCCGCCGTTAACGGCTACGCGCTGGGCGGCGGCTGTGAATGCGTGCTGGCCACCGACTACCGCCTCGCCACGCCGGATCTGCGCATCGGCCTGCCGGAAACCAAACTGGGCATTATGCCGGGCTTTGGCGGCTCCGTACGTATGCCGCGCATGCTGGGTGCCGACAGCGCGCTGGAAATTATTGCCGCAGGTAAAGATGTTGGCGCAGAGCAGGCGCAAAAAATTGGCCTGGTTGATGGCGTCGTGAAGCCAGAAAAACTGATTGAAGGCTCCCTCGCCATTCTGCGTCAGGCCATTAACGGCGATCTCGACTGGAAGGCCAAACGCCAGCCGAAACTGGAGCCGTTAAAGCTCAGCAAGATTGAAGCAGCCATGAGTTTCACCATCGCCAAGGGCATGGTGATGCAGACGGCGGGTAAACACTACCCGGCGCCGATCACGGCGGTGAAAACCATCGAAGCCGCAGCCCGCTTTGGCCGTGACGAAGCCCTGAAACTCGAAAACCAGAGCTTTGTCCCGCTGGCACATACCAATGAAGCCCGCGCGCTGGTGGGTATCTTCCTCAACGATCAGTTCGTGAAAGGCAAAGCAAAACAGCTGACGAAAAACGTTGAGACGCCAAAACATGCGGCGGTACTTGGCGCTGGCATTATGGGCGGCGGCATCGCTTACCAGTCCGCCTGGAAGGGCGTGCCGGTGGTGATGAAAGACATCAGCGAGAAATCCCTGACGCTGGGGATGACCGAAGCGGCCAAGCTGCTCAATAAACAGCTGGAACGCGGCAAAATTGACGGTCTGAAACTCTCAGGCGTGATCTCTACTATCCAGCCCGTACTGGAATACACCGGTTTTGACCGCGTCGATGTGGTGGTTGAGGCCGTGGTAGAGAACCCGAAAGTGAAGAAAGCGGTGCTGGCCGAAACGGAAGAGAAAGTGCGTCCGGAGACCGTACTGGCCTCTAACACCTCGACGATTCCGATTAGCGAGCTGGCAAGCGTCCTGAAGCGCCCGGAAAACTTCTGCGGAATGCATTTCTTCAACCCGGTGCACCGCATGCCACTGGTTGAAGTGATCCGCGGCGAAAAAACCTCTGACGACACCATCGCAAAAGTGGTGGCGTGGGCCAGTAAGATGGGCAAAACCCCGATTGTGGTCAACGACTGCCCGGGCTTCTTCGTCAACCGCGTACTGTTCCCTTACTTCGCTGGTTTCAGCCAGCTGCTGCGCGACGGCGCGGACTTCCGCAAAGTCGACAAAGTGATGGAAAAACAGTTCGGCTGGCCGATGGGACCGGCGTATCTGCTGGATGTGGTTGGCATTGATACCGCGCATCACGCGCAAGCGGTTATGGCGGCGGGCTTCCCACAGCGCATGCAGAAAGATTATCGCGATGCGATTGATGCCCTGTTTGACGCCAACCGCTTTGGTCAGAAAAACGGTCTGGGCTTCTGGCGCTATAAAGAAGACAGCAAAGGCAAACCGAAGAAAGAAGAAGATCCGGCGGTGGATAGCCTGCTGGCCGGGGTTAGCCAGCCAAAACGTGACTTCACGGACGATGAAATCATCGCCCGGATGATGATTCCGATGATCAACGAAGTGGTGCGTTGCCTGGAAGAAGGCATTATCGCCAGTCCGGCAGAAGCCGATATGGCGCTGGTCTATGGCCTGGGCTTCCCTCCGTTCCACGGCGGCGCGTTCCGCTGGCTGGATACGCTCGGCAGCGCCCGCTATCTCGATATGGTGCAGCAGTATCAGCACCTCGGCCCGCTGTATGACGTGCCGGAAGGGCTGCGTAATAAAGCGCGCCATAACGAATCCTATTACCCAGCAGTTGAGCCAGCCCGTCCGGTTGGCGAGCTGAAAACGGCTTAAGGAGTCACAATGGAAAAGGTTGTCATTGTTGATGCGATTCGCACCCCGATGGGCCGTTCAAAAGGCGGCGCATTCCGTAACGTGCGTGCAGAGGATCTCTCAGCGCACCTGATGCGTAGCCTGCTGGCGCGTAATCCGGCGCTGGACCCGGCTGCGCTCGACGATATCTACTGGGGCTGTGTGCAACAGACGCTTGAGCAGGGCTTCAACATCGCCCGCAATGCTTCGCTGCTGGCGGAGATCCCACATTCGGTGCCGGCAGTTACCGTCAACCGTCTGTGCGGCTCCTCAATGCAGGCACTGCATGATGCGGCGCGTATGATCATGACCGGTGACGCGCAGGCCTGCCTGGTCGGCGGCGTGGAGCACATGGGCCATGTGCCAATGAGCCACGGGGTCGATTTCCACCCGGGCATGAGCCGTAACGTGGCGAAAGCCGCAGGAATGATGGGCTTGACCGCTGAAATGCTGTCCCGCCTGCACGGAATTAGCCGTGAAATGCAGGATACCTTCGCCGCGCGTTCTCATGCTCGTGCATGGGCCGCCACGCAATCCGGCGCGTTTAAGAATGAGATCATCCCGACCGGCGGCCATGATGCTGATGGCGTTCTGAAGCAGTTCAGCTACGACGAAGTGATCCGCCCGGAAACCACCGTTGAAGCGCTATCCACCCTGCGCCCGGCGTTTGACCCGGTCACCGGTACGGTCACGGCAGGTACCTCGTCGGCGCTGTCTGACGGAGCGGCCGCGATGCTGGTAATGAGCGAAAGCCGCGCCCGCGAGCTGGGGTTAACGCCTCGCGCCCGGGTGCGCTCAATGGCGGTGGTAGGCTGCGATCCTTCTATCATGGGTTACGGCCCGGTTCCGGCCTCGAAGCTGGCGCTGAAGAAAGCGGGATTGACCACCAGTGATATCGACGTGTTCGAGATGAACGAAGCCTTCGCCGCGCAGATCCTGCCGTGCATTAAAGATCTGGGGCTGATGGAGCAGATCGACGAGAAAATTAACCTCAACGGCGGCGCGATCGCCCTCGGTCACCCGCTGGGCTGCTCCGGGGCGCGTATCAGCACAACGCTGATTAACCTGATGGAACGCAAAGACGCGCAGTTTGGTCTGGCAACGATGTGTATTGGGTTGGGTCAGGGTATCGCAACGGTGTTTGAGAGAGTGTAAGTAAGGAAAAGTATCTCAAAGCCAATGACGTCAGAACAAGGCGGCAAGCGAGCGAATCCCGATGAGCTTACATTAGTAAGTGATTCGGGTGAACGAGCGCAGCCAACGCAGTTATGGCGTCATTGGCGAAGAGAGACAGTTTAGTTGCCGTTCTTCCCGCCTGTCAGGGGCGGGTTTTTTATTTAGATAAACGCAAAAGCATCGCCAAACAGACGATCTTCACGCGCATCTCGTTCGTTACAGAACAGGTCACGGGCAATTTTCGCCATCTCAAAGCGGCCAGCGATATAGATATCGTGCCCTGCCAGCGTGCCATGATCCTGTAGTACCGCCGTCAGCACTGTGCCGCTACGCCCACGCCAGCCCTCTTCCGGCTGCTCAACCACCGGTTCAACACGCAGGTTGGGATGGTTAACGCTCAGCGCTTCAAGCTCAGAGAGATCGTAGAGATGTTTCTCTTCGCGGCCACCCCAGTAGATAGTGATATCACGGTTCGGGTTACGCGCCAGGGCCGTCAACAGAATAGAGCGCACGTAGGAGAAGCCTGTACCACCGGCAATCAGGATCAGCGGACGGTCTTCATCGTCACGCAGCCACGCATCACCGTGTGGAATATCCACCACGATCTCGCGCTCTTTAAGAATGCGGTCCATGACGGCCATTGCATACAGGTTAAGCTCTGACGCACCAATATGAAGCTCAATAAATTCCTGCTCCGCTGGCGTTGAGGCCATAGAGAAAGGACGCTTATCACGTTCATCCATCACGACCATCAGGTACTGACCAGCACGGAAAGAGAATGCCGCTTCAGGCACTAAACGGACGCGATATACGGTGTCGGTGATAGCATCTACCGAGGTCACTTTACAGCTTAAGGTTGTCATTCGCTCTCTCTGTCGGGAAGTCTATAGGGCTTAACGGTCAGCCTGCGGTTTACCGTTATTCATTATGGCCAGTTCGTCCCAGATCGCGTCAATTCGCGCGGTCACAGCAGGATCTTTCTTGATCGGGCGACCCCATTCACGGTCGGTTTCGCCAGGCCATTTATTTGTGGCATCCAGTCCCATTTTTGAGCCAAGACCGGAGACCGGCGAGGCAAAATCCAGATAATCTATCGGCGTGTTTTCCACTAACACCGTATCGCGCGCCGGATCCATTCGCGTGGTAATGGCCCAGATAACATCATTCCAGTCGCGGGCGTTAACGTCATCATCGCAGACAATCACAAATTTGGTATACATAAACTGGCGCAGGAAAGACCATACGCCCATCATCACGCGTTTAGCGTGACCAGGATACTGCTTCTTCATTGTGACCACCGCCAGGCGATACGAGCATCCTTCCGGCGGCAGATAGAAATCAACAATTTCCGGGAACTGCTTTTGCAGGATCGGCACAAACACCTCATTCAGCGCCACGCCCAGTACTGCAGGTTCATCCGGTGGACGTCCGGTATAGGTGGAGTGATAAATCGCATCTTCACGCTGGGTAATGTGCGTGACGGTAAACACCGGGAAGTTATCCACTTCGTTATAATAGCCCGTGTGGTCGCCGTACGGACCTTCGGGTGCCAGCTCGCCCTGTTCAATGTAACCTTCCAGGACAATCTCTGCACTCGCGGGCACTTCGAGGTCGTTAGAGACACACTTCACGACTTCCGTTTTGGTGCCACGCAGCAGTCCTGCAAAGGCATATTCAGAGAGTGTATCCGGCACTGGCGTTACCGCGCCCAGAATGGTGGCGGGGTCGGCCCCTAACGCAACAGAGACCGGAAAACGCTCGCCCGGGTGTGCAGCGCACCACTCCTGGAAATCCAGCGCGCCGCCGCGATGCGACAGCCAGCGCATGATGAGCTTATTCTTGCCAATCAGCTGCTGGCGGTAAATACCCAGATTTTGACGCTCTTTATGCGGCCCGCGTGTGACGGTGAGCCCCCACGTAATGAGTGGCGCGGCATCTTCAGGCCAGCACTGCATGATCGGGATTTTGGTCAGATCTACCGCATCCCCTTCCAGCACTTTCTGCTGGCACGGCGCGCCGCGCAGACGTTTGGTTGGCATGTTCAACACCTGCTTAAACTGCGGCAGCTTATCGAACAGATCGCGGAAGCCTTTCGGTGGCTCCGGCTCTTTCAGAAACGCCAGCAGTTTACCCACTTCACGTAACGCCGTGACGTCCTCCTGGCCCATGCCCAACGCCACACGGCGAGGGGTTCCAAACAGGTTGCACAGCACCGGCATTGAATAACCCTTCGGGTTTTCAAACAGAAGTGCCGGGCCACCGGCACGCAGGGTGCGGTCAGCAATTTCTGTCATTTCCAGATAAGGATCGACAGGAAGCGTAATGCGTTTGAGTTCGCCCTGCTTTTCCAGCAGCGTCAGGAAGTCGCGGAGATCGTGGTATTTCATGCAGTTAATCATGGCCTCTCTGTAAGCGCTTCATTATACGGCGTAAGCCTGCGTGATGCTGTAATTTTGTTAAATTAGCGTGAACTTCTGCATCCTGTTCCCTTTTCGGCCATTATAATCAACTTAGCGATCCCGCCAGGGTTTTGATATGCTTGCGCCCGAAACTAAGGGAAAGAGTGATTATGCAGGCCTGGTATTTACTGTATTGCAAACGCGGGCAACTTCAGCGCGCGCAGGAACATTTAGAACGTCAGTCTGTAAATTGCCTGACACCCGTGATCACGCTTGAAAAAATGCAGCGCGGGAAGCGCACAACCGTCAGTGAGCCGCTATTTCCGAACTATTTGTTCGTGGAATTCGACCCGGAAGTGATCCACACCACCACCATCAGCGCCACGCGCGGCGTCAGCCATTTTGTTCGTTTTGGTGCGCACCCGGCAACGGTGCCGTCGACGGTGATCCATCAGCTTTCGGTTTATCAACAACCTGAAGATATTACCGACCCGGAAACCCCGTACGCGGGAGACAGTGTCGTCATCACCGAAGGTGCCTTCGAAGGCCTGCAGGCGATTTTCGCCGAGCCGGACGGTGAAGCACGCTCCATGTTATTGCTCAATCTGCTTAATAAGCAGGTGCTACAAAGCGTGAAAAACACCGACTTCCGCAAAGTTTAAAAATCAATGCCAAACAGGCGACGCACGTTGTCATCCGTCTGCGTAGATAACCCGTGCGGATCCTCTCCGCGCCACTGCGCCACGCTCGTGACAATATGCCCCAGCCATGCCGGTTCGTTACGTCGCGATGCCGGTTTTGGTTTGATATCGCGCGGCAATAAATAAGGCGCGTCGGTTTCGAAGAGCAACTGGTCGGCCGGGATCACCGGCAACAGTTCACGAAGCTCCAGCCCGCGGCGTTCATCGCACACCCAGCCGGTAATCCCCAAATAAAGCCCACGATCCAGACAGTCCAGCGCCTCCTGACGTGAACCGGTAAAACAGTGCAGCACCGCGCCTGGCAGTTTATCCAGCCAGGGATCCAGCAGCGCGAGGAAGCGCTCATGCGCGTCGCGACAGTGCATAAACACCGGCATTTCAAGCTCGGCCGCCAGGGCGAGTTGCGCCGTGAATGCTTTTTCCTGTTCGGCAGGGGTGGAAAAATTGCGGTTGAAATCGAGCCCACATTCCCCGATAGCCACCACTTCGGGGGTTTTCGCCAGCCTGTGAATGATATCAGCGCTCTCCGACGTCCACTGGCTGCTGTCATGAGGATGCACGCCCGCGGTAGACCAGCAACGGTCGTAGCGTTGGGCCAGCTGTTGCGCCTGCTCGCTTTCATGCAGGTTGGTGCCTGTCAGCAGCAGACCTTTTACGCCGGCGGCAAACGCGCGCGCCACGACGTCGTCGCGATCTTTGGCAAACTGTGAACTGGTCAGGTTAAGTCCAATATCAAACATGCAATTCCCCATATGACAACCGCCCTGACGGGCGGCTGGTTTTACTCTTCAGTGCTCTTTTCAGAGACGTCGTCTTCGTCCTCTGATCGACGCCCTTTCCCCACATAGAAACGTGAGAAGAAGACGCCTACCTCACACAGACAGTACATCGGTATGGCCAGCAGCGTTTGCGAGAAGACATCGGGCGGCGTCAGCAGCATGCCGACCACAAATGCGCCGACCAGAATATACGGACGCTTTTTACGCAGGTCTTCTGGTGTGGTTACACCCACCCAGCAAAGCAGCACAATCGCAACCGGCACTTCGAACGCCACGCCGAATGCCATAAACAGCGCTATCACAAAGCTGAGGTAGCTGGCAATATCGGTCGACACCTGTACCCCTTCCGGCGCGGTATGCGTCAGGAAGCCAAAGGCCAGCGGGAAGACAACAAAATAGGCAAACGCCATGCCGATATAGAACAGCAGCGAGCTGGAGACCATCAGCGGGATCACCAGTTTGCGTTCATGCTTATACAGCGCTGGCGCCACAAACGCCCAGATCTGATACAGCAGGATGGGTGCAGAAGCGATCAACGATACCCAGAACGTGAGCTTAATGGGCGTAAAGAACGGCGAAGCAACGTCCGTCGCGATCATCGTTGCGCCCAGCGGCATCTGCTTTATCAGCGGCGCGGAGACAACCTGGTAGATGTCATTGGCGAAATAAACCAGGCATAAGAAAATAACGAAAACCGCAATAATGCAGTTTAACAGGCGCTTACGCAGCTCTATGAGGTGCGTAATGAGCGGTTGAGTATCATCTACTGCCATGTTTACGCTTTATCACTCGACGAGGGGGATGATTCGGTAACAGGCGCGGCGGGCTTTGCTTCAGCCGCGTTGACCACAGGGTCTTCCGGCTGCGCCTGTTTTTTCAGTTCAGGTTCCTGCGGCGTATGTTCAGGCGCGGTGGCCTGATGCTCAGCGCTGGCAGGCGTTACGCCCTCGCGCTGCGCTTCACTATTTTTCACCACCGGGTTATGGATGGTGTTCGCTTCATCGCTCGCTTTTTCAGGATCGTTAACGCTGTAGGAGCGCTTCATGGATTCTGCCGCTTCGCGCAGTTCATCCATGGAGGCTTTCAGTTCCGGCGTCAGGTTATCCATGCTCGCCTTCTCAACCTTTTTCAGGCTTTCCTGAAACTCCTGCAGCTTAAGTTCCTGCGCCAGCTCGTTCTGTACGGTGGATGCCAGCGAACGAAGCGCACGCACCCACCCCACAACCGTTTTGACTGCACCGGGTAAACGCTGTGGCCCCAGCACGATGAGGCCAATCACAAAGACCAGCAGCAGCTCACTAAAACCAATGTCGAACACGACTTACACCTGCTCTTTATCGTGGCGTTTAGCGTCTTCCTTTTTGGCATCTTCTTGCTTGTCGGAGATGGATTTAGCAGTAAAGTCAGCGTCCTGGCTGGTTTTATCCTGCTTGCTCTCATCATCGCTCATTGCTTTCTTGAAGCCTTTGATAGACGCGCCCAGATCGGAACCGATAGAACCGAGCTTTTTGGTGCCAAACAGCAGCACGACGATGACGGCAATAATGACTAATTGCCAGATACTGATACCACCCATACATATTCCTCAGAGATAGATGATTAATTAGTCAGACCGCATTATACGTATGCGACCTGGTGATAGCGATGCCTGTTCAGCGCGTCTTTCTCCAGCCAACGAACCAGACCACTATTCCGGCAGCCATTAGCCAGGCGGGCATCATCTGCCAGTCCGGACGGTTGATTAACAACAACGTACCACTGAGCAGCAGGGTTGCGCCAATGCCAAACAGATAGCGAGACTGGCCCTGGCGTACGCGGTTTGACTGAAGCTCGTGGGCGATTTTATCCATGCTGAGCTGAAGGTTCTTGCTCTGACGCAAACTGTCATACACCAGTTCAGGAAGTTCCGGCATTTTTTCAACCCAGAACGGGGCTTTCTCTTTGAAAGCTCGTACCAGAGCAGGAATGCCAACCTGATCCTTAATCCATGATTCCAGGAACGGTTTCGCGGTCTTCCACAAGTCTAACTGAGGATAGAGCTGTCGACCTACACCTTCAACGTAAAGTAATGTTTTCTGAAGTAAAACAAGTTGTGGCTGCACTTCCATATTGAAGCGGCGAGCGGTGTTAAACAGATTCAGCAACACGTGACCGAACGAGATTTCCGCCAGCGGTTTTTCAAAAATCGGTTCACAGACGGTACGGATGGCAAACTCAAACTCTTCGACATTGGTGTCCGGCGGAACCCAACCTGAGTCAACGTGCAGTTCAGCCACTTTACGGTAGTCGCGATTAAAGAAGGCGATAAAATTCTCCGCCAGATAACGCTTATCTTCTTTATTGAGCGAGCCGACAATACCGCAATCAATGCCGATATATTGCGGGTCGTCCGGATGCTCATAGCTCACAAAGATATTGCCCGGATGCATGTCTGCGTGGAAAAAGCTGTCGCGGAAGACCTGAGTAAAGAAGACCTGTACGCCACGTTCGGCCAGCAGCTTCATGTTCGTTCCCTGTTTCTCCAGGGCCACGACATCCGAGACGGGAATACCGTAAATACGTTCCATGACCATCATGTTCTGGCTGCAGTAGTCAGAATAGACTTCAGGAACATACAGCATCGGGCTGTTTTCAAAATTGCGCCGTAGCTGAATGGCGTTTGCCGATTCGCGCAGCAGGTTTAGTTCATCGATCAGCGTTTTTTCATATTCCCGTACCACTTCCAGCGGGCGCAGGCGGCGTCCGTCAGGGAGCAGACGCGGAACCCAGCGCGCCAGACGATAGATAAGCTTCATGTCCGCTTTGATGATCGGCAGAATATCCGGGCGGATAACTTTGATAACGACTTCTTTGCCATTCTCTTTCAGACGCGCGGTGTGCACCTGGGCAATGGAGGCAGAAGCCAGCGGCTGAATGTCGAAATCGTCGAACCAGGTCTCAACAGGAATATTGCCCATCGCCTCTTCGATCTGTTTTTTCGCGCGCACGCCGTCAAACGGGGCCACGCGATCCTGCAGCAGTGCCAGCTGATCGGCAATCTGGGGCGGGAAAAGATCGCGACGGGTCGAGAGCATTTGGCCGAATTTAATCCATACCGGGCCCAGCTCCTGTAGCGCCAGACGCAGGCGTTCACCCAGCGGCTGTCCTTTGTGGCGATTAGGCATCCAGAACAACATCCGCCGCCAGATACGAAGCGGCAGCGTGATACGCATTTTGGGGATAAGCTCGTCGAGCCCGTAACTCAAAAAGGTGTGGACGATAAAATAGAGGCGCCGAATTTCACCAGGCGTCATTTGCCCTCCAGTTTTTCCAGCCGTTTGGTTAACGCATCAACCGCACGTTCAACAGCCGCAGTCTCTTCCGCGAACCAGGCCACTTCCAGCGGTCCAGGGGCCATACGCCACTCTTCAGTCAGCACTTCTGCCGCATAGCGCTGCTGACGTTGCAAGCTTTTACGCAGGAAGGCGGTACCACCATGCAGGGCTTTGCCGATCCCTTCCGCTGCAATGTCGCCAATAAATGGGGCAAGCAGTTCCGCCGGGTCAAACTCGGCCAGATCGCTGAGCGCAACGAAATTTTGTACGACCTGAATGTCGCCTTCCACTTCCAGCTCACCGCTGCGGATCAGCGCCGTCAGTTGCTGGCGGTCACGCAGTTTTGGCAGCACGCTCATGCGCGTGATGACAGAGCAGTCGGCGTCTCCTTCCCACTCCCCCAGAACATCAAGCTGGCGTTCGCTGAAGACCAGCACAAGCGGCGTCGAGAACTCTTTTAAAACGATCCGCAATACCTTCCCGTTAAGTCGCTGCCGCGCGGCTTTTAGCGCTGGCGCACGATAGAGAAAGGCATTCAGTACATTCTCGATGCCTGCGGTGACTAAGGGTTTAAAGGGCACAGGACACCTCCACTCAGAACTTATAACCGCGATGCAGTGCGACGACACCCGCCGTCATGTTGAAATACTCAACGTTTTCAAACGCCGCATCCTGCATCATGGCCTTCAGGGTGTCCTGATCCGGGTGCATGCGAATGGATTCCGCCAGATAGCGGTAGCTTTCTGCGTCGTTTGCCACCAGTTCGCCAATACGCGGCAGAACATGGAATGAATAGGCGTCGTAAGCTTTGCTCAGTGGCTCGATAATCGGTTTGGAGAACTCAAGCACCAGCAGACGTCCGCCCGGCTTCAGCACGCGATACATTGAGCGCAGCGCTTTTTCTTTATCGGTGACGTTACGCAGGCCAAAAGAGATAGTGATGCAGTCAAAGGTATTGTCCGGGAACGGCAGCGCCTCGGCGTTTGCCTGCACATATTCCACATTCCCCACCACGCCGATGTTACGCAGCTTCTCACGCCCCATTTTCAGCATGGAGTCGTTAATATCAGCCAGAACAACACGCCCGGTTTCACCCACCAGACGGGAGAATTTCGCGGTCAAATCGCCCGTGCCGCCGGCAAGGTCCAGTACCGTTTGTCCACGACGCACACCGCTACAGTCGATGGTGAAGCGCTTCCACAAGCGATGAATGCCGAATGACATCAAGTCATTCATCACATCGTACTTCGCCGCCACGGAATGAAATACGTGGGCCACCATGTCAGCTTTCTGCGCTTTGGCGACAGTCTGAAAGCCAAAGTGCGTTGTGTCTTGTGAATCGTCAACCATCTCAGAGCCTGCTTATCAGTAAAATGTTCGTGAAGTGTAACAGATTGGGCGCGTTTGCCCTACGTTTCAACCACCACGTAAGAAACGCGCCAGATGCGGGTCTGGCGATAACTCTGCCGCTAACTCGTTGTCTTCACTGTCTCTCTTTTGTCCATCAGCGCCTTCGCGCAGGCGAAACTCTTCCTCCTGTGCCGTGGCTTGCTCAACCAGTTCCGGATTAATCTCGCGTTTAACCTCCACCCCCAGGCCGCGGAAGGCTTCGGCTTGCGCCAGCAGATTACCCCGCCCGGAGGCGAGTTTTTTCATCGCCTGGCGGTAGTTGTCCTGCGCGCGGTCCAGGCTTTGCCCGACCGAGGACATATCATCCACAAAGAGGCGCATTTTGTCGTACAGCTTGCTGGCGCGATCGGCAATCTGCTGCGCGTTGCGGCTCTGATGTTCATAGCGCCACAGGTTGGCAATGGTGCGTAACGCCACCAGCAGCGTGGTGGGGCTGACCAGCATAATGTTGTTTTTCAGCGCTTCAGTTATCAGTTCCGGCTGTCTGTCGAGTGCCAGCAGAAAAGCAGGCTCTACCGGGATAAACATCAGAACATAGTCAAGCGAGCGCAAACCCGGCAACTGCTGATAGTCTTTTCTGCCCAGCAGACGAATATGGTTCCGCACGGAGGCAATGTGCTCCTGCAACGCCGATTCGCGGGTGTAGTCATCCTCCGCGTTGAAGTAACGCTCATAGGCCACCAGCGTCATTTTGGCATCAATCACCACATCTTTACCCTGCGGAAGACGCACGATGACATCTGGCTGCATTCGCGAGCGGGCATCGTTTTCTATGCTGACCTGGGTTTCGTATTCATACCCTTCGCGTAGTCCAGAGGCTTCCAGCACCCGCGTGAGGACGACTTCACCCCAGTTACCCTGCGTTTTGTTATCCCCTTTCAGGGCGCGGGTCAGGTTGACCGCTTCCTGCGCCATTTGTGCATTCAACTGCTGCAGATTACGAATTTCGTGTGCCAGGGTGTGCCGCTCGCGGGCCTCCTGACCAAAGCTGTCCTGCACCTGACGACGGAAACCGTCCAGTTGCTCACGCAGAGGCGTCAGGAGACTGTTCAGACTCTGGCGGTTTTGTTCGTCAACGCGGCGGTTGCTGTGCTCAAAAATGCGGTTCGCGAGATTCTCAAACTGTTCGCTGAGGCGCTGCTCGCTGTTCATCATCTGGCGGATTTTGTCTTCCGCATGCAGTTGAGTGGATTCCAGGCGGGTCGTGACTTCACGGAGATCGGCTTCCAGTGAGGTGTTGATATCACGCAGATTGCGCAGTTCGTTGTTGAGTAACTCGCACTCGTCTCGCCAGTGTTCACTCAGCGCAAGTTGCTGTTTTGTCGCGCTTAACTCGGCGACTATCTCTTCACGCTCTGCCAGCTGATCGGCCTTTTGCTGCGCGTGCTGATAGCTGGAAATCAGCCAGCCTATCGCCACGCCCGCGAGCGCAATCACCGCGTAAATCAGAATTGAGAGATCCACAATGCCCCCTGCATCAACGTATTACCGCACAAAATAAGATTGTGCTGTATAAACGTCCAGTTTGAAAGGGTTTTCCTGCGAGGCGCTACGCAAAAAATAAAGGCCGAACGTGTCGGCCTTTGATGTCAGAAGAGAGGATTAGATCAGACGACGGGCCGCTTCAACCACGATTTTTACCGCATGACTTTCGGTTTGTTTCATGGTTTCGGCGTTCGGGATTTCCTGCTGGGTACGATTGACGATAACCCCCGCCACCATACCGGCACGCAGACCCTGGCTTGCGCACATGGTCAGCAGCGTTGCAGATTCCATTTCATAGTTCATCACGCCCATAGATTGCCACTCTTCCATAGAGCCTTTAAAACGGCTCACCACACGGCCAGAGAAGGTGTCGTAACGCTCTTGACCCGGGTAGAAGGTGTCCGACGAGGCGGTTACGCCCACGTGCGTGGTTGCGCCAACGGATTTCGCTGCTTCAACCAGCGCCGTCGTACATTCAAAATCGGCAACCGCCGGGAATTCCATTGGTGCAAAGTGCAGACTCGCCCCGTCCAGACGCACGGACGCGGTAGTCACCAATACATCACCCACGTTGATATTCGGCTGGATCGCACCGGTCGTCCCGATACGCAGGAACGTCCGGATGCCCAGCTGCGCCAGTTCTTCAACGGCAATGGAGGTAGATGGGCCACCGATACCGGTAGAGCACACAATCACGGCCTTACCATCGAGCTCTGCACGCCAGGTGGTGAATTCACGATGGGCTGCCAGCTTAACCGGCTTATCCATCAGCGCGGCGATCTTTTCCACACGCTCAGGATCGCCCGGGACGATCGCGAGCGTAGCCCCTTGTAAATCGTTTTTGGTGAGGCCGAGATGAAAAACATCAGACTTAGACATAGGTGACTCCTCTGTGGGTCGGTTAGTCAGAAGAAGTAAAACGGTACTTTACAGAAGCGATACGCATAATTTCGTGACACATCTCACCATGAATGAAAATGATTGCAGTAGATTTCCATAAAAGAGTGATTTACATCACATTAACAAGTTATATCGTGGTGTGCTGCACAAAAGATAGACCGTTTAAGGCACTGTGGGTTGTTAACCTGGTGTCTATATTTACCTTTGCGCTAACTCATTGGTACGGAGAATGCCATGACTGAAAAAACCGGTTTTGCACCTGCTGCGGCTCCGCATGCCTCAACCATCGTCTCAACGCCTGAAGACGCCATTACGGCGGGAGAGACCTCTATTCCCTCGCAGGGGGAAAATATGCCTGCTTACCACGCGCGACCAGCATCGGCAGACGGTCCGCTGCCGATCGTGATTGTGGTTCAGGAAATTTTCGGCGTTCACGAACATATTCGCGACCTCTGCCGCCGACTGGCGCTGGAAGGTTACCTGGCCGTTGCGCCAGAGCTCTATTTCCGTCAGGGCGATCCGAACGACTACAGCTATATCCCAACGCTTTTGAGCAACCTGGTCAGTAAAGTGCCGGATGCACAGGTGCTGGCCGATCTGGATCATGTTGCCAACTGGGCGGCGCGTAACGGCGGTGATGCGCATCGACTGATGATAACGGGGTTCTGCTGGGGCGGACGCATTAGCTGGCTGTATGCCGCGCACAATCCGCAGCTGAAAGCTGCTGTGGCCTGGTACGGTAAACTGGTGGGCGAAAAAACGCTGAACTCGCCAAAACATCCGGTTGATATCGCCACAGACTTAAATGCCCCGGTGCTGGGACTGTACGGAGGTCAGGACACGGGTATTCCACTCGATACGGTAGAGACCATGCGCCATGCGCTACGCGCGGCGAATGCAAAGGCCGACATTGTCGTGTACCCGGATGCCGGACACGCGTTTAACGCCGATTATCGTCCGAGCTATCACGCGGAATCAGCCAAAGATGGCTGGCAGCGGATGCTGGCGTGGTTTAGCCAGTACGGCGGCAAGAAAGCGTAAACATAAAAGCCCGGTGGCGGCGATGCCTTACCGGGCTACATAATGGGATCGACTCTGTCTTAACCCTGACGCAAATTCTGCGCCGCTTTCACCATATTCGCCAGCGCCGCGCGGGTTTCCGGCCAGCCGCGGGTTTTCAGACCGCAGTCCGGGTTCACCCACAGGCGCTCTGCCGGAATGCGCTGGGCGGCTTTCTTCAGCAGGGCTTCGATCCACTCCACGCTCGGCACGTTCGGGGAGTGAATGTCATATACGCCCGGCCCAATTTCGTTCGGATAATCGAACTCTTCGAATGACTCCAGCAGTTCCATATCTGAACGCGAGGTCTCGATGGTGATCACGTCGGCATCCAGTGCGGCGATGGAATCCATGATGTCGTTAAATTCGCAGTAACACATGTGGGTGTGGATCTGCGTGTCGTCCTTCGCCACTGCGGCATTGATGCGGAACGCTTCCACACCCCACTGCAGGTAGGCGTCCCAGTCGCTGCGACGCAGCGGTAATCCCTCGCGCAGGGCCGGTTCGTCAATCTGGATGATGCCAATCCCCGCCGCTTCCAGATCCGCCACTTCATCGCGCAGCGCCAGCGCAATTTGCTTCGCGATGGTTTCACGGGTCACGTCCTCACGCGGGAAGGACCAGCAAAGAATGGTCACCGGACCGGTCAACATGCCTTTTACCGGCTTGTCGGT
>JABLTH010096855.1_pt1 | contig 20430 bp, 18 predicted proteins | sample 7875711 | NCBI WGS metagenome assembly JABLTH01 (sample SAMN14941262, study PRJNA633318) | bioreactor metagenome | isolation source: bioreactor | place: China | collected 2019-03-05 | reverse complement strand
TGTGGAGGGCGAGCTGCTCGAGATCCGCAAGGGCTCCCCGCTGCTCACGATGTCGCGCACCGCGTTCGACAACTCCGGGCGGGCTGTGGAGTACGGGCAGCACGTGTACCGGCCCGACCTCTACTCGTTCGAGCTCACCCTCGTCGACCGCTGAGCCGCCACCCGGCGGGCGGCGGACGACGGGTCAGCCGGCGTAGAAGGCAGGGCGCGTCGCCGGTGCGACGGCCACGGGGCCCGTCGTCTCGAGCGCCCGCACACCGGCCTCGCAGGCGAGCGCGACGAGATAGCCGTCCCAGGCGTTCGGGCCGGCGACGAGTGAGCCGTCGCGCACCGCGTCGACCCACGCCTGCACCTGCGCGTCGTAGGCGCGGGCGAACCGGGTCTTGAACGTGGTGTGCTCTGCGACCGAGAACGCCGCGTCCGACCAGCGCTGCAGGCCCGACGGCTCACCGATCCGCGCGACGCCGGACTGGAACACGGCTTCCGTGCGTACTTGGTAGCCGAACCGCACGCTGACGTTCATCTCCACGTCGACGAGCACGCCGTTCTCGAGCTCGATCAGCACGAGGATGGGCTCCCGGAGGCGTTCGGGGGCCAGGTCGTTGCGGCGGGGGTACTTAACCTCGACGCTGCGGACCGGCGAACCGGCGAGCCACGGCATGACGTCGAACTCGTGCACCACCGAGTCGGTGATGAGCATGGACTGGGTGTAGCTGTCGGGGACCGACGGGTTGCGGTGCACTCCGTGAAGCAGGAGCAGCTCCCCCGCATCGCCGCCCGCGATCAGCTCGCGGAGGGCGCGATACTCCTCGTCGAAGCGACGCATGAACCCGAGCTGGATGTGCGGGCGGTCGAGCTTCTGCTCGAGCTCCAGGATGCGCAGCGACAACGCGCTGTCGGGCGTCAGCGGCTTCTCGCAGAGCGTCGGCAGGCCGGCCTCCAGGGCGGGCACCAGCACCGGCTCGTGGAACTGCCCGGGAGTGGCGATGATCACGGCGTCGAGGGCGTCGGCGGCGAGGGCGTCGTCGAGGCTCGCGAAGGGCCGGGCGCCGGGTGCGGCAGCGGCCGCCGCCTCGGCGCGCCCGGCATCGGGCTCGACGATGGCGGAGACGGTCGCCCCGCTGATCGCGCGCGTGATGCGCTGGATGTGGTCGGCGCCCATCTGGCCGGCGCCGACGACGCCGACCCGGAGGTCGTGGGCGGAGGCGCTTCTCATCGGGTGCTGCGTGCTGCTCATGCGGTGTGGCTCGTTTCTGTGCGTGAGGGGAGGTCGGCCGGGCGCCGGGCGGCGCGTACGGTTCAGGGGCGTCGGGGTCGGCGGGTCCGGTCTGCGGTCTAGGTCAGCGGTCGGGGTCAGCGGTCGAGGTCAGCGGGTCCGCGTCAGCGGGCTGCAGCCGAGGATGTGCCGACAGGTGCGGGTGGCGATGCCGAGCGGAACCCCGATGTCGATGCCGGGCATGTCCTGCTCGACGATCGCGAAGATCTCGGGGTCGATGGCCGCGACCGCCTCGATGATCGGGGCGAAGTCGGGGACGCCGGCCGGCGGCTCGACCATCACGTCGATGGCGGCGTCGGCGAACGCCACGTCGTTCTTGAGGATCTCGAAGCGCAGCTCCGGGTCGATCTGCTTGAGGTGCAGGTAGCCGATGCGCTCCGGGTGGTCGTGGATGAGGGCGACGCTGTCACCGCCGTAATAGGCGAAGTGACCGGTGTCGAGGCAGAGGTTCACGTAGCGCGAGTCGGTCTCGGCGAGCAGCCGCTCCACCTCGCGGTGGGTGCCGATGTGCGAGTCGGCGTGCGAGTGGAACTGCTGACGGAGGCCGTATTCCTCCAGCAGCATGCGACCGAGACGATCGTGCCCGTCCGCGAGCGACGCCCACTGCTCGTCGGTCAGCGTGCGCGGCTCGAGGGTCTCGCCGGTGACGTCCGACCGCCACAGGTCGGGGATGACGACGATGTTCCCACCGCCCACCGCGCGCGTCAGTGCTGCGACCTTCTCGACCTGCTCGACCGCGCGGTCCCACTGGTCGGCGCCCTTGTGGAAGCCGGTGAAGACGGTGCCACCGCTGATCTCGAGGTCGCGCTTCGCCAGCTCGTCGAGCAACTGCGCCGGGTCGGTGGGAAGGTAGCCGTACGGCCCGAGCTCGATCCAGTGGTAGCCGGCGGCCTGCACCTCATCGAGGAAGCGGTCCCAGGGCGTCTGTCGCGGATCGTCGGCGAACCAGACGCCCCACGAGTCGGGCGCGGTGCCGATGCGCAGGCCGGTTCTCGTCGCGCGGTCGGTGGAGGGTGCGGTGTCGGTCATCGTCGTCCTTCGTCGTGGTTCGGCCGTCGTGATGGTTCGGTGGTCGGCTCAGCCGAGCAGGGGTCGCTGGCTCTTCCGCTGCTCGACGTATTCGGCGCGGGCGGCCTTGGTGCTCTCGAGGTCGGAGACCTCCGCGACCGGCACATCCCACCAGCCCCCGCCGTCCGGCGCGTAGACGAACGGGTCGGAGTCGATGTGGATGAGGGTGGAGGTGCTGCTCGCCTTGGCCGCCTTCACGGCCTCCTCGAGGCGCTCAGCGGCACGCGGCCCCGGCGCGAGCTCGATCACGTCGATGCCGAAGCTGCGCGCGTTCGCGGCCAGGTCGACCGGGAGGAAGTCGCCACGCTCGAAGTTGAGCTCTGCGTCGTCGCGGAAGCGGAAGCGCGTGCCGTACCGCTGCGAGCCGACCGTCTCGGACAGGTGGCCGATGGAGGCGTATCCGTGGTTCTGGATGAGCACGACGACGATCTTGATTCCCTCGGCGACGGCCGTCGCGAGCTCTGTGTGGAGCATCAGGTAGGAGCCGTCGCCGACCAGGACGATCACATCCCGGTCGTCGTCCATCGCCTCCAGCCCGCGCTTGACGCCCAGGCCGCCGGCGATCTCGTAGCCCATGCACGAGAAGGCATATTCGACGTGATACCCCAGCGGATCGCGCACGCGCCAGAGCTTGTGGAGGTCGCCGGGAAGCGACCCGGCCGCCTGCACGACCACGTCACGTGGATCGGAGGCACGCTGGACGGCCCCGATCAGTGCCGGCTGGCCGATGAGGGCCGGACCGCCCGACGGCTCGGGCTCGGCCGGGGCCAACGCGGCGTCGGCCACAGCGTCCCACGCCGCCTTCTCGTCGGCGATCCGTGTCGCGTAACCGGCCTCCACCCTGTGCCCTGCCAGGGCGTCCGAGAGCGCGGTCAGCGTCTCGCGGGCGTCGGCGATCACCGGGAGCTGCGAGCCGTGCTTGTAGGCGTCGAACGACGCGACGTTGATGTTGAGGAACCGGACGTCGGGGTTCTGGAAGACGGACCGGCTGGCGGTCGTGAAGTCGCTGTACCGGGTGCCGAGGCCGATCACGAGGTCGGCCTCGCCGGTGAGGCGGTTGGCCGCGGTGGTTCCGGTGGCCCCGACACCGCCGAGGTACTGCGGGTGGTCCCAGTCGAGGGAGCCGCCGCCGGCCTGCGTGGTGCCGACCGGGATGCCGGTGGCCTCCACGAACGCACGGAGCGCGTCCTCCGCACCCGAGTAGATCACCCCGCCGCCGGCCACGACGACCGGGCGCCGCGCCGCGCGGATCGCGTCGACCGCCGCCGCGAGCGCCCAGCCCTCCGGAGCCGGCCGGCGCACGTGCCACTCGCGTGGCGCCAGGAACTCCTCCGGCACGTCGAGCGCCTCGGCCTGCACGTCCTCCGGCAGTGCGATCGTGACCGCGCCGGTCTCCGCCGGGTCGGTCAGGACGCGCATCGCCGCAAGAGCGATCGAGAACAGCTGCTCGGGGCGCTGCACCCGGTCGAAGAACCGCGAGACCGGCCGGAAGGCATCGGTGACCTGGATGCCGAGGTCGTGCGGGTGCTCCAGCTGCTGCAGCACCGGGTCGGCCACACGTGTCGCGAACGTGTCCGACGGAAGCAGCAGGGCAGGCAGCCGGTTCGCGGTCGCCAGTGCGGCGCCCGTGATCAGGTTGGCGGCTCCCGGGCCGACGGAGGCGGTGGACGCGAACGTGGCCCTGCGGCGGTGGATGCGTGCGAACCCGACGGCCTGGTGCACCATCGCCTGCTCGTTGCGGGCCTGGTGATACGGCATCAGCTCGGGGTCCCGCACGTTGGCCTGCTTCAGCGCCTGGCCGAGGCCGGCCACGTTGCCGTGGCCGAAGATGCCGAACATCCCCGGGATGGTGCGCTCGCGCACCTCCCCGTCGACGGTCCACTGGTTGGCGAGGAACTCGACGAGCGCCTGGGCCACGGTCATCCTGCGGGTCGTCATCGAGCTGCTCCTTGGGTGGTCGGAACGTAGGGAAGGCGAGGGTCGGGCTGCTGGGACGTCCAGGTGTCGCGCAGCCACGCCTGACGCGGATCGTCGCTGATGAGCCACGCCCGCTCCTGCCCCGGCCCGGCCATGACGTTGAGGTAGTAGAGGTCGTACTCGGGCGCGGCGACCGCCGGCCCGTGGTAGCCGAACGGGACCAGCGCGATGTCTCCGGTGCGCACCAGTGCATTGGTCTCGATGTCACCGGCGGCCGAGCGGTAGGTGGCGAAGCTGCCGAAGGCGTCGGCCGACCGGGGAGCGTTCGCACCGCGAACGGGAGCCGATTCGAAGTAGTAGATCTCCTCCAGCTGCGACTCGTGACCCGGCACGTCCTCGTCGTGCTTGTGGGCGGGGTGCGACGACCAGTTGCCCGCGGGCGTGATGACCTCGCAGACGATGAGGGCGGCCGCATCCAGCGAGCCGGGGGTACCGAAGTTGTGCACCTGCCGGCTGTCTCGGCCCGCCCCGCGCAGTTCGACCGGTACCCGCTCCGCGGGCAGGTACACCGACGGCTTGCGCACGCGGGTGGGAGCCTCGGTCACGGCGACGCGACCGAAACCCGTGATCGTCAGACCGTTGCCCGCGCCGACGTAGACGACATCGGTCGGCCCGTCGAACACACTCGACCGGCCGGTGAGGTGCGTCGTGGCGCCCTCGTGCTCGACCGCGAAGGCGCCGGCGAGCGGCACGACGATCCGCTCCACGTCGCCCGCCGGCAGCTCGACCGTGTTGCCCGCGAGCTCGGCCACGCGCAGTCCGGTGTGCTGCCAGCCGTCGATGTGGTCGTCGACAACGGACTCCCACCAGCGGTCGCTGAGCGCCCCGCGCGGGAAGAACCATTCGTTGTGCTCGGCCATCGTGGTGATCCTCAGGTGTTCTGCGGGAAGCCGAGGTTGATGCCGCCGTGCGTCGCCGGGTCGAGCCAGCGGCTGGTGATCGCCTTCTCGCGCGTGAAGAAGTCGAAGCCGTGCACGCCGTACGCCTTGGCGTCGCCGAACAGGGAGGCCTTCCAGCCGCCGAACGAGTGGTAGGCGACCGGGACGGGGATCGGCACGTTGATGCCGATCATTCCGACCTGCACTTCGTTCTGGAACCGGCGGGCGGCGCCGCCGTCGTTGGTGAAGATCGCCGTGCCGTTGCCGAACTGACCGGAGTTGATCAGGTCGAGGCCCTCTTGGAACGTCTGCACGCGCACCACCGACAGCACCGGCCCGAAGATCTCCTCGCGATAGGCCGCGGACGTGATCGGGATGTTGTCGATCAGCGTCGGGCCGAAGAAGAAGCCGTCCTCGTGACCGTCGACGGTGAAGCCGCGCCCGTCGACCACGATGTCCGCACCGTCGCGCTCGGCGATGTCGACGTAGCCGGAGACTTTGTCGCGGTGCGCCCCGGTGATCAGCGGGCCCATGTCGGGCTCGCCCTGCGCGTCACCCGCGCCGTTGCCGATCCGGAGCCTGCCGATGCGCTCGGTGATCTTCGCGATCAGATCGTCGGCCACGGGCTCGACCGCGAGCACGACCGAGACGGCCATGCAGCGCTCGCCCGCGGCGCCGTAGCCCGCGTTGACCGCCTGGTCGGCGACCAGGTCGAGGTCGGCGTCGGGCAGCACCAGCATGTGGTTCTTCGCGCCGCCGAGCGCCTGGACGCGCTTGCCGTTCTTCGAGGCCGTCTCGTAGATGTACTGGGCGATCGGCGTCGATCCGACAAACGAGATCGACTGGACGACCGGGCTGTTCAGCAGGCCGTCGACGGCGAGCTTGTCGCCCTGCAGCACGGTGAAGACGCCGTCGGGGAGGCCGGCCTCCTTCCAGAGCCGAGCCAGCCACAATGCGGCCGACGGGTCCTTCTCCGACGGCTTCAGTACCACCGCGTTGCCGGCGGCGATGGCGATGGGGAAGAACCACATCGGCACCATCGCCGGGAAGTTGAACGGCGAGATGATGCCGACGACGCCGAGCGGCTGCTTCAGCGAGTAGACGTCGATGCCGGTCGAAGCGTTCTCGGAGTAGGCGCCCTTGATCAGGTGCGGGAAGCCGGTCGCCAGCTCGACGACCTCCTGGCCGCGCAGGATCTCGCCCATCGCGTCGGAGAGCACCTTGCCGTGCTCGGCCGTGATGATCGCGGCGAGCTCGCCCTTGCGGGCGTTCAGCAGCTCGCGGAACGCGAACAGCACCGACTGGCGCTTCGCGATCGAGTACTGGCCCCACACCTCGAACCCACGCTGCGCCGACGCGATCGCCGCGTCGATCTCGGCCTGATCGGCGAGGGCCACGTGCGACGTCGCGACGCCGAGTGCCGGGTTGAAGACCGGCGCGGTGCGGCCGCTGCGCGACGGGTGCTCTGCACCGTCGATCCAGTGCGGGATGGTCGGGAGGTCGTGCGCGGCCTCGGCGGAGGGGATGGTCTCTGTGCTGGTCATGAGGTTCCTTAGCGGTGCGGCGGGCCGGGTCAGCGGCCGTGGACGAGGGAGGCGGCGATGTCGACGGCCTGGCCGACGTCCCCGTCTTTCGGATACAGGAGCGTGCGCCCGACGACGAGGCCGTGGACGCCGGGCAGCGCGAGCGCGGACTCCCACGACGCGAACGTCTCTTCCGGCGCGGCTTCGGAGTCGCCGCCGAGCAGCAGCGTCGGCAGCGTGGTCGCCGCCATCACGCGTTCCATCTCGGGGACGACCGGCAGCTTGAGCCAGGTGTAGGCCGACGAGGCGCCGAGACCCGAGGCGATCGCCACCGACTGGATGACGGCATCGGTCGTCAGGTCGTTGACGATCCTGCCGTCGTTCCAGCGGCTGAGGAACGGCTCGAGCAGGATCGGGAGGCGCTCCCGCGCAGCGGCGGTGACGGCGGAGGCCGTGGCCTCCAGCGTGCGGGCGGTGCCGACGTCTTCGAGATTGACGCGCACGAGCAGCTTGGCGGCATCCACTCCGGAGCGCACCATGGCGTCGACGTCGTAGCCCGTGAAGCGGTCGTCCATCTCGAAGACCGCGCCGCGCAGGCCGCCGCGATTCATCGAGCCGACCGCGATCTTGTCGTCGAGCACGCCCAGCAGCGCCAGGTCGTCGATGATGTCGGGAGTGCCGAGCACGCCGTCGACGCCCGGGCGCGAGAGCGCGAGCGCGAGGCGCTGCAGGAGGTCGTAGCGGTCGGCCATCGCCATCGGGTCGCTGCCGACGCCCAGCGCACCGCGCGCCGGGTGGTCGGCGGCCACGATGAACAGGCGGCCGTCGTCGCGCACGAGCGGGCGGTGGACACGGGCGGCCAACGCCGTCTGGACGTCGTCCGGGCTGGAGTGCCGCCGGGCGCGGAGGCGGGCGAAGGCCTCGTCGTCGATGAGCGGCGCGGAGCCGGCGATGAGGTCAGCTGCGGACATTCTGGAGCTCCTTCAGCACGGATTCGACCTCGGCGGTCGTCGGCATGGCAGTGGAGCACTCGCGGCGCGTCGCCACGTTCGCTCCCGCGATGTTGGCGAACCGGATGACCCGTTCGAGCGACCAGTCTTGCAGCAGGCCGTAGCAGAGCGCGCCGCCGAAACCGTCGCCGGCGCCGAGGCCGTTGACGACTTCCACGAAGTAGGGCGGCACCTCCACCGTCTCGTCCCTGGTCTTCGCGAGCACGCCCCGGGGCCCCTGCTTGACGATCGCGAGCTCGACGCCGCGCTCGAGCAGGGCGTCGGCGGCGCGCAGCGGCTCGGTCTCGCCCACGGCGATCTCGCACTCCTCGCGGTTGCCGACGGCCACGGTGACCTGGCCGAGCGCCTTCTCGACCTCTGCGGTTGCGGCCGCGCCGTTCGGCCAGAACATCGGACGGTAGTCGAGGTCGAGGATGGTCAGCGACTGTCGGCCCCTGGCCTCCCACGCCGCGTGGTGGGCGGTGCGGCTGGGGTCGCGCGAGAGCCCGGTGACCGTCGACCAGTAGATGCGCGCTCGACGGATCGCGTCGAGATCGAGATCGTCGGGCGTGATCGCCAGGTCGGGCGCGATCGGGTCGCGGTAGAAGTAGAGCGGGAAGTCGTCCGGCGGGAAGATCTCGCAGAACGTCACCGGGGTCTTGAGCGTGCCGACGGTGCCCACGAAGCGGTCGTCGACGCCCAGGCGGCGCAGCTCGCGGTGGGCGTACCGGCCGAAGGGATCGTCACCGGTCGCGGTGATCACGGCCGATCGGAGACCGTGCCGGGCCGCCGCGATCGACACGTTGGTCGCGCTGCCGCCGAGGTACTTGCCGAAGGTCTCGACGTCTTCGAGGCCGACCCCGTCTTGCAGGGGGTAGAGGTCGACGCCGATCCGCCCGATGGTGATCAGGTCGAACGGCGCCCCCTGCTCGAAAGGCAGGCCAGGGCTGTCGCTCGTCATCTCGTGGAACTCCTTCGTCGCGGTCGTTCTGGTCGCTGGTCAAGCCTACACCTTATGTTCTATCAAACTGACATCATCGGCAAGCTTTCCCGTTGATGAGTTTGACATGACATACTGTCAATGTCTATTTCACCAGATCATCGGAGAACCCCATGCCCCTCGTCCGAATCGACCTCCAGCACGGCCGGGAGCCCGCGGCCGTCCGCGCGATCGCCGACGCCGTCCACGGCGCGATCGTCGCGGTGTACCGGATTCCGGCCCGCGACCGCTTCCAGATCGTCACCGAGCACCCGGCCGGCGCGATCATCGCGGAGGACGCCGGACTCGGTTTCGACCGCACCGCCGGCGTGGTCGTCGTCCAGATCGTCACGCAGCGCGGCCGGCGGGCCGCGGCCAAGCAGAGCCTGTTCGCCGAGATCGCCCGCAGGCTCGGGGAGGTCGGCGTCGCCGGCGAGGACGTCTTCATCGGCTACGTCGAGAACGGCCCGGAGGACTGGTCGTTCGGATTCGGGAGGTCGCAGTACCTCACCGGCGAACTCGCCGTTCCTGGCACCGCCGTCGCCTGATCCCTCCACGCCGCAGCGACCACGCCGTCGGGTTCAGCGCCGGGCGGCCAGCCACTCGGCGAAGGTGAGCACCTGCGGGTCGAGGGCCGCGGTCGCCGCGAAGTCGGCCCGGTACGCCGGCAGAGTGGAGAACCAGCGGAACATCGACCCGCGGTCCTCGTCGAGCCCATCCACAGGCAGTCGCTCGAAACGCGTCGGCACCCCGGTCGCCGCGCCGATCTGCGCGACGATCTCGTCGAGCGTGAGCTCGTCGCCCGCGATCTCGACGGCGGTTCCCGCCGAGCCGACCGGATCGGTCGCGAGGGCGGCGACCACGCGGCCGACGTCGACGACGGCGATCAGCTGCAGAGGCACGTTCCCCGGCATCGGCATGCGCACGACCGCCTCCTGGGCGTCCGCCGGTGGGAGCTGGTACACGAGGTTCTCCATGAAGAACACCGGTCGTACGAACGCGTGCGGCAGTCCCGTCGTCTCCAAAGCCTCCTCGACCCTGCGCTTGCTCTCGAAGTGCGGGATGCCGGTCTCGCGTTCCGCACCGCCGACCGAGGAGTGCACCACGAACGGCACGCCGGCGTCGCGAGCCGCCTCCACCAGGACGATGCCCCGACGGGTCTCGCCGCGAGGGCCGTCCTCCCCCGAGAACGTGGTCATCAGCGAGAGCGCGGAGACCCCGTCGAGCGCGGCACGAGTGGCGGCGGGATCCTCCGCGTCGGCGACCACGACCTCCACACCGCGTGCTGCGAGCGCCCGCGCCCGGTCGGAGCCGGCGTCCCGGGTAAGCGCCCGCACAGCCGCACCCCGCTCGAGCAGTGCGGCGACGACCGCGCCGCCCTGCTTGCCGGTCGCGCCGACCACGGCGATCAGGTCTGACATCGTGGAGGACTCTGGAAATCGAACCAGACAGGTCGCCCCGATAGGCGAGTCCCCCTCGGACGCCCTTCAGCATACGCCGCTGCGGTGTCGTACGCCCGATGGGGCGCGCCACGCAACACGTTGCACGGTAGTCAGCGGGCGCTGCGCGGCAGACCGGCCTCCGGCATCGTGCCGGTCGTCGCCGGCCCTGTCGGCTCGGTGGCCGACAACGACGCCAACAGCCCCATCCGCTCCGCGTCCTCCGCCGTCGCCGGGTGGTAGAGCACCAGCACGATGCCGTCGGTGCCGGTGATCTGGAGCTTCTCGCGGTGAACGGTCAGCGCGCCGACCTGCGGATGCTCGAACGTGAGGGTGCCTCCCTGCCGTTCGCGCACGTCGTGGCGGCTCCACAGCCGGCGGAAGAGGGGGCTGGCGATCGACAGTTCGCCGACCAGCTCGACGACCCGCGGATCGTCGGCGTCCGCGCCGACCGAGCGACGGAAGCCGGCGATCAGCACCGCGGACGCGGCCTCCCAGTCGGGGAAGAGCGCCTGCTCCTCCGCGTCGAGGAAGACGTCGCGGAGGCGGTTGCGGCCGGCCACCAGCCGGGGCGACAGCGCGGTGGCGAGCGTGTTCGCCGCGAGCACGTCGAGGGACCGCCCCTCCACGAACGCCGGGAACGGCAGCTGCGGCAGCAGCGCCGCCATGCTCGCGGGAACCGTCTCCGTTCGCGCACGCCTCGGCCGCCGCGGCGACCGGTCGGCGTTCACGAGCCCGAGCAGGTGGCTCGTCGCCTCCTCGTCGAGTTGCAGCACGCGCGCGACCGACCGGAGCACCTGGCCGGACGGGTTGCGGTCGCGGCCCTGCTCAAGGCGCAGGTAGTACTCGGCGCTGATGCCCGACAGCATCGCGACCTCCTCGCGTCGCAGCCCGGCGACGCGACGGGTGCCGAGCACCGGGATGCCGAGGGTCTCCGGTGCGACCAGCTCGCGCCGTGCGCGCAGGAACTCCCCCAGCTGGTTCTGATCGTCGGTCATGTCGCCAACGGTACCCATGCCCGCCGCGATGTGGCTGTCCCTCCCGCTACCAGTGTGGACAGGGGCTGGCTGATGCACGCCTGTGGAGGAACGATCGAAGGGTCAGCACTCGACCTCCCGAAAGGACGGACCATGTCCGGTCAACGCCTCCTCGTCACCGGCGGCTCCGGCTTCATCGCCGGGCACATCATCCTGCAACTCCTCGACGGCGGACACGAGGTGCGCGCCACCATCCGGTCGCACGACCGGGAGGAGGCCGCGCGTTCGGGTCTGCGAGCTGCCGGTATGACGCACGAGGAGTCGCTGTCGTTCGTGGCGGCCGACCTCCTCGGCGACGCCGGCTGGGCGGAGGCCGTCAGCGGGGTGGACGGCGTGCTGCACGTCGCCTCGCCCGTGCACCTGGGTCCGGTCGACGACGAGGACGACGTGATCGTCCCGGCGCGGGAGGGCACGGTGCGGGTGGTGAGTGCGGCGCGCGACGCCGGCATTCCGCGGGTGGTGCTGACGTCGGCGTTCCACGCGGTCGGCTTCGGGCATCCACCCCTCGACCGCGCGTTCACCGAGGACGACTGGTCGCCGCTCGACGGCCCCGGCATGGACGCGTACGGCCGCAGCAAGGTGCTGGCCGAGCGGGCGGCCTGGGAGGCCGTGGCCGGTCAGGACCGCACCGAGCTCGTCACCATGCTTCCGGTCGCGGTCGTCGGCCCGCTGATCGGGGGCGGGGTCTCCGGTGCCAACCATCTCGTGCGGCGCGTGCTCACCGGCGAGCTGCCGGCCTATCCCGATTTCGCCGTGCCGTTCGTCGACGTGCGCGATGTCGCGGCGGCGCACATCGCGGCGCTGACCGCGGACGGTGCGGGCGGGGAGCGGTTCCTGCTGGCCGCCCAGGAGGACGCCGTCCCGCTCGCCGAGGTGGGCGCCGTGCTGCGCGCGAGGCTCGGCGATCGCGCCGACCGGGTTCCGCCGCCCACTGCGCTGCTCCCGGACGCCGCCGTACGCGCGGCCGCGGAGGCCGATCCGGGGATGCGGCCGATGGCGGCCGAGCTCGGCTACCGCAAGAAGGTCTCTACCGAGAAGGCGCGCCGACTGCTCGGCTTCTCGCCGCGGCCGTGGCAGGACGCGGTCATCGCTGCTGCCGAGAGCCTGCTCGCCGCCGGCGCCTAGCGAGCCGCGCCTCCCCTCCCCTCCCCTCCCTACGTCGAAGGGCACGTCGTTGTCCCCTTCGAGCCCCGAAAGGGACAACAACGCGCCCCTCGGCGTCAGGAGCACGAGGGCAGGAGTCGGCGTCAGCGGCCGTCTTTGCGGATCCAGCGGAAGGTGAGCCGGCACGCGATCAGGCCGGCGACCAGCCAGATGAGCAGGACCACCGCGATCCAGCCGAGCTGCCAGCTGCCGCTCGGCTCCGCCGCCTCGAAGCTCGCGGGCAGGAAGACGCTGCGCATGCCCTGCGCGATCCACTTGAGCGGGAACAGGCTCGCGATGTTCTGCAGCCAGGTCGGCAGCAGGTTGAAGGCCAGGTACACGCCGGAGATGAACTGCAGCACGAGCACGATCGGGATGATGACCGCGGTGGCGCTCTTGCCCGTGCGCGGCACCGCCGACAGCGCGATGCCGAGCACGGCCGAGGTCACGATCCCGAGCGCGTAGATCCAGGCGAACCGCACCCAGATCGCCGGGTCGGTCGGCAGCGCGACGCCGAACGCGACGCGGGCCATCAGCAGGAGCAGGCCGATCTGGAGGATGCTCGTCGCGATGACCTGGCCCATCTTGCCGAGGAAGTACGACACGACCGGCAGCGGCGTCCCGCCCAGCCGCTTGAGCGTCCCGTCGCTCTTCTCCACAGCGATGTCGACGGCGAGGTTCTGCACGCCGCTGAGCAGGATGCCCGCGGCGATCATCCCCGGCAGGTAGTACGCGGCCTGGGTGATCCCGCCGCTGCCGTCGGGCGCGGTGCCGACCTTGCCCAGCCCCTGGAAGGCGACGGAGAAGATCCCGAGCATGACGACGGGGAACAGGAACGTGAAGAAGATCGTGTCCGACTGCCGGAAGTACACGAGCACTTCGTAGCGGATACGCGACCAGCCCAGGGCGACGGAGGTCATGCCGCGACCTCCTCTGCACCGGCATCCGCAGCGGTGCCCGCCCGCTCGTCGGCCTCCCGCACCAGCGCGAGGTAGATGTCTTCGAGGCTCGGCCGGATGACCTCCAGGTCACGCGGCTCGCCTCCGAGCTCGGCCGTCAGCCGGGCGACCAGGGCGCCCGGCGCGTCGGTGCGCTCCTCGCGGGGCGTTCCGGTCGCGTCGCGCCAGCGGACGATCGGGACGCGCGCGGCCGAACCGCCGATCTCGTCGACGGCGCCGATGTCGAGCAGCGAGCCGTGGGCGATGACCGCCGCCCTGTCGCTCAGCTGGGCCGCCTCGTCGAGGTAGTGGGTGGTGAGCAGGATGGTCGTCCCCTCCCGCTTCAGTGAGCGCACCAGCTCCCAGAACTGGCGCCGCGCCTCCGGGTCGAAGCCGGTGGTCGGCTCGTCGAGGAAGAGCAGCTCTGGCCGGCCGATGACGCCGAGCGCGACGTCCAGCCGGCGGCGCTGGCCACCGGAGAGGTTGCGGATGCGCGTCTTCGCCTTCTCCTCCAGCCCGACGGAGACGATGACCTCTTCGACGTCCCGGCTGTTCGGGTAGTAGCGGGCGAACTGGGCGAGTTGTTCGCGGACCGTCACGTTCGCGGCCTCCGAACCGGACTGCAGCACGATGCCGAGCCGGGCCTTCCATGCGGTGCCCGCCTTGCCGGGGTCCTCACCGAGCACGGTCACGTCGCCGCCGTCGCGGTCGCGGTAGCCCTCGAGGATCTCGATCGTCGTGCTCTTTCCCGCGCCGTTCGGCCCGAGCAGCGCGAACGTCTCGCCGTCGGCGATCTCGAAGTCGACGCCGCGCACGGCCTCGAACGAGCCGTACGACTTGCGGAGGCCACGGACGACCACGGCGGGAGGGCGATCAGTCATGCGCTCATCATCCCGCGCGTCGCCGCTCGGCCGCAGCACCGGAGGGACCCAATGAAGACGTCCGGGACGCCTCCCACCTATGGCATCGATAACATCCGTCAGTGCGCCGGTGCCGGCCCCGTCGATGCGCGCACCACGAGCACCGGCTCGACGGAGGCGGGCGCCAGCGTCGTCTCCGGGTCGGCGATGTAGCGCAGCAGGTGTTCCACGGCGAGGCGGCCCATGTCGCCGAAGGGCTGCGCGACGGTCGTGAGCGACGGCGAGCAGTACTCGGCGAGGGTGATGTCGTCCACGCCGACCACCGAGATGTCCTCCGGGACGTGCCTCCCCTGTTCGTGGAAGGCGCGGATGACGCCGAACGCCATCTCGTCGCTCGAGACGAACACCGCGGTGACCTCGGGGATCCGTGCCAGGATCAGCCCGTTGTGATAGCCGGAGGCCGGGGACCAGTCGCCCTTCAGCTCCGGAGGAGGAGTCACCCCCGCCGCCTCGAGCGTGCTGCGCCAGCCCTCGCTGCGGCTCACGGCGTCCAGCCACTCGGCCGGCCCGGAGACATGCCAGACGGTCTCGTGGCCGAAGTCGAGCAGGTGCTGCGTGGCCAGGCGCGCGGCCTGGGACTGGTCGACGGCGACGATCTCGGTCGTCGAGGTGCGGGAGCCGTCGATGGTGATGGTCGGGATGGCCGTCGTGAGCTCTTCGATGCGCCTGGTCACCTGGATGAGCGGCAGGGCGAGGACGATGCCGTCGACGCCCTGGTCGGCCAGCCGCGACATCGCCTCCTCCACCGCAGCGGGCTCCAGTGACGGGCTCGTGGCGGAGCTGACCGCGTAGCCGGCGTCGCGGGCGGCCTCCTCGACCCCGAGGGTCACGGCCGTGCGCGAATAGAAGCCGGTCTGCAGCAGCACGATGCCGATCGTCCTGCTGTGGCCGGAGGACAGCATCCGCGCGGCGTTGTTCATGCGGTAGCCGAGCTGCTCGACGGCGGCGAGCACCTTCGCGCGCGTCTTCTCCTGCACGTTGGGATGACCGCTCAGCGCGCGGGAGACCGTCTGCGCGGAGACGCCGGCGACCCGCGCGACGTCGGCCATGCCGGGCGGTTTCGCCGGCGCGTCTCGTTCCTGGGTGCTCGACATGGAGCCATGCTAGCGCGCGCATCGCCGAACATGCGAGGATTCGCAATGATCGACCGACGCATCGGCAACTGCAATTGTTATCGGTATCAATTTGTGCGAGACTCTCCTCCTGAACCCAGTGAGGGTGTCTGCGATCAAAGGAGAGGCAGTGAAGAAGTCAGCAGCAATCCGCCTGGCGGGCGCGGCGGGGGCGGTCGCCCTCGGCATCATGGGCTTGACCGGCTGTTCCGGAGGGTCCGGCACCTCGTCCGAGCCCGCTGCGGTGACGTTCTGGGGCTGGGCCCCCGGATACGCCGACGCGGTGAAGGCGTTCAACGCCTCCCACAAGGACGTGAAGGTCACCTACCAAGAGGTGCAGCCGGGCTCCAAGGGCGGCTACCAGAAGATGCTCAACGCCGTCACCGCCGGCAACGCGCCGTGCCTCGCTCAGGTCGGCTACGAGACCCTCCCGAGCTTCGCCGCCCAGGGCGCGCTCGAAGACGTCGCGTCCACCGCGAAGGCCGACGAGAAGGACTTCCAGCCCGCCGCCTGGAAGTCGGTCACCATCGGCGACGCCGTCTACGGGGCGCCCGTCGACACCGGCCCCATGGGGCTGTTCTACAACAAGCAGCTGGTCGACTCGCTGGGGCTGAGCGCACCGACAACCTGGGCGGAGTACAAGGCCGACGCCGAGAAGATCCACGCGTCCGACCCGACGAAGTTCATCTCCTCCCCCTATCTCGACTACGACTACGCCGGGCTCGCCTGGCAGACCGGGGCCGCGTGGTTCGGTGTCGACGGCGACGCCTGGAAGGTCAGCATGGCCTCCGACGCCAACCTCAAGATCGCCGACTACTGGCAGGGACTCGTCTCCGAGGGCCTGATCAGCAGCGCTCCGATGTACGACCAGGCCTGGTACACGGGTCTCGGCAACGGGAGCATCGCGACGGTCGTCGGCGCAGTCTGGCAGGCGGGCGTCATCAAGGGCGGTGCGGCCGACGGCTCCGGCAAGTGGGCTGTCGCCCCGATGCCGCAGTGGTCGGCGGGCGACGACCAGGTCGGCAACGCCGGAGGCTCGGCGACCGCCGTGCTCAAGGGCTGCTCCGACACGAAGGCCGCGTGGGAGTTCGCCCACTGGATGAGCACCGACAAGACCACCTTCGACATGCTGGTGAAGAAGGCCGGCCTCTACCCGGCCGCGACCGGGCTCGCCGACCTCCCTGCGCTCACCGAGGGCGACCCGTACTTCGGCGGCCAGAAGATCTTCGACGTGTTCGCGAAGGCGGCGCCGAAGGTCAACCCCGACTGGACCTGGGGACCGGTCATGACGAAGACCGCGGCCGACCTCGATGACGGGCTGGGCAAGGCCTGGTCGGGCCAGGGGACGATCGCCGACGCGCTGAAGACCGCGCAGGACAAGACGGTCGCCGAACTGAAGAAGCAGGGTCTGAAGGTCAGCGAGTAACGACCTTCCGACGCGGGATGCGGCGGTCGACCCCGAGTGGACCGCCGCATCCCATCGCACCACGCACCACAGCGCACGCCCCGCACAGGAGAGAAGGAACCGTGACCGACCTGGCCGTCGCCGAACCCCCGGCGACCTCAGCGGTGAGACCCGCCGGCCCGCGCGCGCAGCGAAAGCCGCGCCGATGGATCCGGTGGCGCGCGCCGCTGCTCTTCCTCGGACCGTTCGTCGTGCTGTTCGCGGCGATGAACATCGCCCCGATCGTCTACGCGTTCGTGAGCAGCCTCTTCACGGTGAAGCGGTCGGGGCTCGGCCTCACCGCGCCGGAGCAGGTCTTCGATCCGATCGCGAACTACCTGCACGCCTTCGGCGACTCCGACTTCGTCGCGTCGCTCGGCCGCGTCCTCCTGTTCGGCGTGGTGCAGGTTCCGATCATGCTCGGCCTCGCCCTCGCGCTCGCTCTGCTCATCGACTCGAAGTCGGCGCGCGGCAAGGGCTTCTTCCGCCTGTCGAGCTTCCTCCCCTACGCGATCCCCGGCGTGAGCGCGGCGCTGGTCTGGTCGTTCATGTACTCGACCACGTCGAGCCCGATCAACCACCTCCTGGCGCCGCTCGGCATCCAGCTGCCGTTCTTCGACGACGGCACTGTGCTCTGGTCCGTGGCGAACATCGTGACCTGGAGCTGGACCGGCTACAACATGATCATCATCTACGCCGCCCTGCAGTCCATCCCGGCCGAGGTGCTGGAGGCCGCCAGACTCGACGGAGCGTCCGCCTTCCGCACGGCCTGGAGCGTCAAGATCCCGATGGTGCGCAGCGCGATCGTGCTCACCGCCGTCTTCTCCATCATCGGCTCGGCGCAGCTCTACAACGAGCCGACGGTGCTCCAACCCATCTCCGGCGGGTCCATCTCGTCGACGTTCACCCCCATCATGTCGGCCCAGGCCGCCGTCGGCGCGGGCAACTACCCCTACGCCGCCGCCCAGTCGGTCATCCTCGCGGTGCTCGTCGGCGTGATCTCGTTCGTCTTCTTCCGACTCACCAGCAAAGGGGACGCGGCGTGACCCTCCTCAGCCCGCGGCGTGACACGACGCCGCTCAGCCGGACGATCGTGACGGTGCTGCTCGCCGTCTCGACCGTCTACTTCCTCTTCCCTCTCTGGTGGCTGCTGGTGTCGGCGACCAAGCCGTTCGGCGAGCAGTTCTCGGGCAACGGTCTCTGGTTCGACGGCTTCGGGCTCTTCGACAACCTCGCGAGACTCACCGCGCAGAACGACGGCATCTTCTGGCAGTGGATGCTCAACAGCCTGATCTACTGCGGCCTCGGAGCCGCGATCGGCACCCTCCTGTCGGCGATGGGCGGCTACGCGCTGGCCAAGTACGACTTCCCGGGACGCGGCGCGCTGTTCGGGCTGATCCTCGCCGCCGTGCTGGTGCCGAAGATCCTGTTCACGCTGCCGCTCTATCTGATGTTCTCGGGTGTCCACCTGATCAACAATCCGCTCGCGGTGCTGCTGCCGAGCGTCGTCAGCCCGTTCGGCGTGTACCTGGCGCGGGTCTTCGCCGCCCAGTCGGTGCCGGACGAGGTGATCGAGGCCGGTCGGCTCGACGGCGCGGGCGAGTTCCGCATCTTCCGTGCGATCTCGACCCGGATGATGCTCCCTGCGCTCGTGACGATCTTCCTCTTCCAGTTCGTCGAAATCTGGAACAACTACCTCCTGCCCGCGATGGTGCTGGGCGACGACCACCTGCAGCCGGTGACAGTGGGGCTCGTCGGCTGGAACGCCAGCCATGTCGCGGTTCCCCCGCCCCTGGTGGTGATCGGCTCCCTCGTCTCGATCGTGCCGCTGGTCGTCGCGTTCCTCGCCCTGCAGCGGTTCTGGCGCGCCGGGATGACGGCGGGAGCGGTGAAGTGACACTGACGGCGACCTCCGCTCTGCTGACGTTCGACGACGGGAGGCTGTTCCACGGGGGCGTGCCGCACCAGGTCCTTTCCGGGTCGCTGCACTACTTCCGGGTGCATCCCGCGCAGTGGCGCGACCGGCTGGAGCGGCTCGCGGCCCTCGGGCTCAACACGGTCGACACGTACGTCGCGTGGAACTTCCACCAGAGTCGCGCAGACCGGGCTGCCTCCTTCGAGGGTTGGCGGGATCTCGAGGCCTTCGTCACGACCGCGGGCGAAGTCGGACTCGACGTCATCGTGCGGCCGGGGCCGTACATCTGCGCCGAGTGGGACAACGGCGGCCTGCCCGCCTGGCTCACGGCGACCGTGGGCACGCGCGCCCGCACGTCCGACCCGGCCTTCCTCGCCGCCGTCTCGGACTGGTTCGACGAGCTCATCCCGCGCCTGGCCGCCCTCCAGGCTTCCAACGGCGGACCGATCGTCGCGTTCCAGGTCGAGAACGAGTACGGCAGCTACGGCGACGACGCCTCGTACCTGGCCTGGCTGCGGGAGGCCATGGTCGACCGTGGCGCGGGCGAGCTGCTCTACACGGCGGACGGTCCCACCGACCTGATGCTCGACGGCGGCTCCCTCCCCGGAACGCTCGCGACCGCGACGTTCGGCTCCCGGGCGGCGGAGGCGTTCCGACTGCTGCGCTCCCGGCGAGAGGGCGAGCCGCTCCTGTGTGCCGAGTTCTGGAACGGCTGGTTCGATCACTGGGGCGAGCGGCACCACGTGCGCTCTGTGCCGAGCGCCGACGCGACGCTCGGCGACATCCTCGACGCCGGAGGTTCCGTGAGTCTCTACATGGCGCACGGGGGGACGAACTTCGGGCTGTGGGCCGGCGCCAACCACGACGGGAGGCTGCAGCCGACGATCACGAGCTACGACTCCGACGCGCCGATCGCCGAGCACGGGGCCGTCACCGCCAAGTTCCACGCGTTCCGGGCGAGGTTCGTGGCGGCGGGAGGCCGGGACCTCGCCGTTCCCGCGGACCCGGTGATCCTCCCGGCGCGCAGCATCCCGGTCGTCCGGGGCGCCGGCCTGCTCACGGCGCTCGGCTCGATCGCGTCCCGCGGCACGCAGCCGACGCCGCCGAGCTTCGAGGACCTCGGCATCGCCTCCGGGCTCGTGCTCTACGCTGCGACGCCGCGGGTACCGCCGGGCGAGGTCGAGCTCAGCGTGCGAGGACTGCACGACCGGGCGCAGGTCTTCGTCGACGGGGAGCCGATCGGCGTGCTCGACGGCGACGGCTCGCTGACCGTGCACGGATCGGGCGTGCAGGTCGACCTGCGGATCCTGGTGGAGAACCAGGGGCGCATCAACTACGGGCCGCTGCTCGGACAGGGCAAGGGGATCCTGGGCGGCGTGCAGCTCGGGCGCCGACTGGTGCACGGGTGGACGGCGACGCCGCTGCCGCTCGATGAGTGGTCGGCAGCGCAGCTGGCGGGGCTGGCGGGCGCGGGAGCAGACGGCGACGTCTCGACGGCGGGATTCTCGACGGCGGGATTCGTGCTCGGCGGAGACGAACCTGCGGACGCCTTCCTCGCCCTGCCCGGCTTCGGCAAGGGGTTCGTGTGGGTGAACGGGTTCCTGCTCGGCCGCTACTGGGAGGTGGGGCCGCAGACGACGCTGTACGTCCCTGCTCCCGTGCTCGAGGTCGGCGTCAACACCATCACGGTGCTGGAGCTGCTGCACTCGGGCACGCACCTCGAGTTCCGAGACCGCCCCGAGCTCGGCCCTCCCGAAGAGTACGTCGAGACCTTCTGACCGGCCGTCGAGGG
>JABLTH010018942.1_pt1 | contig 20434 bp, 17 predicted proteins | sample 7875711 | NCBI WGS metagenome assembly JABLTH01 (sample SAMN14941262, study PRJNA633318) | bioreactor metagenome | isolation source: bioreactor | place: China | collected 2019-03-05 | reverse complement strand
TCGCCACCTCCGGGTGCGTTGAGGGCTGGCCGGGCTTTTTGATCGGGCATCCATGCCCGAATCAAAAAGGCGGGGACATCCCTGTCCCCGCCCGCTGCGCGGCCTGATCGTCCAGCCCTCACCGCCGCGAAGGGGACCCGGGAGAGCAAGAGCAACAGCAACAGCAACAGCAACAGCAACAGCCATGCCGAGCGTCGCAGCTTCGCTGCTTGCTCTGGCTACGGGGTTTTCGTACCCCTGCCTTTCGACACGGCTGGACTTAAGGCACATCCGTTCCGGGGGTCGCCCTGGGCATATAGCCGATATGATTGCCTACGCTCCCGGCGCTTTGTGCGCTGGTATCCCCGGGCGCGCGCTGTGGTGCCATGCAGGCGGGTGCGTGCTTCGACCATTCGGTACGGAAGCCTTGTGAATATTTTTGCGCCGCTGATCCGCCGCCCCGTCGGCACATCGCTGCTCGCGCTGGGTCTGTTGCTTGCGGGCCTGTTCGCTTACCGCCTTCTGGGCGTGGCGGCGTTGCCGTCGCTCGAGTTTCCGGGTGTGTTCGTGGTGGCGTCGATGCCTGGCGCCAGCGCGCAGACCATGGCCAATACCGTGCTGGCGCCGCTGGAGCGGCATCTGGGGCGGATTCCCGGGGTCGAGGAGATGTATGGCAACGCGACCGAGGGATCGGCGACGGTGCAGGTCCGCTTCAACTTCGGCCGCACCGCCGACAAGGCGGCCCGCGACGTGCAGGCGGCGATCAACGCATCGGCGGTGGATCTGCCCACGGGCATGCCCTCCCTGCCCCAGTATTTCAAGTTCGATACCTCGCAGATACCCATCCTGCTGGTTTCGCTCACTTCCACCAGCCTTCCCTCCGACAAGCTCTACGACCTCACCGACACCCTGCTCAAGCCGGCCGTGGCGCAGATCCCCGGCGTGGCGCAGGTGCAGGTATTCGGCGGCACGCCGCACGCCGTGCGCGTGGAGCTGGACACCAACGCGCTGGCGGCCAAGAAGCTGAGCGCGGATGACGTCAGCAATGCGCTGCGCGCCGCCAATGTCACGGCGCCGCAGGGCATCCTCACCGATGGCCGCACGCAGACCACGCTGATCGCCAACGATTCGCTGCACACGCCCGACGAGTTCGGCCGGCTGCTGGTGTCGGTGAAGAACGGTACGCCCGTGCGCCTGGCGGATGTGGCCAGGATCACCAGCGGCCAGCAGGACATCTATCAGGCGGCCTGGTTCAACGGGCAGAACACGGTGGCGATGCAGATCAGCAAGCGCGCCGAAGCCAATGCCGTGGCCACCGTCGATGAGATCCGCAAGCGCCTGCCGGAGTTCCGCCAATGGATGCCGGCGGACGTGCAGATCACGCCGATCTTCGACCTGACCCAGACCACCAAGTCGGCCTTGCACGAAGTGCAGGTGGCGCTGCTCATCAGTATCGTCATGGTGGTGCTGGTGATGCTGGTGTTCCTGCGCCGGTTGCGCCCGACTCTGATCGCCACTCTCAGCGTGCCGCTCTCGCTGGCCGGCGCTTTCGTCGCGATGTACTTCCTCGGCTATACGCTCAACACGCTGTCGCTGGTGGCGCTGGTGCTGTGCATCGGCTTCGTGGTCGACGATGCGATCGTGGTCATCGAGAACATCGTGCGCCACATGGAGCACGGCGAGGCTCCGCTGCAAGCTGCGCTGGTGGGCGTGCGCGAGATCGGCTTCACGGTGATCTCGATTACCCTGTCGCTGGTGGCGGTCTTCGCGCCGCTGCTGTTCGGCAACAACATGCTCATCATGCTGCTGCGCGAGTTCTCGGTGACGCTGGCCATGGCGGTGATCATCTCCGCCCTGGTCTCGCTCACGCTGACGCCGGCCTTGTGCGGTTATTTCCTCAAGCTGGACAAACCCGGCGAGCGCCAACCTGGGCGGATCGAACTCGCCCTGGAACGTTTCGACCGCAGCTTTCACCGCGTTTACGAGCGCGCGCTGGATTGGGCCATGCACCACCGCCGGCTGATGCGCTGGCAACCGCTGCTGCTGCTGATCCTCACGGCGGTCCTGGCGGTCGCCGTGGCGAAGACCGCCGGCGGCAACTTCATGCCCGAAGAAGACATCGGCATGATCCAGGGCGACATCCGCGCCGACGCCAATATCTCGCCGACGCTGATGGCCGAACGCGCGCGCCGGGTCGCCGAGATCATGCAGAAGGACCCGGCGGTACTCGACGTGCTGACCACGCTGGGCAGCAACGACGGCAACGGCGCCGTGGGCAACGCCGGCAGCATGTTCGTCGACCTCAAGCCGCTCGGCTATGGCCCCAACGATCGCCACGACAGCGCCAAGAAAGTGATGGAGCGCCTGTCGAAGCAGTACGACGTGCTGCCGGACGTGAAGGTCTCGCTGAGCCTGGTGCAATTCCTGGGTGGCGGCGGTAGCGGCGATGGCGGCGGCAAGTACGAATTCCAGCTGATCGGCACCAGTGGCGAGGACTTGCAGCCGTGGACGCTGAAGATGGTGCGCTTCATGCGCACCCAGAAGGACTTGCGCGACGTCACCAGCAACTTCGATCTCACCGGCAAGCAGCAACTGCTGGAGGTCGATCGCGAGACGGCCGGGCGCCTGCACCTCGGGCTGGGCACGATCGATTCGGCGCTGTACAACTCCTTCGGCCAGCGCCAGGTGTCGGTGATCTATTCGGACATCAACCAGTATTGGGTCGTGCTCACCTCGGCGGCGGCCGAGTCGCTGAGCCCGGAGGCGCTGCTGAATATTCGCGTGCGCAACACGCAGGGCGTGATGATTCCCCTTTCGGCCGTCGCGCACATCCAGCCCAACACCGCGCCGCTGCGCATCCGCCATCACAACCAGCTCGAGGCGTCCACGATCCGCTACAACCTGGCGGAGAACGTGCAGCAGGACCGCGGCATCGCCCTGGTCAACCAGGCCGCCATCGCCGTCGGTCTGCCCGCGGGCGTGAAGGTCGAGTTCTCCGGTGAGAACCAGCGCCTGCAGCAGGCCAAATCGAACGGCATGGTGCTGCTGTTGGCGTCGGTGCTGGCGATGTATATCGTGCTGGGCATTCTGTACGAGAGCCTGGGCCATCCGCTGACCATTCTCTCCACGCTGCCGGCGGCCGGCATGGGCGCGTTCCTGGCGATGCTGGTCACGCAGACGCAGCTCACCCTCATGGCGATCATCGCGATTCTCATGCTGATCGGTATCGTGAAGAAGAACGCGATCCTGATGGTCGACTTCGCTCTCGTCGCCCAGCGCGAGCGTGGGCTTTCGCCGCCGGACGCGATCCGCGAGGCGGCACTGGTGCGCTTCCGCCCGATCACCATGACCACGCTGGTGGCGATGGGTGCGGCCCTGCCGCTGGCGATCGGCTTCGGCGTGGGCTCGGAAATGCGCCAGCCGCTGGGCGTGGCGATCGTGGGCGGTCTGCTGGTGTCGCAGTTGCTGACGTTACTGAGCACGCCGGCGATCTATCTGTGGACCTATGATCGCCTAGCCCGCCACGCAAAAGGACTCATGCCCGGACGTCTACAATGGACCGCCGGTGTCAGCGTCGCCGTTGCTTGCGTCCTTCTACTTCTCTCCCTTGCCCTGCCAATCGTTCATTTCGTCAAGCCGGATGCGCTGGCCAAGATGGGCATTCCTCTCGCCGCGCCGGCTGCGTTTCTGGTCGCCGGCCTGATGCTCGGCTGGGCAGCCATCGCGACCTTGCGGAAGAAACGACGCGCACGCTTCGCGCTTTTTACGCTGCTGGCGCTACCGCTTGGTCCGTTGGTGCTCATGCAGCTGGGCATGCTTCTTACCGACAAGGGCAGCCTGATGTCCGTACTCCTGCCCGCGCTCCTGCTCGGCTACGTAGGCTGGGCGGTCTTCAGCCGCCGGACGCGCCACTATTTTGCGCGGCGCGAGGCTGGGCCGTCCGCGACCACCACGCTGTTGAATACCTGACGCTCACTCAATCATTGGGGCTGGTACAAGCCGCGTAACGGCGGCCCTCCACTTGAAGCGACAATCCGCCACGGTCCGCAACGAGCGCGCCTTCGTAGTGCTCCGGCGAATCGAATGCGACCCTTCCGTGCAGGACGAGGGACGCCGTGCAGCGCAGGTCCCAGGTTAATGCGGTACGGCTGCGGCGCGCGTTGGTGCGCTCGCACGACGAGCCGCCGGGCGGCGACAGCGGTGCAAATGACTGCCAGGGATCGGCATCTTCGCCCACGCAATGCCACGAGACCGTTTCGCGCCCAGCCGCGCCGGCTACGCGGGTGATCACCTTCCACAAGCCAGGCATGGCTTGAAAATCCCCGGCATCGGCATTGACGCGCGAAACCACGAGCGAGGACAGCAGCAGTGCGGAAAGAAAGACGCGGCCCTGCCGCGCCGGGAAGCGAGCCAATGGCATCGGTTCGTCCGTCAGGTTGGCGCTCGGCCGGCGCTGCGTCCTTGCAGCGCCGGCATGGCGTTCCCGCCACCCCATGGTGGCGGGCGGGGTAGGCGCTAGCCTCAGTCCTGCAGGGCATCCCTGTCGTCGTCGTCACCGTCATCGTGCCGTGCCACTGCGCCGCTGAAATCGAACATATCCATCATGTTGCCGATGGCCGGGGCGTTGACCGGCACGTACGGATCACCCGGCCGCGTGCGCGGATTGGGCAGGTTGTCGCGCCCGCGGGGCGAGATGGTCTCGTGGAGGTGCCAATTGGCTTCGACGAATTTGTCGAAGGAGACGTGGTCGTAGTACGTGTGCACCACGCGGCCGCCGGTGGAGAAGCGCGAGATCACCAGCATCGGGATGCGCGTGCCATCGCCGAAGAAGTCGATCGGCTGGATGTAGCCCGAGTCCCAATAGCCGCCGCCTTCATCGAAGGTCACCATGATCGCGGTGTCCTTCCACACCTCCGGATTGGCCTTGGCCATGTCCACGATCTTCTTCACGTAGCCCTCGAACAAGCCCAGCTTCGAGGACGCCGGATGGCCGTCCAGGATGCCGTCCGGCTTGGCGATCGCCACCGCCGGCAGGGTGTTGTTCTGGATATCTCGGTACAGGTCGTTGATGTCCTGGTTGTTGGCGCGCAGCTTGGGATCGGTCATCACCTGCGTGGAGTACAGGAACGGATCGCAGATGTTGCAGAAGGTGCCGGCTTCGCCGTTCTCCTTGCCGTCGCCCCAGCCTTCGCCGTAGTACTTCCAGCTCACGTGGTGGCGGCTCAGCAGCAGGGCGAGGTTCTCCTGGCGGGTCGGCGGAATGGTGAACTGGTCCGCACCCAGCGGTGCGGGCGTGCCGTCGCCGAGATAGCCGGGGTTGTAGTTGTTCACCAGGTAATAGGCGCCGCGCTGGCAGTCGCCGCCACGGAACGGGCGATAGGGAAGGCTATGCAGATATGCCTTCACCGAGGCCACGCCGGGCTGGCTCTCGTCCGCGCAGTTGACGTAGGAACCACCGCCATAGCCGTCCTGGCTGTACCAGTTGTCGGTGCCGGGCATCGGGTCGGGATTCTCGACCTGATTGGCGGGTGGCAGCGCGGGGCGGCCCTGAGCGTCGGCGTAGTAGATCAGGCTGCCGTAGCCGAGCATGATGTGGTTGGCGCCGGTGCCGCCCATCACCGACTGGTGGAAGTTGTCGCTCAGCGTGTAATCGCGCGCCAGCTAGGCGAAGTACGGCGCATCGCCCTTGGCCATGTTGAGGAACTGCATGGCGGTGGCGCCTTCGCCGGTGGTCTGGTCATCGAACGCGACCGGTTGCGCCTTGCCGTTGCTGCCGGCGCCCACGCTGGTCTCCACCCACGGAAACAGATCGTTGCGGCAACCGCTCGGATTGCTGGGCGTGGCGGCGGCGGTCGAGCAATCGAGCTGCTGCCACATCTGGAAGAAGCGATGCACGGGGCTGTTGGCGTAGTCGTCATAGCTCAGCGAAGCGCTGGCATCGACCGGCGCGTTCGGCAGCTGCGTGGGGAAGCGCGTGTCGATCACATGCTTGGGCAAGCCCGTGCCGCCGCTGGCGAGCTGGCCGTACTCGCCCGCGGGCAGGCCGGGCTCGACCGCCTCGGCCTGGGCAGCCGACGCGAAATAGGGCTGGGTGGGTGCGCCGCCGGTGTTCATCGCCGGCAGTTGCGCATACGGCTCGGTGCGCGTCGGCGCGAGCGAGAACTTGCCGGTGTCCGTCGCGCGCCAGTGCCGGGCGAGCGCGACGTTGGGGCCCGGCGTGCCGTCGGCCTGGACAATGCCTTCCGACAGCAGGTTTCTGATCGTCTGCCCCTTGGGCAGCGTGTACGTGGCATAGACGTGATCGAAGGTGCGGTTCTCGCCGATCAGCAGGATCACGTGCTTGATGGGCGTGCGCGTGCGGCCGCTGCGATCGTCCGGATCGCCAGGGCGGTGCAGCGTGACGATGCCTCCCGGCACGCCGGGCCGCAGGCTGGTGCCGGCACCGGGAATGCCGTGGCGGAACCCGGCGTCCTGCTCGGGCGAAGTGGTTTGCGCGCCCGCGGCGCCGGCCAGCAGCGTGGCGAGCGCGGCGGACAGCAACGGCAAGTGACGCATACGGCCGTGAAGCATGGGCATGGCTTGGACTCCTGCGGCTTACATGACTGCAATCGCGTGGTCCCCCTGATGCGGCCGGCGCGCAGACATCGCGCAACGGCCGGCGCCGGAGCATGGTCCTCGCCCATGACGGTGCGTTGGCAGCGAAGCGACAGCGAAGACAGCGCAGATGACACGCCGAAGACAGGCGCAAGCCCTTGCGCTGGCGCAAAAAAGCGCGTGTTTTTCAGGCGCGCGGCAACAGCTTGAACGGCCGCATCATTTCGTTGTCTTCGTGCTCGAGCAGGTGGCAATGCCACACGTATCTGCCGGGCTCGCCCTCGAAACGCATGATGATGCGGGTGACCATGTCGGGGTCGGCGCGCACGGTGTCCTTCCAGCCGGCCTCGTGCGGCGCGGGCGCCTGGCCCGGTCCCGTGTACTTGAGCTCTTTGCGCTCGTTCCAGGCGAACAGGTCGAAGGGGCGGCGTTCGATGATCTGGAAGCGCACCAGATGCAGATGGATGGGATGCGCGTCGCCGGTGAGATTGACCAGGCTCCAGATCTCCACGCTGTCCTGCATCGGATCCTCAGTGATCGGATCGGACCAATGGTGGCCGCCCAGCGTCATCATCATCGCGTTGCCGTTGACATCGTCCATCTCGCCCACGGTCAGGATGCGTTCCCGCACCGCGGTCGCGGGATCCAGGCGCGGCAGCTCGCGCAGCCTGGAAGGCACGGATGCGGCAGCGACATCGCGGCGACGCGCGCGCACGCGAACCTGCAGGATCGGTTCGCCCGGTTGGCGCAATTCCACCGACGGGCCGTCGAGGCCGGAGAAATCCACCAGCACGTCAGCGCGCTCGCCCGGATAGAGCTCCACGCGCATACGCTCGAGCGGTGCATGCAGCAGGCCCTGGTCGCTGCCGATCTGCAGGAACGGCCGGCGGTTGGACAGGCTCAGCTCGAAGTGGCGCGCGTTCGCGGCATTGATCAGGCGCAAGCGGTAGCGGCACGGCTCGACCTCGGCATACGGATAGAGCTTGCCGTTGCACAGCGTGGCATTGCCGTAGGCCTCGGACACCCACGGCGCGGCGGGATCGTCGGAAACGGGATAGTAGAGCTGGCCGTCGCGGGCGATCAGGCGATCGCACAGGATCAGCGGCAGCTCCTGCGCACCGGCAGGAAGGCCGAGCGCCTGTTCTTCCGGGTCACGCAACAGGTACGCGCCGATGAGCCCGGCGTAGATGTTCAGCCGGGTAATGCCCATGGCGTGGTCGTGGTACCAGAGCGTCGCCGCGTCCTGCGCGTTGGGGTAGCGGTAGAGCAGGGAGCGCCCGGGCGGATACGCATCCTCCGGCCAGCCGTCGCTGTCGGCGGAAACGCGGGCGCCATGGACGTGGGCGACGGCACGCACTTCCGCATGATGCTTCTCCGCGCCGTGGATCGTATGGTCGACCGGCAGCAGATGGCGCGACGGCAGCGCATTGACCCATTCCACCAGGAAGGGCTCGCCGCGCATCGCCTCCAGGGTGGGACCGGGACACATGCCCTGGTAGCCCCATAGCGTCGTGGGCGGAAGATCGCGATGCAGCCGCGCCGCGAAGGCGCGCATCTCCATCCGGTAGCACGGCAGCCGGCGGCCGGGATCGGCGGGATGCGCCCGATGCGTGTCGGGGCGGGCGACCGGCGGTATCGGCAAGGCGTCGACGAAGCGTGCCAGGGTCGCGGGATTCACCAGGGGCTTGCCGGGCTCGGCCAGCTGAGGCGCGGTGCGCGCATCCGCCATGGGCATGGCCATCGCACGCGCCGCATCGCCGACGAGGGGATAGGCAAGCAGACCGCCCGCGCCGAGCAGGAAGCGGCGACGCGAGGATCTCATGCGTTCCGGCGGCCGCGTGGATGAACGCTCGTCATGCGCCCCACGTTAGGCACGCGGCATGACAGCCGCGTGGCAACCGGCCGCTATTCGGCCACCTGGACCGCCACCTCGGGAACCTCCGCTTTCGCCACGGGCGCGGCCACGGATTCCGAAAGCATGTGCGCGCGCTGCCAGCCGCCCCACCGGTAATAGGCCAGCGCCATCAGCATGGACGCCAGCGAGCCGAGCGGAAAGCTCCACCAGATCGCGTCCGCGCCGATGCGGGGCATCAAGGCGAAGGCGAACGGCGGACGGATCATCCACATGGAAATGAACAGCACGATCAGCGGCGGCCACACGGCGCCGGTCGAACGCACCACGCCGAATAGCACGAAGGTGACGCCGAAGAACAGGAACGACCACACCGCGATCGTGTTCAGATGCTGCGCCAGTGCGATCGCCTCGCCGTCGCCGGGGAGGAACAGGTGGAGCGCGCCACGGTTGAAGACGTAGATCAAAGCGATCAGCGAACCGCTGAGCAGAAAGTTGTAGGCCACGCCCACGCGCGCGATGCGGTGCACGCGGTCCCACAGGCGCGCGCCCACGTTCTGCGCCGCCATGGACGACACCGCCGCGCCGATCGCCATCGCCGGCATCTGTACGTAGGTCCACAGCTGCGTGGCCGCGCCGTAGGCCGCCGTGGTCTGGGAACCGAAGCCGTTGACCAGGCGCATCATCAGCATCGCCGAAGAGGAGATCACGATCATCTGCAGGCCCATCGGCAGGCCCTTGAAGACCAGTGCGCGCAGGATCACCGGATCGGGCCGCAGGTAGGCCAGCTCGTCACCGGTCAGACGCAGGAAGTGCTTGCGCCGGTACAGCGTGGCCAGCAGCGCCACCAGCGCCACGCTCTGCGAGATCAGCGTGGCAAAGCCCGAGCCCGCCGTGCCCATCGCCGGTACCGGCCCCCAGCCGAACATGAAGAGCGGGTTGAGCGCGATGTCGAGCAGCACCGACATGGCCATGAACACGAACGGCGTGCGCGCGTCGCCCGCGCCGCGCAAGGTCATCATCAGGAAGTTGTAGAAGTACATCGAGGGCATGGCCACGAACACCATGCGCAGGTACGGCACCGCGTAGGGCATCGCGTCGGCCGGCGTGCCCAATCGTTCCAGCATCCAGGCGGTGTTGAAGTAGCCGAGCACCGAGACCAGCGTCGAGAGTGCGACGAAGAAGCTCACGCCGGTGCCGACCACGCGCTTGGCCTCGACCATATTGCGCGCGCCCAGGCTCTGCCCGACCAGGATCGTGCTGGCCATGCTCACCCCGAATACGGCCGTGAGCAGCAGGAACACGATGAGGCTGGCGTTGCTGACCGCGCTCAGCGCCGACTCGCCAAGGAAGTGGCCGATCCACATCGCATTGACGGAGGCGTTGAGCGACTGCAGCACCGTGCTGCCCAGGATGGGCAGCGCGAACAGCAGCAGGGTGCGGGCGATCGGCCCTTCGGTAAGCAGGGGCTGGCGGGCGGCGGGCGGCGTCATGAGGACTCGAAGATGGCGTGCGGTATGAGGTCGTAGCGCGATCAGGCGACGACGTCGGCGGCGTCCCAGGCGGCCGCGGCGAGGCGGCGCGCATGATCGCGTACATCGGCCGGCCACGCTTCGATCAGGTGCTCGAAGCGTTCGCGCTCGCCACGCCAGTACGCGCGCGACGCTTCTTCGTAATGCGGCAGATCGCCGGCCATCGCCTGCATGAAGCGATCCAGCGCCTCGCCGGACCGGCGTGCGCGATCCAGGCCGCCACGGCGCGCGTCCTCGACCAGGCGGCGCAAGGTCGCGGACGCCCCGCCAGGCTGCGCGGCCAGCCATTCCCAATGGCGCGGCAGCAGGGTGACCTCGCGCGCCACGACACCGAGGCGCGGGCGGCCGGGGCCACGCGGCGGGGCTTCCGGTGCGGCCAGGCCCAACCGGGCGAGGACATCTTCCGGGGTGCCGCGGAAGTCGATTTCTACGGGCAGGCTGGTCTGGTCGTCGAATACGAGGACCGGGCCATGGGGGCCGGCGTCGATCACGCGCTTGGTGGCGAGGGCGACCTCGCGCAGGGAACCCGAGGCGATCAGGCGATGGCATCGAAGGCGGTACAGCTCTGGCTCTGACTGGGGTGCATGGGATTTTAATCCGGGGGATATGGGTGGGGATTTTTATCCGGGTTACCGGATTGGTTCAATAACCATCCGGGTAAATCATTGGTGCGATTTCTGAAACGGTGAGTCGAACGAAAGTGGGATTTACGGGTTCACCTGGGTTCGACGACACTTATTGAACCATATAGTTCATAAAAGAACTGTCCCCCAAAAGGCACCCCTCCATGCGTTCCAAGAAAATCCTTCTAGGCGCCCTGACGCTGGCTCTTGCCGGCGCGGCTTCCGCCGCCACGGCGGCAACCCGGCTCGAAGTGCAGGGCGGTCGCAGCTACACCGATTCGCACGGCACCAACGCCGCTTTTGTCGAAGCCGTCTTCGACGAACATGCGATCGGCAGCACCCGCTTCACCTGGGCGCCGGACGTATCGGTCGGCTGGATCGGCAGCCGCAGCCTGAGCCGCTACCGCGGCAATCGCTACGACACCGGCGACGACATCTGGCTGGTCGCCGGCGGCGCGCGCCTGCGCTACGGCGGCGAAGGCGACTGGTACCACGGCTTTTTCTACAGCCTGCAAGGCGCGGCCCAGAAGGGCCGTACCATGGCGCTCAGCAGCGCCGGCGAGTTCGTCAATACGGTGGGCTGGCAAGGCAAGTACCTCAGCTTCCAGATCCGGCACATTTCCAACGGCGGCACGCACGGCCCCAATCGCGGCGAAACGATGGCGCTGGTCGGCGTGGGCTTCGATCTCTAAGACGTCCAGCGGCCTTCGGTAAGGCAACGGCCCCGCACGGGGCCGTTGCTTTTTGTGGGTGCGGTCAATGCCCACCGCCCGCGGCCGGGCCCGCCTTGGCCGTGAACGGCGGCCGCGTCATCCAGACCACCGCCACCAGGCTGACGAAGACCCAGCCCAGCACGTGAAATACCTCGTTGAACGAGATCTGGTAGCCCTGCTGCGTGATCATCTGGTTCACCATCGCCGCCGCAGCCTGCGGATCGCCGCCGCCCAATGTGCTCAGCGCCTGCGTCGCGGTCGGGTCGTAGGGGGTGATGTGCTCGGTCAGGTGCGCGTGGTGCACGATCGCGCGGTGGTCCCACATGAAGGTGGTGAGCGAAGCGGAGAAGCTGGCGCCCAGCGTGCGCAGGAAGGTCGCCAGGCCACCGCCCGCCGCGATCTCGTGCGGCTGCAGGTCCGATAGCAGGATGGTCGTTACCGGCATGAAGAACAGCGCCACGCCCAAGCCCTGCAGCAACTGCACGCCGGCGATGTGCATGAAGTCGATGTCCAGGAAGAACTCCGAGCGCAGGAAGCTCGTCGCGCCCATCACCAGGACCGACAGCGACGCGACCAGGCGCAGATCGAACTTGGTCGAGTACTTGCCCACCACGAACGTCAGCAGCACCGGCAGGATGCCGAGCGGCGCGCTGGCGAAGCCCGCCCACGTGGAGGTATAGCCGAGGTTGCGCTGCATCCACTGCGGCACCAGCAGGCCGATCGCGAAGAAGGCGGCATACGCCAGCACCAGCGACAGCGTGCCCATGCGGAAATTGCGGTGGCGGAACAGGCGTAGATCGACGATGGGCTCCTTGTCGGTGAGCTCCCAGATCAGGAACACCGCCAGCCCCAGCACCGCCACGACGGTGGTGGCCACGATGAAGGTGGAGTTGAACCAGTCCTCGTCGTTGCCCTTGTCCAGCACGATCTGCAGCGCGCCCACGCCGACGATCAGCGTGATCAGGCCGACGTAGTCCATCTTGGGGCGCGAGATGACGTCCTTGCGCTCCTTCATCTGGGCGCCGATCACCGTGCTGGCGAATATGCCGATCGGCACGTTGATGAAGAAGATCCACGGCCAGGAATAGTTGTCGGTGATCCAGCCGCCCAGGATAGGACCGGCGATCGGCGCCACCACCGTCACCATCGCCAGCAGCGCCAGCGCCATGCCGCGCTTGGCCGGGGGATAGATCGAGATCAGCAGGGCCTGTGTGACCGGGTACATCGGGCCGGCCACTGCTCCCTGGATGGCGCGGAACAGGATCAGCATCCCCATGCTTTGCGAGATGCCGCACAGGAACGAGGCCAGCGAGAACAGCAGGGTGGACCAGATGAACATCTTCACCTCGCCGAAGCGGCGGGTGAGGAAGCCGGTGAGCGGCAGCGAGATGGCCATGCTCACCGCGAACGAGGTGATGACCCAGGTGCTCTGGTTCACGCTCACGCCGAGGTTGCCGGCGATGGTCGGCAGCGACACGTTGGCGATGGTGGTATCCAGCACCTGCATGAAAGTCGCCAACGACAGGCCGACCGTGGTCAGCGCCATGTTGGGGGGACGGAATTGGGTGTTCATGGGTGTGCGCGCCGGTTGCGTGGAGTGGGGAGGGCGCGGCGGATCGCGTGCGATCCGCCGCTGGCGACTACCCGCTTACTTCTGGCCCGCCATGTTGGCGTGGATGATCTGGCTGATGGCGCCGTCGGCCTCGGCCATCTGCTTGGCGTAGACGTCAGTGTTGAAAGCCGGTTGGCTCGGCGCCTGCTTGGCCAGCATCGGGCCGGTCTGGTCGTGCAGGTTCACTTCCACGTCGGTGGAAAGGCCGATGCGCAGCGGGTGCTGGTCGAGCTGGGTGGGGTCGTCGAAGAACACGCGCACCGGCACGCGCTGCACGATCTTGATCCAGTTACCGGTCGCGTTCTGCGCCGGGAGCAGCGAGAAGGCGCTGCCCGTGCCCACGCCGAGGCTCTGCACGTGTCCCTTGTAGCTGACCTTGCCGCCGTAGACGTCGGCACGGATCTCCACCGGCTGGCCGATGCGCATGTGGGTGAGCTGCGTTTCCTTGAAGTTGGCGTCGATCCACACCTGATGCAGCGGCACCACGGCCATCAGCGGGGCGCCGGTGGCGACGCGCTGGCCCAGCTGCACCGAACGCTTGGCGACGTAGCCGTCGACCGGCGCGACGATGGTGGTGCGCAGATTGTCCAGGTAAGCGGCGCGCAGCTTTGCGGCGGCAGCCTGCACGTCCGGGTGCGAAGCGACCACCGTGTCGTCGACCAGCACCTTGCTGGTCTCGTACTGCTGCTGCGACGCGATCAGCGCGCTTTCGGCCGCGGTCAGGGTGTCCTGCGCGTGCGACAGCTCTTCCGCGGAAATCGCGCCGGATTTGGCCAGGTCGCGGCGGCGGTTGTAGTCGGCGCGGGCCTTGTCCACGGCGACCTTGCGCGCGGCCACGTCGGCCTGCGCGCCCGAGACGTTGCTGTACAGGCCGCGTACGCGGCGCACCGTGCCGGCGAGGCTGGCCTTGGCTTCGGCGAGGGCGACTTCGGTATTGCTCGGGTCGAGCTTCACCAGCACGGCGCCGGCATGCACCAGGTCGCCATCGTCGGCACCGATGGTGACGACGGTGCCGGGCCCTTGCGGGGTGATCTGCACGACGTTGCCGTTGACGTAGGCATCGTCGGTGCCTTCGTACCAGCGGCCATCGAGGAAGTACCACGCCGTCCAGCCGATGGCGGCGAGAACGACCACCGCGCCGAGCAGACGGAGCATGAAGCCGCGGCGGTTCTTCTGCGGCGGCTGGGGAGCGGCGCCTTCGGCCGCGAGCGGGGTTTGGCTAGACATGGCGAAAAGCCTTCAGAGAGAGCGTGCGGAGACGGAGGAGGAGGTCGCGGGCGCGTCGGCCAGCGCATGCGCGTCGGCCTGCGGACGGAAACCGCCGCCGAGCGCCTGGATCAATTGCACGGACAGGTCCACCTGCTGCGATTGCAGGGCTGCCATGCGCTGCTGGGCCTGCAGCAACTGCTGGCGCACGATCAGCGCCTCCAGGTAGTTGCCGATGCCGGCCTTGTAGCGTTGCTCGGACAGCTGCCAGGCCTGCGTGGCCGCATCCAGCGCGCGCTGCTGCGCATCGATCTGCTGTTGTGCCGACTGCAAGGCGTTGTAGTCGTCGGCGACTTCGTTGGTGGCGGCGACCAGGGCCTGGTTGTACTGCGCGACGGCGAGGTCGTACTGCGCATCCTTGCCGGCGAGGTTGGCGCGCAGGTGGCCGCCGTCGAAGATCGGCAGGCTCACCGAGGGCGCCAGCTCGTAGAAGCGGTTGCGCAAGCTGAAGAGATTGCCGCCGCCCAGGTTCAGCAGGCCGGCCATGGCGCCGATGCTGACGTTGGGCAGGAACTCGGTCTTGGCGGCCTTGATGTCCTTGCTCGCCGCCTCGACGCGCCAGCGCGCGGCCACGAGGTCGGCACGGTGGCCGATCAGATCGACAGACAGATTGCCCGGTACCGTCAACGCGGACGGCTTCAGCACCTGCGGGCGCCCGATCTCCAGGCCGCGGTCCGGGCCCTTGCCCAGCAGCACCGACAGCGAGGAGCGCGCCGCGTCGATCGCGCGGTTGGCCGCCGCCTGCTGCTGCTCGGCGGTGGCGACTTCGGTGTCGGCCTGCTTGAGCTGCAGCTGGTTATCGATGCCAGCTGCGACGCGCTGGCGGGTGAGGTCGCGGGCGCGGTTGGCGCGTTCGAGTTCAGCCTTCGCGACGTCCTGCTGGGCGTAGGCATAGCCAAGCTGGGTGTAGGCGCGTGCGACGTTGGTCGAGAGCTCGATGCGAGCGGCCTGGCGGTCGATCTCGGCGGCGCGGGCCGCGCCGAGCGCGGCTTCCCACGCGGCGCGCTTGCCGCCCCACAGATCCAGGCCCCAATTGAAGCTGGCGTAGCCGTACTTGGCCCAGGCGAAATGGCTTTCCGGACCCAGCAGGCCGGCCGGCGGACGGGCACCCGCCACGCTGGCGCCGGCATTCACCGTCGGTCCGCGCGCGGCGTCGGCGGCACCCGCGGCGGCCTGCGCCTGCTGCGCACGCGCATCGGCGGCGGCCAGGCCGGGGTTGTCGCTCAGTGCTTCGCCGATCAGCGCACCGAGCTGACTGTCGCCCAGGGCCGTCCACCAGTCCTGCTGCGGCCAGGCCGCGGGCGAGACGGTGATGCCCTCGAGGCTGCGCTCGCTCTTGAGCGACGAAGCTTCCGTCAGCGTGCCGGACGGATGCAGGCCGCCGCTGCTGACGCACCCGGCCAACGCCAGGGTCAGTCCGATCGCCGCCGCCATAGTGTGCAGACGCATGGTCGTCATCCAGAAAGTGAAGTGGTGGATCAGGTTCGGTCGCGCAGTGCGTGGAGCACGCGCGAAAGGTCGTCGCGCAACTGCTGCTGCTCGGTGGGGTCCAGGGAGCGCTGGGCCGCCTTGAGGACGCGGTCGTTGCAGTTCATCAGCTCCTGCGTCAACGCCTGGCCTTCGTCGGTCAGCTCGATGCGCAACGCACGCCGGTCCTGCTCATGCGGCCGCCGGCGCAGGTAACCCTTGAGCTCGAGCTGGTCGAGCTGGCGGGTCATGGCGCCGCCGTCCAGTTCGACCGAGCGGGCCAGCTCGCCTGCCGTGATCGGGCCCAGCGTCGCGAGGCGCTTGAGGATCAGGAACTGGGTGAAGCGCAGGTCCAGGCCCTTGGCGGCCAGCTCGGCCTCCATGGCCCGGACGATCTCGGCGCGCACCGCTGCCAGCAGCACGCCGATGCTTTCTCGCATGGAGGGGGATGAGTTCATGGACGCGCATTCTATTGCCGCTCTAATATTTGTCAAGGCAAATATGTATTGCGCATATTCTGCCCCAGCAATTGTTCACGCGACGGCGCGCGGCCGCGGCGACGCCAGCGCCCGGCGCGCCGCCAGTTCGTCCGCGACCATGGCGGCCAGCGCCGGGTCGCGAATCGCGAAGAGGTCGAAGACGCCCAGCGCCTGCAGTGCCGGCAAGGCGCTGATCAACCGCGGTTCGACCTGGCGGCGCACGGATTCGGGCGTAAGCGGGTCGAGCATCAATTGCGCGCTGACCACGAAACGGGTCAGGGCTTCGGCGGCGTCCATCGACGTGGACGGCGACTCGGGAGCAGACATGCCGGTCTCCTTCGGGTAGATGCGACAAGGACGTCCGCGGTGGCTTCGGCGTGACTGCAACTGCACGTGGCTGCGGGACGAGGCGCCCTCGGGGAAGGGCGCAGGCGCATAAGCCTAGGCTCAGGCCGTAGTGGCCTGATATCGTCAGTTGGTCAACTTGTATCTAGAACAAGTCATTCGATATATCGCCATGGGACAGACACCACACGGCTCGTCCGAGCACTTCCGCTGGCTGGAAAGCGCGGAAGGGCCGGAGCTCATCGCCTACGTGCTCGACGGGACCGACGAAAACAGGGCTTTCCACACCGTGGACTCGGATTGGCACAGCCACGTGCGCGGGCAGTTCTTCTACCTGGAGAAAGGGTTGCTGAGCGTGCGCACGAGCTACGGTGCCTGGACGCTGCCTCCGCACCGGATCGGCTGGCTGCCACCCGGCGAGCTTCACACGGTGCGTGTCTCCGAAGCCACGCAGGGCTGGGGGGTCTATGTCGCGCCGTGCGCCTCGGCTGGCCTGCCCGAACAGACCTGCGTGCTCAACGGCAACGAATTGATGCGCGCCCTGGTGCTGCGCGCGGCGACCTGGTCGACCCAGCAACCGCTCACCGAGGAGCAGGAGCGCCTGCTCGCCGTGCTGATGGATGAAATGCGCCGGGCGCCGGAAGAACCGCTGCATCTTTCCCTGCCCAGCGACCGGCGCCTGCTGCGCATCGCGCACGCGGTGCTGGAACACCCGGACGACGTACGCACACTGGAGGAATGGGCCACCTGGGCCGGCCTCTCGCCGCGCACGGTGACGCGCCTGTTCCGCCAGGACACCGGCAGCAGCTTCGCGCAATGGCGGCAGCAGGCGCGGCTGGCTCGCGCGCTGGAACGGCTGGCCGCGGGCGACTCGGTGGCCGGCGTAGCGGATGCGCTGGGCTACGCCAGCGTCAGTGCTTTCGTGGCGATGTTCCGGCGCAGCTTCGGCCTGTCGCCGGGCCGGTACTTCGATACCCAGGCGGTACTCGCCTGAGCCGCGCTCAGGACGCCTTCGGCTTGCGGCCCCGGCGGGGCTGGGCTTCGGCTGTTCCGCCGGCGGCGATCAGGGACTGGATGTAACCGATGCCTTCTTCCTCGGGGAAGAAAGCGACCACGTCCGCCACCGACAGGTCGTAGCGCTTGCGCAGATCGAGGAACTCCTCCCTCGCGCGGGCCATCCGGGTGGCACCGGTGGGCTGGCCTGCTTCCGCTTCCTTCTTGCGTTCGAGTTCGGCGAGTTCTTCCTGGAAGCGCCGGAATGCGTCTTTTTGGATGGTCATGAAAGCAGGGGACGTATCGACCGGGTGGGGGATTGTCGCACGAGCTTCAGGCCGCCGGGCCGATGTCCCGGATGAACACGGGCAGATCGCTGGTCGGCGGGAATACCGGTACCTGATACATCAGCGCGGCGACATGGCCGCGATGGTAGGTCCGGTGATTGACCACATGGAGGAGGATCTCCTCCCTGGTCATCGCCCCGCGGTCGCCGTCGATGAAGGTGAATTCCACCACGTCGGCCAGCCGGGCCGGGTCCAGCGCGTCGACGTAGGCCAGGTACCAGCGGTCCATCTCTTCCTGCGCGGCGCGAAGCTCGGCGAACGGCGGGCAATCCACCGGATTGCGCGTCGTCAGTCCATGCGGTGTGCCGAGCAGGTGACATCGCCAGACATGGTCCATCGCCTGGACGTGGTGCACGGTGCGCAGCATGTTGCCGAAGACGATTTCGCGGTCGGCGAGCAGTTCGGCCTCGGGCAGGCGCGCCAGCGAGTCGAACAGTTGCTCGTTGGCCCAGACGCTGTAGCGGATCAGCAGTTGCAGATGACGTGCTTCGGACATGGGCCATCGCATCCACATTGGCACGGCCGGCCGGCCGCGCGCGTAGCTTAGCCGTGCGCGGCGTCCAGGCCAGGCGAAGCGGACGCGCGCGGATCGGAAGGCTTCACGAAAGTGAAGACAACGCATGCAAAACGGGCTGAAGCTGCACTCCCCAATTGCGACGAGGTCCGCGAATCGGCGCGCGCGCCCGCTGTAAAAACTAGCGTCGCTTCCGCGGATCGGTTGTCGCGGTCCCGAAGCCGGGGAGAATGAGCGCGTGGGGCGCGCGTGCGGGCCGATGTCCACCTTCGCCGATCGGGAGCGAGCGAGGGGAGTACGCTGTGCGCATGGGAGGCGCCGCAGCGGCACCATGCATGAGCGCGCGACCTGCGCCGGGATTGCTGCAGCGAAGGGGCGAAAATCCTTCACTGTGGTTTCACGGCATCCGCTGTCCCATTCGACAATTTGCTGTATCCGCAGGTGGCGGGCCCCGTGTTTTTCCGGCCAGCCGCCCAAACAAGCTCAGGGGAGCCGGGATGCAATCAAGAGCTATGGGGAACCCTCTGCTACGCCACGGAGCGGCAGCGCTGCTGTACGCGCTGGGATTCGTTTTGCTGCGCCAGGTCTCGTTTTCCTACTGGGTCCTGTTCGCGGGTTATCGCCTGACCGTGCTGCTGCTGGTGCCGCGGCGCTACTGGCCCGCGCTCGTCGTCGGTGAACTCGGCCCGCTTGCCTACACCGCGGTGCGCTGCTTGCCCGAGTTCGGTTGGGTGTGGTCGGCCGTGATGGTGGTGCCGCCGATCGCACTGGCGATGCCGGTCGTGCATGCCTGCCGCGAGCGCTGGCAGCTGTTCCGCAGCCGGCACCACGTGCGCATCAGCGTGCTGCTGCTGTGCACGCTCGCCTGCTCGCTGATATGGACGCTGACCAACCTCGCCGCGGTCTCCGTATCGATCAAGCCGCCGGGCTATCCGCCGCTGGATTACACATTGCTGGCCGGTCGCTGGCTGGTGGGCAACTATCTGGGCGTACTCACGGTCGCGCCCCTCGTGCTGATGTTGCGCGAGGTGTGGCAGCTCACGCCCGCGCAGGAGCGCTGGACACGGCTCATGGATAGCCGCCTGTTCCTGGAGAGCGCGCTGGGGCTGCTGCCGGTGCTCATGTTGCTGGCCTGGATCGGCGAAGGCGGCATGGGCGAACAGGCTCGGCAAGTGGCGCGCATGTCGATGTTCGTTCCCGTGGTCTTCCTCGCCCTGCGCCATGGCTGGTACGGCGTGGCGATCGGCGGAACCATGGCCAGCACGGCGGTGGTGTTCACCATGCCGGCGGCGTTCGATCCCGGCACGATGCAGGCGGAGGTGCTGATCGCCTTCACCATCTCGACCATGATGATGTTCGGCGCGCGCATTTCGGTCCTCAACCAGCGCGACCAGCAGGAACGCCTCGACGCGCGCCAGACCCTGGCCCTCGCGCAGCGGACGTTGGTCCTCGGCGAACTGCGCATGCGCCAGACGGCGATGGCGATCGAACAGGTGCGTGGCAGCATCCAGCAGACCAACAACCTCATGCTCGAGCGCCTGCGCTTCGTCGTTCCGACCCAGGAAGAACGGCAGTACCGGCTGCAGACCACGGTGAACCAGGAGCAGCTGTTCCGTCTCGCCGACAATCTCCATCCGGTGAGCTGGCGCCAGCGCGGCCTGCCGGCGGCGCTGCGCGAAGGCGCCGTGGCGCGCACGCTGGAAGCCGCCGGCGTGGCCTATACCTGCGACATCGAGGGACGCGGCCTCAGCCAGCTGTCGCCCGGAATCCATCTCGTGCTCTATCGGACCATCGGCGAACTCGCCGGCAGCCTGTGCGGCGAACGCGACATCGGCCGCATCCACGTGCGTTTGCGCGGCGGCGCGTTCGACGGGCGCCGCTGGGTGGTGATGCGTGTCGATGGCTATCGCGACGCGTCCGCCGCACGCACGGTGCGCTGGGGCGAATTGATGCAAGGCCTGGCCTCGGTGGGCACCGGGCTCGAAGCGATCCGCGACCAGGTCGCGCTGTTCGAGGGGCGGCTGCGCGAGCGCCCTGTCGCACACGGCACCCGGGTCAGCCTGATCCTGCACAACCCCGAGTGACCACGTTGTTCCGAACGAAAAAGGGCGCGCCGGC